>Ga0068858_100000023_pt1 | contig 167824 bp, 172 predicted proteins | sample KBSSwiS12_FD_66589 | JGI IMG/M metagenome (GOLD analysis project Ga0068858, IMG submission 66589) | Switchgrass rhizosphere microbial communities from Kellogg Biological Station, Michigan, USA - KBS Switchgrass S1-2 | ecosystem: Host-associated > Plants > Roots > Rhizosphere > Soil ...
CGCGCGATGGCGACCCGCTGCTGCTGTCCGCCCGAGAGCGCCTGCGGACGGTGGTCGACGCGGTCGGCGAGACCGACCATGTCGAGCGCTTCGAGAGCGAGTTCGCGGCGCTGGGCCCGCTTCACCCCGCCATAGATCAGGGGCAGTTCGACGTTCGCGAGCGCGGTCATGCGCGCGATCAGGTTGAACGACTGGAACACGAAGCCGATCTGCTTGTTGCGCACCTTGGCGAGCTGCCGGTCATCCAGTTCGCTCACATCGACACCGCCGAGCAGGTACTGACCCTCGGTAGCGATGTCGAGGCATCCGAGGAGGTTCATCAGGGTTGACTTACCCGATCCCGACGGTCCCATGATGGCCACGTAGTCCCCGCGGGCGACGCTGAGGTCGATGCCTCGGAGCGCCTGGACCGCCGCCTCGCCGGTGCCATAGGTCTGGTGGATGTCGCGCAGCTCGAGCACCGGCGCGGTGTCGGTCATCCGTTCGTTCCGTTGCGGTTGCCGAACCCGCCGGTGCCTCCGCCTGGGAATCCACCGGTGCCGCCACCGGGGAACCCGCCGGTGCCGCCGAACCCGCCGCGGCCGCCGGTGCCCGTGCCGGTACCCGTGTTCGTTCCGGTCGTGTTCGGCACGATGGTGCCGATGACGATCGTCTCCCCCGCGGTGAGGCCCGTCTTGATCTCGGTGCCGCCGTCGCCGACCACTCCGAGGGTCACCTCGGTGACCACGACCTTCTGGGTCTTGGGGTCGATGACCTTGACCGTCGAGGTGCCGTTCGCGGTGGTGATCGCCGCAGCGGGAACGTAGAGCGCGTCGGCGGCGCTGCTCGCGATGGTGATCGCCACCTCGGCGGTCTGCCCGAGGCGGACTCCGTCGGGGATCTTGTCGAGCGTGATGGTGGTCGCATAGGTCACCACCGAGTTCGAACTGGTCGCGGTCGGTGAGACCGCGGTGACCTTCGCGGTCGCCGACGTTCCGGTGAGGGCGGGGAAGGTGATCGTCGCGGCCTGGCCGACTGTCACCTTGGCGATATCTGCTTCGGCGATGTTCGCGGTCACGACATACGACGACACGTCGGCGATGGTGACGAACGCTGTGCTGCTGCCGCTCGACCCGGTGCCGCCCGCTCCCGATGAGCCGCCCGAGGTGCCGCCTACCTCGCCGTTCACCGCGATCACCAGGCCGGCGATCGGGGCGGTCAGGGTGGCCTTGGCCAGGTCGGCCTTCGCCGCGTTGTAGGTGTTGCGGGCCTGCGACACCTGCTGCTTGGCCTGATTGATCTGCGAGACCTGGGCGCCGGGCTGGGCCTCGGCCGCGGCGAGATCCTGATTGGCGTAGACGTACGCGGTGTAGTCGGTCTTGACCGTCGCCTCGAGATCAGTGGCGTCGAGAGTGCCGAGCGTCTGCCCCGCGGTCACGGTCTGGCCGACGGCGACGGCGACGCTCGCGATCGTGCCCGAGACGCCGAAGTTCGCGTCGACATCCCGCACCGCCGCGATGGCTCCGCTGGCGCTGATCGTGCTGCTCACGGTTCCCTGCTGCACCGTGCCGGTCAGCTGGGTGCCGGTCGCGCTGGCGTTGCTGGCCGAGAACGGCTTGAACAGCAGGATGCCGGCGACGACGAGCGCGGCGACGATCACCACCGCGAGCCCTCCATTGATGAGCACGCGACGGGGGATCTTCATGGCCGCCATGCTCGACACCGCGCATAAGCGCGCGGTATGGCCCGGCTGTGAATAGGCCGTGAGCGGCCGCGCGCGACGCAGCCGCGCAGGCACGAGCGCCCGGCGGATCACTCCACCGGGCGCTCGATGCGCTGCGGTTACGGCAGGTAGTACGTCGGGTTCGGCAGCTTGACGGTGAGCAGCGACGATCCGCCGATCAGGTCGCTGAACTGGTCGCCGAAGTTGGCGACGATCCGGTAGTGGCCGCCGGCCTTCGTCTCCACGTAGGCGCGGGTCTGCGACTTGTACTCGATGGTCGTGCACTTCAGCGCGGCGCAGTGGATGTACGACGGCTGCTGTGAGGCGCCGACGCCGGTCCACTTGGTGTAGAAGGTGGCAGGCGTGAACCCGGTGTAGCCGACCGCCGCCAGGTTGCCGAGCGTCGCCGCCTTCTGGTCGTCATTGCGACCGGTCAGGCCGATCACCGTGCATCCCGCCTTCTGCACCTGCTTCTCCAGATCGACCATGTACGGCGTGGCCGGGAAGCGCTGGTCCTGCACCCACTGGTTCTGCAGCACCGGGTCGAAGTTGAAGTGCATCGCCCCGACCTCCATGTCATAGGTCCAGAGGTTGGTGTCGTCGGTGTCCAGGATCACCGCGGGATTCTGGTGCAGCTTCGTGCCGACGAAGCAGGCCGCCGCGGTGATGGCGCCCTGGCGCTGGGTCAGCGCGCGCATCTCGCGGATGTAGGGCGAGTCCACCTCGTTCGAGATCCCGGTGCCGGGGTCTCCGTAATAGGTCGCGATCGTCTTCTTCACCGAGTCGATGTTCGGGATGCCGTCCCCGCCCTGGGTGGCCCCGCTCGATCCATCCGCCTTCATCTCGAAGTGCGTGCGCGGAGCCAGCTGCGGCTCGTTCATTCCGGGCAGATCGGGCGACGGCAGGTAGTAGGTCGGGTTCGGCAGCTTGACCACGTGGTCGGCCGATCCGCCCTGCAGGTCTGACCACTGGTCGCCCACGTTGAGCGCGATGTCGTAGTTGCCGCCGGCCGCCGTCTCGAGGTACGCGCGGGTGCCGGCCTTGTACTCGACCGTCGTGCAGCTCGCGGCGGCGCAGGTGATGTAGCTCGGCTGCGCGCCCGGTGCCCACTTGGTGAAGTAGTTGGCCGTCGTGAAGCCGGTGTAGCCCACCTTCGTGACGTTGTCGATGGATGCCGCCTGCTGCGCCGCGCTGCGCCCGGTGATCCCGATCACCTGGAACCCCTCGGCGAGGGCGGCGTTCTCGAAGGCCACCATCGCCGGAGTCGCGGGGAACACCTCATTCAGCACATCGGCGTTGTTCTGCACCGGGTTGAAGTTGAAGTGCATGACCGACACCTCGCGGTCGTACGTCCACAGCATGGTGTCGTCGGTGTCGAGCACGATGGCCGGGGTCTTGCCGGTGGCCTGCGCCGCGGCATACAGCGACGGCAGCTGCGCGGTCATGTGAGCGACGATGCCGTTCATCTCGGTGATGTACGGGCTCGCGGTCTTGTTCGCGATCCCGGTTCCTGGGTCGCCGTAGTAGGTCGCGATCGTCTTCTTGTCGATGTCGATGTTGGGGATGTGCTCACCGCCCACCGTGGCGCCGCTCGAGCCGTCGGGCTGCATCGTGAAGCGGGTCTGCGGCGTGAGGGTCGAATCGTGCGAACCGTGATGCGGATCGGGGGCCCAGGCCTGAGCGGATGCCGACCCGATCAGCACGGATCCAAAGGCCAGCGCGAGCGCCGTTGCTCCGGCCGCGAGGCGTCGACGGGAGAGGGGAGTGAGAGGAGACATATCACCGCGTTCTGCTGAGGAAACGTTCTACCCCCGAACAGGGGGTGCCTTCAGCACCCTACGTCCGCCTCCCGCGGTGCACCACCCCCCGGCGTGCGAACGCCCGGTGTCAGTGGTCTAAACTCGCTCCCGGTACCGTGTCCGAGCGGCCGAAGGAGCATGTCTCGAAAACATGTGATGGTGCAAGCCATCCGTGGGTTCAAATCCCACCGGTACCGCGTCAGAAGAGCCCCTGCTCGGCAGGGGCTCTTCTTTGTTCGAGGCCGTCTGACCCATAGTCGCTCGGCGGTGCCATGCTCGACCCATGGCCGTTGTCGACGACGTCCGAGCCCTGGGCTCCGAGCTGGAGCGCTCCTACCCGGTCTACGTGCGCAACCGGCTGAAGTTCCGCGTCGGGCAGCTGGTCTACGTGGCGTTCTCGCTCGACGAGACGGAGATGGGCTTCGCCTTCCCGAAGCACGAGCGCGCGGCCCTGGTGGGCGGCGATCCGCGCAAGTTCCACCTGCCCTCGGAGTCCGACATGCGATTCCACTGGGTCGAAGCCGATCTGGCGTCCTTGGAGGCGAGTGAGGCGCGAGAGTTCGTCGTCGATGCCTGGCGCATGGTGGTTCCGCTCAAGGTCAGCCGTGCGTACGATCTGGCCCACCCCGACGGCCCGGGTTGAACGACCTGTCACGCGATCGGATGATCCACCCACGCCCGGTTGCGGATCACGACGACGGCGAGCGGCACGAGCACCAGCAGCGCCAGCTCCGACAGCAGCGGAAAGCTCGTCGCCGCGAGCAACGGGCCGGCCACGAAGGCGGCCGTCGCTCCGAGGAGGTTGGCCAAGGCATCCACGGCGCCCTGAGCTGACGCACGCGTCTCGTCTGCCACCGTGCTGGCGAAGAGGGCCGAGCCGGCGACGTTGATGAACGACCAGCCGATGCCGAGCAGCAGGAGCGCGGCGATCATCCCTCCCATCGTGCCCGAGCCGATCGCCGAGGTGACGAGTGAGGCGACCAGGACGCAGATGCCGACGACCATCGCGATGCGGTGACCGGCGCGATCAACCAGGATGCCGACCACGGGCGCCAGGCCGTACATGCCGGCCACGTGAAGGCTGATCGTGATCCCGATGATCGTGATCGTGTCGCCGTCGTCCGCCATGTGGACGGGCGACATGGTCATCACTGACACCATCACGATCTGGGCCGTCACGATCGCGAGCACGGCGAGCCGGACCCGGGGGTTGGTGCGCAGTTCGAGAGCGAGCACCCGGATGCCGCCGCGGCGGCGACCGACCTGCTGCGTCCATCCTTGGCCGCGGGCGAAGAGCAGGGGGTCGGGTCGCAGCGCGATGAAGACGACGACGCCACCGAGGAACAGGAACGTTCCCGCGATGAGGAACCCGCTGGCGAACACGGTCAGACCGGTGGCCGTGCTGATCCAGATTCCGGGGACCCCGAGGTTGGGCCCCAGCACCGAACCGAGGGTTCCGACCCAGACCACCAGCGCGAGCGCCCGTGCGCGATGGTTCGGGGCTGCGAGGTCGGTCGCGGCGAACCGAGCCTGAAGGCTCACGGCCGAGCCGGCTCCGACCAGCAGCAGACCGGGGAAGAGCGCGACCGCCGACAGGGTCTGAGCCGCGTAGACGACGACGAATGCCCCGATCGAGGCGATCAGCCACCCCAGCGTCAGTGCTCGGCGACGCCCCCATCGTGCCGCGATCGCTCCGAGTGGCAGGCCGAGCACGGCGGCGCCGAGGGTGCTGGCGACGCGCGCGAGCCCCGCCCACGAGGGATTCGCGGTGACCTGTTCGGCGAGCAGCACGCCGATCGTCGGGGCGACGCCGATCCCGACCATTCCGACGATCTGCGAGATGACCAGAACGACGAGGGTGCGGCGTTGGACTCGAGGGGTGTCGCTCGGCGGCGTCGCGGTCGTCGGTGTCGCGGTCATCCGTGGTCAGGATCGAGCGCGGCAGTCATGAGGATGAGACTACGCCCGGCTACTTCCGCCGAAGGATGCAAAACCCCGCCACCTACCTCCGCCGACAACGACGACGGGCCGCCCACTCGAAGGTGAACGGCCCACCGCAGGTCAGCAGTGCGCGACGCGTCAGCCGCGGCGTCCGCGCTCTTTCTGGAAGAACAGCACGCCGGTGACGATCAGTCCGGCAGCGAACAGCACCGCGATGATCGTCGTCAGGCTGGCGATCGACACCCCGATGCGCGGCAGCAGATACACCAGGCCCAGCGCGGTCGTGATGATGAAGATGATCGCGGGAAGGTTGCGCACCTCCTTGCCGACGTACAGGACGATCGCGGCGATCAGGCCGGCGACGCCGGCGACGAGTGCCGCGACGGTGATGAGCACGGACGGCAGTCCGAGCCCGAAGGCGGCGATGGCGAGCAGCAGCCAGCCGACCGCCGCGGCGATCAGCAGCACCTTGCTGAGCGTGCTGTTGACGGCGCCGATGCCGAGAACCGCGAACGCCACCGCGATCGCGAGGTAGGCGATCGCGGTCAGCCACCCGCCGACGGCGACGCCGACCAGGGGCAGGATCACAGCGAGCGCGAGAAGCGCGCCCGCCACGATGAAGATGAGTCCGGCAATCGCGCGCCGGGAGGTGGAGACAGCAGCCATTGGTTTCTCCTAGGGGGTGAATGGGTGGCCCGAGTCTAGGGGTCCGCGGCGGTGCTAGCCCACTGGCCGGCATAAGTACGTATACTTACAAAATGGACGAGCCGCGGATGACCACCGGCGACGAGGCGCAGCGGATTCCCGGATATCTGCTCTGGCAGGTGTCCAAGTTGTGGCAGCGTCGCCTGAACTCCGCGCTCGCGGACCTCGACCTCTCCAGCACCCAGGCCGTCATCTTGATGAATGTTCCCCGGCTCAACCAGGAGCGGAGAGCGGTGACCCAGTCGGCTCTCGCCGAAGCGACTCGGATCGATCGGATGACCGTTTCGCAGTCGATTCGCACGCTCGAGCGCAAGCGATTGATCACCCGCGTGCCCGCGCCGACGGATCGGCGCGCCTACCATGTCGAGCTCACCGAACACGGCGCTGCCGTGGCGTCGAGCGCTCTGGAGCGGATCAGCGCATCGCATGCCGCGTTCTTCGAACCCCTGGAAAGCGACATTCGGCTTTACGTCGAACTGACCCAGCGACTCATCCAGGCGAATGTCCGGTACGACAGCGAACAGGGGTAAGCGAAGAGGAAGGGACCAATGAAAAGCGACAGCGCGGGTGCACGGCAGAATCTCGTCCTGCACCGAGGAACCATGGTGATGCTCGGCCTGCTCGTGGTCCAGTTCGGGGTCGGGATGTACCTCAACTTGTTCGTGACGGTGCCGGAATCCCACCCGGGGACCGGAGAATCGTACCTTCCGAGCATCCCGTGGGCGCTTGCCGGGGGCGACGGGGTCGCCCTCGCCATTCACGTCGCCGTGTGGATCCTGCTCACTCTGGGAGCGGTGGCGCTGGTGGTCCGCGGTGCCATGAGTCGGCGTAGGGCGCCCATCATCGGCAACTCGCTTGGCTTGATCTTCGTCCTCTTCGCAGGCTCCGGCGGTCTGACCTTTCTGAATCGCGGCGGTGATGATCATGAGTCGCTGCTCATGGCACTCACCTTCATGCTCGCGCTCGGTGCCTACGCGATCACTCTCTTCGTCGATCGACCGGAGGTGAAGACTTCGACGTAGGGATGTCGATTCGCCCCACGCTCAGTCGTCACCCTTCAGAGAGCACCACTCAACGCACCGCTCAACGAAGGGGAATCAGCAATGTCACGAATCGTCGTCGTCAACAACCTCACGCTCGACGGGGTCATGCAGGCGCCGGGCCGCGCGGATGAGGACACCCGCGACGGGTTCGAGCACGGCGGATGGGCCGTGCCATACAACGATCAGGTCAGCGGACAGTTCATGGCAAGCCACATGGCCGGCACCCGCGCCATCCTGCTCGGCCGGCGCACCTACACCGACTTCGCGGGGTTCTGGCCGAAGCAGGGTGACAACCCGTTCACGAAGGTGCTGACCGCGACGCCGAAGTACGTCGCATCCACCACGCTCGATCCGCAGCAGGACTGGGCGAACACGATCGTGCTCGATGGTGCGGGCGGCAGCGACGCGGTGCCGGCGATCTCGGATCTTCGCTCGGAAGAGGGAGGGGATATCGTGATCATGGGCAGCGGAGAGCTCGTGCGCTCCCTCGCCCGCAGCAATCTCATCGACGAGTACCTTCTGCTGATCCACCCGCTCGCGCTGGGCTCCGGGCGCAGGCTGTTCGACCAGGAGGTGCAGCTCTCGCTGGCCGAGAGCCTGATCACCACCACGGGCGTGGTCATCGCCACCTACCGCCCGGTTGCCGACGGAGAGGCCGACTGATGCGATACTCGCTCCTGCTCAACTACTCGGAGGCCGGCGGCGCGCAGGTGTCCGCCGAAGCCATGGCCGAGTGGCAGGCGGCATTCGACGCGTACGCGACGTCGCTGGATGCGGCGGGCGTGCTGCTCAGCGCGGACGTGCTGCAGCCCACCGCGGCATCCACCACCGTCACCGTGCGCGGCGGCAGCCTTCAGGTGCAGGACGGGCCGTTCGCCGACACCAAGGAGCAGCTCGGCGGCGTGTTCCTGATCGACGTTCCCGACCTGGATGCCGCACTCGCCTGGGCCGAGAAGTGTCCGGCCGCGCAGTGGGGCACCATCGAGATCCGGCCGACCGCGGTCTACTTCAGCGGCGGGCAATGGAACCAGGCGTAGCCGCCGCACGGGCGGAGGAGGTGGCGCGGTCGTCCTACGGGCGGCTGCTCGCCGTGCTCGCCTCCCGGACGGGCGACATCGCGGCTGCCGAGGATGCGCTGGCCGACGCCTTCGAACGCGCCCTGCGCACCTGGCCGGAGTCGGGCATCCCCGACAATCCGCAGGGCTGGCTGGTCACGGTCGCGAAGAACCGCTGGCTCGACGCGGTGAAAGTTCGGCGACCGCCGATCGAGCCCGTCGAGAGCCTGCCCGCTGACCTCGACTCCATCCCCGACAAGCGTCTGGAGCTGATGTTCGTCTGTGCGCACCCGGCCATCGACGCAGGGGTGCGCACGCCGCTCATGCTGCAGGTGGTACTCGGGTTCGAGGCATCCGCAATCGCTGCTGCCTACGCGATCCCCACCTCGACCATGGCTCAGCGGTTGGTGCGTGCTAAGCAGCGGATCCGGGATGCCCGCATCCCCTTTGCGGTCCCCTCCGTCGCCGACATGCCGGCACGACTGCCCGCCGTTCTCGAGGCGGTCTACGGTGCCTACGCGATCGACTGGCACGTGGTCTCGGGGACGACCGTTCGCGACTCGCTCTCCGCGGAGGCCCTGTTCCTCGCCTCGCTCCTGGCGACCCTCTTGCCCGACCCCGAGACCTTCGGCCTCGCCGCACTGCTGTCGCTCTCGATCGCTCGCACCCGTGCTCGCACGCGAGATGGGGCGTTCGTCCCGCTGGAGGATCACGACACGGAGCTGTGGGACCGTCCCTTGATCGCGCAGGGAGAGGCGCTTCTGCGCCGTGCCCATTCGTTCGGGAGAATCGGGCGCTTCCAACTGGAGGCGGCGATCCAGTCGGTGCACTGCGACCGTGCGGTTTCAGGCGTGACCGACTGGGTCGTGCTTCGCCGGCTGTATTCCGCTTTGCTCGAGGTCGCGCCCACGCTCGGGGCGCGGGTGTCGCTGGCCACGGTGGTCGGGCGGGTCGAGGGACCTGTCGCCGGGCTCATCGTTCTGGACGAGTTGGGCGAACCGGTGTTTCAGCCGTACTGGGCTGCGCGAGCGCATCTGCTGCGGGAGGCGGGGGAGCGCGACGCGGCGAAGGCGGCGTATGTCAGGGCGATCAGCCTCACGACCGATGCCGCCTCACGGATGTTCCTGCGTGGTCGGTTGGCCTCCCTTTCCACGCGGTAGTGGCGGGCGTGGTTCCTGCCGCCCGTCCCCCATCCAATAGTGTTCGGGGTACCGAGCGACGAACGGAGGGTGATCTGATGGGGATGCTGTTCTACGGGGCCGGACGCCTGCCGATCCGGCTCGACGACCGGGTGCTGGCCCACCTGAAGGCGGTCGCCACCGCCAAGATGCGGCGAGGCGAGGGCTTTCTCATCTCGTGGACGGATGCCGCCGAGGTCGGCCACGGACGCAGTTCGGTCTGGGTGCATCCCTACACCGACCTCCACTACAAGTTCGACGGCAATACGCCGCCCACCCTCGACCCGGCGATCCTCGAGGAGCTGAACGTCGAGTCGATCCAGGCCCGGGGCATCGAACTGGCGGATGCCACCCTGGCTCACAGCCCGCGCCACCGGTAGTCCTCCTGGGTGGCATCCCGACACCCGTGTGCGTCGACCGCGCTCAGACGCCGTAGAAGCGCGCCGCCGTACGCCAGGAGAGCTGTTCGCGCTCGGCCGGGCTGGCGGCCAGCTCATCCAGGACCATCGCAAGCCATCGACCCGGGGGAAGCTGCCGGGGCAGCATCGCAGAAACGGGCCAGTCGCTGCCCACCATCGCGCGGTCCGCTCCGAAGGCGTCGAGCGCGATCTCGAGCCACGGCCGCGTGGCGGAGAGGAGCTCCTGGTCGTCACGCAACTCGGCGGGCAGCCCCGAGAGTTTCACGCTGACCTGGGGCAGAGCGGCGAGCCGGCGCAGGTCGCGCTCCCAGGTTCCGTCATCCCCGGTCGCGACCGGCGGCTTGGCCAGGTGATCGAGCACGACCGGCAGCTCGGGCACCCGCGCCAGCAGCGCGGTCAGGGCGGCGAGTTGGTGATGCCGGAGGCACGCGTCGAACGGCAACCCCGCTGCCTCCAGAGCGCGCAAGCCCTCGAGTAGGCCGGGATCCCCGAAGAACGACGGCGGCTCATCCTGCAGCATCCGGCGGATGCCGACGGTGCGGCCGGCAGCCCGCAGCGCCGCCAGATCGTCGGCGACCGCGCGGCCTTTCTCCAGAAACGCGTGAGCGACGACGCCCAGCAGCTCCGGCCAGCCGAGGGACTCGGCCCAGGCGACCTCGCCCGCCTTGCTGGTCGGGCCCGCCTCGACGAAGATGACCCCGGTGGTCGCCGGCGACCCGGCCTGGTATTCGGCCGGAAGGTAGGGACGATCCAGTTCGCCCTCCAGCCAGGAGTATTCCAGCGCTGTCGGATCCCAGATGTGCACATGGCTGTCGATGAGACGTGCGGCGTCGATCTGGTCGGTGGCTCCGGCGGGCATGCGCACAGCATAGGCAACCCGGGGGAGCGGGCCGACCGTGCTCGTCGCGGATGTGGGCGTCATCCCCCGGGCGATACGGTACTTCTCGAAGCCACACGGAAGGTGACGCAGAGTGCCGAAGGCCGAGGAGCCGACACGCCGCAAGGCGCCCACGCTCTATGACGTCGCCCGCGTGGCGGGTGTCTCTCACCAGACCGTGTCGCAGGTCGTCAAGTCGGGTCCGAACGTGAAGCCCGAGACGCGTCGTCGCGTCGAGGCCGCGATTGCGCAACTGAACTACACGCCGAACATGGCGGCGCGCACCTTGGCGACCGCGAAGTCCCATCGGATCGGTGCCCTGTTCTTCGATCGCTACGACGAGGTCGGGCCCACTCGGACCATGCAGGCAGCGGTCGACCATGCGAGGGATGCCGGATTCGTCGTCGACATCGTCGGGTTCGATCCGCGCAGCCCGACTCGCATCGACAGCGCGGTCGAGATCGTGCTTCAGGCGGGAGTCGCCGGCATCCTGGTGTTCGCGCCCACGGCCGAGGTCATCGACGCCGTTCGGCAGCACGACGTGCCCGTACCGGTCGAGTTCGAGTCCATCGCCGCCTCCGCGAGCACCGGTCCCCGTATGGGCATGAGGATGGCGGCGGAGTACCTGGCCGATCTGGGGCACCGTCGCTTCCTCCACGTCTCGGGGCCGCTGTCGTGGGTACCGGCGCAGGACCGAGCGCATCAGTTCCACGCCGTCATCGACGAGCGCAAGCTGGTTTCGGTCGCGGATTTCGAGGGCGACTGGAGTTCGCGGTCCGGTTATGAGGCGGGTCTGAAGATGCCGCTGGACCAGGGGGTCACCGCCATCGTCGCGGCCAACGACCAGATGGCGCTCGGCGTGCTCAAGGCTCTGAAGCAGCGCGGGATGCGCGTTCCTGAGGACATCAGCGTGATCGGGTTCGATGACATTGCCGAAGCGGGGTACTTCGAGCCGGCGCTGACCACCATCTCGAACGACTTCGAGGGCCAAGGGCGCATGGCGATGGATGCGCTGCTCTCGGCGATCGATCCGCTCCGGCCGCGCCAGGTTGTGTCGAGTCGAGATCCCGTGCTGATCGTGCGCGAATCGACGAGCGCGCCGGCCTGAACCGCATCCGTTCGTCCGTAACTTTCGCGCAACGCGTGTTCTGAGCGCTCAGAAATGCTGCTATGGTCTCCCCGATTAGTTCTTAGCGCTCAGAAGCATGGGCGCGCTTCGACGACGGAGTCCAGCACACGTGAACCGGAATGCACCGCACTCTCCCGATTTCTCGGGGGTTCTCTTCGGGGCCGCGTACTACGCGGAGTACCAGCTCACCGACCGCATGGACGAAGATCTCGACCTGATGGCGGCCGCCGGTTTCACGGTGATCCGGGTCGGGGAGTCGGTCTGGTCGACGTGGGAGCCGCGCGACGGGGAGTTCGACCTCGAATGGCTGCTGCCCGTTCTCGATGGAGCGCACGCGCGAGGGATCGGCGTCATCCTCGGCACGCCGACCTACGCCATCCCGCCGTGGCTGCAGGTGAAGCACCCTGAGCTGGCCGGACAACGCGCCACCGGTGTGCCGACGCCGTGGGGCTCGCGGCAGGAGGTCGACTACTCGCAGCCGCTGTTCCGCGGCTACGCCGAGCGCATCATCCGCGCCGTCATCTCGCGCTACGCCACCCACCCGGCGGTCATCGGGTTCCAGGTCGACAACGAGCCCGGGCTGATGGCGTTCCACAATCCTTTGGCGTTCGAGGAGTTCGTCGAGCGGCTGAAGCGCCACTACGGCGACGTCGAGACGCTCAATCGCGAGTGGGGTCTCACCTATTGGTCACATCGGATCGCGGAGTGGACCGAGCTCTGGGTGCCCGACGGCAACCAACTGCCGCAGTACGACCTCGCCTGGCGCCGCTACCAGGCCGACCTCACGACCGAGTTCATCGCCTGGCAGGCATCCATCGTGCGGGAGTACTCGAGTGCGGGGCAGTTCGTCACGACCTGCATGCAGTACCCCCGCCCGTCGGCCCACGACGTGCAACTCACCGCCGAACTCGACGTGACCGCCGCGAACCCGTACTACGGCATGCAGGAGCACCTCGCGTTCGATAAGGACCTGCTGCCCATCACCCACTGGTCGACGACCGGCGTCTGGGGTCTGTTGCGTCAAGCCGATCGGGCGTGGTCGTCGAAGCAGCAGCGCTACCTGGTCACCGAAACCAATGCGCAATCGATCTCCGGAGCCGAGCAGAACTACCCGGGGTATCCGGGGCAGCTGCGCCTGGCTGCGCTCGCCCTCATCTCGCGCGGCGCCGCGATGATCGAGTACTGGCAGTGGCAGACCCTGAACTACGGCACCGAGACCTACTGGGGCGGGGTGCTCCCGCACAGCCAACGACCCGGTCGGGTGTATCGCGAGGTCGCCGAGATCGGAGCCTTGCTGAAAGAACTCGGCGGCACCCTCGACGGGTTCGTTCCGGATGCCGACATCACCCTGGTGTACTCGAACGAGAGCAAGTGGGCGTTCGAGTTCACGCCGCCCCTCCACACGGCTGCGGGTCTGCCCGACCGCACGGCGTACTCCACGATCTTCGACGCCTTCTACCGAGGCGTTATTGAAGGCGGCGCGCAGGCGCGCATCGTGCACACCAGCCAGTTCGGCGCCGATCCCGCCGCGTTCGCGACGCAGCATCCGGTGCTGGTCGTGCCCGCGCTGTACATCGTCGCGGATGACGAGCTCACCTTCCTGCGAGACTACGCGGCCGCGGGCGGGCACCTGGTGCTCGGCATCCGGACGGCCTACGCCGACGAGGAGGCCCGCGCGCGGGTGGCCGTCGCGCCGCCCACGCTCGCCGAACCCGCCGGGGTCTGGTACGAGGAGTACTCCAACCTCGACACTCCCGTCGCTGTCACCGGCACCGACGACTTCGCGGCGTCCGAGGGTGCCCACGCCACGCGCTGGCTCGACTCGCTGCACCTCGACGGTGCCGAGATGATCCTCGGCTACGACCATCCGGAGTTCGGACGCTTCCCCGCGGTCACCACGCGCGTCGTCGGCGCGGGTCGCATCAGTTACGTGGGCACGGTGCCGAATCCGACTCTCGCCGCCGACATCGCGCGCTGGCTGGTGGCTGAACCGATCGCGGCGGGGTGGAGCCGGGACGCGTCGGTGACCGTCGCGTCCGGTCGCACCGCTTCCGGGGCGCGGGTCTGGTTCATCAGCAACTGGAGTTCCGATGCCGCCGCCGTCACGGCCCCGCATGCGGTGGTCAGCGCCATCACCGGCGAGAAGTTCGCCGCCAACCACAGTTTCTCGCTCGAACCATGGGCTCCCCTGGTCCTGGTCGACGAGTAGGGGCAGTCGATGTCGACTGCTCCACCATCACAAAGGGAAAGGCACATGAGAACACGAGCATCAAGAACAGCAGTGGCTCTGGGCGCGGGTCTGTTGACGAGCGCCCTCATCCTCACCGGCTGCACGCCCAGCACATCGACGAATCCCTCGGCCGGCACCGTCACCCAGGCCCAGATCGACAAGGCCCTGAAGACGCCGACCACCTTGACCTTCTGGACCTGGGTGCCCAACATCCAGAACGAGGTCGACCTGTTCGAGAAGAAGTACCCGGCCATCAAGGTCAAGGTCGAGAACGTCGGTCAGGGCGGTCCTGAGTACACCAAACTCCGCACGGCACTCAAGGCCGGCACCGGCGCTCCGGATGTCGCGCAGATCGAGTACCCGTACATCACCTCGTTCAACGTGACGAAGAGCCTTCTCGACCTCGCCCCCTACGGCGCGGCCAAGCTGAAGAACGACTACGTGCCGTGGGTCTGGAACCAGGTGACCTTCGGCGACAAGATCCTGTCCATGCCGCAGGACTCCGGTCCGATGGGCAACTTGTACCGCGCCGACATCCTGAAGAAGGCGGGCATCACCGATGCGCCCAAGACCTGGGACGACTACGCGACCGACGCCGCGCTGGTCAAGTCGAAGACCGGCTCGTACATCTCCAACATGGCGGCGAACCAGACCGGCCAGTGGGAGGGCATGCTCTGGCAGGCCGGCGTGAAGCCGTTCGGCTACGACGGCAAGAAGGGCGTCACGGTCGACGTGAACAGCGCCAAGGCGAAGGAGGTCGTCAGTTACTGGGAGAAGCTGATCAAGGCCGACGTCATCTCGGTCGACCCCGACTTCAACGACGCCTGGTACCAGGGCCTCGCCACCGGCAAGTACGCCGGCTGGCTGACCGCTGCCTGGGGACCGATCTTCCTGCAGGGCACTGCGAAGGACACGTCAGGCCTCTGGGCCGCGGCGCCGTTGCCGCAGTACGCCGGGCAGCCGGATTCCTCGGGCAACTGGGGCGGATCCTCCGATGCGGTCATGACCACGTCGAAGAACAAGATCGCGGCATACGAGTTGGCGAAGTGGATCAACAACGACAAGTCGTCCACCAGCCTTTTCGCGGCGAAGCAGTTCCTCTGGCCGACGGCCACCAACGTGCTGAACGACTCGACGTTCTTGGACGCCAAGTCGGACTTCTACGGCGGCCAGCAGGTGAACAAGACGTTCTCGGCGATCTCGAACACCGTGGACACCAAGTTCGAGTGGCTTCCGTACATGGACTACGCCGACTCGAGCTGGAACGACACGATGGGCAAGGCCATCGCGGCCAAGGGCGACCTGTCTGCCGGCCTTGACGCCTGGCAGAAGGCCCTCGTCGACTACGGAACCGCTCAGGGTTTCGACGTCAACAAGAAGTAGCTGGACCCGGGCGGCCCCGCACCCGCGGGGCCGCCCGCATCCGACCGTGACAAAGGAGTACCGGTGAGCACCGCATCAGTGGCGTCAACGCCCGTCCGCGTGCCGGCCACGCGACGCACATCCCTCGCCAAGAAGCGGCAGTGGCGGGCGGCCTACCTGTTCGTCATCCCGTTCTTCGTCGTCTTCATCACGATGCTCGTCGTGCCGCTTGTCTACTCCGGCTATCTCAGCTTCTTCGCCACGCGACTCATCGGCGGGACGACCTTCGTCGGCTTCGAGAACTATCTCAAGACGTTCACCGATCAGCTCTTCCTGGGCGGGCTCGGGCGCACGGCCCTCTTCCTCGTGATCCAGGTGCCGATCATGCTCGGCCTCGCCCTGTTCTTCGCCCTCGCGCTCGACAGCGGGCGGGTGCGCGGCAGCAAGGTGCTGCGCCTGTTGATCTTCGTCCCGTATGCGATTCCGGGGGTCGTGGCGACCCTCATGTGGGGATTCCTCTACGGGCAGGACTTCGGGCCGATCGGCCAGGTCTTCGCCGCGTTCGGGCTCGACAAACCGAACCTGCTGTCCGATGGCAACGTGCTCGGGTCGATGATGAACATCGTCACCTGGGAGTACGTCGGCTACAACATGATCATCATGTACTCGGCGCTCCGGTCGGTGCCGGCCGAGCTCTACGAGGCCGCCGAGATCGACGGGGCCAGCCAGTTCCGAGTGGCGTGGAGCATCAAGATCCCGGCCATCCGGCCGGCGATCCTGCTCACGGTGATCTTCTCGATCATCGGCAGTTTTCAGATCTTCAACGAGCCGAGCCTGCTGCGCAATCTCGCGCCCACGGCGATCACCTCATCGTTCACGCCCAACTTCTACGCGTACAACCTCGCCTTCGTCAATCAGGACGTGAACTACGCCGCCGCGGTGGCATTCATCCTCGGCATCGTCATCATGATCGTCTCCTACGTCGTGCAACTCACGACCCAGAGAAGGGAGGGCGGTCGATGAGCACCGCAACCCGCGCGGTCGCGACGGCCTCCGCGCCCTCTCGCGCCCGCAGGGCCTACGCGCCCGAGAAGCGTCGCAGCACCCTGCTGACCGTCATCCTCTGGTTGTGCGCCCTGTACTTCGTGGTTCCGCTGCTTTGGTTGGTGATCTCGTCCACCAAGAACAATGCCGACCTGTTCACGAGTTTCGGGCTGTGGTTCGGAAAGGGGTTCAGCCTCATCCAGAACCTCCACGATGTGTTCACGACCTCGGACGGCGTCTACCTGCATTGGGCGCTGAACACCGCGATCTACGCGGGAGTGAGCGCGTTCGGTGCGTCGGTGCTGGCAACCATGGCCGGGTACGCCTTCGCCAAGTACGACTTCCCGGGCGGCAAGGTGCTGTTCAGCATCACGCTCGGTGCGATCATGATCCCGTTGACGGCGCTGGCCATCCCGACCTACCTGCTGTTCAGCTCGGTGGGCCTGACGAACACTCCGTGGGCGGTCATCGTCCCGTCGCTGGTGAGTCCATTCGGCGTGTTCCTGATGCGGGTCTACGCGGCGGATGCCGTGCCCGATTCGCTGATCGAAGCGGCGCGCGTGGATGGCGCGGGCGAGTTCCGCATCTTCTGGCAGGTCAGTCTGCGGCTGCTCGGCCCGGGCATCGTGACGGTGTTCCTGTTCGCCCTGGTCGCCACCTGGAACAACTACTTCCTGCCGCTCATCATGCTGAACACGCAGGAGCTGTACCCGCTCACCGTCGGGCTTGCTCAGCTTCAACGGGCGAGTGCAGCGGGCGGAGGCGCGCAGGCTCTGTTCTCCACCGTGATCACCGGCTCGCTAGTGTCGGTGATCCCGTTGGTCATCGCGTTCCTCTATTTACAGCGCTACTGGCAGACCGGTCTCGCGACCGGCGGCGTGAAGGGCTAGAGCCCTCTCCATGACGACAGCATCAAGGGAGACCTCTGTGATCTGGTACGGCGGCGACTACAACCCCGAGCAGTGGCCGGAGGAGGTGTGGGACGAGGATGTGCGCCTCATGCAGCAGGGCGGCATCACCCTGGTGAGCCTGGGCATCTTCTCGTGGGCGAAGCTCGAGCCGCGTGAGGGCGAATACGACTTCGGCTGGCTCGACCGCATCATCGAGAAGCTGCACGCGGGCGGGATCCGCGTCGACCTCGCGACCGCGACCGCATCGCCGCCGCCCTGGCTGTCGCACCGCTATCCGCAGGTGCTGCCGGTCACTGTGGACGGCGTGCGCCTGCAGGTCGGAAGCCGGCAGCAGTACTGCCCGAGCTCGCCGGTGTTCCGCCGGCTTGCGGCCCGCCTGGTGAGGAGGTTGGCCGAGCGATACAGCCACCACCCCGCGCTCGAGCTCTGGCACGTGGGAAACGAGTACGGCTGCCACGTGAGCCATTGCTACTGCAGCGTCTCGGCGGGCGCGTTCCGCCGGTGGCTGCGGGCCAAGTACACGACGGTCGACGAGCTCAATGCGAGCTGGGGCACCGCCTTCTGGTCGCAGCAGTACCAGTCATTCGACGAGGTCTTCCCGCCGAGCGCTTCCCCGACGTTCCGCAACCCCGGCCAGCTCCTCGATTTCGACCGGTTCTCATCCGACGAGCTGCTGGAGTGCTACCGCAACGAGGTGCGCATCCTTCGCGCGGCGACACCCGACATCCCGATCACGACGAACTTCATGGGTTTCTTCGATCGTGCCGCCGACTACTGGAAGTGGGCGAAAGAAGTGGATGTCGTCTCCGACGACGCCTACCCCGACCCGTCCGACCCCGACTCGGCTTCCTCCGCAGCGATGACCCGCGACCTGATGCGCTCCCTGCGCGGCGGCCAGCCGTGGCTGCTCATGGAGCAGGCGCCGAGTGCCGTCAACTGGCGGCCGATCAACGCGGCGAAGCGGCCGGGGCAGATGCGGGCGCTGTCGTACCAGGCGGTCGCTCGCGGGGCGGACGGCATCCTGTTCTTCCAGTGGCGCCAGTCTGTCGTGGGCTCCGAGAAGTTCCACTCCGGCATGGTGCCGCACGCCGGAACGAACTCCCGGGTGTGGCGCGAGGTCGAGCAGCTCGGCGCAGAACTGTCCGCGCTGGGCGATCTCGCGAGCACCCGGGTCGACGCCGGTGTCGCCATCGTTCTCGATTGGGACAGCTGGTGGAGCCTCAAGCAGGGCGCCCTACCGGCTCACCTGTCGTACCTCGAGGCGATCCATTCCTGGTACCGCGAGTTGTGGGCGCGCACCGTCACCGTCGACTTCGTGCCTTCCACCGGGGATCTGTCGGGATACTCGCTCGTCATCGTCCCGTCGCTGTTCGCCGCGTCGGGGGATGCCCTGGCCAACCTGGCGACGTACGCGGAGTCGGGCGGCAATCTGATCGTGACCTACCAGAGCGGAATCACCGACGATCGCGCGCACATCACCGCGGGTGGCTATCTCGGCGGACTTCAAGCGACGCTCGGCGTCTGGATCGAGGAGTTCGCGCCCTTCGCCGGTCCTGCCGGCGAGCCCGCGCCCTCGGGCGTGCTGCTCGGCCTGCCCTCCGGCCCGGCCGACGCGACCGTCTGGGCCGAGTACATCCACGCGCCAGACGCCGAGGTGATCGCGACCTTCGGCACGGGCGCCCTGAATGGCTGGCCGGCGATCACGCGGCGCGCGGGCAGGGACGGTGCCGCCTGGTACGTCGGCACCCAGCTGAGCGGATCGGGTCTCGACGATCTGCTCGATCGCGTGCTGGCCGAGGCGGGCGTCGTCGGCGTGCTGGCGACTCCGGTGGACGGGGTGGAGGCGGTCCGGCGCGATGGCCGATTGTTCCTTATTAATCACTCGGATGCTCCGGTCGTCGTTGCAGGGGTCGCTCTCGAGGCCCGTGGCGTCCACATCGGCGAGAGATCAGTCGCGGGTGGCGGTGCCGCGTGACCGTCGTCACCCGCGTGACTGTGACCGATGTCATCATCGAAGCCGGGGCGTACCGCCTTTCGACCGCGGCGGGATACAGTGCCGAGATGGTGGCGGCATCCGTCGAGGACTTCCGATTTCCGGATGGGCACTACTGGTCGACGGCAGTCGGCCCCCAGGCGCCCCAGGCGGAGCTCGCCCACGACGGCGGCGACGTCGGATGACGAGAGGCTGGTACAGGCGGATCGGGCGCACGCCGCTGGTCACCTCCACGATCATCGCCGGCGCGTCGCCTCTGGGCTCGATGCCGGACCTCTACGGCTATGACGTCGGCGAATCCGCAGCGGTGGAATTCGTCTCGGCTCTGCTGCGGAGTCCGATCCGCGCCATCGACACCTCCAACAACTACGGTGCGGGAACCAGCGAGCGTCGGATCGGCAAGGCCATTGATTTGGCCGGCGGCGTTCCCGATGACTTCTCGGTCATCACGAAGGTTGACCGGGCAGGGGACGACTTCTCCGGGGCGCGCGTGCGCGAATCGTTCCGGGAAAGCAGGGATCGCCTGGGCGTCGAGACGGTCCCCCTGCTGTTCCTGCATGATCCAGACGCATTCGATTTCGGCTACATGGCGTCCACCGGGGGCGCCGTCGACGCCCTGGTCCAGCTCCGCGACGAGGGGAGCGCCGGTGCCATCGGCGTCGCAACCGGCGACACGAGGCTGCTCCATCGCTACCTCGACCTCGGTGTGTTCGACGTGATCCTGAGCCACAATCGGTTCACGCTGGTCGACCGCAGCGCCGATGAGCTGTTCACGCGGGCCGTCGAACTCGGGGTCGGCGTTCTGAATGCGGCCGTCTACGGCGGCGGAATCCTCGCGCGCCCCGGCGAATCGACGACATATTCGTACCGGCCTGCCAGTCGCGAGCTCCTCGAGGCCATCACCGCCATGGATGCCGTCTGCGCGCGGGCCGGAATCGACTTGGCGACTGCCGCGCTCCAGTTCTCACTGCGTGATCCCCGCGTCGACGCGACCGTCGTGGGTATCACCAGTGAACGCAGGATCGCGAGTCTCATCGCCTCGGCGGGGGTCGACATCCCGTCTGCTGTGTGGGACGAGTTGGAGCGCCTAGTCCCGCCTGCGTCGACCTGGCTGGATGCTCGCGACCGGCCGTGAATGCCATTGCATCATTCATCACATGTATGATCTAATATGAAAGCCGCCAGAGCCGGTGGCCAGGTCGTCAAGGAAGTCGACAAGAAAAGGACGCGACAATGTCATCACAGCAACGCCGCTTCACCCGAGTCCCCCGGGCGCTGGGTCTGGTAGCCGCAGCAGCAACTCTCGCGCTGCTCGCCACCGGTTGCAGCACCGGAGGCGGTGGCAACTCCAACTCGCCATACGGATTCAATGCAGCCAAGCAGGACCCGAAGAGCGGAATCACCATCCTGGTGGACGCTGACCGCTCGGCCATCGCCAAGGCATTCCAGACGGATCACCCCGAGTACAAGGTCAACATCCAGACCTACGACGGAAACTCCGGTGGAACCAACTCGTTCCAGACGAAGATCTCGCTCGCCGACAAGGCCGGCTCGGGCTGGCCGGACGTCGTGTGGTCGGGGCAGGTGAACGACGCCAGCTGGGCCGCTGTCGGCAAGAACGGCGCTCAGGCCTTCGCCGCGCCGCTCGACGAGGGCGTCATCTCGAAGAAGTGGCTCGACGGCTACACGAAGGGTGCTGAAGACCCGGTGACGGTCAACGGTCACATCTACGGTGTGCGCGACAACCTGGCGCCGGTGGTGTTCTGGTACAACAAGACCCTGTTCGACCAGTTCGGCTACAAGATCCCCGAGACCTGGGAGGACTACCAGGCGCTCGGCGACAAGCTCGCGGCCGAGCACCCCGGATACACGCTGGGCACGATCGGTGACTCGTTCACCGCGACGCTCACCGATTTCTGGGCCGCTCAGGCGCCGATCTACACGGTCAAGGGCAACACCTTCACGGCCAACTTCAAGGATTCCCACACCCAGAAGATGATCGCCCTGCTCGACCACATGCTCGCCAACAAGAGCATCAACACGGTCGGCATGTTCACCCCGGACTTCGCGAAGGTGGACAAGGGCAAGCTCCTCGGCATCCCCGGACCGACCTGGTTCACGGGAGCCATCTTCGCCAGCGGAGCCGCGCTCGCGGGGCAGCCGGGCGAATGGGGAGCGGGCATGCCGCTGCACTGGGCCGGCGAGCCCATCGCCACCGGAAACGTCGGTGGTGGCTTCTGGTACGGCTCGAGCCACTCGAAGAACCTCAAGGCCGAGGCTGCGTTCCTGCAGTACGCGGTCGCCGGACCGCAGTCGGTCAAGCTGATCACGGGTCTGCCGGCGTACGCCTCCACGGCGAGCGCCTGGCTCGACGCGCAGGTCAACGGCGGCTTCTGGGCCGACTCGGACAAGTTCAAGGACGTCGTCAACACGGCATCCACTCACATCTGGTCCGGCTGGGGTGCGACGCTCTCGTTCAGCTCCGAGCCGGCATGGAATGAGATCGTGGCTCCGGCTCTTGCCAAGGGCCAGACGATCGCCTCGACCGTCGACGCCTGGCAGAAGCGGTACGAGAACCAGGCCCAAGTCAACGGCTACACGGTCAAGTAGAGAAGACAACTACCATCTCTACTGATCTCACGTCCCCCGCTGTCGCTCCTTCACAGGAGCGGCAGCGGGGGGCACTCCGACACCCGCAGCGCCGACTCGGCGCGCAGACCGTCATCGGTTACGCGTTCTCGAGTGGCTACCTGCTGTTCCTCCTGGCCTTCGGTATCGGGCCGATGCTCTACGCGCTGTACCTCTCGTTCACCGCGAACGGAGCGTTCGCCGGAGTCTCCAACTTCATCCGGGTCTTCAACGACTTCCGATTCCTGCCGGCCGTGCAGCACGTGGCCTTCTTCGTGGTCGTCTGGCTGGTGACGCTGATCGTGCTGGTCACCATCCTGGCGCTGGTCGTCCACGCGGTGCGCACCAGGTGGCTGTCTGCGACCTCGCGCTTCCTGTTCTACATTCCCGGAGCCCTCGCCGGTTCGGCGAGCGTCATGCTCTGGCTCTTCATGCTCACCCCGAGCGTCAGTCCGGTGGCCGGACTCCTGAATGCGCTCGGACTCAAGAGCTTCACCCAGATCGTCTCGGTCGAGAACCTTCCGGTGGTCTTCACCATCGTCGCGTTCTGGACTGGCGCCGGTGGATGGATCATCATCATGTACGGCGCGCTGAACACCATCTCGAGCGACGTGATGGAGGCCGCCCGCATCGACGGCGCCGGGCCTTTCAAGACTGCCTGGTACATCCAGATCCCGCTGATGCGCAAATGGATCGCCTACATGGCCATCGTCTCGCTCGCCGGCGGAACGCAACTGTTCGTGGAGCCCAAGATCCTCAACCTCGCGAGCCGGGGCGTCGTCCCGGAGGAGTATTCGCTCAACCAGCTCGCCTACCAGATCGCGTTCGGTCCCCAAGCGGACTTCAACGGGTCGGCCGCGATCTCGATCGTCCTTCTGGTCGTGGCCATGGGCCTGTCCGCAATCTTCGTCTTCCGAGGAGGACTCTTTGACCGCGACTAATCTGCGCCTCGTCCCCGCCGCGCCCGCGCCGGCCCGCTGGCTCGGGCGGGTGCTCGCGATCGCCGTCATCGCGTTCTTCGCCATCTTCTTCGTCACCCCGCTGGCGTGGTTGCTGCTGGCTCCGACGAAGAACGGCGATCAACTCGGCAGCCTCCACGGCGAGCTGCCGTTCAGTTTCGGATCCTTCGGCCAGCTCGCACACAACTGGAATCAGCTGATCCATTTTCAGGACGGCATCATCTGGACCTGGCTCGGCAACTCGGTGTTCTACTCCGGTGTCGCGCTGGTGATCACGATCCTCATCACGATTCCCGCGGGCTACGCGCTGGCGATGACCAAGTTCAGGCTGCGGCGTGCACTGCTCATCACGACCCTCATGGTCATGCTCATTCCGAACACGGCGCTCGCCCTGCCGATCTTCCTCGAGCTCTCGGCGATTCACGTCTTCGGTTCCCCGCTCGGCGTGATCCTGCCGTTCTCCTTCTTCCCGTTCGGCGTGTACCTGGCGTACATCTATTTCTCCACGACCATGTCGCACGATCTTCTGGACGCTGCACGCATCGATGGGGCGGGCGAGCTCAAGGTCTTCACGAGGATCGCCATGCCCCTGGCGACCCCGGTCATCGCGCTCGTCGGCTTCTTCAGCTTCGTGGGCAACTGGAACAACTACTTCCTGCCGTTCATCATGGAGCCCGGGGCGGACCAGTTGCCCGTCCAGGTCGGTCTGGCGGTCTTGCTCTCGAGCACCCCCGCATTCAACCCGACCAATGCGGCGGCGCTGACGATCACCCTGCCGGAACTGGCGCTGGCGACACTTATCTCGGTGGCTCCCGTGCTGATTGTCTTCTTGTTCTCGCAGCGCTTCCTGGTGACCGGGCTGACGGCAGGCGCGACCAAGGGATGACGGACGTTCGCCGATTCGGCATGGCAGCACGCCTGGTGCCGGAGAAGCGCGAGGAGTACCTGCGGCTCCACGCGGACGTGTGGCCGCAGGTCGAGGCGACGATCACCGACTGCGGCATCCGAAACTTCACGATCTTCGTGCGCGGTGACGTCATCTTCGGCTACTACGAGTACGTCGGAGACGACTACGAGGCGGATCAGGCGCGCATGGCCGAAGACCCCACCACGCAGGAGTGGTGGACGCAGACCGCACCGTGCCAGCTGCCGTTCGAGCCCGGGTCGTCGGAGCCGAACTGGCAGCAGTTCGACGAGGTCTGGCACCAGGACTGATGCCATCCGCTCCCGCCCGCTGGCTGGGGCGCGTGTTCGCTGTCGCTGTTCTCGCGTTCTTCAGCGTCTTCTTCGCCGTCCCGTTGGCATGGCTGCTGCTCGCACCGGCCAAGAGCGGCACCCAACTCGGCGGCCTCAACGGCGAGCAGCCCTTCAGCGTGGGGTCATTCGCCCAGCTCGCGGAGAACTGGACGGCCCTGTCCGCGTTCGAGGACGGCGTCTTCTGGACCTGGGTCGGCAATTCACTGCTCTACTCGGGCGCCGCGATGGTGATCACTCTCGTCCTGGCGATCCCAGCGGGGTACGCGCTCGCCATGACGAACTTCAGAGGCCGACGGGTCATGCTCATCGCGACGCTCATGGTCATGCTCATCCCGAACACGGCTCTTGCGTTGCCGATATTCCTCGAACTCGCGGCGGTTCACTTGCTCAATACGCCGCTTGCGGTGATCCTGCCGTTCTCGTTCTTCCCGTTCGGGGTCTACCTGGCCTTCGTCTTCTTCTCGACATCGATGTCGCGCGACTTGCTCGACGCGGCGCGCATCGACGGAGCCGGGGAGTTCCAGGTCTTCGGGCGGATCGCTCTGCCCCTCGCGACCCCCGTTGTCGGGCTCGTCGCCCTGTTCAACGTCGCCGGCAACTGGAACAACTTCTTCCTGCCGTTCATCACCGAGCCGGAGACGGAGAGGAAGCCCGTGCAAGTGGGTCTGGCGGAGATCATGCTGAACGGACACCTCAGCTTTCCCCAGTTGGCCTTGGCCATCCTCATCTCCGTTGGGCCGATCCTGATCGTCTTCCTGTTCTCGCAGCGCTACCTGGTGACCGGGATGACGGCCGGCGCCACCAAGGAATGAACGGTCGCGGTCGACGCGGAATCGGGTGGGGCTACGGCGTCGGGCCGTCCGGTCGACGCCTGGCCCAGGCGAGAGCGATGTGATTCATCATCGCGGCGGAAGCCTCGGCGGGGTCGCCGCTGATGACGGCCTCCATGATCGCCTTGTGCTCGTCGAGGGTCTCAGGGGGAACGCCGGCCTGTGGGACGCCGGTGAACCGGTTGCTCTCGCGTGCTCGGGCGAACAGGATGCGCGTGATGTTGGACGCCAGGCGATTGCCCGACTGCTCCATGATCGTGTAGTGGAAGGCGGCATCCGCATCGTTGTAGGCGTCGAGGTTGCCGGCGTGGCGCTCGGTTTCGGCGTAGGCCGCCCGGAGTTCTGCAGCGCGTTCGGGAGTCAGCCTCTCGGCGGCGGCCGCGGCCATCGAGCCCTCGAGGCTGGCCCGCACGACCGAGAGTTCGTCGAGCACTCCCAATGAGTCGTCGTGATCGACGAGCGCAGACAGGACGACCGGGTCGAGCACGTTCCACGAGCTGGACGGATTCACCGACGTGCCGCGACCCTGCGCGACCGTCAGCAGCCCCTTCTCTTCGACACGCTTGACCGACTCGCGGATGACCGTGCGGCTGACGCCGAATTGCTGGCTCAGCGTGCCCTCGGGCGGAAGCACCTCGCCCGGCTTGAGCTCGCCCGTGACGATGGCCGCGACGAGGTCGACGACCACCGCGACTCCGAGGCGCGCCGCGGGGGTGCGGGGTGCACCCTCACCGAACACCGATCGACCAGGGGGCACGCTGCCCTGTGGCTCGACCGTCATGGGTCTCAGTGTAGGTCCGGACTCCATGCTGCCTGGGACTCAGACGTCGGCGGATTCGGTCGCGTCGTCGGCGACGAGTCGCAGGCCGGCACGGCGTGGCCGAACGTGTTGCGGAGCCGGCCCGCTCGACTCCGATTCCGCCTCCCCCGCGATCGCGGCCTCGTCGATGGCGATGCCGGCGCCCGGCTGATCTCCGAGAACGACGCCACCGTCGGCGTACTCCACGTCGAGGGTGACGCCGAATGGTCCACCGAGGTCTTGCACCTCGGCAGACAGGTGGTTCGGGATGGCGGCGGCGGCGTGGGCCACCGCGCCGTTGGCCGTGAGGCCGACCGGGCTCATCGGCAGGTCGCGCGCGTGCGCCGCGAGGGCGACCCGCAAGAAGTGGGTGACGCCCCAGACCGCTCCGGCCTGCACCACGTCGATGGCGGCGGCGTCGAACAGTGGCCGGTACTGCTCGAGACCGGTCAGGTTCTCGCCGGTAGCAACCCCCGCGCGCACGGCCGCAGACAGCCGGGCCTGGCCGACGGCATCCCAGCGACGCAGCGGCTCCTCGATCCAGGTCAGGTCGTGCACCTCCTCGACCAACGAGACGTGACGGACCGCCTGCTTGAGGTTCCAGGATTCGTTGGCGTCGAGCATGAGAGCCGGGTGCGCGGCGTTGACGGACAGCGCCTCGGACAGGATTCCGAGCCTGCGGATGTCGGCCGCGACATCGCGGCCGCCTTTGAGCTTGCCGCTGCTGAAGCCGCGCTCGGCCATCGAGCGATAGAACCGGGCGAGTTCGTCGTCGTCTAGCGCGATGTCGAGCCCCGACGCGTAGCCCGCAACGAACCGGTCGGAGGCGCCGAGGAGCCGCCACAGCGGCTCCCCGGCGATCTTCGCCTTGAGGTCCCACAAGGCGGAGTCGAGAGTTCCGATGCCCCCGAAGGTCGCGCCGGCGTGGCCGGCCTTGAACACCCGGGCGAGCATCCGGTCGTAGAGCGTCGAGACGGCCCGGGGGTCTTGTCCGTCGATCGCCGGGAAGACCCGTTCGACGCCCTCATGCGAACCGGTGGCGACGCCCGAGATGCCCTCGTCGGTGTCGACGATCACGATCGGCACCTCGGTGATGCCGGAGTCGGTGAACCCATTGACGTCGCCGATGGGACGACCCCAGTTGTGATAGCTGCGCAGCAAGCGGTAGCCCGTGATCTTCATCATCGCCCTTGACGGTTCGTGCGCGGAGCCGCGCGAAAACAGCATACATCACACGTTCTACCTGACGGGGTGCGGATGTTCGATTCGATTCGGATTCGTATGATGTACGATGAATGCCGGTTCATCGAGGAGGTTGGCCATCCGCACGCGACAACTCGGACGTCTCGACGCGATCACCGAGCTCGGTCTCGGCACCTCGCCGTTCGGCAACCTGTTCCATGAGACAACGGATGCCGACACCGAGGCGGCGACCGCCGTCTCGTGGCAGGGCGGCGTCCGCTATTTCGACACCGCCCCGCACTACGGCCTCGGTCTGGCGGAACGGCGGCTGGGCGCCGCGCTGCGGGAGCGCCCGCGCGACTCCTACCTGATCTCGACCAAGGTCGGTCGCCGCCTGGTTCCGACGCCCGAGAACGCGCACCTGCAGGACGACGACGGGTTCGCGGTGCCGGCGACCCACCGGCGCGAGTTCGACTTCAGCCGGGACGGCATCCTTCGTTCCGTCGAGGGCAGCCTGGAACGTCTCGGTGTGAACCGCGTCGACATCCTCTATCTCCACGATCCGGATGACCACTGGCGCGAAGCGTCGACGACCGGCGTCTCGGCGTTGATCGAGCTGCGCGACCAGGGTGTCGTGCGGGCCATCGGCGCCGGGATGAACCAATCCGCGATGCTCGCCGAGTTCGTCCACCGCTGCGATGTCGACCTGGTCATGCTGGCGGGCCGCTACAGCCTGCTCGACCAGTCGGCGCTCGACGACCTGCTGCCGCTCGCGCAGGAGCGCGGGGTCGGGGTCGTTGCGGCCGGCATCTACAACTCCGGGCTGCTCAGCCGCGAGGTGGTGCCCGATGACGCCCACTACGAATACCAGCCGGCTCCGCCCGAGCTGGTCGCCCGGGCGCGAGAACTCGCCGAGACCTGCCGGCGACACGGGGTGACCCTGCCGCAGGCCGCCGTGCGGTTCGCCCTGCGGCATCCCGCGGTGGTGTCGGTCGTGGTCGGAGCCCGGGATGCCGCCCAAGCCGCGGGCAACCTCGCCCGGTACGACGTCGAGATCCCCGATGCCCTGTGGAAGGAGCTCGAGGAGTCCGGATATCTCCGAACGGTGACCGGGTGATCATCGACGCGCACGTGCACGTCTGGGATCCCTCGACGGCGAGCTACCCCTGGCTCGGTCCCGGGATGGGCGACTTGGATCGCACGATCGACTTCGACGAGATCCTGCCCGCGCTGACCGAGCGCGGCATCTCGGGTGCCGTCCTGGTGCAGGCCTCGGATGACGCGCGCGACACCGAGGTGATGCGCCGCGCCGCGGACGAGCATCCGGAGGTGGTCGGGATCGTGGCGTGGAGTCCGCTCGACGATCCACGACAGCTCGCGGCCGACCTCGAGCGCTTCGCGGCCGATCCGCTCATCGTCGGCGTGCGGAACCTGGTGCACGAGCATCCACCGGAGTGGCTCGACCGACCGGAGGTCGAGCGGGGATTCGCGCTCCTGGCGGAGTACGACATGCCCCTCGACTTCCCGACCTCCGATCCCGCGGCGCTGAGCGCGCTTCCCGGGATCGGGGCGCGGCATCCTCGACTTCGGATCGTGATCGACCATCTCGGCAAGCCGCCGATCGGGGGCACCGCCGACGAGCGCGTGGCATGGCGCCGGCTGATCGCCGCCTGCGCCGAGAATCCACGCACGGTCGCCAAGGTGTCCGGGTTGTACTCGGCGCGCGGCCCGCGTGATGCCTGGACCGTCGACCAGGTGCGTCCCTTCGTCGAGGACGCGCTCGAGCTCTTCAGCCCGGGTTCACTGATCTACGGCGGGGACTGGCCGATCTCGGAGCTCGCCGGGGGCTACGCGCGCACCTGGGACGCGACGGTCGAGATCCTGGCCGCCGTGGATCAGCTCGCCCGCGACGCCATCCTGGGCGGCACGGCATCCCGGGTGTACGGTCTCGATCTGCACCGGATGGCGGGAGCCGACGCGGGACGGATGCTGTAGCCAGCCCCGGCCCCGGCCCCGGGTCAGAACGCGCTGAGCCCCGTCAGCTCCCGCCCGAGCACGAGTTGATGGATCTCGTCGGTCCCCTCGTAGGTGCGCACCGACTCGAGATTGGCCAGGTGGCGCATCACCGGGAACTCGCTGGTGATCCCGTCTCCTCCGAGGATCGCGCGGGCCTGCTGCGCGATGCCGATCGCCTCGCGCACGTTGTTGAGCTTGCCGACGCTGATCTGTGCCGGGGTCAGCGCGCCGCGCTCCTTGAGCCGTGCGAGGTGCAAGGCAAGCAGCACGCCCTTCTCGTATTCGACCAGCATGTCGGCGAGCCGCGCCTGGATGAGCTGCTTGCCGCCGATCGGCTGCCCGAACACCTCGCGGCTGCGCGCGCGGTCGATGGCGGCCTCGAGACAGCTGCGCGCGGCGCCCATCGCCCCCCAGACGATGCCGAAGCGCGCCTCGTTCAGGCAGGCGAACGGGCCGGACAGTCCGCGCGCTCCCGGCAGCACGGCCGAGTCCGGCACCCGGACCCCGTCGAGCACCACGTCGCACTGGATGGATGCCCGCATCGACAGCTTGCCGGCGATCGGGGTTGCCGAGAAGCCGGCCGCCGAGGTGGGCACCAGGAAGCCGCGCACGGTGCCGTCGGAGGCATCCTTCGCCCACACGACGGCGATGTCGGCGACGCTGGCGAGTCCGATCCACCGCTTGCTGCCGTCGAGGATCCAGTCGGTGCCGTCCCGCCGCGCGGTGGTGCGCATGGCGGCGGGGTCGCTGCCGCCGCTCGGCTCGGTGAGGCAGAAGCATCCGATCGCCTCGCCGGCGGCCAGGCGGGGCAGCCACTCGCTCTTCTGCTCCTCGGAGCCATGCCGGTGGATCGCCGTCATCGCGAGCGAGCCCTGCACCGAGACGAAGGTGCGCCAGCTGCTGTCGGCGGATTCCAGCTCGAGGCAGACCAGGCCATAGGCGAGCGGACCCGCGCCTGCGCAGCCGTAGCCGGCAAGCTGCATCCCGAGGAAGCCGGCAGCGCCCAGTTCGGGGATCAGCTCCGCGCGGAAGTGCGCGCGTTCGTAGTCGTCGTCGATGACCGGAACGATGCGGTCGGCCGCGAACGCCCGTGCTGCGTCCCGCCAGGTGCGCTCCTCGTCGGCGAGGAGGTCATCAAGCGCGAAGGCGGTATCGAGCGCGGACGCGCGCCCGTCGCGGTCGGACCGTCCGTGCGTCGTCATCGGGTGTCCTTTCGCGGGAGGTGAGCCAACGATCTCATGCCGGCGAACCCGCGCCGAGCCCCGGATCAGCGATTCTTTCGAAGGATCATCGGATGTTTTGTCCCCATTTCTCGGCAAATTGGGGATAGATCAACCGGAATGCCTCTAGACATCAGATGATTCGGTGGTTAGAGTCCAAACCATTCAGCAAGGAGGCTGACGTGCACGACGCAAGTCCACCCACCACGGGGCGAACGAGCAGAGCCCGGTCCGGCAGCGGATCCCCGGTGACGCCGGGCGCCGGCGCGGCCGTGCCCTCCACGGCAGGGGCCCCGGATTCGCCGGCGTCAGTCCCGTCGCCGGCCACTCCCTCGCGGCTCCGTCTGGTGCAGGTGGTGCTCGGGCTGCTGCGGCTGGGCCCGCTGCTCATCCTGCTGCTGATCATCCTGGTGCTGTCGAACCTGTCGCCCGTGTTCTTCACGGCCGGCAACCTCGGCAACGTGCTCGCGCAGAGCTCGGCGATCGCGATCCTGGCCATCGGCCAGTTGCTGGTGATCCTGACCCGCGGAATCGACCTCTCGGTCGGGTCGAATCTGGCCCTGTCGGCCGTCGTCGGAGCCGTGGTCTTCGCGTCCACCAAGAACGCGGTGCTGACGGTGCTCGCGATGCTGCTGAGCGGCGCCGCGGTGGGTGCGGCCAACGGCTTCGGCTATGTGTTCGGCAAGCTGCCGCATCCCTTCATCGTCACGCTGGCGACCCTGAGCATCGCGCGGGGCCTGGCCCTCGGCCTCTCGGGTGGCCAGCCGATCTCGGGCATGCCCGACATCGTCCAGCTGATCGGCGGCGGCAGCGCGGGGCCGATCGCGCCGTGGCTGCCCTACTCGGCGTTCCTGGTCGCGGGAGTCGCCATCCTGGTGGCGATCTTCTTGACCAAGCTGGTCTGGGGCCGATGGATCTATGCGGTCGGCGGCAGCCCGGAGGGTGCGCGACGCCTCGGCATCCCGCGCAACTGGGTGCTGGTGTCGGTGTACATCCTCAGCGGCCTGATGGCCGGCATCGCGGCGATCGTCACCGCGGGTCGGCTCAACGCCGGCTCGCCGACCTTCGGCGACCTGGCCGAACTCGACTCGATCGCCGCTGTCGTGATCGGCGGCGCCAGCTTCTTGGGCGGCCGCGGCAATGTCGGCAACGCGCTGGTCGGAGCCCTGATGATCGGCGTGATCCGCAACGGCATGAACCTCCTGAACGTCGATGCCTTCTTGCAGCTCATCGTCATCGGTGTCGTGATCGTGCTGGCCGTCGAATCGGACGTCATCCGCGGACGCCTCGAAGGCCGCTTCCGCGTCCTCAAGGCGGTGACCGCGTGAGCGCCGCAGCGGGAGTGCCGGCCCTAGCCGTGCGGGGCGCGGTCAAGCGCTTCGGCGCCGTCGTCGCGCTGGACGACGTCGACCTGCACGTCTCGTCGGGCGAGGTGCTCGCCGTGCTCGGCGACAACGGAGCGGGCAAGTCCACGCTCATCAAGTGCATCAGCGGCGTGCACCGTCTGGATTCCGGCGTCATCGAGGTGGACGGCGCGCCCGTGCACATGTCGAGCCCCGCCGTCGCGAGGGCGGAGGGCATCGAGACCGTCTACCAGGACCTCGCGCTGTTCGACAACCTGGACGCGACCGCCAACTTCTTCGCCGGGCGCGAGGAGGCCGGTCCGCGCTGGCTGCCGCGCGGCCTGCGCTGGATGCGCAGCAAGTACATGGCCGAGCACTCGAGAGAACTGGTCGGCCGGCTCAAGATCAACCTGCCCGAGAAGGCGCCGTCGGTCGGACTGATGTCGGGCGGCCAGCGCCAGGCGATCGCAGTGGCCAGGGCTTCTGCCTTCGCGTCGCGCGTCGTGATCCTCGACGAGCCGACGGCTGCGCTGGGTCTGCGCGAATCGCGCCAGGTGCTCGACCTCATCCTGCGGATGCGCGACGAAGGCTGCGCCGTCATCGTCATCTCGCACGCCATGGACCACGTGATGGAGGTCGCCGACCGCGCCATGGTCATGCGCCGCGGCCGGGTCGTCGGCGAGGAAGTTCCTCGCCCCGAGAACCGGACCCGCCTCGTGTCTCTCATCGTGGGAGGTGACGACTGACTCCACCTTGATCGCACACCTTCACCAGAGCTCCATCCCCAACCCCACCCCACCAACACAGAACAGAGGATTTCGATGAAGAAGCGTTATGTTCTCGCCGCGGCATTCGCGGTACTCGCGCTGTCGCTGACAGCGTGTTCGCCGGCCGGCAACTCCAGCGGAGGCGGCTCCGGCTCCAAGGTCATCAAGATCGGGTTCATCACCAAGTTCCCGGTGGACTTCTACGACACCATGGTGCAGGCCGCCAAGGACTGGGACGCCAAGACGCCCGGCGCCGAGCTCGTCTTCTCGCAGGGCAAGAGCGGCACCGACGACGAGAGCGAGATCAACGCCATCCAGGCCGACATCACGCTCGGCGTCAAGGCGATCGCCATCACCCCGACCAGCCCCAACGTCAAGGGCGCCCTTCAGAAGGCCGTCGACGCGGGCATCAAGGTGGTCCTGATCGACAACGACATCCCGGACTGGAGCGGCAAGAGCGCGGTCGTCGCGACCGACAACCTGGCGGGCGGCAAGCTCGCGGGTGCCTACCTCGCCAAGACGCTGAAGCCCGGAGCCAAGATCGCCGTGCTGCAGGGCGTGCTCGGCAACCCATCGCTCGACGACCGCGTGACCGGCATGATCGCCGGCCTCGGAAGTGGCTTCACCATCGTGTCGAAGACTCCGACCGACTGCGACCAGACCAAGGGCCTCAACGCCGGTCAGGACGTGCTGACCGCCAACCCCGACCTCGACGCGATCTACTCCGCGTGCGGCCCGCCCATCACGGGTGCGCTGCAGGCGGTCAAGGCCGCAGGCAAGGAAGGCAAGCTCGTCACGGTGGGCTTCGACGCCTCGCCCGACGAGGTCAAGGCCATCGCCGGCGGAACCGAGACGGCCTCGGTCGCCCAGTTCCCCTCGAAGATGGGCAGCCTCGGAGCCCAGACGGCGTTCGACGCCGCCTCGGGCAAGAAGGTGGACGCCAAGGTCGACACCGGCACCGAGCTCGTCACGAAGGACAATGTCTCGCAGTTCCAGTGAGCCGTTTTCTGACTGACTGACCGACGTTACGGACAACCGCCGCGCCGACGCTGTTGGCGCGGCGGTTGCACGTAGCCCTTCTGCGCGCGTGCGCACCCCGCTCTTTTCCAGACAGGAGACCCCGTCCGATGACCACCATCACCCGCGTGACTGTGACCGATGTCAGGTTTCCGACGTCGTTGAGCATGGATGGCTCGGACGCGATGAATAAGGACGGGGACTACTCGGCGGCGTATGTGCATCTGCACACGGATGATGCGGGGCTGTCGGGGTTCGGGTTCACCTTCACGATCGGTCGCGGCAACGATCTGTGTGTGGAGGCGGCGCGCCAGCGGGCCCAGCCGTTGATCGGCCGGGATGTGGATGAGCTTGTCGGCGACCTCGGCGCCGTGTACCGGCTGTTGCAGAGCGATTCGCAGCTGCGGTGGTTGGGTCCGGACAAGGGCGTCATTCATTTGGCGCTCGCCGCGGTGATGAATGCGGTGTGGGACCTCGCGGCCCGCCGGGCGGGGAAGCCGTTGTGGCGGTTGCTGGTGGACATGACGCCGGAGCAGTTGGTGGATGCCGCCGACCTGCGGTACCTGTCGGATGCGTTGACCCGCGACGAGGCGATCGCGATCCTGGCCGACGCGGCTCCCACCCGGGCCGCGCGGATCGCGGAACTGGAGACCACCGGCTACCCCTGCTACACCACGAGCGCCGGCTGGCTCGGCTACTCGGACGAGAAGCTGCGGCGGTTGTGTCAGGAGGCGGTCGATTCCGGCTATCGCCACATCAAGCTGAAGGTGGGTGCGGATCTGGATGACGACATCCGCCGCCTCGGGATCGCCCGCGAGGTGATCGGCTGGGACGCGAATCTGATGATCGACGCGAACCAGGTGTGGGATGTCCCGCAGGCCATCGACTGGGTGCTGGCCCTCGCCCGGTTCAAACCGCTGTGGATCGAGGAACCGACCAGCCCCGACGACATCCTCGGCCACGCCGCGATCCGCAAGGCGGTCTCACCGATCGGGGTCGCCACCGGGGAGCATGGCATGAACCGGGTGCTGTTCAAGCAGATGTTCCAAGCCGAGGCGATCGACTTCTGCCAACTCGACTCGGCCCGGCTGGGCAGTGTGAACGAGATCCTGTCGGTGTATCTGATGGCGAAGAAGTTCGGGGTCCCGGTGTGCCCGCACGCCGGCGGCGTCGGGCTGTGCGAACTCGTGCAGCACCTGTCGATCTTCGACTACGTCGCCGTCTCCGGCACCCTCGACGGCCGCGTCACCGAATACGTCGATCACCTCCACGAACACTTCGTCGACCCCTGCATCGTGCGGGGCGGCGCCTATCTGCTCCCGGGTGCTCCGGGCTACAGCGCCGAGATGCACGAGGCCTCGCTGGCCGAGTACCGGTTCCCCGACGGCGCGTACTGGTCGTCGGTCCAGGCGGTATCCGCCGGGTGATCGGGCCCGGCTGAAGTCGGATCGCGACCGGTCGGATCAGCGGCCGAGCCAGCCGCCGTCGACCGGCAGCACGATGCCCGAGACGTAGTCGGAGGCGGGGGAGGCCAGGAACACCGTCGCTCCGGCCAGGTCGTCGGCTCGGCCCCACCGGCCCGCCGGGATGCGCGCGAGGATCGCCGAGGAGCGGTCCGGGTCGTCCTGCAGCGCCTGCGTGTTGTCGGTCGCGATGTAGCCGGGGGCGATCGCATTGACGGTGACGCCCTTGCTGGTCCACTCGTTGGCGAGCGCCTTGGTCAGCCCGGCGATGCCCGACTTGGCCGCGGCGTAGCCCGGCACGTTGATGCCGCCCTGGAAGCTGAGCAGCGACGCTGTGAAGATCACCTTGCCCCGACCGCGTGCGATCATCGAGCGCCCAACCGCCTGCGTGAGCACGAAGGCGCTGGAGAGGTCGACCTCGAGCACACGGTCCCACCATTCGAGCGGGTGGTCGACGGCCGGTGCGCGTTCGATCGTGCCGGCGTTGTTCACCAGGATGTCGACGTCGAGCCCGGCGAGCTCGTCACCGAGCCCGATGACGGCCGCGCGGTCGGCGAAATCGACCTGCCGGGCGCTGAAGCGACGTCCGTGGCCCTCGACGGCTGCGGCGATCTTGCTGCCGGTCGGTTCGAGGGTCGCGCTGACGCCGATGATGTCGGCTCCGGCTGCCGCGAGCGCATCCGCCATGGCGAAACCGATGCCGCGCTTGGCCCCGGTGACGACCGCGGTGGTGCCGGTCAGATCGAACAGGCCGGTCACTGCGGGCTCACCGCGACCAGGATCTTCATGGCCCGGCCGGCCTCGAGATCGGCGAAGGCCTCCTGGGTCTCGTCGAGCGAGACGATGCGGGTGATCAGCAGGTCGGCCGGGATGACGCCGTTGGCGAGGAGGTCCACCGCGGTCTCGAAGTCGACGCGCTGGTAGACCCGGGCGCCGAGGATCGACAGCTCGCGCCAGAACAGGCGCTGCAGGTTGATCTCGCGCGGAACCGGATGGATCGCGACCACGACGAGCGTGCCGCGCACCTTGGCCAGGTCGGTGGCTCCCAGCACGGCTTGGGCGGCTCCGGACACCTCGAAGACCACGTCGGCGCCCGCTCCGCCCGTCCACTCGGTGACCCAGTCGACCTGGTTCGTCTCGCGCGGGTCGAGCGTGGTGAATCCGAGTGCGTCGATCTGCGCGCGACGGTTGGCATCCAACTCGATGACGACGACATCGCCGCCGAACTCGCGGGCCACCGACGCGATCAGCACGCCGATCGGACCGCCGCCGATGACGACCGCCTTCTGGCCGGGCTGCAGGTTGGCGCGTCGCACGTCGTGCACCGCGACGGCGACCGGCTCGACGAGGGCGGCATGATCGAGCCGCAGCCCGGCGGGCAGCGCCACGAGCACCTCGGCCGGCACGTTCCAGAGCTCTTGGAGCGAGCCGGGCGAGTCGATGCCGATGAAGTTCAGGTTCTGGCAGATGTGCTGGTTGCCGGCCAGGCAGGCGGGGCAGGTGCCGTCCCAGTCGAGCGGCATGACGGTGACGGCATCTCCGATCGACCAGCCGGTCACGCCCTCGCCGACCGCGGCGATCGTGCCGCTCATCTCGTGGCCGAAGGTCAGCGGGGTCGTCACCCGCGCATCCATGTTGCCGTGCAGGATGTGCAGGTCGGTGCCGCACAGGCCGGTGTAGGCGACGCGGATCTGCACCTCGCCGCGAGCGGGCGGGGTGGGCGGGAGTTCGGCGACGGTGATGGTGCGGTTACCCGTGTATTGCGCGGTCAGCATCGAAACGGCATCCTATTCGTCAGATGTATGACGTCATCCTATCGGCTGAACTAGCGCGCCTTCTCGTCGGCGTCCTGGCTTTCGCCGATGAAGTCCTCGGTGGTCAGCAGGTGATGGCTCATCAGCAGGCGAGCGCGATCCGGCTCATGCTGGCGGAGCGCGCCCAGAATGGCGGTGTGCTCGTCGTAGGAGCGCCGGATCTGCTCCTCGTGGTACTCCCCGATCGTCAGGCGGGCGCCGAAGGTCCGATCGGCGAGCGCGTCGATGAGCGCGGCGAGCGCGCCATTGTCCGCCCCCTTCGCGATGACGTGATGGAACGCGACGTCTTTGGCGATGATGGTCGGGTGCTCGACCACCGGATCGGCGAAGACCAGCCCGCGCATCGACTCGAGGATGCCCTGCGCCTCGCTCAGTTGCTCGTCGGTGATGTGGAGCGCCGCGCGCGCGGCCGCCTCCGACTCCAGGATGCGCCGCACCCCGTGCAGGTCGCGCCGGTGCTCGGCGGTCTGCATGTCGATCATGAAGCCCATCGGGGCCAGCAGCAGGCTGGAGTCGAGCGAGGTCACGTAGGTGCCGTCGCCCTGGCGGGTCTCGAGCACCCCCATGATGCAGAGCGCTCGGACACCCTCGCGGAGCGATCCGCGCGAGACTCCGAGCGTGAGCGCGAGGTCTTTCTCGACCGGAAGGCGCGCGCCGGCCGCGAGCTGACCCGAGGTGATCATCGACTTGATCCCCTGCAGCACGACGTCGGTCTGCGAGAGAGCCGCGCCGGCGACCGCGCTCGGCGACTCGATGTCGCGAACGCTAGTCATCCGACCATTCTAGGCGGTCGACCCTGGCCCGTGGGCCGCATCGCCCGACAGCGACCGACACCAACACCGCACCGACAGGGGAGCACACGCCCATGACACCACTGATCGACAGCCATGTGCACGTCTGGGATCCGGCGGTCAACGAGTACCGCTGGCTCAGCGGCGAACTCGCCCGGCCGTATCTGCCGGACGAGTACCGCGCGGGCGCCCCGCAGACCACCGGAGTGATCTTCGTGGAGGCGGAGGCCGGCGACAGCCTCAGCGAGGCGCACTGGGTCGCGTCGCTGGACTGGCCGGAGCTGCTGGGCATCGTCGCCCAGGCGCCACTCGAGCAGGGCGCCGCGGTCGCCGATGCACTGGAGCGGCTCCGCGGGTCGGACCGGGTGGTCGGCATCCGACGGCAGCTGCAGGATGAGCCGATCGCCTTCTTCGATCACCCGGGACTGCTGGCGGGGCTGCGCATGCTGGCGCAGACCGGTCTCCCGTTCGACGCCTGTGTGCGCCACAGCCAGCTGCCCGCGTTGACCGCCCTGCTCGCGCAGGTGCCCGAGTTGCCGGTCGTGCTCGACCACCTCGGCAAACCGCCGGTGGCGTGGGGCGACGACGGCACCTGGGCGCGCGAGCTGCGAGCCCTCGCCGCCCTGCCGCAGGTGCGGGTCAAGCTGTCGGGGATCGCGCCGGAAGGATCGCCCGACCGACCAGTCCGCGACCAGGCGAAGAACTGGCTGCTCACCGGTCTTGACGCCTTCGGCCCCGAGCGCTGCATGCTCGGCAGCGACTGGCCGGTCTCGGCGATCAGCGCTCCACGCGAGGCGCCCGGCGAGTGGCTGGCTCACGTGCTGAGCGACGCCGGGGCGAGCGACGGCGACCGGGACTGGCTGAGCTGGCGCACGGCATCCGCCTTCTACGGAGTCTGAGCAGGTCACGGGGCCCGTCGGCTTCGGCGGGCTGCGGGTGTTCTCGGCGGCGGCTGTCCTGCAAGATGGAGAGGTGCGGGCGACGACGGCCGCGCCGGGAGGGCCACCATGGACAAGACGGTTGCGAGCGCCGATGACGCGATCGCCGACATCCCGGACGGCGCCACCCTGGCGGTCGGCGGGTTCGGCCTGGTGGGGGTGCCGATCACGCTGATCCGGGCGCTCCTGGCGCGCGGCACCTCGGGCCTCTCGGTGGTCTCGAACAACTGCGGCGTCGACGGCTGGGGGCTGGGACTGCTGGTGGATGCGCACCGCATCCGTCGGGTGACCGCCTCGTACATCGGCGAGAACAAGGAGTTCGCGCGGCAGTACCTGGCCGGCGAACTCGAGGTGGAGCTGACCCCGCAAGGCACCCTGGCCGAGCGGATGCGCGCGGGCGGCGCGGGCATCCCGGCCTTCTACACGGCGACCGGCGTCGGCACCGTGGTGGCCGATGGCGGGATGCCGATCAAGTACGCGGCCGACGGCTCGGTCGAGCTGGCCTCCGAGCCGAAGGAGGTCCGCGAGTTCGACATCTTCGGCGCGACCAAGTCGTACGTGCTCGAGCCGTCCATCGTGACCGACTTCGCCCTGGTGCGCGCCGCCGTCGGCGATCGCGCGGGCAACCTGCGCTTCGAGGAGTCCACGCGCAACTTCAACCCGCCCGCCGCGATGGCCGGGCGCATCACGATCGCCGAGGTGGATCGCCTGGTGGAGGTCGGCGAGCTCGCCCCCGACGACATCCATCTGCCCGGCATCTTCGTCGACCGGATCGTGCACCTCACACCGGAGCAGGCGGCCGAGCTGCCCGTCGAGAAGGTGACGACCCGCTGATGGCGCTCACCCGTGACCAGATGGCCGCGCGCGCGGCGCTCGAACTGCGCGACGGCAGCTATGTCAACCTCGGGATCGGCCTGCCGACGCTCATCCCGAGCCACCTGCCTCCCGGCATCGATGTGGTGCTGCACTCCGAGAACGGGGTGCTCGGCGTCGGGCCCTATCCGCTCGCGGGAGAGGTCGATCCCAAGTTGATCAACGCGGGCAAAGAGACCGTAACGGTGATCCCGGGTGCGAGCTACTTCGACTCGGCGCTCAGCTTCGCCATGATCAGGGGCGGTCGGGTGCAGACCGCGATCCTGGGCGCCATGCAGGTCTCGATGCGCGGCGACATCGCGAATTGGGCTGTGCCCGGCAAGCTCGTCAAAGGCATGGGCGGCGCGATGGACCTGGTCAACGGCGCCGACCGGGTGATCGTGCTGATGGAGCACGTCGCCAAGGACGGCACGGCGAAGATCGTCCAGGAGTGCAGCCTGCCGCTCACCGGGGTGAGGTGCGTCGATCGGATCATCACCGATCTCGCCGTGATCGACGTGACCGACTCGGGCCTGGTGCTCGTCGAAGTCGCGCCCGGGGTGACGGCCGACGAGGTGGTCACCGCGACGGAGGCGCCGCTCCGGATCGACCTCACCCCCGGTAGATCGGCCACCCGCTAGATCGGCCACCCGCTAGATTGGCCACCCGGTAGATTGGACGCGGAGCGCCGGGAAGTCTGGTCGGCAGTACGTTCACTGCGACCGGAAGGCGTCCATGGATGAATTCGACTTCACCCTTCTCGTTCTGAGTTGCGCCGCGGCGGTGGTCGCCGCCGTGTTCTCGAATCGGCTGACCCGCCTGCTCCGGGTGCCGACGCCGGCGCTCTTCCTGGTGCTCGCGGCGGTCGCCGCGCTGTTCCTGCCCTCGTTCACCGACGGCAGCCGCGTGATCGATCAGCGAGTGGTGAGCATCGCCCTGGTGTTCGTGCTCTTCGACGGCGGGATGCACATCGGGTGGTCGCGGTTTCGCCGGTCGCTCGGCCCGATCGCCTGGATCGGGATCGCCGGCACCGCGGTCACGGCTGCGGCGATCGCGGTGGCGGCCCATTTCCTGTTCGGATTCGAGTGGCAGGCCTCGCTTCTGCTGGGCGCGGCGCTCGCGCCGACCGACCCGGCTGTCGTGTTCTCGGTGCTCGGCCGTCGCGAGATCTCCGGCCGATCGGGCACCATCCTCGAGGGGGAGTCGGGCGCGAACGACCCGGTCGGCATCGCGCTGATGGTGACGCTGCTCGGCGTGACCGGGTCGGGCTGGCAGGCGGTGGGCAGCGGGCTCGGCGAGTTCGCGCTGCAACTCGCCATCGGCGCCGTCGTCGGCATCGCCGGCGGTCTCGCGCTGAACTGGCTGCTGCGGCACAGCCACCTCTCGGATGGGGCGCTGAGCGCCATCCTGGTCGTCGCGGCGGCGGTCCTGCTCTACGGCGCGGGCACGGCCCTCGGCGGCTCGGGATTCCTGGCCGCGTTCATCGCGGGCATCCTGGTCGGCGATGTGCGGGCGCCGTACAAGCAGGAGGTCGAGCGGTTCAGCTCGGGAATGGCCAGCCTGGCCGAGATCGCGGTCTTCATCCTGCTCGGCCTCAGCATCCGGCTTCAGGACGTGTTGCAACCGGACGTGCTGCTGACCGGGCTCGCCATCTCGGGCCTGCTGATCTTCGTGATCCGCCCGGTTCTGGTGGGGCTGCTGATCGCGCCGATCCGGCTGAAGCTCGGCGAGCGCGCCTTCGTGCTGTGGGCGGGGCTCAAGGGCGCGGTGCCCATCCTCCTCGGCCTGTTCATCCTGGGATCGAGCACGCCGGGCGCCCATCGGCTCTACGCCATCATCTTCATCGTGGTGCTGGTGTCCGTGCTGCTGCAGGGCGGTCTGGTCCCGGTGCTCGCGCGAGCGTTCCGGGTGCCGACTCGCGTGATCCCGGTGCGGCCGTGGGCCCTCGACATCCGGTTCGCCGCCGAGCCGGACGGGCTGCACCGGCACATCGTCGCCGCCGGTTCGGCGGCCGATGGCCACACGGTCGCCGAGCTCTCGGCGGGCGACGACGACTGGATCAGCCTGATCAGCCGATCGGGGCGCAACATCCCGGTGCGCAACGGCACCCGCCTGCAGTCGGGGGATGTCGTGCTGACCCAGGCCGACGGCGACGGCTCGCTCGCCTCGCAGTTCATGCCCCAGAGCCAGAGCTGATGGCGACGAACGCCCGGTCGGCCGCGCTCCGCACAGCGCCGCCGACCGGGCGTGATCGATCAGTCGTCGTGCGCGCCGCTGGCCATGCCGGTCTGGATGGCGCTCATCACGGTCGTGTCGGCGAGCGTGGTGACATCGCCGATCGGCCGGTTCTCGGCGACATCCTGAAGCAGGCGCCGCATGATCTTGCCCGAGCGCGTCTTGGGCAGCTCCGACACGATCATGACCTGACGCGGTTGCGCGATCTTGCCGATCTCCTTGGCGACGTGATCCCGCAGCTCCCTCACGATGTGGTCGCCGCCGGTTCCGGCTTCCGAGCGCAGGATGACGAAGGCGACGACCCCCTGCCCGGTGATCTCGTCGGCGGCGCCCACCACGGCCGCCTCGGCGACCTTGTGGTTCGACACCAGTGCCGACTCGATCTCGGTCGTCGAGAGGCGGTGACCCGAGACATTCAGCACGTCGTCGACGCGGCCGAGCAGCCAGATGTCGCCGTCCTTGTCCTTCTTGGCACCGTCTCCCGCGAAGTACAGACCGGGGAAGCGCGACCAGTAGGTCTGCTTGAAGCGCTCGTCATCGCCCCAGATGCCACGCAGCATCGACGGCCACGGCTCGGTGAGCACCAGGTAGCCCCCGTCGCCGTCCGGAACGGACGCGCCGTGCTCGTCGACCACATCGGCCGCGACGCCGGGGAGCGCTTTCATCGCGGCACCCGGCTTGCCGGCCGTGACCCCGGGGAGCGGACTGATCATGATCGACCCGGTCTCGGTCTGCCACCAGGTGTCGACCACCGGGGTGTTGTTGTGGCCGATGTTCTCGCGGTACCAGATGTAGGCCTCGGGGTTGATCGGCTCACCGACCGACCCGATCAGGCGCAGGCTCGAGAGGTCGTACTTGGCCGGGATCTCGTGACCCCACTTCATGAAGGTCCGGATGCCGGTGGGCGCGCAGTACAGGATCGTCACCTTGTACTTGTCGATGATCTCCCACCAGCGGCCCTGATGCGGGGTGTCGGGCGTGCCCTCGTACATGACCGAGGTGGTCGCATTCGAGAGCGCGCCGTAGACGACGTAGCTGTGCCCAGTGATCCACCCCACATCGGCCGCCGTCCAGTAGATGTCGGTCTCGGGCTTGAGGTCGAAGACCTCCCACTGGGTGAACGAGGCGCCGGTGAGGTAGCCGCCTGTGGTGTGCAGGATCCCCTTCGGCTTGCCGGTGGTGCCCGAGGTGTACATGACGAACAGCGGGTGCTCCGCGTCGAAGGCCTGCGGTTCGTGCGTCGTGCTGGCCTTCTCGACCGTGTCGTGCCACCAGACGTCGCGGCCCTCGACCCAGCCAACGTCCTGGCCGGTGCGCTTGACCACGAGCACCGAGCGGACATCCGGGCAGGAGAGCAGGGCTTCATCGACGGCCGGCTTCAGAGCGCTCGCGTTGCCCTTGCGGAATCCGCCATCGGCCGTGATCACCACATGGGCGTCGCAGTCGAGAATGCGGGTCTTGAGCGCATCGGCCGAGAACCCGCCGAACACCACGGTGTGCGGGGCACCGATGCGCGCGCAGGCCAGCATGGCGACCACGGCTTCGGGGATCATCGGCATGTAGATGGCCACGCGGTCGCCGGCCTTCACGCCGAGATCGGTGAGGGCGTTGGCGGCCTGGCAGACCGAATCCTTCAACTGCCCGTAGGTGATGGTCCGGGTGTCGCCGGGCTCACCTTCGAAGTAGTAGGCGACCCTGTCCCCGAGCCCGGCTTCGACATGCCGGTCGAGGCAGTTGTATGCCACGTTCAGCGTGCCGCCGACGAACCACTTGGCGAACGGCGGATTGCTCCAGTCGAGCACCTGCGTCCACGGAGTGCTCCAACTCAGACGCTCGGCCTGCTTCGCCCAGAACGCGGGGCGGTCGGCGGCGGCTTCGTCGTAGGCATCCGCTTTCACGTTCGCCTGCGCCGCGAATGCCGCGGGCGGGGGGAACGATCGGCTCTCGTACGAAAGGTTTTCCAGCGTCGCGCCGGTGGCGTCGCTCGGGGACAGGGTCGTCATGATGGTGCCTTTCTAGCTCGGGGCGCCGACCGGGAGCACGGTGCGCTTCCAGGTCGAGTTGATCACGGATGCCGCGGCGCCGTACCAGGCGAGAACCGCGGTGATCAGACCGAGGTAGCCGCCGATCTGTCCCATCGCCGCGACCCCGCTGAACGCGTGGATCGTGAGCAGCAGGAAGGTCAGGGTCAGCGCGATGAACACCAGCAGCACCACCCGGCTCGACTTGACGGCGCCGATGGTCATGAACGCGGTGAAGATCGTCCAGGCCAGCAGGTACGCGCCGACACCGGCTCCTCCCGCCGCCTTGTCGCCGCCCGAGACGAGCAGGAACCAGAACGACAGCCAGAACGCTCCGTACGAGCTGAAGGCGACCGCGCCGAAGGTGTTCCCCTTGACGAACTCCCACATGCCCGCGAGCAGCTGAGCGATGCCCCCGTAGAAGAGCGCGAGGCCCAGCACGGCGGCCCCCGCACCGGCGATCAATCCGGTGTTGGCGAGGCTCAGGACGAAGGTGGTCATGGCGAAGCCGGCCAGGCCGAGGGCGGCGGGATCGGCCACCGTCGTGGACCAGCGCGGTGACATTTCTTGGGTCGAACTCATCGGATAGCACTCCTTTGTGTTGGTGGATGACGTGTGCCGGCGGATGTTGTCGGGACCTGGGACCTCCGGCGCCGACGGCCGAAAGTATCGGGGGTTGCGGGCCGGATCGGCCCTGCTAGCATGCAGGCTACGGACACGGTGAAGTGCCCAACTACCATCCGAAGTAGGTAGTCATTGCCCCAGTCAGTCGCCACCGCAGAACACGATCTGCTTCAGAGAAGCGTCAAAGAACTCACCAGGCTCACGGGGTGCTCCGTGGCCTTCGGCGGGCTCACGTCTGCCGAGGGCACACCGCTCACAGCCTTCTCGGGTGCCCACGCCCACAGCCTCGACGGAGTGCTCATCGAGCCGGCTCATGGGTGCGGGGGTTTGGCAGCGGTGGACCGCAAGCCGGTGGCCGCCACCAACTACCGCGAGTCGCCGACCATCACCCACCACTACGACCGCGAGGTGACGGCCGAGGGGATCGTATCGCTGCTCGCGGTGCCGGTCGTGGTCGACGGACGGGTGCGGGCGATCCTGTACGGCGGGCATCGGGTCGCGACCCAATTCGGCGACAGCATCGTGCGCGACACGCTGAAGGTGTCCAGGACGCTGGCCTGGGAGCTCTCGGTCGCCGACGAGGTGGACCGCCGGCTCGCCCTGCTCGAGACCGAGCGCCCCGAGCTCGGCAATCCGGATCCGCTCTCGGCGGAGCGGCTCGAACTGCGCGAGCTCTATGCGGAACTGCGCGAGCTCGGGCGCGCGGTGGCCGACCCCGATATCGCGCGCCGGCTCGATGACGTCGGCCGTCGCATCCTGCCGCATGGGATGACGGTCGCGATGCCGGCTGCGCTGTCGCCGCGCGAACTCGACATGCTGGCGCAGGTCGCGCTCGGCAAGCGGAACGGCCAGATCGCCGCGCAGTTGAGGCTCAGCGAGGCGACCGTGAAGAGCTACCTCTCGACCGCGATGCGCAAGCTGAACGCGTCCACCCGCTACGAGGCCGTGATCGCCGCTCGCCGCGCCGGACTGCTGCCCTAGATGGCGACGCCTCCCGAGCGCGAACGCGAACTGCGCAGCAACGAGTGGTACTCGGGCACCGACCGCAACAGCTACATCCACCGCGCCTGGATGCGCCGCGGCGTGCCCTCCAACGCCTTCGACGGGCGGCCGCAGATCGCGATCGCCAACACGGCATCCGATCTCACCCCCTGCAACAGCCATCTGGATGAGGTGGCCCAGTCGGTCAAGAACGGCATCTACGAGGCGGGCGGCATCCCCCTCGACCTGCCCGTCGTGTCGCTCGGCGAAACGCAGGTTCGGCCGACCGCGATGCTCTGGCGCAACATGGCCGCGATGGCGACCGAAGAGATGCTGCGCGCGAATCCGATCGACGGCGTCGTGCTGCTGGGCGGCTGCGACAAGACCATCCCGTCGCTGCTGATGGCCGCGGCCTCGGTCGATCTGCCTGCCGTGGTCGTGCCGGGCGGCCCGATGCTGACCGGGCACTTCCGAGGCGAGCCGCTGGGCTGCGGCACCGACGTCTGGCGGCTGAGCGAGGAGGTGCGGGCCGGCACGCTGTCGAACGAGCAGTTCCTGCGGTCGGAGTCGTCGATGATCCGCAGCAAGGGCCACTGCAACACGATGGGCACGGCGTCGACGATGGCGCTGGTCGCCGAAGCGTTCGGCACCGTGCTGCCCGGGCTGGCCGGTACGCCCGCACCCGACGCGCGTCTGCTCGAAGCCGCCCACGAGACCGGTCGGCTCGCGGTGCAGCTGGTGGCCGACGACCGGCGGCCCTCGACCTTCCTGACCCCGGCCAGCTTTCACAACGCGATCGTCGCGCTCGCCGCGATCGGCGGTTCGACGAACGCGGTGGTGCACCTGCTGGCGATCGCGGGCCGGCTCGGCATCGAGCTGACCGTGGACGATTTCGACCGGATCGGCGCCACCGTGCCGCTGCTGGTCAATCTGCAGCCCGCCGGCGCCTACCTGATGGACGACCTGTACCGGGCCGGTGGATTCCTCGCGGTACTGCGCGAGGTGCGCGACCTGCTCGACCCGACCGCGCTGACCGTCACGGGCAAACCGCTCGTCGACTACCTGGACGACGCGCGGATCTGGGATCCCGAGGTCATCACCCCCCGCGACTCTCCGCTGCTGCCGGCCGCGGGCATCTCGGTGCTGCGCGGATCGCTGGCACCCGGTGGCGCGATCATCAAGCCGGCCGCGGCCTCTCCGCAGCTGCTCAAGCACCGCGGACGCGCCGTGGTGTTCGACAGCATCGAAGACTTCCGGACCCGCATCGACGACCCCGATCTCGACATCGACGCCGACTCGGTGATGGTGCTGCGCGGCTGCGGACCGAAGGGCTACCCCGGGATGCCCGAGGTCGCGAACATGCCGCTGCCTGCCAAGCTGCTCGAGCAGGGCGTGCGCGACATGGTCCGCATCTGCGACGGCCGGATGAGCGGGACCGCATACGGAACGGTCGTGCTGCACGTGACGCCCGAGGCCGCGGCCGGTGGTCCGCTCGGGCTGGTGCAGACCGGCGACTGGATCTCGCTCGACGTGCGCGGCAAGCGGCTCGACCTCGAGGTCCCGGCCGACGAGCTGGCGAAGCGAACACCCAATCAGGCGACCCTCGACGGGTTCGCCGCGCCGCGCCGCGGCTGGGAGCAGCTGTACGTCGAGCACGTGATGCAGGCCGACAGCGGCGCCGACCTCGACTTCTTGCGCGGCGGCAGCGGCTCGAAGGTGAGTCGTGAGTCGCACTGACACCGCCGGCTCAGGGAGCGCGTCCGACGACTGGCGCGCCACCACGGAGGAGTCGTTCGACCTGGCGGAGGGCCCGGTCTGGGATCCGGCTCGCGAGCGACTGCTCTGGGTCGACATCCGCCGCGGCGCGGTGCTGGTCGGCGCGCTGAACGGCGACGGCACGATCTCGATCGAGGATCGCGTGCCGACGCCCGGCATGGTGGGGGCGGTCGCCGTCTCGGAGGCGGGCGAGTGGATCCTGGCCGGTGAGCGCGGCATCCTGATCCGCTCGGCCGACGGGCAGCTGGCCGAGGGGCCGACGATCCTGGCGGCCGACTCGGGTCGGCGCTTGAACGACGGAAAGGCAGATCCCGCGGGGCGCTTCGTGGTCGGCACGCTGAAGATCGACGAGAGCCCGACCACCACCGAGCGGCTGGTCGTGGTTCAGCCCGACGGCCGGGTCGACGACCTCGATGACGACCTCTCGCTGTCGAACGGGCTGGGCTGGTCGCCCGACGGCACCGTGCTGTACAGCATCGACACGATCCCGCGAGTGGTGCACGCCCGCGACTACGACGCGGCGACCGGCACGGCCGGACCTCGTCGGGTGGCGTTCGCGCTGGATGAGGGCGTCAACCCCGACGGCATGAACGTCGATGCCGAGGGGCAGCTCTGGATCGCGATCTGGGGCCGCGGCGAGGTGCGCCGCTACACCCCGGACGGAGAGCTGACGCGCACTCTCTCGCTGCCCTCACCGCACACCACCTGCGTCACCTTCGCCGGACCCGACCTGGCCACGATGGTGATCACCACCGCGACCAAGGATCTGAGCGACGACGACCTGGCCGCCCATCCGCTGGCGGGGCGGCTGTTCACGGTCGACGCCGGAGTTCGCGGCCTGCCGACCGCATGGTGGTCCGGACTGCCGGCGTCTGGGCTGCCCGTGACGGGGCTGCCCGGGTCTGGCTCGGCCGCGTGAGAGCGTTCGTCATCACCGGTCCCGGTGACGCATCGGTCCAGGACGTCGCACCTCCGCTCGCCGAACCCGGCGAGGTGATCGTGCGGGTCGCCCGCGCGGGCGTGTGCGGCACCGACGTCGAGTTCTTCACCGGGGGCATGCAATACCTCCACGACGGCTTCGCCGAGTATCCGATGAGGATCGGCCACGAATGGGCGGGCACGGTCGCCGCGCTCGGCGAAGGAGTCGACCGGCGCTGGCTCGGACGCCGGGTGACCGGAGACACCATGTTGGGCTGCGGACGGTGCCGCCGGTGCCTCGGCGGGCACCAGTGGGTGTGCGAGTTCCGCACCGAGATCGGCATACGCGGTGGCAGGCCGGGAGCGCTCGCCGAGCAGCTCGCGGTTCCCGTCACGGCGCTCCACGAACTGCCCGACACCGTCGACGATGCGCTCGGCGCGTTGGTGGAGCCGGGCGGCAATGCCTTTCGCTGCGCGCAGGCCGCAGCCCTGCATCCTGGCGACCTGGCCCTGGTGCTCGGGCCAGGCACGATCGGGCTGCTGGCCGCCATGTTCGCACGCGCCGCAGGAGCAGAGGTGCATCTCCTGGGGAGATCGCGCCGGGCGATCGAGTTCGCCGGCACGCTGGGCTTCGAGGGCACTTGGGACGCCGATACCCTGCCGCACCTCCCCTGGGACGCCGTGATCGACGCGTCGAACGCCCCCGCGCTTCCCGCGCTGGCCCTCGAGCTGGTCGAACCCGCGGGTCGGGTGGTCTACGTCGGACTGGCGGACTCGCCGAGCGAGATCGATACCCGCTCGCTCGTGCTCGCGGATGTGACGGCGGTCGGCATCCTGAGCGCGTCGCCCGGGCTGGCTGCGACGATCGACGCCTACGCGGCGGGGACCGTCGATCCCCGACCGCTCATCGCCGCCACGGTGGGTCTCGACGACCTGCCCGCCGTGCTATCGGGCGAGCGGCCGTCGGGCTCGGGCCACGGCCCGAAGATCCAGGTGGCGATCGACTAGAGGGTGCGTGGATTGTCGTCGCGCAGCTCGAGCTGGGCGACGATGAGGGCGGCCAGATCCTCGAGGTTGCGCAACTGATCCGCCGAGACCGAGTGCACGGCGAAGTCGGCGACCGAGAGCGTTCCGGCCGTTCGGCCGTCCGAGCCGATGAGGGGCGCACCCGCATAGAAGCGCAGGCCGATCGGCGGCTGCACGAGGGGGCTCTCGCTCAGCTCGGGATGCGTGAGCGCGTCCTCGACGATGTACGGCTCGTCGCGCGGCGCCTGCGGGCCGGTGAGGTCGACCTGGCGCACCAGCTGCTCCACCTCGTCGCCGTAGTGCGACACCACCCAGGTGCGCCCGTCGTCGTGCACACTGACCACCGAGATGGGCGACTCGAACAGTCGGGCCGCCATGGCCGTGGCTCGGTGGAGCGCCTCGTTCGGGATCGGCTTGCCCATGCCTGCCGCCGTCTCCTCGTCGCTGGGAAAGAACGCCTGGCTCTCTTTGTGCCGACCAGACTCGGCGATGACGACCTGCCGCAGGGCCGAGACCAGTTCCCGCCCGCTCGGCCGGTCGCGCGGATCGCGCGCCGTCATCGAGGTCAGCAGCACCCGCCAGCGCTCCGGCAGGTAGTCGGGGATGCGCGGCTGGCGCGACAGGCGCGCCATCGCGGATTCGACGACGGTGCCCGGGAACTCGATGGTCCGGGTGAAGCACTGCAGCAGCACGAGCCCGGCGGCGTAGACGTCGGTCGGCGGCCCGACCGGTTCGCCGGAGGCCTGCTCGGGGCTCAGATAGGCGGCGGTTCCCGTCGTCGTGCCGTCGGCGGTGGCCCGCTCGGCACCGCGCGCCACGGCGATCCCGAAGTCGGTGAGCTTGGCGCGCGCCCGGGCGGCGTCGTTGCCGTAGTCGACGAGCAGGATGTTTGACGGCTTGACGTCGCGATGCACGACGCCCTGCGCGTGGATGTACTCGAGCGCCTCGGCCAGGTCGTAGCCGATCTCGGCGATGTTGCGGGCGGCGATCCGCGAGCCGTGCAGGCGCTCCTGCAGATTCATGCCGCGCACCAGAGGCATCACGATGTAGCGGATCGGGCGCCCCGCGGCATCCGTGTGGGTCCCGGCGTCGAGCACGGTGATCAGGTTGTGATGATCGAGGCCGGTGAGGATCGCCAGCTCGGCATCCTGATTCGAGCGCGCGGGGAGCGGCGCCGTGAGCCACTTGATCGCGACGTCGCGGCCGAGTGCCTCATCGCGGGCACGGTGAACCGTCGACAGCCCACCGGTGCCGATCACCGCACCGACGCGGTAACGGCCGCCGAGCAGCACATCGGTCGCCTCTGATTCGGCCACGGCCGCATCACCTCCTGCGGAATTCTGCCAGGTGCGCGGCCGCGGACGGGGGCCGTTGACAGTCGGCCCGGGAGCCGCTAGGTCACCAGTCGTGCACGGTGCCGTCGGCCAGCCGGTTGTAGGGCAGGTAGGCGGTTTCGTAGGGGTACTTGCCCGCCTCGTCGAGGTCGAGGTCGACGCCGAGGCCCGGTTTGTCGCCCGGGTGCAGCATGCCGTCAGCCCAGGTGAACGACTGCTGGAACACGGAATCCGTCTTCGGTCCGTGCTTCATGTACTCCTGGATTCCGAAGTTGTGGATGCTCAGCCCCAGGTGCATCGCGGCCGCCATCCCGACCGGCGAGATGTCGGTCGGCCCGTGCATGCCCGACTTGATCTGGTACTGGCCGGCGTACTCGAGGACCTTCTTCAGGTGCGTGATGCCGCCGGTGTGGGTCACGGCGCTGCGCACGTAGTCGATGAGCTGCTCGCGGATCAGCTGCTGGTAGTCCCAGACCGTGTTGAAGATCTCGCCGATCGCGAGCGGAGTCGTGGTGTGCTGCCGCACCAGCCGCAGCGCCTCCTGGTTCTCGGCGGGGGTGCAGTCCTCGAGCCAGAACAGGTCGTAGGGCTCGAGCGACTTGCCGAGCTTGGCGGCCTGGATCGGCGTCATCCGGTGGTGGCCGTCGTGCAGCAGCGGCAGCTCCGGCCCGAACTCGTTGCGCACCGCCTCGAAGACGCCGGGCAGGTGGCGCAGGTACGAGCGCGTGTCCCAGTCCTCTTCGGAGGGGAAGGCGCCGCGCTGGGCGGGTTCGTGGTCGTAGCGCTTGCCCGCGTTGCCTGCGAGCGTGGCGTTCGACGCGATCCCGTAGATCGCCTTCAGTCCGGGCACACCGGTCTGAATGCGCACCGCTTTGAAGCCCTGCGCCAGATGGTCGCGCACGCTGTCGAACAGCTCGGCGGTGTCCTTGCCCGAGGCGTGCCCGTAGGCCAGCAGTCCGGTGCGGGAAGCGCCCCCGAGCAACTGGTACAGCGGCATGCCGGCGGCCGTGGCCTTGATGTCCCAGAGCGCGACGTCGACCGCGGCGATCGCGGCCATCGTGACCGGGCCGCGCCGCCAGTAGCCGCCGCGGTAGAGGAACTGCCAGGTGTCTTCGATGCGATGCGCGTCGAGCCCGATCAGCAGGGGTGCGACGTGGTCCTTCAGGTAGCTCACCACGGCGAGCTCTCGACCGTTGAGGGTAGCGTCGCCAAGCCCGACCAACCCGTCGTCGGTGGTCAGCTTGAGCGTTACGAAGTTGCGGTCGGGACTGGTCACGATGACCTCGGCCTTGTCGATTCTCATCTGCTCTCTTCTTTCAGGATGGCGAGGAGCTCGGGCGCGTCGGCAAGCGCTTTCAGGGTGGCCTCCCCGCTGCGGCCGGCGGCGCGCTCGGCGCGCAGGACCGGCAGCAGGCGCACCCGCACCTTGGTCGTCGCCTGGTCGGCGATGTCGGTCAGCCGGTGCGCGATGCGCGGGTTGGCGAAGCGCTGCCGCAGCTGCTGCAGATATCCCGGGATGTCGAGGCTCGGGTCGCTGAGATGGCGCGCGGCCTCGTCCCAGAAGCCGATCACGAGTTCGGAGCAGTACCGGTCGGCGAACGCCGCCGCGACCGTCTCATGCCCGCGGCCCGGGCCGGACGCGGCGAGGATCGTGTGCGCCCCGTTGAGCAGCCACAGCTTGCGGCGCTCGAACGGCTCCACGTCGTCGACGAAGCGCGCGCCCGCTGTTTCCCACTGCGGCCGCCCGGCGGGGAAGTCGCCGTGCAGCACCCAGTCGCTGAAGGGCTCCGCGACGACCGGGGCGGCGTCCTCCCAGCCGGATGCGTTGCGCAGCCCGGCGAGTTCGGCATCCGTCAGGTGCGGGGTGATGCGGTCGACCGAGGTGGAGACGAAGCTCACGTATTCGTCGATCCACCCGTCGAGCGACCGGTCGAGCGCAGTGGCCAAACCCAGCACGGCGGTGCGGGTTGCCGCGCCGTTGGCGGGCAGGTTGTCGCAGGAGACGATCGCGAGCTGCCCGCCCCGGACCAGCCGGCGCGACTCGAGGCCCATGACCAGGCGGCTCAGAGCGAGAGGCGGGCGCTCGTCGAGCCGGTAGCCGGCTTCGGTGATGGTCAGGGTGACGACGGCCGTCGCCGGGGCTGCGATCAACTCGGCGATACGTGCGGCGTCGCCGGGCCCCGCCTCGACCAGGCTGCCGATCACCGAGACGTCGTCGCTCTCGGGCCCGCGCTCGGTCAGCGAATAGAGCCCGTCCTGCGCCGCCAGGCGGTCGGCCAGGCCGGCACCGCGCACCGCGAATCCGGCGATGCCCCACTCGGCGCGGTCGGTGGCGTGCTCGGTGTACCAGGCCTGGTGCGAGCGGGTGAAGTTGCCGAGCCCGAGGTGCACGATGCGCATCGGCGGGCGGTCGATGCCGAGCGCGTGGCGTGAGAGGGGCGCGTTCACAGCCGCGTTCACAGCCGCCACGCCGTCCGGGGGATGGCATCGACCAGGTCGCGGGCTGCGCGCAACGCCGACGGTTCGTCGAGCCGGCCCTCGCCGACGAGGCGCGCCAGGAACGCGGCATCCAATCGCCTGGCCATGTCGTGCCGGGCCGGGATCGAGAGGAAGGCGCGGGTGTCATCGACGAACCCCGAGCCGCGATACAGGCCCGCGGTCTCGGTGGTGGCGGCACGGAAGCGCAGCACGGCATCCGGGGCATCGAGGAACCACCATGGCGCACCGAGGTACACGCTCGGGTAGAAGGCCGCCAGCGGCGCGAGTTCGCGCGAGTATGTGGTCTCGTCGACCGTGAACAGGATGAGGTGCAGCCGCGGGTCGGTGCCGAAGCGCTGCAGCAGCGGGCGCAGGTTGTGCACCCACTCGGTGGCGACCGGGATGTCGTGGCCGGTGTCCGGCCCGTACCGTTCGAAGGTGGCGGTGTGGTGGTTGCGCTGCACGCCGGCATGGATGGTCATGACCAGCCCGTCGTCGACGCTCATCCGCGCCATCTCGAGCAGCATGCGGCCGCGGAAGGCGCGGGCCTCGGCCGCGCTGATGGTGCCCGCGCGTGCGGCATCGAACAACCGGGCGGCCTCCGCGTCGTCGAGGTCGGCGGTGAAGGGCTCGAGCACGCCGTGGTCGGCCGAGACGGCGCCGTTCGCGATGAAGAAGGCGCGGCGCGAGGCCAGCGCGTCCAGGTAACCGGCGAAGCTGGTTGCGCCGAGCCGCTCGATGCGCTCGCCGAAGCCGGGGGTTTCGGGATCGAGGTAGGCGTCGGGACGGAAGGTCGGGATGACCCGGCCGCCGAACGACGGATCCGCGACCAGCGCGCGATGCGCCCCGAGGTCGTCGAGCGGATCGTCGGTGGTGGCGAGCACCTCGATGCCGAACCGTTCGAACAGCGCGCGCGGCCGGAACTCGGGCTGTGCCAGCGCCGCGATGATCGTGGTGAACAGCGCGTCGGCGTTGGCGCCGTCGGGTTGCTCGTCGATGCCGATCTGCTCGACCAGGATCGAGCTCAGCCAGTAGCCCGAGGCCGTTCCGGCGAAGCGGTGCCAGTGCTCGCAGAACAGCCGCCAGGTCTCGCGCGGGTCGGCGAAGGTGCCGAACTGCTCGAGCGGCACCCCGCTCGCGTGGAGCAGCCGCGTGACGTAGTGGTCGTGACGCACGAGCAGTTCGACCGGATCGGGGAACGGCGCATCGTCGAGCAGCAGGCGCGGATCGACGTGGCCGTGCGGCGAGAGGATCGGCGCGTCCACGACGGCCTCGTACAGCCTGCGCGCCACCGCGCGCACGGTGGGCTCGATCGGCAGCAGCCGGTCGGCGTCGAGGCCGAGTCTCATCCCGCCATTCTGGCCCCTGCGCCCTCTAACCCAGGAGGTCGTCGATCGTGGCCACGGGCACGACGCCCGGTGCCAGGGCGGCGATCCGCGGATGGAGCGCGACGAGGGCGTCAGCCTGCAGCCGTGCCACTGCCAGGTATTCGGCATCGCCGGTGTCGTCGAGGTCGAGCTCGAGCGCCAGCCGCCAAGCCGTGCCGCGCGAGACGCGATCGCCCAGCAGGCGCACCTTCGTGGTCGTGATGCCGTCCAGCAGTTCACGCACGGCCGACGCGTCGATCGTGCCAGCACGAACGCCGCGGTAGACGAGGTTCATCGCTTGCGACCGCAGGGCGGCGGGGGCAACGAGCTGGTGCGGAGACGTGATGCCGCGGGTCACGAGCTCGAGCAGGGCCGGCGGGTCGATCGCGTAGCGGGTCATGCGGGAAGTCTGCCCGCGTTCACCGACAAGGGGAGAATGGATGCGACGAAGGAGGCCCTGTGGCCCTGAAACTCGGATACAAGGCATCCGCTGAGCAGTTCGACCCGCGTGAGCTGGTGGAGATCGCCGTGGCGGCCGAGACGCACGGGATGGAGAGCGTCGCGGTCAGCGACCACTTCCAGCCGTGGCGGCACGAGGGCGGGCACGCGCCGTTTTCGCTGACCTGGATGGCCGCGGTCGGCGAGCGCACGTCATCCATTCAAATCGGCACGAGCGTGATGACCCCGACGTTCCGCTACAACCCGGCCGTGATCGCCCAGGCCTTCGCGAGCATGGGCGTGATGTATCCGGGCCGGATCATACTCGGCGTCGGCACCGGCGAGGCGCTGAACGAGATCGCCACCGGTTGGACCGGCGAGTGGCCCGAGTTCAAGGAGCGCTTCGCCCGCCTGCGCGAGTCGATCGACCTGATGCGCCGGCTCTGGACCGAAGACCGCGTCAACTTCGACGGCGAGTACTACAAGACCGTGGATGCGTCGATCTACGACCGCCCCGAGACGCCGATCCCGGTCTACATCGCCGCGGGCGGCCCGGTGGTGGCGCGCTACGCCGGACGCGCGGGCGACGGCTTCATCTGCACCTCCGGCAAGGGCATGACCCTGTACACCGACGAGCTGATCCCGGCCGTGAAAGAGGGCGCCGAGAAGGCGGAGCGCGACTACGCGGCGATCGACAAGATGATCGAGATCAAGCTCAGCTACGACATCGACCCGAAGGTCGCCCTCGAGAACACCCGCTTCTGGGCGCCCCTCGCGCTCGGCAAGGAGCAGAAGCACGACATTACCGACCCCATCGAGATGGAGAAGGCCGCGGATGCCCTGCCCATCGAGCAGATCGCCTCACGCTGGATCGTCGGCTCCGACCCCGACGAGGTGGTGGCGGGTGTGAAGCAGTACGTGGATGCGGGGTTCACCCACCTGGTGTTCCATGCGCCCGGGCACGACCAGCGCCGCTTCCTGGAGCTGTTCGAGCGCGACCTGGCGCCGCGGCTTCGCGCGCTGGGCTAGCTACAGGCCGATCTCCCTTCGCACGGTCTTCAGATCCCGCGACCTGACGGGTGGTCGAACAGACTCGACGAGGAAACCGCCCGGCCCGTATGCCGTTTCGTCGAATGCGTTGACGCCGAGGGCCACCAGGTAGTCGTTGAGCAACTGCGGAGTGAATCGATCGGTGACACGGGGCGCCTCGTAGCGGGACAGCGCCTCGTACGGCTGGGGAGTTCCGGTGACCACCCAGTGCCATTTGTCGCCGTCCCTCGACAGCTGAACCGACCGGACATGGTTCGAGAAGTCGGTCGCGACAGGCCCGAACAGCGAGAAGGCGATGGAGGCGACCCGAATGGGTTCGGGCTTCCAATGAATACCCACGGCCGTCGTCTGGCAGCGAAGGGCCAGTTGCGAGACAGGAGAGACTTCGTCGGTGCCCCGGTAGCCGTTTGTCACGTATGCCGTCCAGTTTCCGTTCGAGATCAAGAGTTCGCGGGTTGGTGGCAATGTAAGGGGAGGCAGCTGATCCAAACATGATCGAAGGTCGCCTCGGATGGATCGCAAGCGCGGTTGCGTCCCGATGCTTTCGCGCCACTCCAATAGCGTGCTTGCGACGCGTGCGGGTGGTGCCTCGATGAATCCGATCGACCCGGTGAGCGGTTCGAGCTTTCCGTCGAAGAGTCGGCGCAACGCCATCGCCACCACCAATCTCCAGGCGGCCCCGACGCTACCCGATCCAGCCAGCTCTGATTACCGGAATCGCCGGGTCGGGCGAGTCGACTTCTGGCTGTGCGCTCAGCCCATCGCGCCTGCGCGCTCGCGCAACTCCGTCGGGACCGCCGTGCGGCTCCGTGAACTCTGCAACCCGCGCCCGATGACCAGCCGCTGGATCTGGTTCGTGCCCTCGAAGATCTGCATCACCTTGGCCTCGCGCATGAAGCGCTCGACCGGGAAGTCGCGGGTGTAGCCGTAGCCGCCCAGCACCTGCACGGCGTCCGTCGTTACGCGCATCGCGGTGTCGGTCGCGATCAGCTTGGCGACGGATGCGTGGCGGCTGTACGGCATCCCGGCGTCGCGCCGCCGTGCCGCATCGAGGTAGGTCGCGCGCGCGGAGTCCACGCCGGCCGCCATGTCGGCGAGCAGGAATCCGAGCCCCTCGTGCTCGGCGATCGGCTTGCCGAAAGCGGTGCGCTCGCGTGCGTAGCCGACCGCGATATCCAAGGCCGCCTGGGCCAGGCCGGTCGCGATGGCGGCGATACCGAGGCGTCCCGAGTCGAGGGCGCTGAACGCGATCGACAGCCCCTGGCTCTCGCTGCCGAGCAGGCGATCGGGCTCGAGCAGCGCTCCGTCCCAGTGCACGCTGGTAGTGGGGATGGCATCCAGCCCCATCTTGCTCTCGGGCTTGCCGAACGAGAGACCCTCGGCGTGCCCGGGGGCGAGGAAGCACGAGACGCCGCGACTGCCCGGCCCGGTGCGCGCGAACAACGTGTAGAAGTCGGCCTTGCCGCCGTGGGTGACCCAGGCTTTGGTGCCGGTGATCCGGTAGCCGTCAGGCACGCGCTTGGCGCGGCAGCTCAACGCGGCGGCGTCGGAGCCGGCGTCGGGCTCGGAGAGGCTGTAGGCACCGATCAGCTCGCCGCGCAGCATCGCGGGCAGCCAGCGCTGCTTCTGCGCCTCGGTGCCGAAGGTGGCGAGCGTGAAGCAGCTCATCACGTGCACGCTCATCGCGACGGCGACCGAGGCCCACCGCGAGGCGAGCTCTTCGAGCACCTGGAGGTAGACCTCGTAGGGCTGTCCGCTGCCGTCGTACTCCTCGGAGTACGGCAGGCCGAGCAGACCGAGCTCGCCGAGGCGGGTGAACAGGCCCTCGGGGTAGCGCTCGTGACGCTCGGATTCATCGACGATCGGCGCAAGCTCGCGGTCGGCGAACTCTCCGACGAGGTCGATGAGTTCGCGGGCCTCCTCGGTGGGGAGCAGACGCTCGACGGGCATGGCGGTTCCGATCTGTGCTGTACGCAGAATCGTACGCGCGTACACTTGCGAAGGCCAGAGTGACACGTCGTACGGTTGACTCGAGCACCCAACGAAGGGCAGACATGCAGATCTCCGGAATCACCGCGCTCGTCACCGGGGCCGCCTCGGGTCTCGGCGCCGCGACGGCAGCGCTGCTGGCAGAGAAGGGCGCGCGGGTCGTCGGATTCGATCTGCCGAGCGCCGTCGAGAATCCGGCCGCGCCGCCGCCGGACGGCGTCCGCCTGATCGGCGGTGACGTCACCAGCGAAGAAGACGTGCTCGCGGCCCTGGCCACCATCGACGGCGACGAACCACCACTTCGCCTGGTCGTGAACTGCGCGGGCATCGCGCCCGCGCGTCGCATCCTGTCGTCCAAGGGGGCGCACGATCTGGCGACGTTCCAGAAGACCATTGCGGTCAACCTGGTCGGCACCTTCAACGTGATGCGGCTCGCCGCCGAGGTGATCGCCAAGACCGAGCCGGTCGACGAGTTCGATCAGCGCGGCCTGATCGTCAACACCGCGTCGGTCGCGGCCTTCGACGGCCAGATCGGGCAGATCGCCTACTCCGCATCGAAGGGCGGCGTGGTGGGGATGACGCTGCCGGCCGCGCGCGACCTGGCCCGCAACGGCATCCGGGTGAACACCATCGCGCCCGGAATCATGGACACCCCGATGCTCGCCGCCCTCGGCGAGGAGGTCAACGCCTCCCTCGCGGCCAGCGTGCCGTTCCCGCACCGGCTCGGACGCCCCGAGGAGTACGCCCAGCTGGTCGTGATGCTGGCCGAGCACGACTACCTGAATGCCGAGACCATTCGGATGGATGGCGCGATCCGGATGGCGCCGCAGTGAGCGCCGTCATCGTCGCGGGCGCCCGCACCCCGATCGGCAAGTTGCTCGGTGGCCTGTCGACGTTGAGCGCGGCCGAGCTCGGAGGCTTCGCCATCGCGGGCGCGCTCGAGAAGGCGGGGGTTGCCGGGTCCGACATCGACTACGTGATCATGGGCCAGGTGCTGACCGCCGGCGCGGGGCAGCTGCCCGCGCGGCAGGCGGCGGTGGCGGGCGGCATCCCGATGAACGTGCCCTCGACCACGGTCAGCAAGGTGTGCCTCTCGGGCATCCAGGCGGTGATCATGGCTGACCAATTCATCCGCTCGGGCGACGCGACGACGATCGTCGCGGGCGGCCAGGAATCGATGAGCCAGGCACCCCACCTGCTGACGGGCTCGCGCACCGGCACCAAGTTCGGACCCATCACGATGGTCGACCACATGGAGCTCGACGGGCTGGTCGACGCCTTCACGGTCGAGGCGATGGGGCTGTTGACCGAGCGGGTCAACGACGCGCAGCCGCTGAGCCGGGCCGATCAGGATGCCTTCGCCGTCGCCTCGCACCAGCGTGCCGCGGCCGCCTGGGAGGCCGGCGAGTTCGCCGACGAGGTGGTGCCGGTGTCGGTGCCGCAGCGTCGCGGGGAGCCGCTCGTGGTCGCCCAGGACGAGGGAATCCGCGCCGATACCAGCGTCGAGACCCTCGCCAAGCTGCCGGGCGCCTTCCGCCCGGACGGCACCGTCACGGCCGGCAACGCCTCGCCGATCTCGGACGGCGCCTGCGCGATGGTCGTGATGGACCGCGCCGCCGCCGAGGCCGCGGGCCTCACCTGGCTCGCCGAGATCGGCGCGCACGGCATGGTCGCCGGCCCCGACTCGTCGCTGCAGTCGCAGCCCGCCAACGCCATCGAGGCGGCCTGCGCCCGCGAGGGCATCACGCCGGCCGACCTCGACCTGATCGAGATCAACGAGGCATTCGCCGCGGTGGGCCTCGCCTCAGCCGCGCAGCTCGGGGTGCCGCTCGACCGCGTCAACGTGAGCGGCGGGGCGATCGCCGTAGGCCATCCGATCGGGATGTCCGGCGCTCGGCTCGTGCTCCACCTCGCCCTCGAGCTGAAGCGCCGCGGCGGCGGAATCGGCGCGGCCGCCCTGTGCGGCGGCGGCGGTCAGGGCGACGCTTTGATCGTGCGGGTACCGAAGAGCTGAGCGGCGCGCTGGCGCCAGCCCGGCTTGATGATCCCGTTCACGATGAGGTTCGCCAGGTCGGCATAGGCCTCGGCGTCGCTGAGGCCGGTGTTCTTCGAGACCTCGCGCTGCTGGATGCGCACCATCACCGAGCTCACCACCTCGGCGATGAAGGCGGTCGGCACGTCTCGGAACGCGTCGTGGGCGATGCCGTCCACGATGAGCTGCCGCACCCGCTCGGCCGCGATGGCGGTGTTGCGCTCGTAGATCTCGCGGGCCGGCGGGAAGGCGGCCACGTCATCCATGAATTGAGCGGATGCCGGCCGCAGCTCGTCTGCGACCGCCAGCAGGTAGACCTGGATGCGGCGCACCGGGTCGGACTCGGCCGCGACCCGCTCCTCGACGCGCTCGGCCGCGCTCCGGAAGAACGCGACCACCACCGCGCGGATCAGTTGCTCGCGCGACCCCGCCAACGCGTAGATCGTCGACTTGGAGCAGCGCAGCGCGATGGCCGCCTGCTCGAGGGTGTATCCGGCGAAGCCGCGCTCGAGCGTCAAGGCGATCAGCCGCTGGAAGACCTCGGCCTGGCGTGCACTGCGCACCGGGCTGGATTGCTCGACGGCGAATGAGGGAGTGGACATCCGCACCTCATTCCTTCAACGGCATACTCAGCCGTTCGTCTGCATGAGCGTATAGCGTCGATCTGGGATGCGACGAGGCGGAACGAGGAGTCACATGAACGACGCAGTCATCGTGGATGTGGTGCGAACCGCATCGGGCAAGGGCAAGCCCGGCGGCGCCTTCTCAGACACCCACCCGACCGACCTGCTGGCCGAGGTGCTGCGCGCCCTGCTGGAGCGCAACGGGCTGGAGTCGATGCAGATCGACGACGTGCTGGTCGGATGTGTGAGCCAGACCGGCGAGCAGAGCGGCAACGTCGCCCGCAACGCGCTGCTGGCCGCCGGATTCGATGAGCGCGTGCCCGGCGTCTCGATCGACCGCCAGTGCGGGTCGAGCCAGCAGGCCGCCCATTTCGCGGCGCAGGGCGTGATCGCGGGCGCCTACGACATCGTCATCGCGGCCGGCGTCGAGGTGATGAGCCGCGTGCCGCTCGGCTCGTCGGCCAACGGGGCGTCGCCGTTCGGCGCGGGCATCGCGTCGCGCTATCCGCACGGGCTGGTGAACCAGGGCGTCTCGGCCGAGCTGATCGCCGCCAAGTGGGACTTCAACCGCGAGCAGCTCGACCGCTTCGCCGCCGAGTCGCACCGGCGCGCGGCGGCGGCCGCAGCATCCGGAGCGTTCGCGCGCGAGCTGCTAGCGGTGACGCTGCCCGATGGCCGCGTCGCCGATGCCGACGAGACAATCCGACCTGAGACGACCACCTCGGCGCTCGCCCAGCTCAAGCCGGCGTTCTACACCGAAGAGGCGGCGCTGCGCTTTCCGCAGATCGATTGGGAGATCACGGCGGGCAACTCCTCGCCGCTGACCGATGCCGCGAGCGGCGCCCTGATCATGAGCGACTCGATGGCGCTGAAACTCGGTCTTGCGCCGCGGGCCCGGTTCCACAGCTTCGCGGTCGTGGGGGATGACCCGCTCTTCATGCTCACCGGACCGATTCCGGCGACGCACAAGATCCTGGAGCGCTCGGGGCTCGCGTTCGCCGACCTCGACGTCTACGAGGTCAACGAGGCCTTCGCCTCGGTGCCGCTGGCCTGGGCGCACGAGTTCGACGCCGATCCGGCCAAGCTCAACCCCCTCGGCGGCGCGATCGCGCTCGGTCACGCCGTGGGCGCCTCGGGAACGCGCCTGCTCGGCACGCTGCTCCACCAGCTCGAGGCGACGGGCGGGCGCTACGGCCTGCAGACCATGTGCGAGGGCGGAGGGATGGCCAACGCCACCATCATCGAGCGGCTGTAGGGCCGGCGGTTCCGCGAGGTCAGCGGGCCGGCCGCCACATCGTGGTGACCACGTGTCCGGTGGGCGTCGTGATCCGATCGCGGGCGACGAATCCGACGCGCTCGTAGCGGGCGTTGTTCGCCGGATTGGACGACTCCAAGTAGGCCGGCTCCCCGAGGGCGTCGATGAGGGCCAGACTGTCCGCGAGCAGGCCCATGCCGATGCCCTGTCCGCGATGGTCGTCGTGCACGCCGAGCAGGCTCAGGTAGAAGCACGGCTCGTGCGGATGGGCGGCGTCGAGCTGGTCGAAGATGCCGAGGACCGCGTGGGCGACATCCGATCCGGCCGCGCTCGTCAGCAGCTCATCCAGGCCGTCCTCCTCCTGCTCGGTCAGCTCGGTGCCGCCCGGCGGGATCCACACCGCGACGGCCTCCGCGCGGTCGGTGATCAAGGTCCAGGGGTATCGCAGCGCAGAGCTGGCGCAGAGGCGCCACAGCGCTGCCGCCTGCTCGGCCCGGTGCCGCTCGTCGGGGAACGCCGGCCCCCACAGCGGGTCGTCGAAGAACGCCGTCGTCAGGGTGGAGACGATCGGCTCGATGTCCGAAGCGGTGGCGACTCTCACGCGGTCGGGCGCGCCTCCACGCCGCGCCGCCGAGCCAGCGCGTTGCGCACCGAGACGCGACTGCCGTACGAGATCGATCCGTAGCGGAACAGTTGCACCGCGACCCTCAGCACGATTGCGGCCAGCACCAGGAGTTCGGCGCCCAACGCCAGGCCCTGCCAGAGCGGCAGGCTGCCGAAGGCGTTGCGCAGCAGGGCGGTCACCGGCGCCGAGTAGGGGAACCAGCTGAAGAATTGGACGATCGGCGCGGTCGGGTCCGAGACCACCAGCGTGACGATGTAGAACGGGATGAAGATCAGGATCATCAGCACGCCGAAGATCGGGCCGGCATCCTTGGCGGTCGGCATGATCGCGCCGATCGCGACCAGGGTGCCGGTGAACAGCGCGAACCCGCCGATCAGGATCAGCGCGCCCACGAGCATCTGCTGCGGGTCGAACGACAGGTTGCTCAGGTCGAGGGTCGGGATGTTCAGTTGAGTGCGGAACAGCGTGTAGGCCACGACCAGCGGGAGCGCGAACACCGCCATCTGAACCAGACCCAGGGCGAAGAGCGAGATGATCTTGCCCAGGATCAGCGACGTCGGATTGATCGTCGTGAGGATCATCTCGGTGACCCGGTTCTCCTTCTCCTCCAGGGTGGATGCGAGCATTTGATTGCCGAGCAGGATGATCAGCAGATAGAAGGCGACCAGGTAGAGCATCGGGGCGATCAGGCCGTTGAAGCCCGCCGTCTTCTTCCCATCGCGGTAGGTGACGGTCACCGCGTCCGCACCGCCACTCGCGAGCTGCACCAGTTGCGGCGAGTTCAGCTTCTGCTGGGCGCTGGTCTGCAGCAGGGCTTGCGCCACCGAGCCGTAGACGCCGTTCGAGAAGATGTCCTTGTCCTGCCCGTACACCTTGAGCGGGTGCTTGGCCGGGTCGGCCGGATAGTCGAAGAAGGCCTGACTGGTGCCCGCCTTGACCGCGGCGATCGCCGCGGCCGCGTCGGTGGTCGGTGTGCCGCCGAACTTCGCGGCGATGGCGTCGTTCACGACGCCGGATTCGTCGAGATAGCTGAAGCTGATGTGCGCCTTCTTCTGCGCATCGGCGGTCGCGCTGGTCGCGGAGTTCGACAGCAGAACGAGCGCGAACACCACCATCAGCGCGATCGGCACGACCAGCGTGATGATCCAGAACCGCGGCTTCGACAGGTTGCGGCCGAACTCGAAGCCGATCACCGTGCTCAGGTTGTGGCGGGCCATGGTCATTCGCTCCCTTCGCCGCGCGTCGCTTCGTCGCCGTAGACATCGACGAAGATGTCGTCGAGCGACCGCCGACGCGGCTCGAACCGGCTGACGGTGACCCCGGCGTCCATCAGGCCGCGCAGGATGCCGGCCAGGTCCGCTCCGGTGTCGACGCTCAGCACGGCGTGGCCCCCGCCCTGCGAGGTGATCGTGTAGGCGCCCGACGTCGGAAGGCGCCCCGAGTAGTCGAGCGTGATCGTCAGCCCGCCGAACTCCTCCTGCACCTCGGTGACCGTGCCGTACGCGCGCGCCGCCCCGTCTTTCAGCAGGATGATCCGGTCGCAGAGGCGCTCGACCTCCTCCATCTGGTGGGTGACCATCAGCACGGTGGCGCCCGCGGACCGCTGCTCGTCGATGATGTCCATCAGCAGCCGCCGGTTGACCGGGTCGAAGCCCTTGGTCGGCTCGTCGAGGATGAGCAGCTCGGGGTTGTTCATGATCGTGACGCCGAGTTGGACCTTCTGCTGCTGGCCGCCCGAGAGCTTGTCGACGCGCGTCTTGGCCTTGTCGGCGATCTCGACCCGCTCGAGGTACTCCAGGGACCAGCTCTGGGCGCTGTGCTTGTCGAGCCCCTTGAGGCGGCCGAAGTAGGTCATCACGTCGATGACCGACTCCTTCTTGTAAAGCCCGCGCTCCTCGGGAAGGTAGCCGAGCCGGTTCGCGTAGTCGGGGTTGAAGGGCGTGCCATCGATCAGCAGTCGCCCGGCGGTCGGTCGGTAGATGCCGAGCAGCGCGCGCAGGGTCGTGGTCTTTCCCGATCCGTTGCTGCCGAGAAAACCGAAGGTCTCGCCGCGTCTGACGTCGAACGAGAGATCGTGGATCACGGTGGTATCGCCGAAATCCATGCGGAAGTGGTCGACCTCGACGATCGGAGCGCTGGTCACGGGTACGACGCTAACCGCTGCGGACGGCCTGAGTCGAATCCCGATGCAACAACTTGTTGTCGGCTAGTACTTGATCTGATACAGTACTGAACATGACACCGAACACCCGCGCCACCGCCGCGCCGAACGAGTCATCGGACGCGTTCGCCTCCGACCTGCTCCGAGGCCACACCGACACCATCGTGCTCGGCGTGCTGCGCGATGCCGACCGGTACGGCTTCGAGATCTACAAGACCATCCGCGACGCGACGGAGGGCCGGTACGAGATCAAAGAGGCGACGCTCTACGCGACCTTCCGGCGCCTCGACAAAGACGGGCTGGTCGAGGCCTATTGGGGCGACGAGACCCAGGGCGGCCGTCGCAAGTACTACCGCATCACCGATGCGGGCCGCGCCGTCTACCGCCAGAACGTCCTGGATTGGACGGCTACCCAGCAGATCATCAACACCCTCCTGAGCCTGCCGAACACCGACAAGAACATCGACAAGAACACCGACAAGAAAGAAGCCGCGCGATGAACGCCGACCACTCAGACATCCACCGCCTGCTCGATGAGGCCTTCGCCGGCGTCGGCATGACACCCGAGCTGCAGGACCTGAAGGAGGAGCTGCGCGGCAACCTCGCATCGCGCTCCGCCGAGCTGCAGGCGAAGGGGATGGATGCGGCCAAGGCCGCCCGCACCGCGGTCGCCGAACTCGGCGACATCCCCCAGCTGATCGCGTCGGTCGGCGGCGACGCCGGTTCCCCGCTCTCCCCGGGAGCGGCGGCCGCCGAGGCCGCGCGCCTGCACCGGGTGCGGCCGAAGTCCGGATTCGTGGTGCGGGCCAGCGTGCTCTCCGTGGCGATCCTCGCCCTCGGGTTCCACGTCGTGCTCGACCTGGTCCAGCAGCGCACGGCGTCCACCCTCGATGCGCAACTCTGGTCCGTCGGATTCGCGGTCCTGATCGCCGCGCTGGTGACCGACAGCCTGCACCAGGAGACGGCCCAGCATTATCCGATGCCGCTGCCGCGCAGCATCCGCTGGGGCGCCGCGTCGGGCTTCCTGGCCGCCGGGGTCGCCTATGGCTCGTTCTTCTTCTGGCACGGAGCGCCGCTCGCCCTGCTCGCGGCCGCGATCATCCTGACCCTGGCTGGCGTGATGGCGATGATCGCCCTCGGCGTGACCCAGACGAACCGGCTCAAGCCGTGGGTGCTGGCGCAGAACCGGCAGTACGAGATCGAGGACCGCTTCTCGAAGGACCCGATCGCGGCGGCCCGCTTCGGCCTCTACACCGTGATCATCTGGATCGTCGCCATCACGCTCTTCGTGGTGCTGAGCATCGCGGTGGGCTTCATCTGGTCGTGGCTAGCCCTGGTGGCCGGCCTCGTCGTGTTCTTCCTCGTGCTGAGCCGGATGCTCTTCGCACCGACGAAGTGACCCGAAGCGGTGACCCGGATGCGGCAACATCCGGGCCACCCGAACCTGACACCTCCCGAGAACGGGAGCTGCGCGAACAGTCGGTCGAGGTCCTCCTCGACTGTAGAAGAAGAGGAGCACCGTATGACATCCCATGAGGTGGGCATTTCCGCCCACGAACTGCGCAAGAGCTACCCGGGTGGCCGCAACGCCCCGCGCGTTCAGGCCCTCGACGGGCTGAGCATCGAGGTCGAGGCCGGCACGATCTTCGGCCTACTCGGCCCGAACGGCGCCGGCAAGTCGACGACCGTGAAGATCCTGTCCACCCTGTCGCGCGCCGACTCCGGTTCTGCCGAGGTCGCCGGGATCGACGTGGCGCGGCATCCGGACCAGGTCCGCCGGGTGATCGGCTTCGTGGCCCAGAAGTCGGTCGCCGATCCGATGGACACCGGCCGCGAGAACCTGGTGCTCGCCGGGCGCCTGCAGGGCATGCGCGGCGCTCACGCTCGCGACCGAGCCGCTGAGTTGCTCGAGCGGTTCTCGTTGACCCCTGCGGCCGACCGCCTCGCGAAGACGTACTCGGGCGGCATGGCGCGCAAGCTGGATGTGGCGATCGGGCTGATGAACCGTCCGCAGGTGCTGTTCCTCGACGAGCCGACCACCGGACTCGACCCGGAGGCCCGAGCAGACATGTGGTCGGAGCTCGAGGCGATGGCCAAGGTCGAGCGCATGACCGTGCTGCTGACCACCCACTACCTCGAGGAGGCCGATCGGCTCGCCAATCGGCTGGCGATCGTCGACCACGGCCGCGTCGTGGTCGCCGGCTCGCCCGAGCAACTCAAAGACGGCCTGCACGGCGACGCGGTCATCGTCGAGCTGGCCGCGGGCGAGGATGCCGCCGAGGGGCTGCGCCTGCTCGAGCGCGTGTCCGGCCTCGGCGAGGTGCTGGCCGATGGCCGGGTGCTGCGCGGCCGAGCCGCCTCCGGCGCCGAGGCGCTGCCGCGGGTGCTGGCCGCGCTCGACTCCGCGCGGCTCTCGGGCGCCCGGCTCGCCGTCGCATCCGCCACCGTCGCCCGGCCCAGCCTCGACGACGTCTACCTCCGTCACACCGGCCGCAGCTACTCCGCGGCCGCAACCGAAGCCGCCGCATCAGAAGGAGTCAGAGCATGACAACCCTCACCACCCCGGTTCGAAGCAATCCGATCGTGCACACCGGACTGCTCACCGCACGACAGCTGCGCGCCTTCGGGCGCAATCCCGCGTACCTGCTCATCAACCTGGTGCAGCCGATCATCTGGCTGCTGCTGTTCGGGCAGTTGTTCAAGGCGGTGGTGTCGATCCCCGGGTTCTCGGGCGGCGACGACTACCTCACCTTCCTCACCCCGGGCATCGTGATGATGATGGCGCTGTTCGGCAGTGCCTGGGCGGGCACCACCTACATCCAGGACATGGATCGCGGGGTCATGGACCGCTTCCTCACCTCGCCGACCAGCCGTGGCGGTCTGATCGTCGCGACCATGCTCTACCAGGCCGTGCTCACGGTGATCCAGACCCTCGTCGTGCTGGGTGTGGCGTGGCTGGCCGGGGCGCGGTTCGCGGGGGGAGCGGGCGGCATCCTGATCCTGCTGCTCTCGGCGGTGCTGCTCACCTTCGTGTTCGCGGCGTTCTCGGACGCGATCGCCCTGCTCGCCAAGCAGCAGACCGCGCTGATCGCGATCTCGCAGCTGATCTCGTTCCCGCTGATGTTCCTCAGCTCGGCGATCATGGACACCGGGCTCTCGCCCGCGTGGGTGGGCGGCATCGCGCGGTTCAACCCGGTGGAGTGGGCGGTGGCCGCCGGGCGCGACGCGCTGACGACGTCGCCCGACTGGGCTGGCGTGTGGGGGCACCTCGGTCTGCTCGCCGGGTTGGCCGTCGTGATGACGGCGCTCGCGACCAGCGCCTTCCGGGCCTATCAGCGGTCGGTGTAGCAGCGAGTCCGAACCGGCACTGGCGTACAGGGCCGCGCGGGGGCAGAATCTTCCTTTGTAAGATTATTGCGGTCGCGCGCGCCCTCCCGTCGGGATGGCGGGACGACGCGACCAGAATGGGTGCCCGATGTCGAAGCCGTCCGTCCAGCTGTACTCCGTCCGGGATGCGATCGACGCAGACCTCGACCGCGCGGTCGAGCGCGTCGCCGAGATCGGGTTCACCCGGGTCGAGCCCTATGCCTTCCAGCTGCGAACCGCCGACTACCGCCGGGCATTCGCGGCCACCGGTCTGACCGCCCCGTCCGGGCATGCCGCCGTGATCGACGCGGCGGAGCCTGCGGCCGTGTTCGATGCGGCCGCCGAGCTCGGAATCGCGACCGTGATCGACCCGTTCATCCCGACCGAGCGCTGGCAGAGCGCCGACAGCGTGCGGGCGACCGCGGAGCGGGTCAATGAGCTGTCGGCCGAGGCGGTGAGCCGCGGACTGCGCTTCGGGTACCACAACCACCAGTGGGAGTTCACCAATCAGATCGACGGCCGGCCCGCGTACGAGTTCTTCGTCGGTCTGCTCGGCCCCGAGGTCGTTCTCGAGGTCGACACCTTCTGGGCGACCGTCGGCGGCGTCGACGTTCCGGCTCTGCTGCGCTCGCTGGGGCCGCGCGTCGTGGCCCTGCACATCAAAGACGGCGCGGTCAGCGGCGACATCGCCACCGCCCTGCCGAGCAGCGAGAGCGCGCTGATCGTGCCCGACGCGCTGCGCTCCGCCTTCGAGAACCAGACCCCGGCGGGTCAGGGCGACGTCGACGTGCTCGCGATCCTCACCGCCGCCCCCCATGCTCTGCGAATCGTCGAGTTCGACGCGTACTCCGGTGACGTGTTCGCGGGCATCGCGGAGTCGTTGGCCTGGCTGCAGGCCAACGACGTGGCAGGCGCCGAATGAGCGGGAGGGCAGGCGTCGGCCTGATCGGCGCCGGTGTCATCTCGAGCCAGTACCTCGAGAACCTGACGAGCTTCCCGGATGTCGAGGTGCGCTTCGTCTCGGACCTCGACCTGCCGCGCGCCGCGGCGCAGGCCGACGCCTTCGGAGTATCCGGATCGGGGTCCGTCGACGAGCTGCTCGCCCGCGACGACATCGAGATCGTCCTCAACCTCACGATCCCGGCCACGCACGCCGAAGTCGGCCGCCGCATCATCGGCGCCGGCAAGCACGTGTGGAGCGAGAAGCCGGTGGCCCTGGATGCCGGCTCGGCATCCGAGCTGCTGGCCGCGGCATCGTCGGCCGGGCTGCGGGTGGCCTGCGCGCCCGACACGGTGCTGGGGCCCGGGATCCAGACCGCGTTGCGGGCCATCGCGCGCGGCGACATCGGCGAGCCGCTGACCGCGGTCACCATGTTCCACGTGCCCGGCCCGGAGTCGTGGCACCCGAATCCCGACTTCCTCTACGCCGAGGGTGCCGGCCCGCTGTTCGACATGGGCCCGTACTACGTGACCACCATCGTGCAGGCGCTCGGGTCGGCGACGCGGGTGCACGCGACATCGTCGAGGGCGCGCGAGGTCCGCACGATCGGCAGCGGCCCGCGCGCCGGTCAGGAGTTTCCGGTCGAGGTGCCGACGCACTACTCCGCTCTGATCGAGTTCGCCGGTGGCGCGTCTGCGCAGTCGACCTTCTCGTTCCAGCACGCCCGGCCGAGGGCGGGCTTCGTCGAGATCAACGGGACGGAGGGCACCCTGAGCCTTCCCGATCCGAACAATTTCGATGGCGCCACTACCCTGTGGCGGGCGGGCGGCGGGGAGTCCGAGGTCATCGAGGCGGAGGGCGCCGCATTCGGCCGCGGGACCGGGGTGGTAGAGCTGGCGCGCGCGATCCGAGCGGGCGTGCCGGAGCGGGCGTCGGGACGGCTCGCCTCGCACGTGCTCGACATCCTGCTCGGGATCCGCGACGCGGCGGCATCCGGCATGCCCGTCGAGATCGGGTCGGAGGCGCCGGTGACCACGCCGCTGCCGATGGGCTGGAACCCGCAGGAAGCGACCCTGGTCGACTGAGCGCGGCTACGCGTCGTTCCTGCCGGGCGGCAGCACGCGTTCCAGCAGGGCGAGCGAGCGGCGGATGTCGACCTCGTCGGGGTTGAGCAGCCACTGCAATTGCAGGCCGTCCGATGCGGCCGCGACCAGCGCGGCGGCGTCATCCGGGTCGATCGAGGGATCAATCACTCCACGAGCCTGGTCATCGCGGATCCGCCGCGCCAGGTCGGCGCGCACCCGCATGAAACGGGCTTGGATGAACTCCCGCGTGACCGGATGCCGTTGCGCCTGCAGGGCATCCGTCGTCAGGGTCGCATACAGCTCGATCAGCCCGGGGATCGCGCCGTTGCGCTCGGCGCTCAGCTCCATGAGCTCGACGGCCGATGCGGTGTCGGCGATAGCGCCGCCGTGGCGCGAGCCCTCGTGCGCGCGGTACACCTCGACGAGCAGCTCGTCCCGCGAGGCGAAGTAGTAGCGCAGCGCCGCGTGCGAGACGCCGATCGCCTCGCCGATCGCCCGCAGAGAGGCCTCGACCCCGTGCGTCGCGAACAGGCCGATCGCCTTGGACAGGATCTCAGCCCGGCGCGCCGCTCCCTTGCGGTACGACCGCCCGGTATCAGCCGCGATCTCTGATGTCATGCCGCCATCGTACGGAAGGGGATCCGCGAGGCGGAGGCCTCAGGGCAGAGCGGACACTTCGGCCGCCGAGAGGGCCCGGCTGTAGAACCGGACGTCGTCGATCGCCCCGTTGACGAAGTCCACCTGCGCGCCGTTGTACTGCGCGCGCCCGATCGCCGTGTGCCCGGTGGCCGCCCAGGAGGTGGGCGCCGTCACGGACCCCTGCGACACTCCGTTGACGTAGAAGGTCATGGTGTTCGCCGTCTTGTCGTAGACCCCGACCAGGCGGTACCAGGTCCCGACCACGGGGGTCACGCCCTCGATATTGGTGAAGGCAGGCGCGCTGGTGTCGCCGTTCGTCATGGCGAATCGGAACATGCCCGTCCCGCCGTCCGTCTGCAAGTAGAAGGGGCTGGCGAGCGTGCCATCGATCCCGACCAGGGACTGATAGCCGGTCACGTTGTTCAGCTTCACCCAGGCCGCAACCGTGTAGCTCTGGTTGGTGGTGATCACCGGGTTCGGGATGTCGACCCAGGCCGTGCTCGTGCCGTTGAGGCTCACCGCTGACGCACCGACCTTCCCCGTGGTCCAACTCGCGCCGGCCTGCAGGGTTCCGGTGAATCCGCTGCCCGAGGTGTCGACCGCCGTGGTTCCCGAGCCCGCGTCCAGGGCGTAGTAGGCGCTGGCCCCGGTCGCCAATCCGGCGATCTCGCTCGCGCTCAGTGCCCGGTCGTAGAAGCGCGTCTCGTCGAGCGCGCCGTTCGTGAAGTCGACGCCGGCGCCGTTCCACTTGGCGCGACCGACCGTGGTGTGGCCGGTTGCGGTCCACACCGTCCCGGCCGTGGTGCTGCCTTGCGAGACCCCGTTCACGAAAAGTTCCATCGTGTTCGCGACCTTGTTGTAGACGCCGGCCACGTAGTACCAGGTTCCCGTGGTGGGGGCCAATCCGTTGACCTGCGTCAGGATGCCCGAAGTCGAGTCGGCGCCGCGCTGCGCGAAGTCGAACACTCCGCCGTTGAGTTGCAGGTAGAACGGGCTGATGTTGGTCCCGTCGATACTGGCGAACGTCTGGATTCCCGCCGTGCTGGTCAGCTTCACCCACGTCGCGACGGTGTAGCTCTGGGCCGAGTCGATCACCGGGTTGGCGACATCCACCCAGCTGGTGCTGGTTCCGGTCAGGTTGAGGGCGTTGGACCCGACCTTGCCGGTGGTCCACCCGGCTGCCGCCTGCAGGGTCCCGGTGTTCGAGTTGCCGGACGAGTCGACGGCGCTGGTGCCCGATCCGGCGTTGAACGCGTAGTAGGCCCCGAAGGGAGTGTGGGCGACGCTGGTGCTGGTCGCGGTATCCGTGTTGCCGACGTTGTCCGTCACGACGTACTGGTACTTGTAGCAGTTGCCGGCCGTCACGGTGTCGACGAGGGGCGAGGTCGGGTTGGTGCCGCCGGTCACCGTGGCGAACGAGCCGTAGCTTCCGCAGGTGATCCCGGTGAACGGCGCGCTGGCGCGCTGCAGCAGACGGGTCGCGATGCCCGAGCCGGCATCCGTTCCGGTCGTGAAGGCCACGCTGACCGTCGTCCCGCCGGTGCTTCCGTTCACATAGCTGACGCTGTCGCCGCTCGGCGCGGTGCTATCCGCGACCATCGTGAAGGGGCTGTTCGCCGACGTGGTGCCGGCGTTGTTGGTCGCCGTCACGTTCACGGTGCCCGGCGCCGCGGGCGCGCCGCTCCACGCGTAGGTCTCGACCCCGAGGGCGCCGGGCGTGCCCGTCCAGTTCGTCCCGAGCGCGGGGTAGCCGAAGCTCGCGGTGCCCGAGGCGGTGTCGGCGCTGGTCGCGGTCGCGGTGAACGATCCGGATGCCGCCCCCGAGCGGTAGTACACCGTCGAGCCGGACCCGCTCCAGTAGCTGTTCGTGAATGTCGAGAACGAGAGCGTCGGGGTAGGAGGCGCCGTCGAGTCGACCTTGATGTCGCCGCTGGTGTAGCTGGTCGCGTTGCCGAGGGCATCGAGCACGACGTAGCGGTAGCTGTAGCAGGCCTGGTCGGTGACGGTATCGGTGTACGGCGTGGTGGGATCGGTGGCGATCGGCGTGTACGAGCCGTAGCTCCCGCAGACCCCATTGCTGGTTCCCGGGGAGGTCAGCGTCGCGGTCGCGCGTTGCAGCACGTTTCCGCTCGTCGCGAGACCGCTCGGATCGGTGCCCTTGGCCAGCGCGATGCTCAGGGTGGTCGACGTGGAGTAGCGCGATCCGGTTCCGACCAAGCCGGTGGCATCCACCGATCCGCCGGTCGGTCCCGTCACATCGGCGCCGGGGGCGTGGCCGAGCTGGTAGTGGTTGGTGACCGTGGTCTGCGTGAGTGTCGTGGTGTAGAACGAGACCTCGTCGATCGAGCCATTGAAGAAGAAGCCGTATGCGCTGTCAGAGCTGCGCAGGACCGCGCCGATGCTGAACCCGTACATGTCGAGCACGGTCGACCGGGTCGCGGCCTGAGGCGTTAGCGCGGTGCCGTCGATGTACAGCGTCAGGTTCGTGCCGTCATAGGTCTCGATGACCTGGTGCCACAGCCCGTCGTTCATCGCCGCCGGCATGGTGAAGACCTTGTCGTTGCCGCCGCCGAAGCCCCAGGCCGTCATCCCGGTGGCGCCCGAGTTGAGCCACAGGCCGTACTCCTGGGTGTTGCCCGACGCCCCATAGGCGAACAGGACCTGCTGGGCCGAGCTGGTGGTCTTGAACCACAACTCGGTGGAGCGCACCGCAGCACCGGTCGGGAGTCCGGTGGTGGCCACCATCTGCACGTAGTCGTTGACGCCGTCGAACTGCGCGGCGGTGTTGGTGTCGCCGCTCAGGGCGCCGGCGACACCCAGCGTGACGCCGTTCTTGTAGTCGCCGGTGTTGCTGCCCTTGCTATCAGCTGCCCGCGGGTAGGTGGACGGCGTCACCTGGAAGTTGTCGATGTGGAGGCCCGTCGTCGAGCTCTTCGATGCGCTCAATGCCCCGTCGCCGTCCATGATGCCGGCGTTGCCCGCGGTGGTGAGCGAGGAGTCGGTGGTCGTGACCGTCAGGATGCCGTTGACGTAGAGATTCAGGGTCGTGCCGATCATCTCCAACTTCACCCGGTAGGTCTCGCCGACCGTCAAGGTGGCCGCTCCCGACGAGGCGAGAACGCCGACGGTCAGACCGTTGAACTTGGCGAGTTGCCAGTGGCCGCTGGCCTGATCCCAGCGCGCAAGATAGAAGTTGCTGTTCGAGCTGTTGCGCCGGCCGATCACGCCGGTGTCGTCGCCCGCGAGGTTGGACTTCACCAGCAGATCCGCCTCGACCGAGTAATTCGCGCTGGGCGGCACGGCCGTCACGTAGTCGACCGTGTCTCCGGCCAGACCCGAACGGTGGATGCGGTTCGCATCGATCTGGGCCGGCGCGAGACCCGAGGCCTGCACCCAGGTCGCTCCGAGCTCGCCAGTGTGGCTGGAGAGCGCCGTCCCGGTCGTGCCGGTGAACGAGTCGCTTGAGATCAGGGAAGCCGATGCCTCGCCCAGCCGCCACTGGCTCAGAAGCCCAGTGGTGTTGCTCACGGCAGTGGCGTAGTCCACCTTCGACACGCTGGCGCTGGTGGCGATGGTCTGATTGCCGACATGGTCGGTCACGACAAAGCGGTACTGGTAGCAGGTGCTGTTCGACAGGGCGGTGTCGGTGTACGGCGAGCTCGGGTTGTCGACGCCGATGTTCGTGAAGCTGTTGAAGGTGCCGCAGACCCCGTTGGTGAGGAGTGCGTACGAGCGCTGCAGCTGGCGGGTCGCCAGACCCGAGCCGCCGTCGGTCCCGGCTGCGAAGGTGACGGCGACCGAGAGGCCGGCCTGGTATCCATCGAGGTAGCTGATCGAGCCGGCGCTGGGCGCCGTCGAATCGTTGGCGAAGGTCAGGCTGGTGGTCGCCGTGTTGCCCGCGACGTCGCGACCCGTGACGACTTCGCCGGGACCGCTGGTGGTGCCCGCCGTCCAGGCGAACGCCGCGGAGGTGTAGGGGCCGCCGCTGGGAGTCGACACGGTGGACGGCGTGTGGCTCCATCCCGTCGTGGTGCCGGTCAGGGCGGCGGTCTGGCTCGACGCGGGTCCGGATCCCGCGTCGGCCACGGCATTGCGCAGGGTGAACGATCCCGCGGATGCGCCGGCGTAGTAGAGGGTGGAGCCGCTCAACCAGGCGCCGCCGCTGACGTTCGACAGCGTGATCGAGTTGGTCGGCGGCGTGGCGTCGACTGTCACCGTGGCGCTCTTGGCGCTCTCGGCGCCGACCCAGTTGGTCGCGAAGACCGGGGTGACCGAGTACTTCCAGGTCCCGGTCGGCACGCCGCTTTCGACGCAGCTCGTCGAGGTCACGGTGCCGGCGCAGGCCGAGAGGATGGTCTGCGCGACCAGCGTCGTCGCGTCGTAGCGCTTCACCAGGTAGCCGGTCACGGCCTGACCGGTGGCGAGCGTGGATGCCGCCCAGGTCACCGTCACGGCCGGGCCGGCCGCCGACGTGCTGGGTGTCGCCCCCGCGTTGACCGAGGTTGCCGCGGCGCCGCCGTTGCTGCCCGCGGTCGTCGTGGCCAGCCAGTACGCCCAGGCTGCGCCGGCCGACGCCCCGATGGTGACCGCGACCATCAGGAAGGCGATCAGCCGGATGCGGGCCGCCCACGAGGAATCGCTCGGCCCGCGCAGGGTGGGCTCGGGACGGGCGGATCCGGTGCGCGACGGGGCGGCGGTCATGGTCCGGCCACCAGGTAGACGGTGAAGGTGGCACCCTGGCAGGCGCTCGCGGCGGAGGCGCTCATGGTCAGGGCGTTGGTCAGGGTGATGGCCAGAGTGCCGTTGGTGATCCCGACGCGGGCGGGCACGCTCCAGCCGGCGCCGCCGTTGGACTGGGTGGTGTAGCTCAGTGCCGCGACCGAGCAGCCCGAATGTCCGGCGTCGACGGCGAACCCGCCGGTTCCCTGGCTGGTGTCGAGCAGCAACGAGCCGATCCGGACCGCCGACGGGTTCGAGTTGGTCGCCGTGGCCACCACGTTGGTCGAGCCGCCGGGGTAGAGCGCGGCGGTGGGCGAGCCCGCGCTGAGCGAGACCGCGGCGAGGGTCCCATTCGCCCCGGTTCCGGTTCCGCTGCCTCCTGCCGACCAGTACGACCAGGCGATCCCTCCGACCGGGATTCCCAGCGCGACCAGCAGGACGGCGAGCAGGACCAGGCGGCGGCGACCGGTCACGGGGTCACCGCCGATGACCCGGAGAAGACGAAGGTGAGGGTGGCGCCCTTGCAGCCATCCTGGTTGGCCGCCGTGTTCAGCATGCTGATCTGCGGCCACTGGGAGCTCGGGATGCCGCGCGCGCTGAGCGACGTCGATTCGTGAGAGGCGAGCGCCACCGAGAAGCCGGTGGCGACCTGAGCGACCGCGAAGTCGCTCACCGTGCAGGGCCGAGTGGAGGTCGCATTCGGGGCGGTGACATGCGAGATCGCCACGTGCAGATCGAGAGCGGTCATCGGGTCACCGGTCAGATTGGTGAGCGTGAGATCGAGCGGGTAGTTGTCGCCGGGGCGCAGGTACTGGACGAGATCGCCGGCGATCGAATAGGACGGGCTGGGCTGGTCGACCGACCCGGAGCCGCCGCCGGACCCGGATGCGGACCCGCCGCCCACGCCCCGCCCGCCGCCGGACCCGCCGCCACTGCCCGGTGCCGGTGTGCCGCTCGGCGTCGGGTCGGCCGTCGGGTCCGCCGTCGCGGTCGGAGTCGATGTCGAATGGGACGACCCGCCGGCGGGCCGTTCGGCGCCGCGACGGGGGTGAGGCGAGGTCGAGCTGACGACCGAAACCACGAGCAGGGCGAACAGGACGAGGCTCAAGGCAGCAAGTGCCCAGGTGATCGCGATCGGATCGCGTCGCCTCTCGTCCATGTTCGCCTCCCCACCCAGCGGCGCCGTCATCCAGACGCACAATGCGCGGCAAGGGGAGGGGCCGGAACGGCCCGCCCCCCTGCCGCACGGTGTGCTAGTTGACGGTGTACGCCAGGTTCACCGTTGCGCCCTTGCAGGCGTCCTGGTTGGTTCCGGCCTTGTCGTTGAACTTGATGGTGGCGCCGGTCCAGGCACCGACGCCGGTGCCGCTCGCGACCTCGGCGTTCACGGTCATCGTCGCGCTGGCGAGGGTGTAGTCGGTCGCGTCGCAGGTGCCCGACGGGGCTCCGACGGCCTTCGTCACGCTCGAGATCGACGCGACGACGCTGGTGACGTACACCGGTCCGCTGTTGGTGTTGGTGAAGTTGCCGCTCAGGGTCTGAGGGCTGTCACCGGGCGCCATGTTGCTGACGGTGCTGGTCTGGGTTGCGGTGATCGGGACCGTCGTTCCGGTGCCCGCCGAGCCCGTTCCGGATCCACCGGCCGACCAATATGCGAAGGCGATGCCGCCTCCGGTGAGAAGCAACGCCGCCGTGGCGATCACCACGAGGCGCTTCCTGGGCAACTTGTTCATGTTCCGACTCCTGTGTCATCAAGTCGGGGAGTTGTAGTGAAAGAACGACGAAGACTGTGCATCCCCCGGTGCGGACTCCCCCGAATCCAGTTCCCACCTATCACCAAGGGTATCCAGGTGGGCAGACCTGTCTATCCCTCTGCCGTCCCCAATGTGGGGGACCGTTTGTCCCCCGATCAGGTGGGCACGCGCGGTCGAATGTCGGGGGCGGCGGCTAATCTGAAGTTCTCGCGACACGCCGAAAATCACTACATGTAGTGGAATGACATCGGTGGGATTCCGGTTATATAGTGGGAACTCATCCCGGCGAAGGAGTCGGGATCGAGAAGACAAGGAGGCTCGCCATGAACGACGTTGACAGCGTGGGCGGTTACGCGGTTCCGGTCGACCCCATGGACGACCTGCAGTGCGAGAGCTGCCAGTAGGCGATTCGTCGCCCGCGTAGCACGCACCCACGAACCCCCCGAAGGCCCCGGCCGACCTCGCGTCGCCGGGGCCTTCGCCTTGCCGGTGGCTCGATGGCCCGCCGCTAGGCTCGATCCGTGCCAGTGAATGCCGAACTCGCGGGTCGCAGCTACCCCGCATCGCCGCCGTACCTGGTCGGGCGCGAGAAGGTGCGCGAGTTCGCGCGAGCCGTGTTCGCGACCAGCCCGCTGAACCTTGACCCGGATGCCGCCCGCGCCGCCGGATACCCCGATGTCGTCGCGCCCCCGACGTTCGCCGTCGTGGTGCAGGAGCACACCCTCGCCCAACTGCTGGGCGATCCGGATGCCGGCATCGACTTCGCCCGCGTGGTGCACGGCGATCAGCGCTTCACCTTCACCCGTCCGATCGTCGCCGGCGATGAGCTGACCGCGACCCTGACCGTGGCCAGCGTCAAGAGCCTCGGCGGGCACAGCATGGTGACGGCCGAATCCGCAATCGTCGATGCCGCGGGGGCGCACGTCGTCACCGCGATCTCGACCCTGGTCGTTCGGGGTGACGAATGAGCGCGGCGCCCCAGAAATCCAGCCTGACAGTCGGCGAGGTGATCGCCGAGCACGACTACCACCTGACCCGCGACACCCTGGTGCGCTACGCGGGAGCGTCCGGCGACTTCAACCCGATTCACTACCGCGACGATGTGGCCACCTCGGTCGGGCTCGAGGGCGTGCTCGCGCACGGGATGCTGACCATGGGCCTCGCGGTTCAGCCCGTGGTCGACTGGCTGGGCGGCGACAGCGGCAAGGTGCTCGACTACCAGGTGCGATTCACCCGCCCCGTCCTCGTGGACGCTGACGCCGGGGCCGACGTGCACGTGGTCGCCAAGGTCGGCCTGCTCGACGACGACGGCGCCCGGATCGATCTCACCGTCAGCTTCAACGGCGAGACCGTGCTCGGCAAGGCGCAGGTGCGGGTCGCCCTCGCATGACGAGCCCGGCGGTCAGGCCATGACGCCGTCCCTCGAGCTGAGCGGGCTCACCACGATGCGCGTCGGGGGTCCGGCCGGTCGCGTGCTCGAGCCCGCCACCCGCGACGAGTTGGTAGCCGGCGCGCGTGAGGTGTGGTCAGGAGTCGGCGACTGGCTCGTTCTCGGCGGCGGCTCCAACGTCGTGGTGTCGGACGACGGGATCGACGGCGATGTGCTGCACGTCGTCACGCGCGGCATCCAGCAGTTGCCTCAGGACGACGGCCGGATTCACCTGCAGGTCGAGGCGGGAGAGCCCTGGGACGCCGTCGTGTCGTATGCGGTCGAGCACGGCCTGGCCGGGATCGAGTCCCTGAGCGGCATCCCGGGCAGCGCGGGCGCGGCGCCGATCCAGAACATCGGCGCCTACGGCCAGGAGCTGAGCGGCAGCCTGGTCGGCATCGACTTTCTCGACTTCGTCTCGGGCGATGTGCAGCACCTTCCGGCGTCCGAGCTCGGGCTGGGCTACCGCAGCAGCGCGCTCAAGCGCGGGCGGCTGGGGGTGGTGCTCGGCGTGGAACTCGCGCTCGCGGCATCCCCCGACGGCCTCTCGCAGCCGGTCGCCTACGACCAGCTCGCGCGGGCGCTCGGGGTCGAGCTCGGCACGCGCGTTCCGCTGACCGAGGTGCGCGCGGCCGTGCTCGCCCTGCGCGCGTCGAAGGGCATGATCCTGGATCCGGCCGACCCCGACTCGGTCAGCGCCGGCTCGTTCTTCACCAACCCGATCGTGAGCGAGAACTTCGCCCGCGGGCTCCCCTCGGACGCGCCGCGCTGGCCGACCGAACCGGAGCCGCCCGTTCAGCTGCTGCCCTTGGGTGCGCCGATCCCGGCTGCGCCCGCCTCGGGCGAGTACCTGGTCAAGCTGAGCGCGGCCTGGCTGATCGAGCACGCCGGAATCGCCCGGGGCTTCGCGCTTCCCGGTTCGGGCGCGGCGATCTCGAGCAAGCACACCCTGGCCATCATCAACACGGGCCACGCCACCGCGCACGACATCGTGCAGCTGGCGAACTTCGTGCAGACCCGGGTGATGGCCGAGTTCGGCGTGCTGCTGCAGCCCGAACCCGTGCTGGTGGGCGTGAGCTTGTAGCGCGCGGCCGGTCTCTCGTCAGGCAGCATCGAAGGCGGTGAGCAGTTGCTGAGCGAGCAGTTCGGGCGCCTCCTGCGCCACGTAGTGCCCGACGCCGTCGAGGTGAACGGAGCGGACCTGGCCAGCCGTGACCTGCTGAAAGGTGTTCTCGGTGAAGCGTCCACCGCGGGAACCGACGGTGGTGACGGGCATCCGAAGCGGACGTTCCCGCGCGAGTCGTTGAAGGTCGTCTCCCTCGCTCAGCAGACTGCGGTACAGACCGGCCGCGCCCGAGAACCCCCCGGACCGGCCGTAGCTTCGCGAGAACTCGTCGATGTCCGCGGCAGTCACCGCCAGATCGCTCACGTTGTAGAACGGGTAGAGATAGTGCCCCAGAAACTCGCGCGCACTCTTTTCGAAGAGCAGGCCGGCGACGCCCGGCGCAGCGAGCGCGCCGAGGTACCACACGCCCCAGTGGGTGACGTCGGCGAGACGTTCGGCGCCGAAGCCGGCCAGCCCCGCTTCGACTGCGGTGAGGCTGATGACGTCCGCGGGGTAGGACGCGGCGAGTCGGTACACCACGCCACCGCTGATGTCCTGACCCACCACGTGCATCGGCCCCTGCCCCAGGAGCGCGATCAGCTGGTGCAGATCTTCCGCGGCCGTGGCGCTCGAGTAGTGCTCGTCGGCGATGTCGGAATCGCCGAAGCCGCGAAGATCCACCGCGTAGACCCGATGCCGGGCGGCCAGCAGCGGAATGAGGCGACGGAATGCCCACCAGGTCTCCGGGAATCCGTGCACCAGGAGCACGGGCGAGCCGTGGTCACCCGCCGTCACGACGTGCAGCTCGGCGCCATTGACCCGTATGCGGTGATGGACCACATCCGGTGTGGCGCCGTCGGCAGTGCTCCTGAACATGTCTGCTCCTTCAATCGACAACATGGTTGTCTAACAGCATACGACAACTTGGTTGTCTATGTGCCGGGACCCCGTAGACTCCCCTCATGGCACGTGCCGGCGCCGACCTCGCCATGCTGCTGCTCGGCGGGTTCCGGTTCATGGCCGATGAGGCGACGGAGCGGCTGACGGCCCGAGGGCACCCCGGCATCCGGCCTGCCCACGACTTCGCACTCCGCGCCATCGAAGGCGGCGCATCCTCGGTCGCCGAAGTCGGGCGATCGACCTCGGTCTCCAAGCAGGCGGCCGCGAAGACCGTCGCCTTCCTCGAAGACGCGAACTACGTGACTCGCAGCGCCGACCCGGGCGATCGGAGGCGATCGCGCCTGACCGTGACCGAACGGGGCGTCTCACTGATGCGCGACGGTGAAGCCGTATTCGATGAGCTCCGCGCGGAGTGGGAAGCGCTGGTCGGCCCCGATCGCATCACCGACCTGCAGGATGCTCTGCTGCGGTTGCTCGGTGCGCGATGACCGGGTTGACCGTTGCTGGGCTGTTCCTGTCCGGCCTCCTCGCCGGAGTGGAGTTGGTGGTGCGCTACGGGATTCATCCCGCCCTGATGTCGCTCCCGGATCGTACGCACCTGGCTGCTCGGCACGAGATCGTCCGGATCGTTCGCGTGCTCGTGCCTGTCATCCTGATCCCCAGCGTCCTTCTCGGAATCGCGGTTCTCATCTCTTCGGGCACCGGGCCCGGGCTCGCCCTCCGCTGGGCGGGAGTCGGCGTCTACGCCGCCTATCTGGTGGTGGTCTTCTTCGGGACCGTCCCGATCAACGACGCGTTCTTCGACTGGGATCCCGACGCACCACCCGCCGACTGGAAGCGGGTGATCGCCCGCTGGGCGGTGATCGACATCGTGCGGAGCTCGCTCGCCATCCTGGCGTTCGCGATCTTCCTCATCGCGGCCTGGCTCGACTGATCCGCGGTCAGAGCAGCCCGAGCTCCATCGCCCGGGTCACCGCGCGGGTGCGGTCGTCGACCCCGAGTTTGGCGAAGGCGTGCAGCAGGTGAGTCTTGACGGTGGCCTCACCCACGAAGAGCCGATCGCCGATCGCCCGGTTGCTCAGGCCCTCGGCGACCAGCGCGAGCACCTCGAGTTCGCGCGGGCTGAGCGCGGGAGCCGGCGACGGGGCCGGTGCCGCCGCGCGCTGCACCAGCAGGCGGCTGACACTGGGAGCGAGCGCGACCTCGCCGGCCGCGACCGACCGCACGCCGGCGAGCAGCTCTTCTTCCGGGGCCGCCTTGAGCAGGTAGCCGCTGGCCCCGGCCGAGATCGCGCGCAGGATCGCGTCGTCGTTCTCGTAGGTCGTCAGGATGATCACCCGGGTCTGCTGCCCGGCAGCCAGGATGGATGCGGTCGCCTCGTCGCCGTCGATCCCGGACATGCGCAGATCCATGAGCACGACATCCGGCAGCAACTCGGCGGCCAGCTCGATCGCGTCTTCGCCCGAGGACGCCGTTCCCACCACCTGGATGTCAGGGGCGGCATCCAGGAGCGCCACCAGTCCGGCGCGGACCACCGGGTGGTCGTCGACGACCAGCGCGCGGATGGTCACGAGGCGGCCGCCAGGTGCAGCGGAACACGCGCCGTCAGCGTGGTCGCGCCCGCTGTGCCGTCGAGGTCGAGCGTGCCGCCGACCAGCCCGAGGCGATCGCGCAGACCGCTCAGCCCGAATCCGGCGGACTCCGCCGCCTGGGGCTCGAAGCCGCGCCCGTCGTCGATCACCCGGACGCGGGCGGACCCGTCGTCCGAGCTCAACTCGACCCGCACGGCCTGGGCACCTGCGTGCTTGCGCGCATTGGCGAGGCCCTCCTGCGCGCAGCGCAGCAGCACGACCTCGGTGTCTCGATCCAGCGGCTCGGCCAGCCTGCTGACCACGGTGACTGTGATCCCCGATTCGCGCTGGAAGCGCGACGCCAACTGCTCGAGGGCTCCGGCCAGGCCGCCGCCGGGCAGCTCCACCCGCGCGCTCGCCGCGACCAGCGAGCGGGTTTCGGAGAGCGCGTCACGGGACGCGCTCTCGATGAGCTCCAGCGTGGCGTCGGAGAGCGTGCCGGCCGCCAGCTCGCGCCGAGCCCGCTGCGTCAGCAGCACCTGGCCCGTGAGGGTCTGCGCGATGGTGTCGTGCAGTTCGCGGGCCAGGCGCTCGCGCTCCTCGGTGGCCCCGGTATCCCGGTGCAGCACCTCGAGTTGCGACTGAGCGGCGGTGAGCTCGTCGAGCAGCCGCTTGCGCTCGTTGCCGAGGTCGGCGATCCGGCTGATCCAGACGCCCATCGCGATGGCGAAGACGAGCGAGAGACCCTCGATCGCCACAGCGAGCGTGATGGTCGCCGGCGTGAAACCGAGGCGGATCGGGAAGGCGATCCCGACCACGACGGCGACGACGACCGAGGCGATCACCGAGCGCCGGATGCTGCCGAGCAGCGTCCAGGCCGCCGGGAAGGCGATCACCTGAAAGAAGGCGAGCGAGGTGTCGATCGAGGTCAGGGCACCTGTCACCACAATGGTCACCACCAGGGCGACGACCGAACGCGGCGTGTCCTCTTCGTGCGGTCGGACGACGAAGAGCCCCCAGAACGCGGTGAAGGCGACGAGGATGCCGATGCCGATCCAGAAGCGGGGAGCGAGACCGAGGGTGAGCCGGAGCACGGCACCGCTCAGCACGCCGGTGCCCGCCACGGCGAGCAGCCACCAGTGGCGGGAGGTCATCCGGCCGGCGGTCACCTAGCTATCCTTGCGGATCCATCGGAAGGTCACGCGCGCCAGGATCAGCCCCACGACGAGCCAGATGGCGAGCGCGATCGCGACGCCGGGCAGGTTCCAGCTGCCGCCGGCCTCGGCCGCCTCGAGCGTCGACGGCAGGAACACCGAGCGCATGCCCTGCGCGAGCCACTTGAGCGGGAAGAGGCTGGCGACGTTCTGCAGCCAGGTCGGCAAGTTGGTGAACGCGAGGTACACCCCCGAGATGAACTGCAGCACCAGCACGATCGGGATGATGACGGCCGTCGCGCTCTTGCCCGACCTGGGCAGCGCGCTCAGCCCGATCCCGAGGATCGCGCAGGTGGTCACGCCCAGCAGGAAGACCCAGGCGAAGGTGAGCCATTTGGCGCCGTCGGTCGGGATCGGAACGCCGAACGCCACCCTGGCCAGCAGGATCAGCAGCGCAGCCTGCAACACTCCGGTGATCAGCGCGCGACCGATCTTGCCGATGAAGTAGCTGGTCACCGAGAGCGGGGTGCCGGCCAATCGCTTGAGGGTGCCGTCGCTCTTCTCGCCGGCGATATCGATGGCCAGGTTCTGCAGGCCGCTGAGCAGCACGCCGGCTGCCAGCATGCCGGGCAGGTAATAGGCGGCCGCGCTGACCGAGTGACCGGCCGCATCCTTGCCGAAGAAGTTGCTGCTGCTGAACGCCACCGAGAAGATCGTCAGCATGACGACCGGGAACAGGAAGGTGAAGAACACCGCGTCGCCTTGACGGAAGTAGGCGAGGAATTCGTATCGGATGCGGGAGAAGCCGTTGCGCACGATTCTCGCGGGTGTGACGACGGTTCGTGTCGGGATTGTCGCGGTCATTTGGCCACCAGTTCCAGATAGATGTCTTCAAGACTCGGGCGGATGACCTCGAGCCGTTCCGGTTCGCCCGACGTGGTCAGGTGGGCGACGAACTCGCCCGGTCGCTCGGTGCGCTCCTCGTGCACGACGCCGTCACGGGTCCAGCGCACCAGCGGGACGCGCGCTGCCGCGCCGCCGATGGTGTCGATCGGGCCGATCTCGACCAGTCGGCCATCGGCGACGATCCCCGCCCGGTCGCTGAGCTGCGCCGCCTCGTCGAGGTAGTGAGTGGTCAGGAGGATCGTCGTGCCCTCGCTCTTGAGCTGCTCGATCAGGGTCCAGAACTGACGGCGCGCCTCGGGGTCGAATCCGGTGGTCGGCTCGTCGAGGAAGAGCAGCTCGGGGCGTCCGATGATGCCGAGCGCGACATCCACGCGGCGACGCTGGCCGCCCGAGAGCTTGCGGATCAGCGACGACGCCTTCTCTTCGAGCCCGACCGCTGCGATCACCTCGTCCACGTCGCGCGGGTTCGGGTAGAAGCCGGCGAAGTGCGTGAGCTGCTCGCGCACCGTCGCCGCGCCCTGCTCGCCGCTGCTCTGCAGCACGATGCCGAGGCGGGCCTTCCAGTCGAGACCGCCGTGCTCCGGATCGACACCGAGCACGCTGACCGTGCCCGAGGTGCGATCGCGATAGCCCTCGAGGATCTCGATGGTGGTGCTCTTGCCGGCGCCATTGGGCCCGAGCAGGGCGAAGGTCTCGCCGGAGGCGATGTCGAAGTCAACGCCCCGCAGGGCTTCGACCCCGCGGTAGTTCTTGTGCAGATCCCGCACTTCGACAGCGGGAGCGGTGGTAGTCATGGTCCCATGGTGGCCAGCCGGCGCCCTGGCGACAACGACCCGGTGGTGGAGTGCCGCATCCACCGATCGATGGATGCGGTTCAGCGCAGCGCGCTCACCGCCAGACTCACGGCGAGCGCGATCATCACCAGCGCGATGATCGCGTCGAGCACACGCCACGCGATCGGACGCGCGAACAACGGCGCCAGCAGGCGGGCGCCGAACCCCAGGGTCGAGAACCAGAGGATGCTGCCCAGGCCTGCTCCGGCGCCGAACGCCCAGCGCGCATCGCCGTGGGTGCTCGCCACCGTGCCGAGCAGCAGCACCGTGTCCAGGTAGACGTGCGGGTTCAACCAGGTCAGGGCGACGCAGGTGGCGGCCGCCGCCAGTGCGCTGCTCCGCGTCGGGGCCGCGGCGTCATCCGCCTCGAGGTGGGAGGGGCGCAGCGCGCGTCGCGCCGCGAACAGCCCGTAGAGCAGCAGGAAGGCCGCCCCGACCCAGCGGACCAAGTCGACCAGCCAAGGGAGCGCGGTGAACAGCAGTCCGCCGCCTCCGATGCCCAGGGCGATCAGGACGAGATCCGAGATCGCGCAGATCGCGACCACCAGTAGCACGTGCTCGCGGCGGAGCCCCTGCCGCAGCACGAACGCGTTCTGGGCTCCGATCGCGACGATCAGCGACAGGCCGAGGCCGAGGCCGGCCAGAGCCGCGGGGATCCAGGTGGCGGGCATTCGGCAACGGTACCGGCGATGTTCATCGTCAATCCAGCTCAAGATTCTTCACGACCATTAGCCTGATTCACGATGAGATTCGACCGGGAGCAGCTCGAGACGTTGGCCGCCGCGGTGGCGGCCGGCACCTTCGATGCGGCGGCCGTCCGCCTCTCGATCACCCCGTCGGCCGTGAGCCAGCGCATCAAGGCGCTCGAGCAGCAACTGGGCCGGGTCGTCGTCGTCCGGTCGAAGCCGATCCGCGCAACGGATGCCGGCACCGCCCTGCTGCGCCTGGCCCAGCAGCTTGCGGCGCTCGAGCACGAAGCGGCGTCGGAGCTCGGCATCGCCGAATCCATGGCGGCCGTCTCCATCCCGTTGGCGGTCAACGCCGACTCGATGGCGACCTGGCTGTTGCCGGCGCTCGCCGAGGTGGCGACTGCGCACTCCCTGGTGTTCGACTTGCATCGAGACGATCAGGAGTACACGGCCGACCTGCTCGCCGCAGGAACCGTCATGGCGGCCGTCACCTCCGACGCCCGTCCGGTGTCGGGCTGCAGCGTGACCCCGCTCGGCCGGATGCGCTACCACCCGGTCGCCTCGCCCGCGTTCGCCGAGCGATGGCTGCCCGATGGCCCGACGGCAGGCGCCCTGGCCGAGGCGCCGGTCGTCGTCTTCGACCGCAAGGATGAGCTGCAGTCCCACTACCTGCGCGCCGTCACGCGTCAGCAGCTCGCCCCGCCGACGCACTTCGTCCCGGCTTCCGCCGACTTCGCGGTCGCGATCGAGCTCGGTCTGGGCTGGGGCATGCTGCCGAAGGAGCAGTTCGAGCCGGGGCGGCGCTCGGGTGCCCTCGTCGTGCTCGACGCGGAGCGGTCCGTTGCCGTGCCGCTGTACTGGCAGCAGTGGAACCTCCGCTCCCGCGCGCTCGACGCAGTGGCGTCGGCCGTCGTCTCCCACGCTCGGGCCGCCCTGGTCTGAGGTCCGTGCCGCGCCGGACATGCCGGACGGCCCCGCTCCGAGGGATGGAGCGGGGCCGTCATGGCAGCGGGTGCTGACGCGCGAGGCGCGTTCTGGTGCGGTGAGAGACCGGGTGGAAAGGGATCAGCCTCCGAGGATTCCGAGGAGCCCGAGAACGCCGCCCGATTTCGTCGGCGTCGGCGTCGGCGTGGGAGTCGGGGTCGGGGTCAGCGTGGGCGTCGGGGCGGGCTTGGGCGCGGGGGCCGGGGCCGGGGTGGAGGTCGGCTTCGGGGCGGTCGTCGTGGTCGGCGCCGGCGACGGCGCGGCGGGGGCGGCAGCCGGCGCGTTCTTGGTGCGCACCAGGGAGGCCGAGTCCAGGCGGTACGCCCGTCCCGAGTTCGACAGCACGACATCGATGCGCAGTCCGGTGTGACCGCTCTTCGCGACCGGGAGGCCGACGCTGACCTTCATCCATCCGGAGCTGTCGCTGAACGACGTGGTCGCCGTCTCGCCAGTGCCGCCGAGCGCGGTCAGCTTGAGCTGGCCGGTGATGCCCGCGGTCGACCCGGGCTCGACCCAGATGGTCACGGTGTCGGTCTCGCCTGACGTCACCGTCGTCGTCACGGTCTGGCTGATGGTCTGGCCGCCCGGCGCGGCGAGGGCGTACTTGCCGCCCCGCGCGTTGGTGTTCGGGCCGTCGAGCGTGCCGCTCGAGCCCGTCCAACCCGACGCGCTTCCTTCGAACGACGGCGACGTCAGCGGGATGCCGGTACCGGCCGGAGGCGCAGGCTCGGCCGGGTAGCCGCCCGGATTGGGCGCCGGCGTGGACTTCGTCGGGGTGGGTGTCGGCGATGCCGAGGTCGGAGACGAGCTCGGGCTCGGCGAACTGACCGGCTTCGACGGCGAGCTCGAGGGTGCTGCCGTCGGCGTCTGCTTCGGCGGCACCTTGGTGCTGGCGTACTTGGCGAACTCCTGCACCCAGTAGCGCGTCCCGTCGGGGCCCTGGTAGTAGCCGACTCCCAGGTCGGTGTAGTCGCCGACCAGGTTGCGGTAGTGCTCGGGCGAGTTGACCCAGGCCTGCACCACGGTGTCGTAGGTGTACCCCGAGGCGACATTCTCGCCCGCGTGGCTCCAGCCGGCGGGGATCTGCGTCGAGTAGTTCGGGTTGTGGCTCATCGCGCCGTTCTTCCACTGCTGGTACGCCCAGTCGGACGCCACCTTGTCGAGCGCGGCGTTGCGCACCAGCGGCGTGGTCCCGGCTTCGGCGCGCACCTCGTTCGTGCCGTCGAAGACATACTGGGTCTTCTGCGCATCGCTGAGAGCAGACGAGGCCGCCGCGTTGGCGACGGCCAGGGATGACTGCGGCGTGCTCAGCGCGGCAGTGGTTGCCGCCACGAGGGCGACGGATGCAATGGCGATGATGATCGGACGGCGCAACGGCGCGGTCGATCGCACGAAGTGGAGCATGAGTTGGTGAATCCCCCCGAAGCTGCGTGCGGGTGACGCGTGCTTCGGGCTCACCGTAAGGGGGACAGAACGGGGTACACAGTCCCCGTCGGAGGGATAGACAGGTCTGTGCGTCGCCGCCGAATCACCCGGTGGTCATCCCCGGAAAGGCGGGAAAGTCGGGGGGTTTGTTGCCGAGGGAGACAATCGTGCGAGGGGCATGCCCCGAACGGGGGGTACCGGAACAGGGCACAAAGAAGCCGGGACCGCTTGTCGTGGGGGGCGAGCGGTCCCGGCTTCTGCGCTACCGCGTCTTACTCGGCCATGGCCGAGTGGTTGCGACGGTAGCTCTCCCGCACCAGATAGGCACCCGCTGCCAGCAGTGCGAGGACGGCGGCGACGAGAGCGGCGATCCCCACGCCGGTCGTCGCCAGCCGGGCGATGTTCCCCGCAGTGGTGCCGGGGTTTCCGTCCGAGGGCGGAGGCGTGGTGTCGACGCCGCCGACATCACCGGGAACGACGTTCGGGCCGACCGAGGCGCGAGCCAGGTTGATCTGAGCCGCACCGCCATCCGCGGCTCGGAGGGCCATGCCGAGTCCGCCCGTCAGGCCCGGGAGCACCCGTACCTCGACCGCGGTCTCGGTGAAGGTCCCGTCGCTCACATCCTGGTTGTTCACCCGGATCGAGAGCACGTCGGCCAGCTTCGCCACCGAGTTGGAGTCGCCGGTCAGCCCTTGGACCGCCGGGTCGACGAGCCCGGTGTTCAGGGCGTTGACCAGATCGGTGACCGCGCTGTCCGAGCCGAGCAACTGCCCGTTGAGCGAACCCGCGATGTTGCCGATGGCTCCGGCGAGGTTGACCGGGACGGTGACGCCGAGCACCTGGGCGGTGGCCTTGGCGTGCACGCCGGCTCCGGTCAGGAACTCATTGACCGTGCCGGTGACGTCTGCCGTCAGGCTGGTGGTGAGCGCCGGAAGGGCCGTCGACACGTCGGAGCAGACGTTCTGCGTCACCGTCTGGTCGACCAGCTTGGTGACGGTCTGGTTGACGGTCTCGGTGATGTAGGTCAGCGTTCCGCTCACCTTGCCCACCAGGCTGCCGACCACGGCAACTCCGTTCAGCTGCGGAACCCCGTTGACCACCGGCAGCGGAACTCCGTTGATCACCGGCACCTGGATGGTGACCTGCTGCACCACCTGGGTGGGCACCTGGATGATCTTGTCCACCAGCTTGCAGATGTTCTGAACGAGCGGCGCCTGGGCCACGTTCTCGGACAGGTCGGCGTGAACGGTGACCTTCGCGTTGTTGAGCGCGTCCTTGACCGCCCCCACCACCTGGTCGGCGATGCCCGAGACCTTCGTGGTCACCGAGTTCAAGACCGGGTTGAGGATCGAGGCGTCCACCAGTTCGGTGCCGGGAGGGAGGTCATTGAGGTTCTCGCCGAGCAGTTTCTCGAGGTTGAGCGTGACGACGCCGGTCTCGAGGTCGAACGTCACGCCGTCGCTGCCGTACTGCGTGGTCAGCAGATTCTGCACGAGCTGGTGCAGGTCGCCGGTGTTGATGGATGCGGTGACATGCGCATTCCCACCCAGCAGGTTGAGTGCCGGGTTCAGCTTGACCAGGGCCCTGCCGAGGTCGGAGGCCAGCATCCCGTTGGATCCGTCGAGCACCGAGAGCCGGTTCGTCACCGAATCGAGCGCCGTGTTGACCTTCTCGATCAGTTTCGAGACCGCCGGGCTCGTGAATGTCAGGTCCGCGCCGGCCAGCGAGTAGTCGCCTGTCGCGTTCTTGCTGTCCGAGACGGCCTGGGCCGCCACGGCTCCGATCGCGACCTTCAGGTCGGCGATGTTCGAGGCGAAGCCGCTGCCGAGCAGCTTGCTCAGGTCGATGGTCGCGTCCCCGCCGGGCACCGACTGGTCCTGCCCGATGCCGGCCCCGCCATCCTTCTGCACGCCGCCCGTCTCGGCCGCCGACTTGCCGTCGTTGGTTGCCGTTGCGTACTGGCCGACCGCGCCCACTTGTACAACGCCGCCGGCGTTGGTCTGCACACTGGAACCATCACCCACCGTGACGGCATTGAGCGCTTTCGCCTCCAGTGGGTCCTTGACCGTCATCGGAGCGCCGTTCGCGTGGGCCTCAGCGTGGGCGCCTTCGAGTGCGACGACGTTGTCGAGGTCGGTCCCGAGCAGGTTGCCCGAGAGGAACTGGGCGTCTGCCGTGGCGACCGGAGTGGTGTCCGCCGCCTGGGCGGTGGTGGCGCCCGCGAGGGCGAAGCCAGTGGCCAGTGCCACCGAGGTGAGCCCGGCGGCGAGTCGACGGCCGCGTGATGCGGCGGTCGCGCGATGCGAATTGAACACGGGGATGCCTTCCTGATCCATACGGACGAGGAAGCCGGGCCGCAGATGCCTCAGCGGAGCCGAGGCGAACGTCGCTGCTGATCCCAGTCTCGCTGCCCGTATTCGGTTGATTGGTGCGGGTGGTGCGGGAAGAGCTGGTTGGGCCCTTCACAGGAAGAGACAGGGTGATCGCCGGGTTATGACGGGGTGGTTTGGTCGCATCCACCCCCCACTTCGGGGGGTGGCCGGGGATGCCGTACACTGAAACGCAGTGGTGAAGTCTGCCAAGCTTTGTCGTGCCCGCTTTCTGCTGGCCGCGTTGCCAGGCGGGCCGACCCCTGTAGGGCGGTGGCTCAATTGGTAGAGCAGCGGTCTCCAAAACCGCAGGTTGCAGGTTCAAGTCCTGTCCGCCCTGCGATACGCCGCACGTCAGTGCGGAGTTCCCTGTCGAAAGGTGTTGAGAGTGGCACGCAAGGTGGTCGAGGATCCCACCGAGGACCTCGTCGCGAGCGCCAAGAGGGAGCGCGCCGAACGGCGCGGGCCCTTTGCGCGGATCGCACTCTTTCTTCGACAGGTCGTCAATGAGCTGAAGAAGGTCGTCACGCCGACCCGGCGTGAACTGTTCAGCTACACGGGTGTCGTGCTCGCCTTCGTGATCATCATGATGGCGCTGGTCTACGGGCTCGACTACGGCTTCGGCTGGCTCGTCGCCTGGGTCTTCGGCAACGGCACCCTCACCCAATAGACATTCGAATGGAAGAAACAACTGTGACTGAAGACGAGCGCCGCGACGTGGATCTGGCGCCGGCTGCCGAGCAGTCGTCCGAGACCGACGACCTGCTGCAAGACGACGTGCTGAGCGTCGACGAAGCCACCGACGAGAACGCCGAGAGCAGCGCCATCCATCTGATCGATGACGAGGGCGACGTCGAGGCGAACCTGGACAGCATCCTGGATGCGCTGGATGCCGCGAGCGACCCCGAGGCCGACGCGATCGTCGACTCGGCCCTCGACATCGGCGAGGCGTCCGATACGAACGACCCGACCGACTTCGACGCGGCCGAAGCGGCCGCCGCCGACGAGAACGAGGCGGAGCTCGAGGCCGAGGAGGGCGAGACCGAGGTCGACCCCTACGACGACTTCCGGGCAGAACTGCGCGGCAAGCCCGGCAAGTGGTACGTCATCCACAGCTACGCCGGCTTCGAGAAGCGCGTCAAGCAGAACATCGAGTCGCGCCGTCAGTCGCTGGCCATGGAGGACTTCGTCTTCGAGGTCCAGGTGCCGATGGAAGACGTCGTCGAGATCAAGAACGGCCAGCGCAAGCTGGTCAACCGGGTGCGCATCCCCGGCTACGTGCTGGTGCGCATGGACCTCAACGAAGACAGCTGGTCCGTCGTGCGGCACACCCCGGGTGTGACCGGATTCGTCGGCAACTCGCACAACCCGACGCCGCTCCGCTTCGAGGAGGCCTTCAACATGCTGAAGAGCCTCGTGCAGGTCGTCGAAGCGCCGAGCAAGGGCGTGGCAGGCAAGGGCGGCGGCAAGGCCGCAGCGCGCGTCATCCCGGCCGAGGTCGACTTCGAGGTCGGCGAGACCATCACGATCAAGGAGGGCTCGTTCGCGGGCCTTCCCGGCACGATCAGCGAGATCAAGCCCGAGAGCGGCAAGCTCACCGTGCTCGTCTCCCTGTTCGAGCGCGAGACGCCGGTCGAGCTGTCGTTCGACCAGGTGACGAAGCTCTAGCCCACTTGGTGATCGAGTAGGCCGCCGAGGCGGCCGTATCGAGATCACCGCCCATCGGATAGACTTTCCCGTCGGTTGGTTTCGATACGCGGACTTCGTCCGCTACTCAACCAGCAAGAACCCACACCACTGCCAGGAGAAGCCTGGTTCGTGGCAGCGCGCGTGAAGCGCACGAAAAAGGAAGGAGCGTCATCATGGCGCCCAAGAAGAAGGTGACGGGGCTGATCAAGCTCCAGATCCAGGCCGGTGCGGCCAACCCCGCTCCGCCGATCGGACCGGCTCTCGGTCAGCACGGCGTGAACATCATGGAGTTCTGCAAGGCGTACAACGCGGCGACCGAGTCGCAGCGCGGCAACGTCATCCCGGTGGAGATCACCGTCTACGAGGACCGTTCGTTCACGTTCATCCTCAAGACCCCGCCGGCCGCCGAGCTCATCAAGAAGGCCGCCGGTGTGCAGAAGGGGTCGTCGACCCCGCACACCGTCAAGGTCGCCAAGTTGACCAGTGCCCAGGTGCGCGCGATCGCCGAGCAGAAGCAGGTGGACCTCAACGCCAACGACGTCGAGGCCGCCATGAAGATCATCGCCGGCACCGCCCGGTCGATGGGGATCACGGTGGAGGCGTAATCATGGCACCCAAGTCGAAGGCATACCGCGCCGCCGCCGAGAAGATCGAGCCCGGCAAGTTCTACGAGCCCACCGAAGCCGTCACCGTCGTCCGTGAGACCGGGTCGAAGAAGTTCGACTCGACCGTCGAGGTCGCGATGAAGCTCGGCGTCGACTCGCGCAAGGCGGACCAGATGGTGCGCGGCACCGTCATCCTGCCGCACGGCACCGGCAAGGTCGCCCGCGTCATCGTGTTCGCGACCGGCCCCGCGGCCGAGGCGGCCATCGCCGCCGGCGCCGACGAGGTCGGCGGAGTCGAGTTGATCGAGAAGGTCGCCGGCGGCTACACCGCATTCGACGCGGCCGTCTCGACGCCCGAGCTCATGGGCCAGGTCGGCCGACTCGGCAAGGTGCTCGGCCCGCGCGGACTCATGCCCAACCCGAAGACCGGCACGGTCACGCCGGACACCGCGAAGGCGGTGTCCGACATCAAGGGCGGCAAGATCGAGTTCCGGGTCGACAAGCACAACAACGTGCACTTCGTGATCGGCAAGGCCGGATTCACCAAGGAGCAGCTCGACGAGAACTTCCGCGCCGCTCTCGACGAGATCCAGCGCGCCAAGCCGAGCTCGTCGAAGGGCCGCTACATCCAGAAGGCAACGCTCTCGACCACCTTCGGTCCGGGCGTGCCGCTGGACGTGGCCAGCCTGAGCTGATTCTGGCTGCGCCGCCGCTCCTGCGGCGCAGCGGTGAAATGCGACGTACACGCCGCCGCATTTCACCTGCGACACTGTCGTCATGACACCAGAGAGGGGTTCCGCGCAGGCGGGGCCCCTCTCGGCATATCTGGATGAGTTGGATCCGGCGGTCGCGGCGGTCTTCCGGGCGATCGTCGAGCGTGCGGAGACGCTCGCGCCCGGCGTCGAACAGGGCCGCACCTACGGCATGGCGGGCCTGGTCTACCGAGGCCGGCCTTTGCTCAGTGTGCGGCAGACCCGGGAGCACCTCGGCTACTACCCGTTCAGCGCCGCCGTGGTGGAGTCGGTGGCTTCCTAGTTGGCGGACTTCGCACTCTCGAAGGGCACGGTTCGGTTCTCGCTCGAGCAACCGCTGCCGCCCGGCACCATCGACCGGATGATCATCGCGCGCCGCGACGAGATCGACGCGGCCCTCTGACGGCGGTCAGCCTTCGCTGACCCTGAGCACGATCTTGCCGCGGGTGTGCCCCTCTTCGATGGCGCGGTGCGCGTCGGCCGCCTGCTCCAGCTCGAAGACCTGGTCGATGTGCACGCGCACGTCGCCGGATTGCAGCAGCCGCGAGATGATCGCGAGCGTCGACCCGTCGGGAGCGACCTGGTAGCCGGTGGCGCGCACGCCGGCCGCTTCGGCCTCCTGGGCCATGGTCGGCCAACTCCCGCTCGGGCCGTTGACGATGATCCCTCCTGCTCGCAGCACCCGCAGCGAGCGCGTCGCCGTGTCGTCCTTCGCGTTGCCGATCAGGTCGATCACGGCGTCCACGTCGCGGAGCACATCCTCGAAGCGGGTCGTCGAGTAGTCGATGACCTCCGAGGCGCCGAGCTCGCGCAGCCAGCTGGTATTGCGCTCCGATCCGGTGGCGATCACGTGGGCGCCGAAGTAGGCGGCGAACTGCACCGCGAAATGGCCGACGCCGCCCGCTCCCGCGTGGATCAGCATCCGCTGCCCCTCGTGCGCCTTCGCGGTGTCGACCACCATGCCCCACGCCGTGAGGGCCGCAACCGGAACGCCGGCCGCCTCGACGTGCGACAGGGTCGACGGCTTGGGAATGACGCTGAGGCTCGGCACGCTCAGGTACTCCGCGTATGCCCCGCTGAACCGGGGGACGGCGACCATTCCGTACACCTCGGCGCCCGGCTGGAGCGGATGAGCCGCATACGGCGCCTCCACCACGACCCCGCTGAAGTCGTTCCCGAGCACCGCGGGGAACGCCGCGATCGCCGCGAACGGCCCGCGGCCCGCGCGGGTCTTGGCGTCGATCGGATTGACGCCCGCCGCGACGACCTTGACCAGCACCTCCGAGCTGACACGCGCCGGCCGCTCGATCTCGGAGAGCGACAGCACCTCGGGGCCGCCCGCGCCCGACATCGTCATGGCCCGCATCGTCGTCATTCTCGGCCTCCCCGCTCGGTACCAGTAAACGACCGGAATGATTCGCCGGTGTTACGACTGCATCACCGTGGTGCAAACCTTCAGCCGGTAACATTCGAGCGAGGCGCAAGCGCGCCGAAGAGGGGATCGTCGTGCGCGTTCTGTTCATCGCCGTGCGGATCGCAGCAGCCGCCGCCGGCGTCGCCGCGATCGTCGGCCAGCTGATCACGACCTACAACTTCTGGACGGCGCTCGGCATCCAGAACCGGGGTGCGCTGTTCGTCAACTTCTTCAGCTTCTTCACGATCGACTCGAACGTCGCGGCGGTCGTGGTGTTCGCGGTCGGTGCAGTCCTCCTGATCCGCAATCAGAGCGACCCCGGGTGGTTCGCCCTGCTGCGGGCCAGCGCGGTGACCTACATGACGGTCACCCTCGTGGTCTACAACCTGCTGCTGCGCGGCATCGAACTGCCCCAGGGCACGACACTGGCCTGGTCGAACGAGATCCTGCACGTGGTGGCGCCGCTCCTGATCGTGCTCGACTGGTTCTTCGCGCCGGGCCGACGGCGGCTGGAGTGGAAAGACTTGCGGGTCATCATCGCCTTCCCCATCGTCTGGGTGATCTACACCCTGATCCGCGGTCCGCTCGCGTACAACGAGACGGCCCACAAGCCGACCTGGTACCCGTATCCGTTCCTCGACCCCTCGCTGTCGCCCGAGGGCTACTGGTCGGTCCTGTTCTACGTGATCCTGATTGCCGGAGCCATCATCGGAACCGGCGCGGGCGTCATCTGGGTGTCGCGCAAAGGCGAGCGCTGGCCGCTGCGTGCTGCGGCCGGGGCGAAGACGGCGTCGGCCTGAGCCGCGGCATCCTCGTCCCGACATGATCGATCGCGCCATCGCCGTCGCCGGCACGCTGTGCATGGCGGCGGCTCTGGTGATCCTGTGGATCGCGCGCCTGAGCGTGCCCTACGACCTCTACGTCAGCGAACTCGGCGCTGTGGGAATGCCGACGGCCCGGGTCTTCCAGGCTGTGCTGCTTCTCATCGTGGTCGGCGGCGCCTTGATCGCCGTGGCCGGCCGCGGAATCCGTTCGCGAGCGCGGATCCTGCGCTGGTGGACCCCGTCGATCTCGCTCGCGGTGGCCAGCGCCTTCTTCCTGGTCGACTCGCAGGTGACCTGCACGGCGGGATGCCCGCTGCCGGTCGGCGCGACCTTCACGCTGCAGGACTTCGTGCACACCCTCGCCGCGGTGCTGGCGTTCGCGGCGGCGAGCTGGGCGATCCTGCAATGCGCGTTCGCCGTGGGGCACCCCGCGCTCGCTCGGTTCTCGCTCGTCGCGGCGGTCGCCGTCGCCGCCATCTCGACGGCCGGCGGCCTGATGTCGCTGTTCCGGTTCGAAGTGGTGATCGGCAGCCGCTTCGAACTGGTGGCGACCACGATCGGCCTCGGCTGGGTGGTGGTGTTCGGGGCGTCGTTGGTGGCGTCAGCGCCGCATGGCATCCAGAAGCTGGTCGGCCAACCCGATCAACCGGTGGATCTCGTTGTCGTCCCGCTCGACCCACCGGCACTCGGGCTCGGTGCCGACCGGCACGAAGGCGTCGTGCTGCTCCCAGACGACGAGCGTGCGCTCGGCGCCTAGCACGTACTGCTGCCACCAGACCTGTCGCAGATAGTGGCGGGGGATGCTGCGCCACGCCGAGTTCGTCGTCTTGATCTCGCACAGCTCGAGCGCGGCGCCGCGCTCGCGCATGCCGTCGGGGGTGGCCAGGTGCTCGGGCCGGCCGTCGGCATGGAACAGCGCGCTGCTCGGCTGCATCCCGTAGACCCGGCGGGCCCAGTGCCCGATCTCGGGCTCGCGCAGGCGGCCGTGCGCGGTGAAGGCGTTGCCGGCGAAACCGGTGCCGAGCAGCTTCTCGAGCGCGAGGGCGCGAAGCGCCTTCGGCCCCGAGAGGCGTGCGACATCCGTCGCCGTCACGCCGCGGGCCCGTGCCTTGAGCCAGGTCATGCGATCGGCGGCGTCGGCGACGATCCGGTCGGTGTGACGGCTCGGTGGTGCATCCCAGAGCGGGAGCGTGGGCTGCACGACGGTCACGGAACCATTGTGCGGGTGACCTCGGTCATGACGGCTCTCCGCCGCACCCGGCTGCGTCGCGACGCCGGCCGTGTCGGCATTTTGGGGGACCCCCCGCACTGGGGCAGACCGTCCCCCCTAACGGGTGTCGGCATTCGGGGGGACATCGTTCTACGTTTCATGTGGGGGACAGATCAGTCCCCCTTTCATCCGACAGACAGCTCAGTGCGGATGAGACGGATGCACATCGTGGGGATGCAGACATGGATCAGCTGGGGAACATGATCGGAGCGGCCAAGCAGGTCGCACAGGTGGCGCACGACCAGGCGACGACCGTCGGACTCGAGCCGGTGCCGACCGCGATCGTGGTCGGACTGGCCGCGATGTTCGCCATGGTCGGGCTCGTCGTGAGCGGCACCGGGGGGCGTCGACGCGGCAACCACCGCGCCTGACTGCCGCCGACCCGCACGGCAAGCATCGAGACGGCTCACAGCCTTCTCATAGCAGGCGGGGGCTTCATAGTCTCGTGAGCTCCCCGCAGACCGTGCCGCAGGCCAAGCTGACCCGTATCGACGGTTCGCCCGTGCGGGCGTTGGTCGTCGACGACGAGGTCTCGCTCGGCGACCTGCTTCAGATGGCCCTGCGCTACGAGGGCTGGGACGTCCGAACCGCGACGGCCGGCCAGCAGGCGCTCTCGCTCGCCCGGCAGTTCAAGCCCGATGTGATCGTGCTCGACGTCATGCTGCCCGACCTGGACGGACTCGAGGTGCTGCACCGGATGCGGGCGGACGGCCTGGACATCCCCGTGCTCTTCCTCACCGCCAAGGACTCGGTCGACGATCGGATCTCGGGCCTGACCGCCGGCGGCGACGACTACGTCACCAAGCCGTTCAGCCTCGAGGAGGTGGTGGCCCGCCTGCGCGGCCTCATCCGGCGCTCCTCGCGCATCGTCAGCGACGCGGTCGACCCCGAGCTGCGGGTCGGCGATCTGCTGCTCAACGAGGAGAGCTACGAGGTCTCGCGCGCCGGGGTGCCGATCGAGCTGACCGCCACCGAGTTCGAACTGCTGCGCTACCTGATGCGCAACCCGCGCCGCGTGCTGAGCAAATCGCAGATCCTCGACCGGGTGTGGAGCTACGACTTCGGCGGCCGCTCGAGCATCGTCGAGATCTACATCTCGTACCTGCGCAAGAAGATCGACGCGGATGCCGCCCCCATGATCCACACGGTGCGCGGCGTCGGCTACCTGATCAAGCCCGCGAGCTGAGTCCGTCCGGCCGCGCTAGCGTGGATCGTGTGAACGACTCCCTGCGCATCGCGGTCACCGGCGGCAGCGGCAAGCTGGGACGCGGCGTGATCGCCGTGCTCCGGGCAGTGGGGCACGAGGTGTTCAACCTCGACCGCGCGCCCGCTCCGGGCGGCCCCGCTCGCGGTCCCGGCTTCGTCGAGGTCGACCTGACCGACTACGGACAGGTTGCCGACGCCCTCAGCGGGGTCGATGGCGTCTACGACCAGGTGGATGCGGTTGTGCATCTCGCCGCGATCCCGGCTCCGGGCCTGCTGAGCAATGTCGCCACCTTCCACAACAACATGCTGGCGTCGTACAACGTGTTCGAGGCCTGCCGCAAGGCGGGCATCCGCCGCATCGTCCACGCCTCGAGCGAGACGGTTCTCGGTCTGCCGTTCGATGTGCCTCCCCCGTACGTGCCGGTGGACGAGGAATATCCCGCGGTGCCCAACTCGACCTACTCGTTGGTCAAGCACCTCGAAGAGACGATGGCCGTGCAGCTGTGCCGCTGGGATCCGGAGCTCAGCATCACGGGCCTGCGCTTCTCGAACGTGATGGACGGCAGCGAGTACGGCGGGTTCCCGGCGTTCGATGCAGATCCGCACCTGCGCAAGTGGAACCTCTGGGCCTACATCGACGTTCGGGATGCCGGCCAGGCCGCGGAGAAGGCGCTCGAAACTCGCGGCCCCGGTTACGAGACCTTCATCATCGCCAACGCGGACACCGTGATGTCGCGCTCCAGTGCCTCGCTGGTCGCCGAGGTATTTCCCGGGGTTCCCGTCACCCACGAGTTGGGTGAGCACGAGACGCTCCTCTCGATCGACAAGGCGCGGCGCCTGCTCGGGTACGAACCCGAGTTCGGATGGCGGCGCGAGGTCTAGGCAGGCTCCGATGCGCTCCATAGCGATTCCATAGCGCGGGAGCGAGAGGATGGGGCGTGCTCTCCGCCATCCGTCCTGCTCGCTGGTCGCTGCAGCGCCGGCTCGTGGTCGGGATCGTCGTGCTGCTCGCCGTCGTCAGTGTCGTCATCGGCGGGGCCAGCGCGCTGGCACTGCGCCAGAACCTCCTGAGCCGGCTCGACAAGCAGGTGGTGCAATCCGTCGCCTTCTCGGCCGACGGCGGCTTCGGAGTGCCGACGCCGGCGGACGGCAACGGCGACGGCGGCGGGCCGCGTCGCTTCGGGGGATTGATCATGGAGTACCGCGGCGGGGCGGCGGTGGGGATCGTCGTCGGCGAAGACGGCAAGACCAGTGCCCTGACCGCATCGCAGGAGCTGGCGCTTCTCAAACTGCCGGGGCCGGACCGGCAACCGCAGACCGTCGACCTCGGCGGCTCGCAGGGTGCGTTCCGGGTCGCGACCGCGACGCTGCCCGACGGCACACGGGTGATCGCCGGGCAGTCCCTTGCGGAGGTCGACGCGACCACGAACAGCCTCCTGCTGATCTTCGGCCTGGTCACCCTGGCCGCGTTGATCGCTGCGGCCGTCGCCGGCACCGCCGTGGTGCGGGTCGCCCTGCGTCCGCTCGGCCGGGTGGCCGCCACCGCCACCCGCGTCTCGGAGCTCGAGCTGGCCAAGGGCGAGGTCAGCCTGGCGGAGCGGGTTCCGGATGCCGACACCGACATCCGCACCGAGGTCGGTCAGGTGGGCGCGGCCCTCAATCGCCTTCTCGGGCATGTCGAGGGTGCGCTGGTCGCCCGCCAGGCCAGTGAAGACAAGGTGCGCCAATTCGTGGCCGACGCCAGTCACGAGTTGCGGACGCCGCTCGCCTCGATCCGCGGTTACTCCGAGTTGACCAGGCGCGGCGGGCACACCCTGCCCGATGACGTCGTGCGCTCGCTGTCGCGGATCGAGTCGGAGTCGATCCGCATGACCTCGCTGGTTGAGGATCTGCTGCTGCTCGCCAGGCTGGACGCCGGGCGTGAGCTGGTGCTCGGCGAGGTGGACCTGGTGCCCCTCGTGGTGGATGCCGTGAGCGACGCCCACGCAGCAGCTCCCGACCACGAGTGGCTGCTGAACGCTCCCGACGGCGCCGTCGTCGTCACCGGCGATGGCGGTCGCCTGCACCAGGTCGTCGCGAACCTGCTTGCGAACGCGCGCGCCCACACGCCGGCCGGCACCCGGGTGGCGACGACGCTCGCGGTCGACGGTGACGACGCGCTCATCACGGTGCAGGATGACGGGCCCGGCATCTCTCCCGGCCTGCTTCCCGTGCTGTTCGAGCGGTTCGCGCGCGGCGACGGATCGCGCTCCCGGGCCACGGGGAGCACCGGCCTCGGCCTCGCCATCGTCGCGGCCGTCGTCGACGCCCACGGCGGCACCGTGAGCGTGGAGAGCGCGCCGGGCGACACGCGGTTCGTCGTGCGCATCCCGTTGCGCCTGCCGCTCCGCGCGCCGATCGGGTGATTGGATGGGCAGCGCCCGCTGATTCCCACCCGAGAGTCGAACCGCATGACCCGTACCCCCGCTCCACATCGCGCCGGCCGACTGCGCGCGCTGGGCGCGCTCGCCAGCGCGATCGGACTCGCCGCAGGTGTCATCGGGGTCGCGCTGGGGGGCGCGGGAGCGGCATCCGCCAGTCTGGGATCCGTTCCGCCCGAGGTCACGGCCTATGTCACGAGTGGCGCCATGGTCGCGCGGCTCAATGACGTGTACGGTCCGAACGCGTCCGGAACCGCGGGCATCACGTTCGACGACACCACCAAAGCCGGACCGATCAGCCGCGTCTACGAGTGGACCGCCGACCGGCTCGCCAATCGAGCGACCGATCATCCTGTGCAGCTCACCAACAACTGGGTGGTGCCGATCACGATCGGCGGCACGTCGGTCGGGCTGGCGAGGATCTGGATCAATCCGCAGACCGTCGACGCCGAACTCGCCGACTTCACGCCTTCCGCCGCCCTCGGCACGGCACTGACCACCGTGCCGGCGACGGCCGCCCTGGTGCACGACACCGCCACCGGCGCGTGGCTGGCCCTCGACACCGGGACGATCACTCCGCTCATCGCCGGGAAATCGGGCATCACCGGGCCGGTTCCGGTCGGCTCCCTGAAGCTCGCGCCGCCCGGCCCGGCGCCTGCCGCCACGACGGAGCCGAACACCGGGCTCGCGCTCGCGATCGGTGTCGTCGGCCTGATCGTGCTCGTCATCCTGGTCGCGCTGCTGCTGCCGCGCGGGCGCCGCGCGAGGGCGCGGGCCGCCGCCGGTCCGACCGCCGGGGAGCCGACCGCCGGGGAGCCCGCCGCCGCGGAGTCGACCCTCGCTGAGGACGCCACCACAACCGAGCCAGCGACTCCCGCGCCGAGCCCGAAGGCCACCGCCACGGCCACCGCATCCCGGCCCGCCGCCGCGAAGGCCAGCGCTCCCACGGCCGCCACCCCCAAGCCCGCGGGCCCGCGGCCGGCCGGACGCACCCCGACCACCGCTGCCGCTGCGAAGCCCGCCTCGTCGAAGCCGCCGGCGTCGCGTCCCGCCACCTCGGGCCCCGCGGCATCCAAGCCCCCGGCGGCGAAGCAGCCTCCTCGGCCGCGCCGGCCCAAGCCGCCGTCGGATTCCGGTTCCGACGCCTCCTCCTGAGCCGGTTTGCGGGGATCCGGATCGTCCCGTACTCTTGTCGAGGCCGTAGACCGCTGGTGTCCGCCGTGTTCGCAAGAACGCAGTGGTGCAAATCCCGCGCAGGTGTGTGAAGCAGTTCTTGAAGTGCCGTTGAGAAACGGTTTCAGGTTTCCAGCTCCGTGCGCTCTGCGCCGGAGCTTTTGTGGTTAACAGACGCGTCAGGTCGGCGGCCGCATCCATGAATATCAACCAGGAAAGAGCGCCATGGCGAACAAGGAAGCAACGGTCGCCGAGCTGACGGACTTGTTCCGCAACTCGAACGCGGTCGTGCTCACCGAGTACCGCGGCCTCACGGTGGCGCAGCTCAAGCAGCTGCGCGGCAACATCCGTGAGCACGCGAGCTATGCCGTGGTGAAGAACACGCTGACCAAGATCGCGGCGAACGGGGCGGGTATCACCGCGTTCGACGATGAGCTTGCCGGCCCGTCGGCCATCGCCTTCGTTCACGGCGACACCGTGACGGTCGCGAAGGCTCTGCGTGACTTCTCCAAGGCCAACCCTCTGCTCGTGGTGAAGGGCGGCTATTTCGATGGCGCGCCCCTGACTGCCGCAGAGGTGGGCAAGCTCGCCGACCTGGAGAGCCGTGAAGTGCTGCTGGCCAAGCTGGCCGGTCTCTTCAAGGCGCCCCTGTTCGGAGCTGCCTACCTGTTCAACGCACCGCTGTCGAAGGCCGTTCGCACGGTCGACGCGCTGCGCGCGAAGCAGGAATCCGCGAGCTGATCGCTCGACCGAGCGATCTCATCAACCACCACAACCACAAGCAACTAGGAGTAAGACATGGCCAAGCTCAGCACTGACGAGCTGCTCAACGCATTCAAGGAGCTGTCGCTCATCGAGCTCAGCGACTTCGTGAAGAAGTTCGAGGAGACCTTCGAGGTCACCGCCGCCGCGCCGGTCGCGGTCGCCGCGGCCCCCGCTGCCGGTGGCGGCGGCGCCGCCGCCGAAGAGGTCGAGGAGAAGGACTCCTTCGACGTCGTCATCGAGTCGGCGGGCGACAAGAAGATCCAGGTCATCAAGGAGGTGCGCACCCTCACCAGCCTCGGCCTCGGCGAGGCGAAGGCGCTCGTCGACGGCGCACCGTCGACGGTGCTCGAGGGCGCCAACAAGGAGACCGCTGACAAGGCGAAGGCCGTCCTCGAAGAGGCCGGCGCCACCGTCACCCTCAAGTAGCGCGCGCTCCGCGGCACCAGCGCCGACGGTCGTCTCGGCCGTCGGTCACCACCACAGCGCGAAGGCGCCGTCATCCGATCCGTCGGAGCGGCGCCTTCGTCGTGTGTGCGGACCGTACTCAGGGGAGGCATCTGGCAGAAGGTGAGCCGCGCCTCACGGTGAGGCGCAACTCACCGTCTGCCGAAAGACATACCGCTCCGGGGGTCAGGGGATGTAACGGGCCTTCGGCAGGTCGACGCGGAAGAACCTGCCCGACCACCTCAACGGGGTGTTCTCGGCGCGGTAGTGCTCCAGCGCGCGGGACTCGTGGTCGACGGCGGGATGCCCCGAGGCGCGCACCACACGCCACCACGGGACATCGGACCCGTAGTAGGCCATCACCTGGCCGACGCCGCGCGCGGCCCTCGATCCGATCGCCGCGGCGACATCGCCGTAGCTCATCACCATGCCCTCGGGGATCGCGGCCACGACCTCCAGCACCCGCGAGACGAAGTCTTCGTTGGGCACGGCCATGTGCCTCACCTTGGTCGCGGGCAGGTTAAAGGGTGAGTGCGCCGACGTTGTCGCCGTACGGCGTCTGCCCGACGATCTCGAAACCGACGGCTTTGAAGAACTCCTCGGGACCACCCGGTCCGGTGCCCCAGACCACCGTGGCCCGGTCGAAGCCCCGCGCACGCGCCTCGTCGGCGAAGGCCTGGATCGCGAACCGGCCGACTCCCATGCCTTGCGCGCCGTCCGCAACCTCGATGCGCCACACGGCGGCCCGCAGATACTCCTCGGGGGAGTCGGAGTCGAAGGTGCCCATGATGTAGCCGACCACCCGGTCGCCGTCGAGCACCACGCGCGGCCACGAACCAGCCGGATCGAGTTTGTCTTCGGCGTGCGTATAGGTCTGAGGCTCGATGAATGCCTCTTGCCCGGGCTTGAGCGTCAGGTTGTTCGCCGCGACGATGGTCTGCGCCGTCAACTCCTGCAGGGTGAGCTCCGCCATGCCAACAGGCTAACCTGCCGAACCGTCACATGCCGAAGTCTCTCGATATCAAGATAAAGCTGATGTCGAGTAGGCTGACTGCGGCGGCGTGTACGGCGCTGTCAGCCGCGCGCCGCAGGGGCGGCGGCGCGCGCAGGAAGGCAGAACAGTGATCAAGGTTGAAGGCACGGTCGTCGAGCTCGACGGCGACGAGATGACGCGCATCATCTGGCAGTTCATCAAGGACCGCCTGATCCACCCCTACCTCGACATCGACCTCGAGTACTACGACCTCGGCATCGAGAACCGCGACGCGACCAACGACCAGGTCACGATCGACGCGGCCCACGCCATCCAGAAGCACGGCGTCGGCGTCAAGTGCGCCACCATCACGCCCGACGAGGCCCGGGTCGAGGAATTCGGCCTCAAGCAGATGTGGAAGAGCCCGAACGGCACGATCCGCAACATCCTCGGCGGCGTGATCTTCCGCGAGCCGATCATCATCAGCAACATCCCGCGCCTGGTGCCCGGCTGGAACAAGCCGATCATCGTCGGCCGCCACGCCTTCGGCGACCAATACCGCGCCACCGACTTCCGCTTCGAGGGGCCGGGCACGCTGACCATCTCATTCCAGCCGAAGGACGGCGGCGAGGCTCAGAGCTTCGAGGTGTTCCAGGCGCCTGGTTCGGGCGTGGCGATGGCCATGTACAACCTGGATGCCAGCATCCGCGACTTCGCGCGCGCCTCGCTGAACTACGGGCTGGCCCGCAACTACCCGGTGTACCTCTCGACCAAGAACACGATCCTCAAGGCCTACGACGGCCGCTTCAAGGACATCTTCCAGGAGGTGTTCGACGCCGAGTTCAAGGCCGACTTCGACAAGGCCGGCCTGACCTACGAGCACCGCCTGATCGATGACATGGTCGCGTCGGCGCTCAAGTGGGAGGGCGGCTACGTCTGGGCCACCAAGAACTACGACGGCGACGTGCAGAGCGACACCGTGGCTCAGGGCTTCGGTTCGCTGGGTCTCATGACGAGCGTGCTCACCACCCCCGACGGCAAGATCGTCGAGGCAGAGGCCGCGCACGGCACCGTGACCCGCCATTACCGCCAGTACCAGCAGGGCAAGCCGACCTCGACCAACCCGATCGCGTCGATCTACGCGTGGACCCGTGGGCTGCAGCACCGCGGCAAGCTGGATGACAACCAGGCCCTCATCGACTTCGCCACCGCCCTCGAAGAGGTCGTCATCGAGACCGTCGAGAGCGGCAAGATGACGAAGGACCTCGCCTCCCTGGTCGGACCGGACCAGGCCTGGCAGACCACCGAGGAGTTCCTCGCGTCGCTCGACGAGAACCTGCAGAAGAAGCTGGGCTAGCTCACAACGCAGAACGGGCCCGGATGAATCGATCATCCGGGCCCGTTCCGTGTGGCGCGACTGCTACGCGGCGACGTCCGCGTCGACCTGCCCCGCGTCGTTCGCCGGCGCGGCCTCGGAGCTGGCGGCTCCGCTCTGCACCTCGACCTTGCGCGGCTTGGCCTTCTCGGTGACGGGCAGAACGACGCTCAGCACGCCGTTGTCGTAGCTCGCCGAGATGTGCGCGGTGTCGATGCCCTGGCCGAGCGTGAAGCGGCGCAGGTAGCTGCCGGCCGAGCGCTCGCGGGCGATCCAGCGCACGCCATCCTGGGCCGGAGCGGTCCGCTCGGCGCGGATGCTGAGCAGCTGACCGTCGACGTCCACGTCGACGCTCTGCGGGTCGATGCCCGGCAGGTCGGCGTTCAGCACGTAGTTGTCGGCGTCGCGGTAGAGGTCCATCGGCATGAGCCGCGGAGTGGAAGTTGCCATCGAGTCCTCCTGGATTCTGGAACTTGAGTCACAGCGACTCAACTTGATCTCGACGGTACTCATCCGCGTCGATTCGAGCCGGGCATCTCGCGCAGAGCGAACAGACCGCATCGCCGTACGTCCGGCGGGACCGTTTGGTAACAGATATGTAAACCTCCCTAGCAAACCTTGCGGATTGTTTGTTCGTACGGTGTACTAACAAACATGTCGGCACCGGAGCTGAGTTCGTCGTTCGCAAGTGGACGCCTGCTGCGCCCGAGCGCCAAGTCGCTTCCCGAGCACGCCCGCGGTCACAATCGCTCGCTGGTGCTGCAGACCCTCTACCGTTCCGGGACCCTGAGCCGCGCCGATCTGGCCCGCTCGACTGGCCTGACCCGGGTGACCATTTCCGACCTGGTCGCCGATCTGATGGACGAGAAGCTGGTCGTCGAGGTCGGACAGCGCGACGGGTCGCGCCCCGGCAAGCCGGCCACCATGCTTGACATCAACCGCGGCGGCTTCCAGATCATCGGGATCGATCTCAGCGACTACGCCGTGTTCCGCGGAGCCGTGCTCGACCTTGACGGAGTCGTGCTCGAGCGCGCCGAAGTGCCGCTCGACGGCGCGACCGGCGCCGAAGCCGCGGCGAAGGTGGTCGCCCTGGCCGAACGGCTGGTGGCGGCGGCATCGCTTCCGCTGCTGGGAATCGGGGTGGGCTCACCCGGCATCGTCGACCTGGCCGGCACCGTGCTGAGCGCGCCGAACCTCGGCTGGCCATCCGACGGCGCGGGCGAACCGCTGCAAGAGACGATCGCCGCCACGACCGGACTGCCGGTGATCGTCGCCAACGACGCGAATGCCGCGGCGCTCGCCGAGCACAGCTTCGGCTCGGCGCTCAGCGACATGATGCTCATCAAGGTCGGCCACGGCGTCGGCGCCGGCCTGATCATCGGCGGCACGGCGCTGTTCGGCAGCCGCTTCGCTGCAGGCGAGATCGGCCACGTCGTGGTCGGCACCGACGGCGGCGAGCCGTGCGCCTGCGGCAAGATCGGCTGCCTCGAGACCTGGCTCGCCACGCCGAGGCTGAACGCCGCGCTGGCCGGCGTCGACGACCCCGCGGCCCGGACCGCGATCCTGCGCCGCGCCGGCGAACGCCTCGGCATCGCGCTCGCGCCGGTGGTCGGCGCTCTGGACCTCGCGGAGATCGTGCTGAGCGGTCCCGTTGAACTTCTCGATGGCCCTCTTGCCGAGGCCGCCATCGAGACACTCCGCAGTCGGACGATGGCCGAATTCCACGGCGATCTGACACTGCGGATGACCGCCCTCGGTCAGGACATCGTCATGCGCGGCGCTGCCGCCATGGTCCTGTCGGGACGACTCGGGGTGTCGTAGTCGACAGCGGGGCCCCGGACCATGCGGCGCGCACTCCAGCGCACCGTTTCCCTCACCACAGAAGGAATCACCCCATGAAGAGAAAGATCGCAGTCGCAACCGCTGTCGCACTCGCGTCCGCTCTCGTCCTTGCTGGTTGCAGCACCGGCGGTACCTCCGGCGGCAGCACCGGCGCCAGCACGGACGGCAAGGGCAAGACCATCACGCTCTGGCTGGTCGGTGCCGACACGCCGGACAAGCTGCGCCAGTACCTGGTCAGCGAGTTCCACAAAGAGACCAAGGGCACGCTCAAGATCGAGCAGCAGGACTGGAGCGACATCGTCACCAAGCTGACGACCGCCCTGCCCGACAAGAACAACACCCCCGACGTGACCGAGATGGGCAACACGCAGTCGCCCACCTTCACCAACGTCGGCGCGTTCCTCGACATCAGCGACATGTACTCCGAGCTGGGCGGCAGCAAGCTGCTGCAGAGCTTCGTCGACGCCGGCAAGGTGGGCGGCAAGAACTACACGCTGCCCTACTACTTCGGCTCGCGCTACGTGTTCTACCGCAAGGATGTCTGGGCCAAGGCCGGCATCACCGCCGCTCCCACGACCCTCGACGAGTTCAACAAGGATGTCGCCACCATCGCCGCGACCAACCCCGACAACATCCCGAACTTCTCGGGCCTGTACCTGGGCGGCCAGGACTGGCGCGACGGCATCTCGTGGATCTTCGCCAACGGTGGGAACATCGCCAAGGAGTCGGGCGGCAAGTGGACCGCCACACTCGACGACCCGAAGACCATGGAGGGGCTGAAGCAGCTGCAGGCGATCTACCAGAACGCCTCCAAGGCACCCAACGACGCCAAGGACAGCAACCAGTACATCTACCTGAACGACGACGACGCGATCCCCGGAGCCACCGCTTCGGACCCGGCGACGCCGGTCTCGCTCTCGGCCGCCACGATCATGGCGCCGGGATGGGCGCACTGGTCGATCGGAACCAAGGGCACGGGCGCTGACAACAAGGTCACCCGCACCTGGGACGACAAGATCTTCGGCGTCTTCCCGCTGCCCGGCAACGACGGCAAGCCCGCCCCGGTCTTCGCCGGCGGCTCGAACATCGGCATCTCGGCCAAGAGCAAGAACCCCGGTCTGGCCAAGACCCTGCTGAAGATCATCTTCGGCAAGACCTACCAGACCATGCTCGGCCAGAACGGCCTCGGCCCGGCCAACTCGGATGACGTCTCCGCGCTCGGCAACGACGAGTTCGCCACCGCGCTGATCCAGTCGGCCGAGAACTCCAAGCTGACGCCGGCGGCGCCGGGATGGGCATCCGTCGAGGCGGCGAACGTGCTCGAGGAGTTCTTCAGCAAGATCGGCACCTCCACGGATCTGGACGCGCTCGCCAAGGAGTACAACGCCAAGATCACCCCGATGCTGAACAGCAAGTAACGCACTACACCTGACACGCCGGTCGAGTAGCGCGGAGCGCGTGTCGAGACCTCCCAGCTGTGGGCTGGTCTCAACACGCGGCTGCGCCGCTACTCGACCGGCGGCAAAGAACGAGAAAGGAGGACCAGATGACCGCGATGAGCACCCGTCTCACCGTGCCGCGACGGCGCCGCCGGCTTGCGCCCTATGCCCTGCTCGTCCCGACCGTCGTCGTGCTGGTCCTCGCCATGGGCTACCCGCTGGCCTGGCAGCTGATCACCTCGCTGCAGCAGTTCGGCCTGGCCCAGCAGTTCGGCCAACCGGCCCCGTTCGTCGGCTTGGGCAACTACATCCGCCTGGCCACCGACCCCTATCTCTGGACCGTCGTCGGCCGGTCCCTGCTCTTCTGCTTCGCCACGGCCGCCGCGACCATGCTGATCGGCACCCTGCTCGCGCTGCTGATGCGCGCGGTGCCAGCCGCCGTGCGCATCATGCTGCAGATCGCCCTCCTGCTCGCCTGGGCGATGCCGGTCGTGGCCGCCATGACCGTCTGGACCTGGTTGTTCGACTGGCACCGCGGGGTCGTCAACTGGCTGCTCAGCGCCGCCGGACTCCCGTTCCAGCAGCACAACTGGCTGCAGAATCCCCTGAGCTTCTTCTCCGTCGCCGCCATCATCGTGATCTGGATGAGCGTGCCGTTCGTCGCGTTCTCGCTGTTCGCCGGCCTGACGCAGGTGCCCGACGAGGTGCTCGAGGCGGCGCAGATGGATGGAGCGACCCCGGCTCAGCGCTTCTGGCGGATCACGGTGCCGATCATCCGGCCGGTCATCTCGATCGTGCTGCTGCTGCAGATCATCTGGGACCTGCGGGTGTTCACCCAGATCAAGCTGCTGCAGGACTCCGGATCGATCGCCAGCGAGACCAACCTGCTCGGCACCTACATCTACCAACTGGGCGCGGGATCCAGCGACTTCGGCACCGCGTCGGCGGTCTCGATCTTCGTTCTGATCCTGACCATCGCGCTCAGCGGGTTCTACGTGCGGTCGATGCTCAAGGAGGACAAGGCGTGAGCGCGGTGACCGGGTCTCGATACGCCCGCGGGCGGGCTACCCTTCGACGGGCTCAGGGCGGCGCTCGACCGCCAAGGGCGGGCAAGGTCGTGCTCAGCGTTGTCGGGGTGGTTGTTGCCCTGGTGTGGTTCTTCCCGGTGTACTGGATGCTCAACTCCTCGCTGCTGTCGAACGTGGTGCTGACCTCGAACGCGCCGAGCTTCGCGCCGATCGGCGGCAGCCTCGACAACTTCGTCAGCGTGTTCCAGGGCGGCTCGTTCCTGCCGGCCCTCGGCATGAGCGTCGTCATCGCTCTGCTGGTCGTCGCGGTCTGCCTGCTGTTCGCGTTCCTCGCGGCGGTGGCGATCAGCCGGTTCCGCTTCCGCGGGCGCACGGGCTTCGTGCTCGCGATCCTGTTCGTGCAGATGCTCCCGGCCGAGGGCCTGTTCATCGCGCAGTACAAACTGATGTCATCGGTGGGCCTGCTGAACTCGGTGATCGGGATCAGCATCCTGTACATCGCCTCTGTCGTGCCGTTCACGATCTGGATGCTGCGCGGCTTCGTCGCCGGCATCCCGGCCGATCTCGAAGAGGCGGCCATGGTCGACGGGCTGAGCCGCACCCAGGCCTTCCTGCGGATCACCTTCCCGCTGCTCGCCCCCGGGTTGGTGGCGTCCGGCGTCTACGCGTTCCTGCAATCGTGGAACGAGTTCACCGTCGCGCTCGTGGTGCTGCAGGACCAGTCGTCGCAGACGCTTCCGCTCTGGTTGCGCGGCTTCATCCAGGCCAGCGCCAGCAAGGCCATCGACTGGGGGCAGGTGATGGCGGCATCGACGCTGGTCGCGATCCCGGTCATCATCTTCTTCCTTCTCGTGCAGGGCCGCATGACGAGCGGTCTGGTCGGCGGGGCGGTGAAGGGATGACGCCGTCGGCCGCCGGCACCCTGCTGCCCGGCTTCGAGGGCACCGAGCTGCCCGAGTGGCTGCGTGTCTGGCTGTCGAACGGGCTCGCGGGGGTGTGCCTCTTCGCCACCAACGTGGCGTCGCCCTCGCAGCTGCTCGGGTTGACCGACGCGATCCGCGCGGCCAACCCGCGAGCGGTCATCGCGATCGACGAGGAGGGCGGCGACGTCACCCGCCTCTTCCAGGACGTCGGATCGCCGTATCCCGGAGCCGCCGTCCTGGGCAGGCTCGACGATCTCGAGCTGACCCGAGCGGTTGGCGAGCGGGTCGGTCAACAGTTGCGAGCGGTCGGCGTGACGCTGAACTTCGCGCCGGATGCCGACATCAACTCCTCGGACGACAACCCGGTGATCGGCACGCGGAGCTTCGGCGCCGATCCGGAGCTGGTGGCTCGGCACACCGCCGCCTGGATCGAAGGGCTCCAGTCGACCGGCGTCGCAGCCAGTGCCAAGCACTTCCCCGGGCACGGCGACACCGCGACCGACTCGCACCTGGCGCTTCCGGTCGTCGACCTGCCTCTCGACCTGCTGCGGTCGCGCGAACTGCTGCCGTTCGCCGCCGCGATCGCGGCGGGCACCGAGACGATCATGACCTCGCACATCCTGCTTCCCCAGCTCGACGAGGTGCCCGCGACCTTCTCGGCACGCATCCTCGGTGAGCTGCTTCGTGGCGAACTCGGGTTCACCGGGTTGATCGTCAGCGATGCGCTCGACATGCGCGGAGCCAGTGGCACGACCGGGATCCCGGATGCGGCGGTCCGCGCCCTGGCCGCGGGCTGCGACCTGCTCTGTATCGGCACGGCCAACACCGACGCCCAGCTCGGCGAAATCGAGGCGGCGATCGCCGCCTCGGTGTCGGACGGGCGCCTCGCCCCTGCCCGACTCGACGACGCCCTGGCGCGGGTGGCCGCCCTCGGGAAGGCGGGTGCCGCCATGCTGGCGGCGGCGCGGGTCGGCTCGGGCGCGCATCCTGACCCTGAACCACGGTTCGACCTCGACCGAACGATCTCGGCATTCGACGTGGCGCCCGGCGCGCCGGCCGTGGTCGGCGACCACCAGCTGGTGCAACTCGACACCGCTGCGAACATCGCAGTCGGCCCGGCGCCGTGGGGTCCGGCGGCAGCCGGAGCGGACGTGCTCATGGTGCACGAGGGGGATCCGCTGCCCGTCTCCGCTGCGCAGCTGGTACTGATCGGGCGCGACAACCACCGGCGCGACTGGACGCGCGCGGCCATCGACGCGGCTCGGGCCCGCGATCCGCGCACCGTCGTCGTCGACATGGGGTGGCCTTCCGCCGACCGCCGCTACGCCGACATCGCGACCTTCGGCGCCTCACGCCATGTCGGGCAGGCCCTGCTGCGCTGGCTGGCCGCCGCCCGTGTCGAGGGAGCGCGCTCATGAGGATCGGCGTGGACATCGGCGGCACCAAGACCGAGGCCGTCGCGATCGACGACGCCGGCCTGGTGATCGACGAGGTGCGCGTGCCGACCGGCTTCGGAGCCGACGCTGTCATCGCATCCACGGTGGACGCCGTGACCGGGCTCGCCGACCGGCTGGGCGCGGCGCCGGCGGAGTTCGGCGCGATCGGCGTGGGCGTTCCGGGGGCGGTCGACCCGGCATCCGGGCGCGTCGCCCACGCCGTGAATCTCGGACTCGACGGGCTCGCTCTCGGCGAGGAACTGGCCGCGCGGCTCGGCGTGCGGGTGCGGCTCGAGAACGACGTGAATGTGGCCGCGCTGGGCGCGTTCCATCTGCTCGGGCACGGGCCGGAACGCTCGATGGCCTACCTCAACCTCGGGACCGGGCTGGCTGCCGGCCTGGTTCTGGGCGGCCGGTTGTGGCGCGGGTCGCGCGGGACGGCGGGCGAGATCGGGCACATCCCGGTCGACCCGTCCGGCGAGCTGTGCAGCTGCGGGCAGCGCGGCTGTCTCGAACTACTGGCGTCGGGTTCGGCCGTCGCGCGGCAGTGGCCCACCGAGCATCCCCGTCCCGTTCAGAACCTCTTCGAGGCCGCCGCCTCCGGCGACGCCCTCGCGATCGAAGTGCGTGCGCGCTTCATCGATAATGTTGCCTCCGCCGTTCGCGTGCTCGTCCTCACTGTCGACGTGGACGATGTCGTGATCGGCGGAGGCATCACCTCTCTGGGCGCTCCGTTGCTGGACGCGATCCGCGACGTGCTCACGGCCTGGTCGGCTCAGTCGGAGTTCCTCGCGTCGCTCGAGCTGCCGTCTCGCGTTGTCCTGGCTCCGGCCGGTCCCGTGGCCTCGGTCGGCGCGGCACTGCTGGCCGAGTTGGCCAGCTCGATCGAACCGGACCTGGTCTGATGGCCGAGGTCGTCATCCTCGACTCGCGCGAGGCGGCCGGCGAGCTGGGCGCCGAGTTCGTCGCGCGCCTGGTCGCGCGCACACCGGATGCCGTGCTCGGCCTCGCGACCGGGTCGACCCCGCTGCCGCTGTGGCACGCCCTCGCGGCTCGCGCACTCGACCTGTCGCGCGTGCGCGGCTTCGCGCTCGACGAGTACATCGGGCTGCCGCCCGGGCATCCGGAGAGCTACCGCGCCGTGATCACCCGCGAGGTGGTCGAGCCGCTCGGCCTGACCCCCTCGCTGGTGCACGTGCCCGGGGATGACGGCGGCCCGGTCGAGGGAGCCGGAGAACGGTACGAGGCCGCCATCGCCGCGGCGGGCGGCGTCGACATCCAGGTGCTCGGCATCGGCCGCACCGGACACATCGGCTTCAACGAGCCCGGCTCGTCGCTCGCCTCGGCGACCCGGGTCAAGACCCTGACCGAGCAGACCCGGATCGACAACGCGCGCTTCTTCGACTCGCTCGACGAGGTGCCGCGGCACTGCTTGACCCAGGGGCTCGGCACGATCCTGCGCGCCCGGCACCTGCTGCTGTTCGCGTTCGGTGAGGCGAAGGCCGCGGCGATCGCGGGGGCGGTCGAGGGGCCGGTGTCGTCGTCGTTGCCGGGATCGGCGATCCAACTGCATCCGCTAGTCACGGTCATCGTCGACGAGGCCGCGGCCTCGCAGCTCGAGCACGCCGACTACTATCGCTTCGCCTGGGACAACCGGCTCGACTTCGAGCGCTGAGCGGCCGTCCCGGGTGCTTCGGGTCGTGGAGCCCAGTTCGGTGCGTTCCCGTCACGTTGCCCGTTCTGTCGCAGGGAAGCCCCTATATCCGGAATGGTCGACACAACGGGAGCGTCGGCAGCAGGGCAACAGAGGGCCGGCAACGCGGAGTGGATGACGAGGGGAGCTCGCCGGCCGCGGCAGTCGCGGCACGCTCAGACCAACTGACGGCCGTTCGCCCAGACCCGCGTGACCGTGCCGTCATCGGCCAACGCCACGGCGTCCGCCGCGTAGCCGGGCTCGAGCAGCCCGAGGCGGTCGCCGAGTCCGAGAGCGCGCGCCGGCACGGCCGTCAGGGCGGCGACCGCGACTGAGGGCTTCAGGCCGACGGCCGAGAGCGCGAGCCGCAGGGCGGCATCCTGGGTCAGTGTCGAACCGGCGATGGTCGAGGTGCCGGAGAGCACGGCCAGGCCGTCGCGCACCGAGACGTTGAGCGATCCGAGCCGGTAGTCGCCGTCGACCGCGGCGGCCGCCGCCATGGCATCGGTGATCAGGGCGACCCGCCGCGGCGCCTCGTGGAACAACAGCGCCGCCATCCCCGGGTGCACGTGATGGCCGTCGAGGATCAGCTCGAGGGTGACGCGCGAGTCCTCGAGGGCGGCGAGCACAGGCCCGGGTGCGCGGTGGTGCATGCCGGGCATCGCGTTGAAGGCGTGCGTCAGCATCCGGGCTCCGGCGTCGAAGGCGTCGCGGGTCTGCTCGTACCCGGCCTCGGTGTGGCCGATCGCCACCGTGACGCCCGCCGCCGCGAGTTCGGCGATCGCGTCCAGCGCCCCCGGCAGTTCGGGCGCGATCGTGAGCTGGCGCAGGGTCCCGTCGGCCGCCGACAGCAGCGACTCGACCGATTCCGGATCGGGTGATCGCAGGAAATCCGCATGGTGCGCGCCACGCTGGCCCGGAGCGAGGAACGGCCCCTCGAGGTGCGACCCGAGCACCAGCGGATCCGCGGCGGTCAGGGCCGCGATCTCGGCCAGGCGCTCCCGCAGCTCGCCGAGTGGGTTCGCCACCAGGCTGACCACCGTGCGGGTCGTGCCGTGCATGCGGTGGGCCTGCAACGCCGACGCCAGCTCCTCGCCTCCGTCGTCGTAGGCGTGACCGCCTCCACCGTGACCGTGCAGATCGATGAACCCCGGGACGAGCCGCGCGCCGCCCAGATCCATGCTCTCGTCGGCATGCGGCGCACCCGCGACACCGACGCCGGATGCCGCGATCAGCGCTCCGTCGAACAGCACCCAGGCATCCGGAACCTCGCCGCGCTCGTCGATGCGGTGAGCGGAATGCAGCAGCAGGGTGCTCATTTGAAGATGATGGTCCGTGCGCCGTCGAGCAGCACGCGGTGCTCCGAGAACCACTTGACGGCCTGGGTGAGGGTGCGCGATTCCTCGTCCTGGCCGATGGCGACCAGCTCGGACGCCGTGCGCGAGTGGTCGACCCGCACCACGTTCTGCTCGATGATCGGCCCCTCGTCGAGGTCGCTGGTCACGAAGTGCGCCGTCGCGCCGATCAGCTTGACGCCGCGCGCATGCGCCTGCTTGTAGGGATTGGCCCCCTTGAAGCCGGGCAGGAAGGAGTGGTGGATGTTGATGACCCGGCCGCTGAGTTCGCGGCACAGCTTCGGCGACAGGATCTGCATGTAGCGCGCGAGCACCACCAGCTCGATCTCCTCCTGATCGACGACCTCGAGCACGCGTCGTTCGAACGCCGCCTTCTGGTCGGGGCCGGAGACCGGATGCGATTCGAAGGGAACCCCGTAGAACGCGGCGAGCTCACCGAGGTCGGGGTGGTTGCCGATCACGAGGGGGATGTCCACGGCGAGCTGCCCGGCCCGCTGGCGGAACAGCAGGTCGTTCAGCGCGTGAGCAGCGGTCGAGACCAGTACCAGGGTGCGCATCGGGCGACCGACGACATCGAGCTGCCAGTGCATCCGGTACCGTTCGGTCACCGGCAGCAGGGCCGCCTCGAACTCGGTGCGCGACGCGGCCGACTCGACCTGCAGCCGCATGAAGAAGGTGCCGGTGTCGTCGCTCGAGAATTGCTGCGACTCGGTGATGTTGCCGTGAGCCTGCACGATGGCCCCGCTGACCGCGTGCACGATCCCCGGGCGGTCCTCGCAGACCAGCGTGACGATCCAGTGGGTCGGCGTCGAAGGCACGGATTCAGCGTAGCGGGGGCGCGAAGGCGCGAAGCGAGCGGTCGATAGGCTCGACGAATCATGACGACGGGGACGGAGCAGCAGCGGTTCCCTCTCCCCGCGCTGCTCGTCATCTCCGGCGCGATCTTCGCCTCGGTGTCGAGCGAGTTCCTCCCCACCGGCCTGCTGCCCGACATCGCAGGCGAACTGAAGGTCTCGGTCTCGCGGGTCGGACTGCTGGTGACGATCTTCGCGATCACTGTGGTGGTGAGCACGGCGCCGCTGACCGCATTGACGCTGCGCTTTCCCCGCAAATGGCTGATGGTGGCAGCGCTGGGTGTGCTGGTCTGCGCGAACCTGCTGTGCGCGATCGCGCCGAGCTACGCGTTCCTCGCCGTCGCGCGGGTGCTGGGCGGACTCGCCCACGGGGTGTTCTGGTCGGTCACCGGACCGTACTCGACGCGGCTGGTCAGCCGTCGGCAGCTGTCGCGCGCGGTCGCCGTGACCCAGGCCGGAGGAAGCGCCGCCTTCGTGCTGGGCGTCCCGCTCGGAACGGCGCTGGGCCACGCCCTGGGCTGGCGGTTGTCGTTCGTGGTGACCGCCGGCGTGATCCTGCTCACGCTGGTCCTGGTCGCGGTCGCGCTGCCGCCGGTCTCGCACCTCGTGCCGCTGGCGACCGGCGAGATCGCGGTCCCGGCCCGGCGCGATCGAACGCTTGCCGCCCTCGTCATCGTGGCGGCGACGGCCCTGCTGATCAACCTGGGGCAGAACAGCTTCTACACCTACATCGTGCCGTGGACCACGCACGTCGGCGGGATCGCGCCCGCCGGCATCGGCGGCATCCTGTTCGCCTACGGCTTGGCGGGCGCGGTCGGGCTGGTCATCGCCGGCGCGTTCGGGGATCGCTACCCGCGCGGGGCACTGCTTCTGCTGCTGGCCGGCATCGTCGTCGCCGTGGTCTTCCTGGCCGTGCTCGCCCCGGGCGCGCCGGTGCTGGTGGTGATCGGGCTGGCGGTGTGGAGCGCGGCGTTCGGCGGGATCCCGTCGCTGCTGCAGAGCCGGATGATGCACTCGGTCTCGGCGCGGCTGCGCGATACTGCGTCGGCCTGGGTCACGATCTCGTTCAACCTGGCGATCGGAAGCGGCGCGCTGCTCGGCGGGGTTCTGCTCGACCACCTCGGGATCCGAGTGCTGCCGTTCGCCGAGGCTGCGCTCGTCCTGGCGGCGATCGTCTTCATCCTCGCCACCGATCGGCGGCGGATCGGCCTGCATCCCGAGGCGCATCGGGGCTGACGCTGCGGGCTGCACTCGCGCTACGGTGATCGAATGACGACGGAGACTCCCGCCACTTCCACCCCCACCAAGAGCGGCATCGAGGTCATCGGCCTCGAGACCATCGCCGAGAGCGAGCGGAAGGGCAGGCCGTTCACCCTGTTCTGGCCGTGGTTCGCGGCGAACGTCTCGGTGTTCGGCATCGCGTTCGGCGCCTACACGCTCGGCTTCGGCATCTCGTTCTGGCAAGCGCTCATCGTGGGCGTGATCGGAATCGTGGTCTCGTTCTTCCTGGTGGGCATCGTGTCTCTGGCGGGCAAGCGCGGTTCTGCCCCGACGATGGTGCTCAGTCGAACGATGTTCGGCGTCGACGGCGCGCGCGTCGTGTCGGTGCTCTCGTGGATCCTCACCGTCGGGTGGGAGACGGTGCTGTGCGTCAGCGCGGTCTACGCGGTCGACGCGACGGCGGGCGCGCTGTTCGGCAAAGGCGCGACAGGTAACCCGGTCGTCGAACTCATCACCCTGCTCGTGATCGCGGCGATCATCGTCACGCTCGGCGTCTTCGGCTTCACCTGGATCATGCGCGCGCAATTGGTGATCACCATCGTCACCGCTGTCGTGACAGTGATCTTCCTCGTCACCGTCGTGCCCCACATCGACCTCGGTGCGGTTGCGAAACTTCCGGCAGGCTCGATCGGCGCCGTCATCGGCGCCCTGGTGTTCATGATGACCGGGTTCGGCCTCGGTTGGGTCAACGCGGGCGCGGACTACTCGCGCTACCTGCCGCGTCACGCGAGCGGCCGCGCGGTGGTCGCATGGACCACGATCGGTGCCTCGCTTCCGGTCGTCGTGCTGTTCCTGTTCGGGCTGCTTCTTGCCGGCTCGTCGAAGTCGCTCAGCGCCGCGATCGGTTCCTACTCGCTCGGCCCGCTCGTCGGCCTCAGCCCGGCGTGGTTCATCGTGCCCTTCGCGATCGTGGTTGTTCTCGGGTTGATCGCCGGCGCCGTGATGGACATCTACTCATCAGGGCTGGCGCTGCTGTCGGCGGGCCTCCGCATCCCGCGCCCCGCAGCTGCCGGAGTCGACGGGGTCATCATGACCCTGCTTTCGATTTATGTGATCTTCTTCGGAGGAGCCTTCCTGGGCCAGTTCCAGGGCTTCCTCATCACTCTCGGGGTGCCGATCGCCGTCTGGTGTGGCATCTTCATCGCGGATGTGATCCTGCGCAAGCGCGATCTGGCGGACGCCGAGCTCTATCAGCGCCGCGGACGTTACGGCAGCGTGCGCTGGCTGTCGATCGGCCTTCTGATCGTCGGCACGGTGGTCGGATGGGGGCTCGTCACCAACACGTACGCCCCGTGGCTCGGTTGGCAGGGCTACCTGTTCGGCCCGGAGCACGGTGCATTCCGCGAGGGCTGGAGCGGCTCCAACCTCGGGGTCTTGGTCGCGCTGGTTATCGGATTCGTCGGCTATTTGATCGCAGGCCGCGGCTTGGTGTCCCGCCAAGAGAACCACTAGTCACATGGGTGCGAGCCCGAGCTGGCTGCTCGCCATCGACATGCAGGCGGTGTTCGGCGATCCGTCGAGCCCGTGGTGCGCGCCGGAGTATGCACGGGCGTCCGACGGCATCCAGCGCCTGCTGCCGGCCTTCGGAGATCGTGCCGTGTTCACGCGCTTCGTGGCGCCGGCCGAGCCGCGGGGTGCGTGGGTCGCGTACTACGAGCAGTGGCCGTTCGCGCTGGTTCCGGATGACGACCCGTTGTACGCGCTGACCGCGCCCTTCGCAGACACGGCTCCGCGCGTCGAGACCCGGCCGACCTTCGGCAAGTGGGACGCCCAGCTGGCGGCGGCGCTGGGCGGCAGCTCCGAGATCGTGCTCACCGGGGTGTCGACCGATTGCTGCGTGATCTCGACCGCGCTCGCGGCGGCCGACGCCGGCATCCACGTGCGCCTCGCGGTCGACGCCTGTGCGGGCGCCAGCGCGATCGACCACCAGCGCGCCCTCGACGCCATGGCGTTGTACGCCCCGCTGATCGAGCTCACCAGCGTGGACGAGGTGCTCGCCAGCCTCTAGAGTTGACGTGTCGCGACTGGCGTTCGGATGGGCCACCATCGGGGAGCGACTACTCGGAAACGGCCGTACGCCTGGGCTGTGACAGACATCCATCTGTTCGCACAACCAGGAGGCCCTCAATGCCCGCTACCGCCAAGTCCGACACCTTCCTCGCGCCGCTGTCCGAGGTCGACCCCGAGGTCGCCGCCGCGCTCGAGCAGGAGTTGAACCGCCAGCGCACCACGCTCGAGATGATCGCGAGCGAGAACTTCGTGCCGCGCGCCGTGCTCGAGGCGCAGGGCTCGGTGCTGACGAACAAGTACGCCGAGGGATACCCGGGCCGGCGCTACTACGGCGGCTGCGAGTTCGTCGACATCGTCGAGAACCTGGCGATCGAGCGCGCCAAGTCGCTGTTCGGCGCAGCCTTTGCCAACGTGCAGCCGCACTCGGGCGCCTCGGCCAATGCCGCGGTGCTGGCCGCGATCGCCCAGCCCGGCGACCGCATCCTGGGCCTCGAGCTGGCGCACGGCGGCCACCTCACCCATGGCATGAAACTCAACTTCTCGGGCAAGCTCTACGAGGCCCACGCCTACGGCGTCGACCTCGAAACCGGCCTGGTGGACATGGATGTGGTGCGCGCCCGCGCGCTCGAGGTCAAGCCGCAGGTGATCATCGCCGGCTGGTCGGCCTACCCGCGCGAGCTGGACTTCGCCGCGTTCCGCGCCATCGCCGACGAGGTGGGCGCGCTGCTCTGGGTCGACATGGCGCACTTCGCCGGGCTCGTCGCGGCCGGACTGCACCCGAGCCCGGTGCCGCACGCGCACGTCACGTCATCCACGGTGCACAAGACCATCGGCGGACCGCGCTCCGGGTTCATCCTCACCAACGACCCCGAGCTGGCCAAGAAGATCAACTCGAACGTGTTCCCGGGCCAGCAGGGCGGACCGCTCATGCACGTGATCGCGGCGAAGGCGACCGCGTTCAAGCTCGCGGCCGAGCCCGAGTTCGTCGACCGGCAGAAGCGCACGAAGAGCGGCGCGAAGATCCTGGCCGAGCGCCTGACCGCTCCGGATGCCAAGGCCGCAGGCATCGACGTGCTGACCGGTGGCACCGACGTGCACCTCGTCCTGGTCGACCTGCGCACCTCGGAGTTCACCGGCAAGGATGCCGAAGACCGTCTGCACGAGGTCGGCATCACGGTCAACAAGAACGCCGTGCCGAACGACCCGCGCCCGCCGATGGTGACCTCGGGCGTGCGCATCGGCACGCCCGCCCTCGCGACCCGCGGCTTCGGCGACGCCGAGTTCACCGAGGTGGCCGACATCATCGCGCTGGCTCTGATGCCGGATGCCGATCTGCCCGCCCTGCGCGCGCGGGTCAGCGAGCTGGCCGGCCGCTTTCCGCTCTACGAGGGCTTGACCAGCCCGGGGACGTGGAAATGACGGCGATCCGCCTGGATGGCGTCGCCACCGCGGCCGTCATCAAGAGCGAGCTGACCGAGCGCGTCTCGGCGCTGCGCGAGCGCGGCATCATCCCGGGCCTGGGCACACTCCTGGTCGGAGACGACGCGGGCTCTCAGAGCTACGTCGGGCTGAAGCACCGCTACTCGCTCGAGATCGGCGTCGAGTCGATCCGGGTCGACCTGCCTGCGGATGCCACCGAGGCCGAGGTGCATGCCACGATCGCGCGCCTGAACGCCGATCCGCAGGTGACCGGATACCTGGTGCAGCTCCCGCTGCCGAAGGGCATGGACGAGCACGCGGCCCTGGTCGCAGTCGATCCGACGAAGGACGTCGACGGGCTGCATCCGCAGAACCTGGGCGAACTGGTGCTCGGCGTCGAGGGCGAACTGGGAACCCCGCTGCCCTGCACGCCGGCCGGCATCATCGAGCTCCTGCGTCGCTACGACGTGCCGCTGGAGGGGCGGCACGTCGTCGTGGTCGGCCGTGGCCTGACGGTCGGTCGCCCCATCGGGCTGCTGCTGACCCGCAGGGGCGTGGACGCCACCGTCACCTTGACCCATTCGCGCACGCCCGATCTGGCCGCCGAGGTGCGCCGCGCCGATGTCGTGGTGGCGGCGGTCGGCGTGCCGCACCTGATCCAGGCCGAGTGGATCAAGCCGGGCGCCGCGGTGCTCGACGTCGGCGTCACGCGCGTCGGCACGACCGAATCGGGTCGGGCCAAGCTGGCAGGCGACGTGCATCCGGACGTCGCCGAGGTCGCGGGCTGGCTGTCGCCGAACCCGGGCGGCGTCGGCCCGATGACCGTGGCGATGCTGCTGTCGAACGTCGTGCGCGCGGCGGAACTGGCTGCGGCCTAGCCGCTCCGGCACGCTCTGCTGCTCGGCTGCGGACTCAGCTGCCCCCGAAGAAGCACGACAGCCCGTTGTCGGTCTGCGCCGCGGTCGGCCAGCCGCTCGCGAACACGCTGTCGTGCGCGGCGGCCCCCACCCGGATGCTGCAGTGGCTCAGCTTGACGTCGCTTGCCGCGGGAGTGCTGCCGGCGCTGGGGTCGGTCGGCACGCCGAAGCCGTAGCGGTAGATCGCCCACCCGCCGTTGCGGTCGGCGTCCCCTCCGCCGACCGGGGACACGGCGCGGGCGCCGCCCGGGATGTTCGGCAGCGCGCTCGCGCAGAAGCCCTGGAACGGGCGCTCGTCGCCCTGCCAGACCGGGTAGCCGGCCATGTCGGCAGCCACCACCTGATTGGAATCCCAGGTGCCAGACACCTCCACCGCCGTGACCTGGCCGACGACGAACTTGGTCGGCGAGAACGCGGTGCGCCAGTTGTCGCACTCGTTGTCGAGCTGCGCTTCGTCGGCGGACTGCTGGTCGGTGGCGTCGACCGGAGCGTGGACCGTCTCGGTGAGCTTCGCGACCGCGCCGTTCGGCGCCGTCGCGATCACCGAGATCTGGAAGAGCACGTCGGCGGCCAAGGGCGCCAGGGTGGGGGTGGCCGACGCGCTCGGGCTCCCACTGCTCGTCGAGACCGGGCGCGCCGTCGAACTCGGGGCGGGATGCGGTGCGCACCCTGCCAGCACGAGCGTCGCCGCGACAGCCAACGCGGCGCTGCCCGCAAAGATGACCGGATGCCTCACTGCGCCCCCCTGATCGGTTGACTGAACTCTGGAGCATGACCGTAGCAGGCGGTCCTGACGGCGAACAGGGCTCATGCTCGCAGCGAGCGGCTCAGTGCTCGCGGCGCGCGCCCTCCGACGGCCGCACCACGAAGGTGTCGGGAGCGCCGAAGCCGTGTTCGGCGAAAGCGCCGTCCACCGCGACCTGGAGACGCGAGACGCCGTCGATCGGCACGAGAGCGATCGCCGATCCGCCGAAGCCGCCGCCGGTCATCCGGGCTCCCAGCGCGCCGTTCTCGAGCGCGGTGTCGACCGCCAGGTCGAGCTCGGGAACCGAGACTTCGAAGTCGTCGCGCAGCGAGCGGTGCGAGGCATCGAGCAGGCCGCCGATCGCGGCCGGTCCCTCGGTCTCGAGCAGGCGCACGGTGTCGAGCACGCGCTGGTCCTCGGTGACGACGTGCCGCACCCGGCGGAAGGTGAGGTCGTCGAGGATGCCGCGGGCGCGCTCCAAGTCGTCGATGCCCACATCGCGCAGGGCCGCGACTCCGAGCGCGCGGGCGCCCGCTTCGCAGGACTCCCGGCGCTCACCGTAGCCCCCGGTCGCATGCGCGTGCACCACATGCGTGTTGATGACCGCGATGGCGAGACCGGCGGCGTCGAAACCGAGCGGAACGACCCGCGACTCCTGGCTGCGGCAATCCAGGAACACCGCGGAGTCGTGCCGGCTGAGCAGTGAGGCAGACTGATCCATGATCCCGGTCGGGGCGCCGACCACATCGTTCTCCGCCCGCTGGCCGGCCAGGGCGAGTGTCTCGCGCGGCAGTCCGAGCTGCCAGACCTCGTTGAGAGCGAGCGCCACCGCGCACTCGATCGCCGCGGACGACGAGAGGCCCGCGCCGACCGGCACATTCGAGTCGAGCACCAGATCGGCGCCGGGAACCGCGCCCAGGTCGGCGCCGGCCTGACCGAGGGCCCAGGCCATCCCGAGCGGGTAAGCCGCCCATCCGCGGAGGGCGCCCGACGCCTGCGCCGCATCGAGCTCGGCAAGGGGGATTTCGACGACCTCATCGCTGAAGGTGCTGGCCACCCGCAGCATCCCGTCGTCGCGGGTGCCGAGTGCGACCAGGGTGCGCCGGTCGATCGCGAAGGGGAGGACGAATCCGTCGTTGTAGTCGGTGTGCTCACCGATCAGGTTGGCGCGGCCGGGCGCCGACCAGAGGCCGTCGGGCGCGCGTCCGGCGAACTCGGTGAACAGCGTGCCCAGTTCGTCCCGCATGTCGGTCATACGCGTGCGATCGCCTCTCGAATCCGGTCGGCCGCGTCTTCGGGGCGCACGTCGGCGATCCAGGCGCCCATGGCCGACTCCGATCCTGCCAGGAACTTGAGCCGGTCGGCGGCCCGGCGCGGCGAGGTGAGTTCGAGATGCAGGCGCACGGTGTCGCGGCCCGCGTTCACCGGAGCCTGGTGCCAGGCCGCGATGTAGGGGGTGGGGCTGTCGTAGAGCGCATCGACGCCGCGCAGCAGTCGTCGGTAGAGGGCCGCCAACTCGTCGCGCTCGTCGCCGCTGGTCGCGGCGAAGTCGGGCACCTGGCGGTGGGGAAGCAGGTGCACCTCGATCGGCCAGCGCGCGGCGAACGGCACGAAGGCGGTCCAGTACTCGCCGCTCAGCACGACTCGCGGACCGTCGCGCTCGGCATCGAGGATGCGCTGGAACAGGTCGGGCGACGTGCCGTCGATCGCGGCGAGCAGCCGAGTCGTCCGCGGCGTCACATAGGGGTAGGCGTAGATCTGCCCGTGCGGATGATGCAGGGTCACGCCGATCTGCTCGCCGCGGTTCTCGAACGGGAAGACCTGCTCGACCCCGGGCAGCGCCGACAGCGCCGCCGTGCGATCGGCCCAGGCCTCGATCACCGTTCGGGCCCGGCTCACGGTCTGGGTGCCGAACGACCCCGTGGTGTCGGGGCTGAAGCAGACCACCTCGCAGCGGCCGACCGAGCTTCGCGTGCGCCCGATCCCGAGCCGGCTGAGGTCGTCGCGACCGAGGGGCGGATCGTCGGCCGTGTCGGGCAGGGCAGGCCCGAACGACGGCGAGCGGTTCTCGAACACCGCGACGTCGTAGAGCGCCGGCACCTCGCTCGGGTTGGCCGGACTCTGCGGCGCCAGCGGATCCTGGTCGGCCGGCGGCAGGAAGACCCGATTCTGCCGGGCGGCCGCGATCGAGATCCATTCGCCGGTCAGCACGTCCTGCCGCATGGTCGCCGTCTCGGGGCGCGGGTCGAGCACGCGCGCATCCACGGCGCGCTCCGGGCCGAGGGTGGTCGCGTCGTCGTCGTAGTAGAACAGCTCGCGGCCGTCGGCAAGAAGCGCATCGCGGCGCACCACTCCGGCGGTGAGTTCGATGACTCCGTGCGATTTCACGTCACTACGATATCCAAAGGTCTACTCGCGTAGATGCCGATGATCGAAAGGCGCTTCGGGCGTGCTCCCTGACGGCGCGATGCTGCCTCAGCCCTAGGCTGAGAGCGTGGCCGCCACCCGCACCCCCGAATCCGCAGTGACGTCGGCCGCGCCCCTCAGCGGCCGGCAGTTCGTGCTCGAGAACGCCGGCGCCCGGGCCGAGGTCGGCTCGTTGGCCGCCGTGCTGCGCTCGCTGACGGTGGACGGCATCCATCTCACGGAGCCGATCGGCGACGACGTGATCGCCCCGATGGGATGCGGGATCGTGCTCGCCCCCTGGCCGAACCGAGTGCGCGACGCGCTCTGGTACCTCGAGGGGGAGCCCCAGCAGCTCGACATCACCGAGCCGCCGCGGCGCAATGCGATCCACGGGCTGCTGCGCAACACGGCCTATCGGGTGCTGGCGCAGGACGCGTCGAGCGTCACGCTGGGCGCCCTGATCGCGCCGCAGCACGGCTGGCCGTTCCTGCTCGACACCTCCGTGCGCTATCAGGTCGAGCCCGACGGGCTGACCGTCACCCACGGCGTGCAGAACCTGTCGTCGCACCGCGCGGCGTGGGCGGTGGGGGCGCATCCGTACTTCCGGGTCGGCGACGTGCCGGTGGAACGGCTGACCGTCACGCTGACGGCGGAGGTGCGGATCCAGCTCGACGAGCGCTCCAACCCGGCGACCCAGCATCCCGTCGACGATCCCGATGCGGGCGGGCCGGGCGACCTGCGAGCGGGTCTCCCGCTGGCCGGCCTGACCCTGGACTCGCCGTACGGCCGACTCGCCAATCGTGACGGGCGGGCGGATGTCGCCTGGCTCACCGCGCCCGATGGCGGCACCACGACGCTCTGGGCCGACCCGGCATTCGGCTGGATCCAGGCCTACACACCGCAGGAATTCCCCCGGCCGACCGGCCCGGGTCCCGCCGTCGCGCTCGAACCGATGACGGCACCGCCCGACGCGCTGAACAGCGGCACGGGTCTGATCTGGCTCGAACCCGGGGAGGGCTGGAGCGCCTCGTGGGGCGTGCGTTACGAAAGGACGACGAATTGACCGACATCCTCCCCACCGGCCGCGGGGTCGTACTCGAGCGCGGCGGCGTGCGAGCCGAGATCGGGTCGGTCGCGGCCGTCCTGCGTTCCCTGACGGTGAACGGGGCCGACCTCACCCTGCCGATCCCCGCTGACCGCGCGCCTGCGATGTGCAACGGCATCATCCTGAGCCCGTGGCCGAACCGCGTGCGTGCGGGGCGGTGGGTGCTCGACGGCGAACCGCAGCAGCTCGACATCACCGAGCCCGAGCGGGGCGGCGCCCTGCACGGGCTGCTGCAGTTCGCCGAGTACGACGTGACCGAGCAGTCCACGGATGCCGTCACCCTGACCTCGACGATCTACCCGCAGCACGGCTGGCCCTTCCTGGTCGAGACCCGGGTGCGTTACGGACTCGAGCCGGACGGCCTGACCGTCACCCACGGCGCCCGCAACCTCTCGACGGTACGTGCGCCGTACGCGACGGGCTCGCATCCCTACCTCAAGGTCGGCGACGCGCCGATCGCCGACCTCGAGCTCACGGTGCCGGCGTCGACCTACTTCGCGGTCGACGAGCGGCTCGACCCGACCGGTGAAGTGGAGGTGGCCGGCACCCCGTACGACGTCAGGACTCCTCAGCGGGTCGGCGGCCTCGCCTTCGATACCGCGTTCGGCGGCGTCCAGCACGCCGAGATCGCGGACGGGCGCGGCGATGTCGCCTGGCTGACCGCCCCGGATGGATCGCGCACCACGCTCTGGCAGAGCACCGAGTGGGGGTACGTGCAGGTGTTCACCACGCACCTGATGCCCTCGGCCGATGGCCCGATCGACGCGATCGCGATCGAGCCCATGACGGCCCCGCCCGACGCCCTCAACTCGGGCCAGGGATTGATCTGGATCGAGCCGGGCGCGAGCTGGGAGGGTTCCTGGGGCCTGCGTTACGCCGGAGGCGCGTAGTGGCGGAGTCGAGAACGAGCACCCGCGCCGCCGACGCACGCGTCAAGCGCTGGCGCCAGTACCTCGCCGACGAGCGCGCGGAGGCCGCGGTCTACCGCCAGCTCGCCGAGCGCAAGAAGGGGCAGGAGCGCGAGATCCTGCTCGGGCTGGCCGAGGCCGAGGGGCGTCACGAGAACCACTGGCTCGAGCTGCTCGGCGATCAGGTCGGTTCCCCGCTGCGCGGCGATCTGCGCACCCGTTTCCTCGCCTTCCTGGCCCGCCATTTCGGCTCGCTGTTCGTCCTCGCCCTCGCGCAGCGCGCCGAGGCGCGCTCTCCGTACGACGCCGAGGCCGATGCTTCGCAATCCATGGCGGCCGACGAACTGATCCACGGCGAGGTGCTGCGCGGGCTGGCGGCGCGCGGTCGCACGCGGCTCGCCGGTTCGTTCCGCGCGGCGGTTTTCGGCGCGAACGACGGGCTGGTCAGCAACCTGGCCCTGGTGCTCGGGATCGGCGCGACCGGGGTCCCGGCATCCACCGTGCTCTTCGCCGGCATCGCCGGCCTGCTGGCGGGCGCGCTCTCGATGGGAGCCGGGGAGTACGTCTCGGTGCGGTCGCAGCGTGAACTGCTGCAGGCATCCCAGCCCGACCCCGCCTCGCAGGCCGCGCTGGCTCACCTCGACGTCGATGCCAATGAACTCGCGCTGGTCTACCGCGCGCGCGGCATGAGCAAGAAGGATGCCGAGACCAGGGCGGCCGCCGTGCTCGCGACCCTGCACCTCGACGCCGACGACCCGGCGGCGGTGGGAGTCGACGCGCACGAGGAGATCGGCTCGCCGTGGAACGCCGCCATCTCGAGCTTCCTGTTCTTCGCCTCGGGCGCACTCATCCCGGTGCTTCCCTACCTGCTCGGCGCTCGCCACCTGGCGGCGATCGCGATCGCGGCGGGCGCCGTCGGGCTGGCCCTGCTGGGCACCGGCGCCGTGGTGGGCATCCTCTCGGGCGCATCGCCGTGGAAGCGGGCGCTGCGCCAGCTGCTCATCGGATTCGGCGCGGCCGGCGTCACCTACCTGCTCGGCTCGCTGTTCGGCGCGGCTGGGCTCTGATGGCTACTTGGTGACGGTGAGCGTGAACTCGACGTTCTGAATGCCGCCGTTCGAGTTCGACAGGGTCACCTCGGTCGTGCCGACTTTGTGGGGCGTCAGGCCCGGGTTGAACTCGGCGCCGCCGTCTGTGCGGCCCGGCGTGAACGTCGCGATCGCGGTGTCGGCCACCGTGCCGGAGTAGCTCGTGACCGGGAGCGATCCCGTGTCGAGGTCGACCACCTGGTTCAGGCCGACCCTCACGGTGGAGCCGTCGAGGTCGGCGATCCTGAGGACCACGGGGGCGACCACCGGGGTCGAGGGGCTGGTCGGAGTCGAGCACCCGCTCAGCAGCGCCAGCGCGAGGCCGGCGGAAGCGGCCACGGCGAAGACTCGAGCGGTGCGCATCATGGCCGAACCCTACTCGCTGGGTGTGACGATCACCCGGAAACCGACGGAGTCACGCGGGTCGGCCCCGATCAGGGCGACCTGCGTCGATCCGGTGCGGAGCGGCACGATCTCGGGCTCGAACCGACCGCTGGTCAGATTCCGCCGCTCGACGACCGCCACGATCGTCTGGTCGGCGATCTCCGCGGTGAAGCGACTCGGGTTGGGGCCGAGATGGACGTCAAGCACCTGATGCAGGTGCAGATGCAACGTGCGCGACTGGATGTCTGCCAGTCGGACGTTCACCGGACCAGTGGTGGCAGTGCTCCCCCCGCAGCCGGCGAGGGCGAGCACGACCGCGAGGGGCGCGGCGATCGCGACGGCGCGGCGCATCACGGCACCAGGATCAGCTTGCCCGTCGAGGAACGATCGAGCAGGGCGCGGTGCGCATCGGCGGCGGTCTCGAGCGAGTACGACTCGCCGATCACGGCGCGCAGCTCTGCGCGCTCGAGCATCCCGAGCAGGTCGGTCACGGCCGCGGCCAGCAGGGCGGGCCGCTGCACGATGTGCACCAGCCAGAAGCCGATGACGGCGGTGCTGCGCGCCATCAGCATGCCGGGAGCGACGTCGTGGGGCGGTACCCGTCCGGCCATGCCGAACACCGCGAGCCGGCCGAGCGGCGCCAGGGCGCGCAGGCTCTGGTCGAAGACCCGGCCTCCGGTCATCTCCAGCACGATGTCGACGCCGCGGCCCCCGTTGGCCTCGGTCAGGGCTGCCGCCAGCTCGTCGGTGGTCGAGTCGATGGCGGCATCCGCTCCGAGTTCGAGAGCGAGCGCTCGCTTGTCAGCGCTGGATGCCGTGGCGATCACCCGCCCGGCGCCCCATTTCTTCGCCAGCTGGATGGCGATCGTGCCCACCCCGCCCGCGCCCGCGTGGACCACGACGCTCTCGCCCTCGGCCAGATGCGCGCTGGTGCGCAGCAGGTTCCAGGCCGTCGCACCCTGCACCAGGGTGGTGAGCGCGTCGGCGTTGCTCACGCCGTCCGGGATCGGGAACAGGCGCGACGGATTGACGGCGATGCGTTCGGCGTATCCACCGCCCGAGACGAAACCGAGCAGCCGGCTCCCGTCGGATCCCCGGACCACGACCTCGCTGCCCGGGATCAGGGGAAGGGTCTGCTTGGCGAGGTAGGAATCCTCGGTCTGGTGGGTGTCCGCGTAGTTGATGCCCGCGGCCAGCACCTCGAGCACCTCCTCGCCCTTGCCGGCGACCGGCTCGGGCTGCTCGCTGACGACCAGCTTCTCGGGACCGCCGAACTCGGTGAGATGGATCGCGCGCATGCCTGCGACGTTACTCGCGGCGGCTCAGGGATGGAGGGTGCTGACCCACTCGTCGAAGGTCTGGATGCCGAGGTGCGCCGGCGGCTGCAGGGTCGGATCGGGCAGCAGCGTGCCGTCGCGCATGGCCGCACCGCCCGGGCCGGGCGCCGGAACCGCGAGCACCGGGGCACGTTTGCCGGTGGCCCGAGCCGCCGCCCGCACCATGCGCGCCAGGTTCTCCTCCCGCGGGCCGGCGAGTTCGGCGACCAGTCCGCTCGGCGTGCCCTCGGCCAGCCCGACCAGGTGCTCGGCCACCTCGCGGGCGGCGATCGGCTGCACGCGCCCGATCGGTGCCAGCACGATCGGTCCGATGCGGGCGATGCCGTAGATCTGCTGCGAGAACTCGTGGAACTGCGTGGCGCGCACCTCGGTCCACGGCACGTCACCGGCGTGCACCAGGCGCTCCTGGGCCATCTTGCCGAGGTAGTAGCCGTACTTCGACTTCTGGCTGCCGACGATGCCGAGCAGCAGGTAGTGCCTCACCCCGGCCGCCGTGGCGGCATCCAACAGGTGGCGCGTCGTCGCCTCGAAGAATTCGGTGGCGACCCGCGCGTTCTGGGTCAGTTTCGAGACCACGTCGATCACGACATCCACGCCGCGAAGCGCTTCTGCCACACCCTCGCCGCTCACGAGATCGACGCCGGTCGCGCGAGCGAGGATCACGGGCTCATGGCCCCGTTCGCGCAGCACGTCCACGACGTGCACTCCCACGGTGCCGGTTCCTCCGGCGACGGCGATTCTCATGCGTCAGTTCTCCTCGGTGTTCGGGTGCAGCTGCGCTTCCGGCTCTGCAGCTCGGGCGGCTCGTGCGCGGCGGTCGCCGATCAGCAGGGGGATGCTGAGGGCGATGCTGAGGCTGAGAGCCACCGGCTCGGCGATCGCGTCGGCGAGGGCGAAGCCCGAGAGATGCGCCAGGTGGTACGCCAGGTGCGGAACGGAGTAGACCAGCCAGGCGACGGCCACTACCCGCGCAGCGACGGTGGCCGTGGCCGGGGTGCGGGCGAACATCGCCGCGATGCTCGCGGCCGCCAGGGCCAGGTTGAGTTCGCCCAGATCCCGGATGAGGTGTTCGTTGAACGCGCCATCGTCGCCGACCCATGACCCGAACCCGAAGCCGGGGAATCCGGCGTAGAACGCGCCGGGCAGCACCGTGGCCCAGATCCCGACGAAGAGGCCGACCGCAGCCAGCAGGGCGAGCACGATTCGGCGCGGGATCATGGTCACACCTGAACACTAGGCCGCGATGGCTGCCGAGGCGCGAGCCGAGCGCCCGCGCGAACGCCCAATACCCCGAAAGCTGCCTGTGCGCCCGCTGGGGGATCGGGCGCCCGCCCGCGCACGCCCCTAACGTCTGGTCCGGGACGCGCACGTCACGAGAGGAGCGCCGCCATGGCCACGAAATCCGGTTCTACCCGGTCAGCATCGTCGAAGTCCGCCGAGATGCCGGAGGACGTCAGCGACCACGTCGGCTGGTTCGACCGGTTCGCCACCGGCTCCTCCCATTTCGTCAGCCGCGCGTGGTTCTTCGCCTTCTGCGTGGCGCTGGTGGTGATCTGGGCGCCGTCGATCGTGATCATCCACAGCATCAGCACCTGGCAGCTGATCATCAACACGCTCACCACGATCATCACCTTCCTGCTGGTCGCCCTGCTCCAGAACACTCAGGAGCGTTCCGACCGCGCCACCCAGGACAAGCTCAACGCGATCTCGGCGGCCCTGGCCAAGATGGCCGCGGCCCAGGGTCTGAAGAAGGACGCCGAAGAACTGCGAGCAGCTGTCGGCCTGGAGGATCGCGAGAGCAGCGACGGCAAGTAGTCGGGTCCGCCGCTGCGGCCTGTCAGACTCGGAGCATGTCTCCCACCGCGGCCGTCATCACCTTGGTGGTCGCGGTCTTCCTCGCCTGCGCTGTTGAGGCGGTCGAGGCCACCACGATCGTGCTGGCGGCAGCCACGGCGCGCGACGGGCGGTCCGCCGCAGCCGGGACCGTCGCCGCGCTGCTCGTGCTCGCCGCGATCGTGCTGGTCGCCGGGCCGTCGATCGAACTCCTTCCGATCGGCGTGCTCCGGCTGGTCGTCGGCGCCTTACTGCTGGTGTTCGGGTTGCAATGGTTGCGCAAGTCGATCGCGCGCGCATCGGGCGACAAGCCCCTGCACGATGAGGAGGCGATCTATCTCCGCACCGTTGCGGGCGCAGAAGGGGCCGCGCGCCGGTCGCGTTTCGGGGTGCCAGACGCCTACGCCTTCGTGCTCTCATTCAAGGGGGTGCTGCTCGAGGGGCTCGAGGTGGTCTTCATCGTCGTGACATTCGGATCCAGCGCCCACCAACTCGGCGTGGCCGCCGCCGCTGCCGGCGCGGCCGTGCTCGTGGTCGCCGCGCTCGGCTTCGCGGTGCGCGGACCGCTCTCGCGCATCCCCGAGAACAGCCTGAAGTTCATCGTCGGTGCGCTGCTCACCTCCTTCGGCATCTTCTGGTCGGCCGAGGGCGCGGGAGCCGTCTGGCCAGGGTCGGATCTCGCGCTTCTTGCCGTGGCCGCCTTCGTCGTCGCCCTGTCGGCGGCATCCGTTGCCGTCCTCAGACTGCGTCGACGGGGCAGGATGGATGGGGCTGCCGCCGCGCCCTCCGCCGCGCCGCCTCCCGCGGCACCCACCGGGGCACCTGCTTCCCCGCCGCGGCCGCCGAGCCCCCTGAGGCGTTTCGGCCTGTTCTGGTACGACTATCTGGTCGGTGATGACTGGCAGGTCGCGCTCGGGATCGTCGGGGCAGTGGCGCTCACCTTCCTGCTCGCGCCGGGCTGGACCGCGGCCTGGCTGGTCATGCCCCTCGCGGTCCTCCTGCTGCTGCCCTACGGGCTCGCTCGCTCGCTCCGTCGATGAGGCGCTCGACCAGGAACGCGCCGAGCACGACGAGCAGCACGCAGATCCAGGCGGCGAGGATGAGCAGCCCGATCCGATCGATCCGTGCTTCGGTGGGCGCCAACGACTGACCCGCGAGCACGACGCGATCGCCTGCGCGCCGCTCGACGGTTGCGAACCTCCGGCCGTCGCCGAGCTGCCAGGTGACCTGGTCGGTTCCGGTCCGACGAGCCTGCTCGAGCACCCCCGTCGGCACCTGGGCGAGGGCGCCGTCGAGACGGCCCGTGCCCGATACCGGGCGGTCCCCGGCGTCGTAGACGATGGAGAACGGCGCATCGCTCACGGCGAGATCCACGTCGCCGGCCGCCAGACCGTCGGCGCTGGTGGCGCCCGACGAATCACCGGACGAGCCGCCCGCGCCCGACAACTGCGAGGCGACCTGTGAGGCGAGTCGGCTCGGCGTGTCATCTGCTCCCTGCCGCTCGACCTGCTGCATGACGAGAGAGAGGCTGGCGAACATGGCCGTCACGATCACCGCGACAGCTGACCAGCGAACGATGCGAGCCATGTCGCGACTCTAGGTTCGCCGGGCGGCCTCGCGCGTCATCCTCGTGATGTATCTCGTCTTCGCGCTCGTGTCCGACGACGCGGGCGGGGAGTCGGCCGACGGGGCGACAGCCGCCCCGAACTCGCGCAAGGCGAGGGCGTTGTACTCGCGGGCATCCAACTCGGCGGCGCTGACTCTGCCGTCGAGGTAGTCGATCAGGCCGGCCGTGAGTCCGGACACCGACTGATCGACAATGTGCAATTGCCCGTCGGGCAGCGCGTCCGACACCGAGCCGAACCTCACCGTGACGATAGGAAGGCCGGCGATCGCGGCCTCGAGCAGCACCATGGGCTGGCCCTCGTAGTTGCTCGACAGCACGAAGCAATCGGCCGCCGCCAGCGTGGGGAAGGGGTTCGCAAGCGAACCCGTGAGAAACGCCGCCCCGGTCAGCTCGAGCGACGCGATCTGCTGGTCGAGCTCGAGCCGGAGCGGTCCATCGCCGACGATCAACAAGCGCGTCTGCGGCCGCGCGCGGTGCACCGCCGCGAACGCCTCGATGAGCCGTGCGTGATTCTTCTCCGGGCTGAGCCGGCCGACGGTGATGAACCAGCGGGTGGTGGCGTCGGGCGATGACAGCTCGCGCGCCCAGGCGGGGATCGTCACCGCATCCGTTTCTGGATCGACGAACTCCCCGGCGGCGAACAGCGGCTCGGTCAGCTTCGCGAGTACTCCGATGTCGTCGATGACGTTACGGGCGGACGAGAACCGTTCCCGTGGCACCGAATACCGTTCACCGAGTGCATCGGCGTTGGCCTGCGCCAGGTCTCGGGACACCGAGACCAGGACGTCGTAGCGGCAGTACAGCGCGAAGACGGCGGGCAGCGAGTGACGCATGCGGCGCTTACCGCCGACCTTCCTGTGCACTTCCGCCGCCATGTCGTTGTGCAGCCAGATCGCCCGACGCGCCGGCGGCGAGTGCAGGATGAGCTGCGCCCACGGCCGGCTGTAGCCGCTGAAGTCGACGACCGACTCGAACCGCGCATCTCCGAAGACGCGTCGCCATTCCGACGACCAGAGCGCGGTGTCCCAGCCGGGCTCGCGCAGCCATCGGGTGCCGAGCCGTCCCCGCGCGCGGCTGGCCAGAGTGATCAGCTTCCGGCTGTTCGGGGCGCCGGCGAGGTGGAACTGGCGGATGCGCGCGTCGATCCGCGAGGCGTTCATGCGCGTCTCCCGCCCCTTCGGCCGCGCGATCACGACGGACACATCGAACCGGTCGTGGTCGAGGTGGGCCAGCAGGTTCAGGGCCGAGCTCGTGATCCCGTTCGACCTCATGCCGCCGAGGTAGAGCAACAGGGATCGGCGATCCGACGGTACGCGCGGAACGACCTCTGACGGGTTCACCCGGCCTCGGAAGACCGCGTCGACCACCCGGCGGGCGGCGGCCCCGTCATCCCGAGGGGTGAACTCCTCGCGCCACCGGTGCGCGCGCTCCGCGATCGCGGGGTCGAGCGCGGCCAGGATGGCCTCGGCGAGCTGCTCGACGGTGCGCGCGGTGGCGCCCGGCAGTTCGCCCAGCGCAGAAGTTCCGCGTTCGCGCGCGTAGTCCTCTTCGTCGGGGGTGAAGAAGACGATCCGGCGGTCCGTGGTGAGGAAGTCGAAGAAGATCGACGAGTAGTCGGTGATCAGCACATCGGTGAGGCCCAGCACCACGTTGGTGGGGACGTCATGGGGGACCAGTCGCCCCGGTGCCTGGTCGGCGACCATTTCGTGCACGGCCTGATGCGCCTTCAGCGCGACCGCGAATCCATCTCCCAACCGCGCCTGCAGGGCGTCGACCGTCGCCAGGAGTGCTTCGGCATCGTCCCGGGGGGAGGTGAAGCTGACACCCTTCCAGGTCGGTGCGTAGGTGACCAGCGTTCTGCCGTCGATCGGGATGCCCGCGCCCCTGAGCACGGCGCGAGCGGCTTCCCGGTCACCGTCGCTCAGAAGCTGGCGATCGGTGCGGGGATACCCGGTCTCGAGGATGCGACCGGAGAAGATCCCATCGAGCTTGTACGACTCCCGGTACATCCGGGTCATCGTGGGGTTCTGCGAAAGCAGCAGGTCGGCCGACACGAAGTTGCGCAGCGTGTTGGCCGAGAAGAACGCACCGTCGGGCATGTCGTAGCCCATCGTCTTCAACGGCGTCCCGTGCCAGGTGTTGAGGTAGGTCTGACCGTCGCGCCTCTGGAACTCGGCGGGGAACGTGGCGTTGTTGATCAGGTACTGGCTCCTGGCGAGAGCCGCGAAGTAGCGCGCCGAGCGGTAGGTCACGAATCGCACGCGCCGGTCATGCCGGAATTCGGCCCTGAACGGCTTTCCGGCGTGGTGGTCGAGCACCCAGATGTGGCGCAGTCCGGGCAGATCGCTGGTGCGCAGCAACTCGCGGAAGATCGCCTCGGGGTTGTCGAGAGCCCCGTTGCCCGCGAACGATTCGTACAGCACGGTGCCGCGGATGACGGGGCGGGCGTACGCCATCGCGCGACGTTCCGCGGCGATGGCCCGGCGCAGTCGCCTCGCGAGCGTCCGCAGCCTGGTGCCCACTGCTGAGCTGGCGCGGCGAGGCTCCTTCGCTCGCTGGGGGTCGCGGGGGCCCGGCTCAGGATGTTCTGAGGAACGGCGCTGCGATCTCACCTGGAGCACGATCACACCGATCGCCATCAGTGCGATGCCCGCGCCCGAGATCGGGAGATAGCCCAGGTTCAGTCCGCCGCGGTCCGGCGGAAGGGCCAGCCAGTCGGCGAACGACGCCCCGAGCGGGCGGGTGAGGATGTACGCCCACCAGAACGCGGCTGTGGCCGGCAGCCCGAGCAGACGCAGAACTCCCGGCACCGCGAAGAGCGCCAGGAACACAAGTCCCGAGTCGCGGAAGCCGAGCCCGAGCGTCGTCGCCGTGAAGTCGCCGAGGGCGGTTCCCAGCGCGAAGGTCGCCGAGACCGTCAGCCAGTAGAAGACCTCTCGGCGCCCTGAGTCGACGGAGTGCACAGAGAGGGTGTGCTCGGTCCGACCCCAGACCAGGAAGATCGCCAGCAGCACGACCGCGAACATCGCGGTGGTCACTGCATACGGGATGCCGATCACCAGGTGGGCGACATCCGCGATCATCGTGCCGAAAACGGCGACCGCGAAGACGAACAGCCAGTACCGCCACGGCACGTATCGTCTGGCCGTCAACTGGATCGCAGCGACGCCCGCGAACGCGACCGCCGCCACGAGAACCACGGTCACCGGATCGAAGGTTTTCACCAGGAAGTCGGATGCGACCTCGCCGATGCCGGTCGTCAGGATCTTGAGGATCCAGAACCCGGGAGAGGGGTCGGGCACGCGTTGCGCTCGGGCTGAGTCGGCCACGCCGCCTCCCTTTCAGATTCCCGCGGAGCGGTCATCCTCCAGCGTGCGGGACGGCAGCGGTGTTGTGGGCGTGACTGAACGCACTCTCAGAACAACGCCGGAAGGATCGGGCCTTCGCCTGGACGTTGCCTGAACGTTCGCCGCAATCGCCGCGATCTGGTGTGGCATGAAAGTGGTCCGCGCAGAGAGCGCGGCAGGACGGAAAGAACCAATGAACATCCTCTTGATCATCATCGGAATCGTCGCGGTCGTGCTCCTGCTGACCGGCGGATTCGTCCCCGCCCTGAACTTCCTCCTGTGGGTCGGAATCGTTCTGGCCGTGATCGCCCTGATCATCTGGCTGGTCCGGATGATCTCGGGTCGCCGCACGGTCTGACCCGCTCTCGTTCGACGTGGCCGCTGCCGGGCTGATCCGGCGGCGGCCACGTCGTTTTCGTCACGCCGTTCTCGTCGGCCGACGCGAGCAGCTCGGCCAGGCGCGACACGGTCCCGTTGCACCGTCACCCGGGAGTGCGTGTCGGCTGACTCGGACGTGTGCGCGACGTGCGGGCACAATCTGCGCGCGCCGCGTCGGAGCATGATGGACGCATGGCTGACGACTCGATAGCGAAAGAGATCGACGCGATCATCGCGAAGGCCGGCGGCTGGCGCGGCGAGACGCTGGCGCGGGTTCGCCGGGTGATCGTGGCGGCCGACCCCGACATCGTCGAAGAGATCAAGTGGCGCAAACCGTCGCGGCCCGAGGGCGTCGCAACCTGGGTGTTCAACGGCAACATCTGCATGGCCGACGTGCTCAAGAACGCGGTGCGGCTGACCTTCCCGAAGGGAACGCGCATCGCGGACCCCGACGGCCTCTTCAACGCCCGCCTCGACAGCAGCGGGGTGCGCGCGATCGACTTTGTCGAGGGAGCAGCGGTGGATGACGCGGCGCTCGGGCGCGTGGTGCAGCGGGCGGTTGCGGTCAACCGCGAGGGGTGATCGCGCCACCGTGCCGACTCAGTCGGCTGGCAGCCAATCCGAGTGACGCCCGCGAAGCGTATCCGTGACGTCGATCGACCTGGTGTAGATGTCGGCGCCGCCGTCATAGGGCGAGTAGATCCAATTCATTTCCGAGTCGGTGATGTAAACAAGCCCGTCCTGTTCGACCACACGCTCGAGCGGTCCCACCAGGTCGGCAAGGGCGGAGATGGGAGCCACCCAGAAGTAGGCGAACGCGTCGTCATCGTCGTCGCCAATGTCTCGCCACCTCAACCAAGGCCACGCACGCGGGAAAGCTGTTCTGCTCCATCCGCCTGAGAGGTCGTTCTTCCCCCAATCGACCGCGATGACAATGAGAGAGGGATCGCCAGCAAGCTCGATCAAGTCGGCTAGAGCGACCGTGTGACGAGTCATCGCTTCTCTCGTCTCGGCTTTCGTGAATCGTCCGTTGCCGTGATTGGTCAGGCTGTGGAATCGGACATATCCGCGTGTGTAACGAGAGTGCACGTGGGTGCGCCCATGGGGGCTCGGGGCGAACTCCGGCCAGTTCTCCATCCACTGCGACGTGAGTGCGGTCGCCCGAACGCTGATTTCACCTTGCCTGAAGTCGCCGCGGATCCCACGAAGACGGCGCACGGCGACCCGCGCTCGCCACCATCGCGCCCAGATGAAGTGCTGCACACCGTTCATGGCTCGCCCAGCCGATTGTCCAGTGGGCCCGGTGGGGCTCGAACCCACGACCCGCGGATTAAAAGTCCGATGCTCTGCCAACTGAGCTACAGGCCCGTGCGTCCAGCGTAGCGGCGCGCGGCGCAGTCGGCTCGCGGCACCGTCGGCTCGCGTTCGACGGTGTCGCGGGCGCAACCCGACCACGAGCCCAGAGAAAGAAGGATCGACTACACCACTTGCATCCGCCCCCGGGATTCCGCTACATTCATCGAATCGGTTCGACAGTGATCGTCGAGCCGGCGCGACCCGAATGAGAAGGACAATGGCGACCATCGGCGATGTGGCCCGTGAAGCGGGAGTCTCCCGCAGCACCGTGTCATACGCGCTGTCCGGTAAGCGGTCGATCTCGCGCGAGACGCGCGAGCGCATCGATGAGGCCATCGCCAACCTGGGCTTCACGGTCAATGCGGGGGCGCGGGCGCTGGCCACCTCCGAGACGATGGTCATCGGGCTGCTGCTCGAGTTCCACGACGACGAGTTTCCGCCGGCCATGCTGCAGTACATCCTCGCGGTGTCGACGGCCGCCCGCGAAAAGGGCTACGACATCCTGATGGTCACGGATTCCGATGGCCCGGGCGCCGTGAAGCGCATCACCTCGTCGAACATGGTCGACGGGGTCGTGCTGCTCGACGTGACGCACGACGACCCGCGCCTCGACGCGCTCCGAGCTGCGAGGCAGCCTGGAGCTCTCGTCGGCCTGCCGCGCGATACCCAAGACGTCGACGTGTTCGACCTCGACTTCGGCGAAGCGGCCAGAATGCTGGTCGACCACCTGTACGGACTGGGGCACCGCAAGATCATCCTGGTGTCCCCGCCACGGCACGTGTTCGATCGCGGAGGCGCCTATGCCTGGCGGTTCCGCGACGCGGCGGTGGAGCGGGCGGCGCGCTACGGCATCCAGATCTACCCGTATTACGGCGAATCGCAGCAGCCCGGCATCTCGCGCAGCCTCAACGCGATCCTGGATGCGCGCCCGGATGCCACGGCGATGATCGTGCACAACGACGCCTCGATCGCGGTGCTGCCGGCGGTCTTGCATGAACGCGGAGTGCAGGTTCCTCGCGACCTCTCGGTCGTCAGCCTCTACTCGCAAGATTTCGGACGGAGCTTCTTGCTGCCATACACGGCAGTGGAGACCTCGCCCGACAAGTTGGGCCGCGAGGCGGTCCAGCACCTGGTTCGGCGAATCAGCGACCCCGACTACGCGCCGACGGTCGCCAAATTCATCGAGCCGGAATTGACGATCCGGGGCAGCACGGCCTGACGGCTGTGACGTCTCGGAGCACATGTCCGGGATGGCCATCGAACCGGTTCGACGAAAGCAGCAACCAGTAGGAACCAGCAGCACACCAGTACCACCCCTAGTAGCACCCGAACTAGCGAATGATTCAGAGAGGAAACATCGTGAACAGCACCACAGCAACACGGCTGCGGGTCGTGGGCGCGCTCGTCCTGAGCGCCGCCCTGGTCGGCTCGCTCGCCGCCTGCTCGACCCCGTCATCCAAGCCCACCGCCGGCGGGACCTACACCCTGTGGGATCCGTACCCCGACCGCGACGCCAGCTCGACCTGGGCCAAGGCGGTGGACGCTTGCGCGACGCAACTCAAGATCACCATCAAGCGCACCGCGTCGAACACCGGCGACACCGTCAAGGACCTGACCACCGCGGCCAGCAACCTGCCGGATGTCGCCCTGGTCGACAACCCCAAGGTGTCGACCCTGGCCGACGCCGGCCTGCTCACCACGACGAAGCAGAACGGATTCGACGTCTCGTCGATCTCGAAGAACATCCTCAGCGCCGGTGAGATCGACGGCAAGTTCTACGGGGTTCCGACCGGTGCCAACACGCTCGGCCTGTACTACAACCCGACCGTGCTCGCCGCGGCCGGCGTCGACATCGCCAGTGTGAAGGACTGGGCCTCGCTGAACGACGCGCTCAAGAAGGTCGTCGCTTCGGGCAAGAAGGGCATCACCTTCTCGGCCGTCGGAACCGAAGAGGGCAGCTTCCAGTTCCTCCCGTGGTTCTGGGGCGCCAAGGCCGACCTGACCAAGCTCGACTCGAGCGAGGCCGCCTCGGCACTGAGCCTCTGGACCGACTGGGTGAAGAACGGCCTCGCGCCGAACTCGGTCATCCAGAACACCCAGGGCACCAGCTGGACCGAGTTCAAGACCGGTGACTTCGGATTCGCCGAGAACGGCTCGTGGTTCAAGAGCGACGCCGACACGGCCGGCTTCAAGTCGATCCAGATCCCGGCCGAGAACGGTGGGGCGGCTCCCGCCCCGACCGGCGGCGAGTTCATGACCATCCCGATCCAGAAGGACACCTCCCGCTACGCCACCTCGGCGAAGATCGTGGGATGCCTCAGTAAGGGCGACACGGCGGCCACGGCCCTCGGCTACGTCGCCCCGACCAAGGCCGGTGCCGACGCGCAGCTCGCGGCGGACCCGAGCCTGAAGTTCTGGATCACCGCCGTCGGCGACGCGAAGCCGCGCACCGCTGACAACCTGGGTATCAAGTACGGCAAGATCTCGGAGCAGCTCTACACCGCGATCCAGTCGGCGCTGTCGGGCACGGCCACGCCGGCCGACGCTCTGAAGACGGCCCAGGCCGCCGTCAAGTAACGCACGGCAGCACGAAAGTCAGAAGGAGAACGCCATGACCGCACTGCAGACAACCCCCGGGCTGCCTGCGCGCGGCGGCAGAGGAGGGGCGGCATCCACGGGTGCCGTCCCTCCGGCCGCGGCCGCCAGACGGCCCCGGCGCTGGCGCGGTCAGCTAACGGCGTGGGCGTTCATCGCTCCGGTCGTCATCTACCTCGTCCTGTTCTACGCATACCCGCTCTATCGCAACATCGACCTGAGCCTGCGGGCGTACACCCTGCGCTCGTTCATCGACGGCACGGCTCCGTTCGTGGGTCTGCAGAACTACTTCGACGTCATCCAGAGCTCGACGTTCACGCCGGCGCTCATCAACACGGCCGTGTTCACCGGCGTCTCGATCCTGTTCCAGTTCTCGATCGGGATGGCCCTGGCCGTCTTCTTCTTCCGCAACTTCCGGCTCGCGGCAACGCTGCGCGCGTTGTTCCTGGTGCCGTGGCTGCTTCCGCTGCTGGTGTCGGCATCGGTCTGGGCCTGGATGCTGAACAGCGAGTCCGGTGTCGTCAACGCCGTCATCGAGGGGCTCGGCCTGCACCAGATCAACTGGCTCACCTCGCCGCAGTGGGCGCTGGTCTCGGTGATCATCGCGAACATCTGGATCGGCATCCCGTTCAATCTGGTGATCATGTACAGCGGCCTGCAGGGCATCCCGGGCGATCTGTACGAGGCGGCCGCGCTCGACGGAGCGAACGGCTGGCAGACCTTCTGGCGGGTCACCTTCCCGCTGCTGCGGCCGGTCTCGGCGATCACGATCCTGCTCGGCCTGGTCTACACGCTGAAGGTGTTCGACATCATCTGGATCATGACTCAGGGCGGCCCGGTCAACGCCTCGACCACCTTCGCCATCTGGTCGTACCGGCTCGGATTCGGCGGCGAGTCTCCGCAGCTGAGCCCGGCCGCGGCGGTCGGCAATCTGCTGATCGTGGTGGCGTTCATCTTCGGCCTGGTTTACATCCGGGTGCAGCAGCGGGTGGTGCGCTCATGAGGAACCCGCGCTCGTGGTGGAAGACCGCGGTCGGCATCCTGCTGACCGGCGCGATGCTGTTCCCGATCTACTGGATGATCAACGTCTCGCTCACCCAGCCGAACGAGCTGCGCAAAGATCCGCCCAACTTCTTCCCGGTGAACCCGACCTTCGACGGCTATTCAAAGGTGGTGGGGGAGCAGCTGCCCTACCTCGGGACCAGCCTGCTGGTCGGCCTCGGCACGGTGCTGCTGACCCTGGCGGTCTCGGCGCCGGCCGCCTTCGCGCTGGCCAAGCTGCGACCGCGCGGTGGCACGGCCCTCAACTTCATCCTGCTGATCGCGCAGATGATCCCCGGCATCATCATGGCGATGGGGTTCTACCTCATCTTCAACAGCTGGGGCGTGCTGAACACGATCCCCGGGCTGATCCTGGCGGACTCGACGCTGGCCGTGCCGTTCGCGGTGCTGATCTTCACGGCCTTCATGTCGGGCATCCCCGACGAGCTGGTCTCGGCGGCGCGGATCGACGGGGCGAGCGCCTGGCGCACCTTCCGCTCGATCGTGCTGCCGATCAGCCGCAACTCGGTGGTGACGGTCTCGTTGTTCGCGTTCCTCTGGGCCTGGTCGGACTTCATCTTCGCCTCGACCTTGAACCGCGGCGGCGACCTGCAGCCGATCACCATCGGCATCTACCGGTACATCGGCAACAACACCCAGGACTGGAACGCGATCATGGCGACCGCCGTCGTCGCGTCGATCCCGGCCGCCGTGCTGCTGGTCATCGCCCAGCGCTACGTCGCCGCCGGCGTCACGGCCGGCGCGGTCAAGGACTGACGCGCCGATGACCGAGACGACAGCTCTGCGCTTCGACGTGCGCGAGATCCCGTTCAGCCGACGCGGCTCGTGGCTCGATATCTCGCCAGTGGTCGGGCTGCACCGCGTGCGCGACGACCTGCACCTGGTGACGCACCAGACCGGGATGCACGCCGTGCTGCGGCTGGTCCCCGAGCGGGACGGCGCGCGGCTGGCCCTCGAGGTCGAGGCCTCGCCGTCGGTGCTGTCCTGGACCGAGGGGGGCCGCCCCGTGATCCGCGCGGTGTTCGAAGGCCTCGACACGGTGCGGCTGACCGGCGAGGGCGCCCAGTTGCGCATCGCGGACGCCACCGAGGTGCTCACACCCTTCACCGGGACCTACCTGTTCACCGATCCGATCGACGGCTCGGCGGTCTTCACCTCGTACGAGTCGGGGCGGCGGTACCGGGTCACGGCGGTGCGCGGTGACCTGCGGGTCGAGGGGTCCGAAGCGCTGGGCGAGAACGCCCGGGCCGTCGTGGTAGACGGAGCCGCCGACGATTCGGGAGGCTGGGAGGTCGCGATCGAGGAGTTCGAGACCGCGCGGCAGCCGTATCGCTCGACCGGCGCATTCGATGAGCTGGTCGCCGAGGTCGCCGCCGAGTTCGCCGCCTTCGCCGACACCATCGCCGGGTGGCGGGATGCCTCCACGCCGGCCGCCGAGCTCGCCGCCTACGTGCTGTGGTCGGCCACCGTCTCGCCGCGGGGCTTCCTGCGGCGCGAATCCGTGCTGATGTCGAAGCACTGGATGGACAAGGTGTGGAGCTGGGACCACTGCTTCAACGCGCTGGCGCTGAGTCCGGGTGATCCGGCGTTCGCGCTCGACCAGTTCCTGACCCCGTTCGACCACCAGGAGCCTTCCGGCGCCATGCCGGACTCGGTCACGCATTCCGAGATCCTCTACAACTTCGTGAAGCCGCCGATCCACGGCTGGGCGCTCGCGAAGCTGCGCGAGGAGACCGAGCTCGACCACGAGACCCTGGTCGGCATCCAGCGCCGGCTCGCCGCCTGGACCGCCTTCTGGCTCGACTACCGCCGGGTGCCCGGCCACGCGCTGCCGCACTACCAGCACGGCAACGACAGCGGATGGGACAACTCGACCACCTTCGATCACGACCGCGTGATCGAGTCCCCCGACCTCGCGGCGTTCCTGGTCGTGCAGCTGGATGTGCTGATCGCTCTCACCGACGAGCTGGGGCTCGATGCAGCCGACTGGCGCGCGCGGCGAGACGAGGTGGCCGACGCCCTGCTCGCGGAACTGTGGAACGGCGAGGAGTTCGTCGCCCGCTCGGCGGCCGGCGGCCGCATCAGCAAGACCGGCAGCCTGCTCAACCTGCTGCCGATCGTGGCCGGCCGCACCCTGCCGGCCGGGGTGACCGAGCGTCTGGCGTCCGAGATCGAGCGGCACCTCACCGAGTTCGGGCCGGCGACTCAGCTGGTCGACTCGGCGGAGTATGCGGCAGACGGCTACTGGCGCGGCCCGATCTGGGCGCCGTCGACCGTTCTGATCGAAGACGGCCTGCGGGCCAGCGGCCACGCCGAGCTCGCCGACGAGGTGAGCAGCCGGTTCCGGCGGCTCTGCGAGGCATCCGGGTTCGCCGAGAACTTCGACGCCCTCTCGGGCGCCGGTCTGCGCGATCGGGCATACACCTGGACGGCCAGCGCCTACCTGCTGCTCGCTCGGCAGGCGGTGGCGCGGGCAGCCGCGGAGGCGCCCGCCTAGGCTGGAACCCATGGCCGACGACTTCCACCGCCCCGCCTTCTTCGGCGGCGACGAGTTCGAGGCGTTCGCGGGCGGCGAGGATCCGGCGGCGGTGATGCGGGCCGCGCACGAGAGCGCGCACGCCCTGCTCGCGCGGGCCCAGAACAGCGACGACCCGGCGGTGGTCGACCGCCTGGTCGGCTACACCGATGAGCACGGCATCGACGCCCTGGCCGAACTCTGGGCGCGGTCGGCCGCGCACAGCCTGCCGGGCGCCCTGTGGCGGATCTACCTGGTTCGGGTGATGATCCGGCAGGATCCGGAAGGCGTCGCCCTGCTGTTCCAGCGCGGAACCGAGGTGCTGCGCACCATCGATCCGGTGGTCGCCGGCGCCCCGTCGCCCGCCGGGCCGCACGAGGTCACCGAGTTGGCCGACCTCATCCTGCGCGGGTTGTTCGAGGGCGACTTCGCGATCGCGCTCGAGCGCGCCGCGGCGTTCTGCCGGGTGGAGGCGGCCGGGGCATCCAGCATCGCCGACGATCAGGATGCCACCAGCCCCGAGCGCGCCAGCGAGCTGACGACGCGCGCGCTGCGGTTGACCACGACCGCCGACGAGCTGGCCTGGTGCGCGCGAATGGCGCGCGACGGCTCGCTCGACTAGCGGCGAACTAGAGGCCGGGCACGACGAGGTCTGCTCGCACGCGGGTGCGGTCGACCGCGAAGAACGCCTCCTCGCGCGGCATCCACGCCTCCCAGAGCGCGCGGTGATCCTCGCCGTCGCGCTCGATCCCCCGGGCCAGACGCACGCCGGCGGGGGCGTCCACCCACACCGCCAGGCTGAGTCGGCCCACCGTCTCGCGCCGCGTCGCCGTCACTCCCTCGATGACGACGAAGGGATGCCAGGGCACGGTGCGCCACTCACCGAGCGAGTCGCCGAACTCGTCCCCGGCCCAGTCGCGGCGCTGGTAGTGCGCGTCGCGCCCCTCGAGGAGCGGCGACAGCACCTGCTGCTCGAGGCGCGGCCACCATCCATCGATGTCGTTCCACGAGACGAAGTCGTCGATCTCGATGATCGGGCAGTCCAGTTGTCGGGCCACCTCGCGAGCCAGCGTGCTCTTGCCCGAGCCCGACGGCCCGTCGATCCCGACGATGCGGATGCCGCTGACCGGGCTGGACCGGCGTGCCAGCGCGGTCACCCGATCGGCCCAGTTGGTCATCCCGTTATCCTGCAGCATCGGCCGGATGGCCGGGCACCGGGTAAACTAGTCGAGCCGGGCCGCGGTAACCCCGGGCTCCAATTTCCGCCGCTTCGAGCGGCCTCTTGCCGAGAGGCGTTCCGCGGTCCGGCACTACATCGCGGTCGCGGCCTGAGCCGTCAGCGCCGAGCCCTTCAACGCGGTGACCTCAATCTCGATCTTCATCGCCGGGTCCGAGAGCCCGGCCTCGATCATCATCGCCGCGGGCTTGGCCGACGAGAACGCCTCGCGCGTCGCGGGCCAGCACTGCTCGAACAGCGTGGCATCGGGCAGCACGTAGGTGACGCGGACCACCTCGTCGAGGCTCGATCCCGCTTGGTGCAGAGCCGCCGCGATATTGGCGAAGGCCTGCACGGTCTGCTCGACCGCGTCATCCGAGATCGTCATGGTTCCGTAGTCGAACCCGGTGGTGCCCGAGACGAACACCCAGTCGCCCACCACGACGGCGCGTGAGTAGCCGATCTGCTCTTCGAAGGTCGAACCGGAACTGATCAATTGACGGCTCATGGCCGGGCTCCTCTCCCACACGCATCGCCCAATCCGCGCGGGATCGGGCGCCGAATACCTGATGCCTCATCCAATCGTGAAAGGCCGTGACATGCTTGCGCTCGTGCCCCGGGATCTCGATGGTGTCGACGCGGACGCGTCCACGCTGTCGAACGAGGAGCTGCTGCGCCGGGTGGCGACCGGCGACCGGGATTCCTTCGCGGCGTTGTACGACGCCACGGCGCCGCGGGTCTTCGGCCTGGTCAAGCGCCTGCTGCGCGACCACGCGCAGTCCGAAGAGGTGACCCAGGAGATCTACCTCGAGATTTGGCAGACCGCGACCCGGTACGACTCCGACAAGGGCGGCGCGATGGCTTGGATGTTGACCATGGCGCACCGGCGGGCCGTCGACCGGGTGCGGGCGTCGCAGGCGAGCCGCGACCGCGACGTGCGGATCGGCATCCGGGATCACGCTCCGGCCTTCGACTCGGTGACCGAGAACGTCGAAGTGCTCATCGAGAGCGAGCGCGTCAAGGCGGCGATGCTGCGACTGACCGAACTGCAGCGGCAGGCCGTGCAGCTCGCCTACTTCGGCGGGTACAGCCACCGCGAGGTCTCGGCGATGCTCAGCGTGCCGATCGGCACGGTCAAGACCAGATTGCGCGATGGGATGATCCGTCTGCGCGACGAACTGGGGGTGGCCTCATGACGTCGAAGTCGTCCGACGAGGTCGGACCCGACAGCGGCGCCTATGTGCTGCATGCCCTGAACGACGCCGAGAATGCGCGGTTCGAGTCGCTGCTCGCCGAATCCGAAGAGGCTCGCGCCGAGGTGACCGAGCTCGCCGATACCGCGGTGGAGCTCGGGTTGTCGATCGCGCCGGTGGATCCGCCTGCGGCGTTGCGCGGGCGCATCCTGGACCGGCTGGCGGCGACTCCGCAGCTCGCGCCGATCGGGAGCACCGCTCAGGTCGGCGGCACGCGAGGCGTCGCGAGCGTCGGCGAAGCCCCGGGCGCGGCTGAAGCGCGCGCTCGCCGTCGGTGGACGGTGCGGCCGGTCTCCACCCTGATCGCGGTGGCCGCGGTGCTCGGCTTGATCTTCGGGGGCGGCGTCGCGGTCACGACGGTGATTCAAGGCCAGCAGGCCAGTGCGACCGCAGCCGAGATCGGCAGGATCCAGGCCGCGGCCGATTGCCGCCGCGCGACGGTTCCGGTCAGGACCGGCGGCACCGCGACGCTGATCTGGTCGGCCGAACTGAAGCGCTCGGCGATCGTCGTGCGCGGCCTGGGTGCGCTTCCCGACGGGAAGACCTACGAGCTCTGGTACCTCGACAAGGCGGGCGCGACGCCGGCCGGTACCTTCGACGCCAACGGGTCGACGCAGAGCGTCGTGCTCGCGGGAGCGATGAAGGCCGGCGACAACGTCGGGGTCACCGTTGAACCCGCCGGCGGCTCGCAGACCCCGACGACCGCACCGATCGTCGTCGTCGAGACTGCGTAGCCAGCGGGCCGATCAGCCGAACTTGCCCGAGACGTAGTCCTCGGTGGCCTGAACGCTCGGTCGCGAGAACATCGTCGTGGTGTCGTCGTATTCGATGAGCTTGCCGGGCTTGCCCGCGCCCGCGATGTTGAAGAACGCGGTCTTGTCGCTGACCCGCGACGCCTGCTGCATGTTGTGCGTGACGATCACGATCGTGTACTCCTGCTTGAGCTCCTCGATCAGGTCCTCGATCGCGAGCGTCGAGATCGGGTCGAGGGCCGAGCACGGCTCGTCCATCAGCAGCACGTCGGGCGACACCGCGATGGCGCGCGCGATGCAGAGCCGCTGCTGCTGGCCGCCCGAGAGGCCTTGGCCCGGCAGGGACAGACGATCCTTGACCTCGTTCCAGAGGTTGGCGCCCTGGAGCGACTTCTCGATCAGGTCGTCGGCATCCGACTTCGACAGCTTGCGGTTGTTCAGACGCACGCCGGCCAGCACGTTGTCGGCGATCGACATCGTGGGGAACGGGTTCGCCCGCTGGAACACCATGCCCACCTGCCGACGGACCAGCACCGGGTCGACTCCCGGCGCGTAGAGGTCGTTTCCGTCGATGATGACCTCGCCCGAGACGTGGCCGCCCGGGATCACCTCGTGCATCCGGTTCAGGGTGCGCAGGAAGGTGGATTTGCCGCATCCGCTCGGGCCGATCAGGGCGGTCACGGTGCGTGGCTCGATCAGGATCGAGACGCCTTCGACGGCGAGGAAGTCGCTGTAGTAGACGTTGAGGTCGTTGACCTCGATGCGCTTGGACACTGGGTTCCGTTCCGTCTCGGGTGGGTCGCGCGCTAGCGCAGGCCCCTGGGGGCGAAGATGCGCGCGACGATCCGCGCGATGAGGTTGAGGATGACGACCAGGAGGACGAGGAGCAACGCGGCGTCCCAGGCCGAGGCGGTCGACGCCGCGATGTCGGTGCCGGGGAACTTGTAGCTGGCGTATGCCTGCACCGCCAGCGTGGACTGCGGCCCGCTGAACGGATTCCCGTTGAAGTCGTTGGTGAAGCTCGCCGCGATGAAAATCGGCGCCGTCTCACCGATGACGCGGGCGATCGCCAGCATGATGCCGGTCACCAGGCCGGCGATGGCGGTCGGCAGCACGATCCTGGTGATCGTCGCGAACTTCGTCACGCCGAGCGCGTACGAGGCCTCGCGCAGTTCGGACGAGACCAGCTTGAGCATCTCTTCGCTCGAACGCACCACGATCGGGATCATGAGCACCGAGAGGGCGACAGAGGCCGAGAACCCACTGAACGCCTTCGGTCCGACGATGATCGTGAACAGCGAGAAGGCGAACAGGCCGGCGACGATCGAGGGGATGCCGGTCATGACATCCACGAGCAGCGTCACGGTGCGCGCCATCCACTGCGCGGGCTGCGCGTACTCGACCAGGTAGATCGCGGTCAGCAGACCGATCGGCACCGACATCAGCGCGGCGATCCCGGTGATCTCGAGGGTGCCGACGATCGACTGCAGTGCGCCCTGAGTTGTGGTGACCACCAGCGTGCTCGGGTCGAAATGCGATCCGGTGCTCTGCGAGATGAAGCTCCAGTTGAGCATGCCGATCCCGCGGACGATCACCGTACCCAGGGTCGATACGAGCGGGATGAAGGCGAGCAGGAAGGCGACGATGACGATGCCACGCACCACGCGATCGATGGCGCGCCGCCGGTTCTCGACGATGCTGGCGAAGACACCGACCGCGACCAGGTACACGATCGCGCTGACCACGAGCCAGCCGACCAGGTTGAAACCCATCAGCATGAACGCGCCGGCGACGACGGCGAGCGACCCGGCCAGGGCGTACAGCTCGAAGAACCGCGGCAGTTGGCCGCTGGTCAGGCTGTTGCCCTGCGGTCGTGTCCTGGGCGGCCGGGTCACGGCGGTGGTCATGAGAGAGCCTCCCGGGCGGCGTGATCCGCTGGCGATCCGGGCTCTGTCGCCGACAGGGCGGTCTCGGCCACCACGATCGGCGAGGCGCCAGGAACCAGCACCACGCCCTCTCGTCGCAGCTTGCGCCTCGAGGCGCCACGACCGGTGCGGGTGAGAATTCCGCGGGCGGCGAAGTTCACGGCGAGCGAGATGACGAACAGCATGAGCCCGGTGCCGATGAGCGCCTCGCGCTGCAGCGGGTTCGACTCCGGGAAGTTGAGGGCCAGGTTGGCGGCGATGGTCTGCGAGTTCTGCGTGTCGGTGAGGATGGTGAGCCAGACCTTCGGAGACGGCGAGATGATCAGCGCGATGGCCATCGTCTCGCCGAGCGCGCGGCCCAGGCCGAGCAGGACCGCGCTCACGACGCCCGAACGCGCGTACGGGAAGACCGCGAGTCGGATCGTCTCCCACTTGGTCGCGCCGAGCGCTAGGGCGGCCTCCTCATGCAGGCGCGGGGTCTGCAGGAAGATCTCCCGCGAGATCGACGAGATGATCGGCAGGATCATCACCGCCAGCACGACGGCACCGGCCAGGACGGTCGAGCCCGTGCTCGACGGGGGGCCGGAGAAGAGCGGGATCCAGTTCAGGTGGGTGTTGAGCCATTGCTCAAGCGGGAGCAGGAACGGCCGGATCACGAAAATGCCCCACAGGCCGAACACGACAGACGGAACGGCGGCCAGCAGATCCACCAGGTAACCCAGGACTCCGGCGAGGCGGCGCGGGGCGTAGTGCGAGATGAAGAGGGCGATGCCGATCGCCACGGGGGCGCCGATGACGAGCGCGATGGCCGAGATCCAGACCGTGCCCCAGACGAGCGGGAGCACATAGCTCCAGAACGTGCTGTGCCCGGCGGTGGTGCCGCCAGCGAGGTCCGGCGTCTGCCAGTTCGCGACGATGGCGGGCATCGCCTTGACGATCAGGAAGAGGGCGACCGCGGCGAGGATCACCATGATCAGCGTCGCCGAGCCGATGCTCAGGCCGAAGAAGATGCGGTCTTCCGGCCGGCCCTTCGACCGGCCCGAAGACCGCCGAACGGTCACGCCGGGCGACGCACCTGCTGCGGGGGAACCAGTTGTGTGAGTACTCACTGATTGCTTTCTCGCTCAGGGTGCGTCGCGCCGACGTGACCGGGTTGGCAGCAGGATATGGCCTGCAGCCGGGTGATGGTTACCTACTTGATGAGCGCGATGCTCGTCTGCGCGTCCTTCAGGACCGAGTCCGGAAGCGGAGCCGAGCCGGCGTTCTTCGCGGCGACGGCCTGGCCGATGCTGCTCTCGAGGAAGCCGAGGTAGGCCTTGGTCAGCGCACCCTGGGTGGCGTCCTTGTGGACCGTGCAGGTGATGATGTAGCTGAGCAGCGGGATGGCGTATGCCGACTTGTCGGTGATCTTCGAGTAGTCGATGACCTGGGTCATGTCGCCGTCACCCTGCGCCTGCGTGCTCGCGGCGACGTCGAAGGCGGCAGTGGCGCCCGCGGCGGAGTACGCCACGAAGTCCTTGCCGGTTCCGACCTGGATCTTCGCCTGGGCGAGCGTGCCGACCGAGCTCTGGTCGGCGTAGCCGATGGTGCCCGCGCCCGCGGTCACCGCCGCCACAACACCGGAGCCACCCTGCTGACCGCTGGTGCCGGCGATCGGCCAGGCGTTGGTCGGCGCAACCGTGAAGATGCTCGCCTGGGTGTCGTGCAGGTACTTGGTGAAGTTGGCCGTGGTGCCCGAGCCGTCAGAACGAGTCACGACGGTGATCGGAGTCGACGGGAGCGTGACGCCGGCGTTGTCGGCGACGATCGCCGGGTCGTTCCAGGTCTTGATCTGCAGGGTGAAGATCTTCGCGATGGTCGCGGAGCTCAGCTGCAGGCCGGTGACGCCCGACAGGTTGTAGACCAGGGCGACGCCCGAGAGGTACGCGGGCAGGTCGATCGGGGCGCCACCCACGCAGAGGGTCTTGCCGGCCGTGTACTGGTCGGGCTTCAGAGCCGCGTCCGAGCCGGCGAAGTCGTAGCTGCCGGAGAGGAAGTTGGTGACACCGCCGCCGGAGCCCTGCGACTTGTCGTAGTTGATGGTGACGCCGCTGGCCTGCGCCTTGAAGGCTGCGGTCCAGGCGTTCTCGGCGTTGGCCTGAGCGCTCGATCCACCGGCGGTGATCGTGCCGGCGAGCGAGGGATCGATCTTGGGTCCGGCGACCGTGGTGCTTGCGGAGGCCGACGGCGAGCTCGAGGTGCCGGTGCTCGGCGTGGCGGCGCAGCCGGCGAGTGCCAGCGTTCCGATGAGTGCAAAGGCAGCAATGCTGCCAGAGCGCGTGATCTTCACTGTGTTCCCTTCGGGAATGTGGGGTTGTCTTGGCGACCCGGGAACGGGCCGAAGCCGACGCTACGAACGCCGCGTGACCAGCCTCGGGGCGGTCGGTGAACGGAAGGTGAACTGATGGGGAACTCGGCGCGCGGCCGAGAGCTCGGCTCAGGCGGTCGGGCTGTGGATCTCGACCGCCACCACGCCGGTTTCGGGGTGGTCGACGGGCACGTGGAGCACCGCGTATTCGCCGGTGGACAGCATGGCGGCGCGGCGGAGTTTGCCGGAGTCCGGTGTGGCCGTCGCGCGCACCACCGCGTCGATGATCTGCGGCAGCACGGGCCCGTGGCTGCACAGCACCGTGGTCACGCCCTTGCGGAGCCGCCGCGCGACCACCCTGGTGACCGCTGCGGCATCGCTGCGGAAGGCATCCTGACTGATCTCGGCCTTCTCTTTGACCGGAAGGCCGGTGACCCGGGCCGTGGGCGCGATGGTCTGTTCGCAGCGGACCGCGGGAGAGGAGATCAGCTTGGCCGGACGGTACGCCGCGATGCCGTGCGCGACGCTGAGCGACTGGTCGATCCCGCGCTGGAGCAGGGGGCGGGTGGCGTCGGGCCCGTCCCAGTTCTCGGGGGGCGTGGCCTTGCCGTGCCGCAGGGCGATGATGGCGAAGGTGCGGGCGCGGCCCTGCTCGTGCAGCTCCGCGAAGCGCTCGACGATGTCGACGTCATGCGGGTAGCTCAGCGCGGCACGGGCATCGGCGGGCGACATCCAGTGCAGGCTCTCGATCTCGTCGTTGGCGGCGAACGTCGAGTTGGCGATCGCCAGCTCGGCGACCTCGGCCGCCCAGTAGTACACGACCTTGTCGCGGCCGTTCGGCAGCTGGTACTCGACGACTCCGAGCGGCGGGCCCAGCGCCACGACCAGTCCGGTCTCTTCGGCGATCTCGCGCACGGCGGTCTCGGGCAGGGTCTCGCCCGGGTCGACCTTGCCCTTGGGCAGCGAGGTGTCGCGGTGCTGGGTGCGGTGCACCAGCAGGATCTCGACGCCCTGCTTCGTGTCGCGCCAGCACACCGCGCCGGCGGCGAGCACCGGCGGGCTCGACGCGTCCGAGGGACTCACCGAAGCGCCCCACCGCGCCGCCGACCGGCGATCTGACGCATGAGTGCCGACTGCATGTCGACCAGGGGCTCGCCGCTGGGCGACAGGTCGTGCCGAACCCAGACGCCGTCCGAGCCGAGCCACCACGACGAGGTCTGGTCGCTCATCGCCTGATCGAGCAGCTCGGCGAGCTCGTCGAGGTGCTCCGGCCGCACCAGGCGCACGAGCGCCTCGACCCGGCGATCCAGGTTGCGGTGCATCATGTCGGCGCTGCCGATGTAGACCTGCGGATCGCCGTCGTTGGCGAACCAGAAGATGCGCGAGTGCTCCAGGTAGCGGCCCAGGATGCTGCGCACCTGGATGGTCTCACTGAGACCTTCGACGCCCGGCCGCAGCGAGCAGATGCCGCGCACCACGATGTCCACCGGCACCCCGGCCTGACTGGCCCGGTAGAGCGCGTCGATGATCGCCTCGTCGACGATGGAGTTGACCTTCAGCCGGATGCCGCTGGGCTTGCCGGCGAGCGCGTTGTCGGTCTCGGCCTGGATGCGCTTCAACAGCCCGGTGCGCAGGTGCAGGGGAGCGACCAGGAGGCGCTTGAACTTCTTCTCGATGGCGTAGCCCGACAGCTCGTTGAACAGGCGGGTGAGGTCTTTGCCGACGGTGTCATCCGCGGTGAGCAGGCCCAGGTCTTCGTAGATGCGGCTGGTCTTCGGGTTGTAGTTGCCGGTGCCGATGTGGCTGTAGTGCCGCAGGGTGCCGTTGCGGTCCTGGCGCACGACCAGGGCCAGCTTGCTGTGGGTCTTCAGCCCGACCAGGCCGTAGACCACGTGCACCCCGGCCTTCTCGAGTTTTCGCGCCCAGCCGATGTTGGCCTGCTCGTCGAAGCGGGCCTTGATCTCGACCAGGGCGAGCACGGCCTTGCCGGCCTCGGCCGCGTCGATCAGAGCCTCGACGATCGGGCTGTCGCCGCTCGTGCGGTACAGGGTCTGCTTGATGGCCAGCACGTTCGGATCGGAGGCCGCCTGCTCGAGGAAGGCCTGCACGCTGGTCGCGAACGATTCGTAGGGGTGGTGCAGCAGGATGTCGCCGCGGTCGATCGACGCGAAGACATCGGGCTTCTCGGTCGGTTCGACCGGCAGCAGGTTGATGCTGGTGGTGGGCACGTCGCGCGGGTACTTCAGCGAGGGCCGGTCGAGCTTGGTGACCTCGAACAGGCCGCCCAGGTCGAGCGGCGCCGGCAGCCGGTACACCTCCTGCTCGGTGATCTGCAGTTCGCTCATCAGCAGCCCGAGCGTGACCTCATCCATGTCGTCGCTGATCTCGAGCCGGATCGGCGGGCCGAAGCGCCGTCGGAGCAGTTCCTTCTCGAGCGCCTGGATCAGGCTCTCGGTCTCGTCCTCCTCGACTTCGACATCCTCGTTGCGCGTGACGCGGAACTCGTGGTGCTCGACGATCTCCATGCCGGGGAACAGGTCGCCGAGGTGGTTGGCGATCAGGTCTTCGAGCGGAATGTAGCGCAGCAGGCCGCGCTCGTCATCCGGCAACTGGACGAAGCGGGGCAGGTTCTGCGGAACCTTGAGCCGGGCGAACTCCTCCTTGCCGGCCTTCGGATTGCGCACCCGGATCGAGAGGTTGAGCGACAGCCCCGAGATGTACGGGAAGGGATGGGCGGGGTCGACCGCGAGCGGCATGAGCACCGGGAAGATCTGGGCCGAGAAGATCTCGCTCACGCTGACGCGATCCTTCTCGTCGAGGTCGCTCCAGCTCTCGATGTGGATGCCCGCCTCGTCGAGGGCGGGCTTCACCAGGTGCCGGAACGCGCGGGCGTGCCGGTCTTGCAGTTCGTGCGCCATCTGGCTGATGTCGGCGAGCACGTCGAGCGGAGCCCGGCCCACGTTGGTCGGCACCGCGAGCCCGGTGGCGATGCGGCGCTTGAGTCCGGCGACGCGGACCATGAAGAACTCGTCGAGGTTGCTGGCGAAGATCGCCAGGAAGTTGGCGCGCTCGAGCAGCGGTTGGTTCGGGTCCTCGGCGAGTTCGAGCACACGCTGGTTGAACGCCAACCAGCTGAGTTCGCGGTCGAGGAAGCGGTCGGGGGGCAGCGTGCCGTCATCCACCAGGACCGGTTCTGCCTCGTCGTCATCGAGCAGATCGGCCGCGATGGTGGCATCGCCGAGGGGGCTGTCGCTCTCCATCGACCCATCATGGCATCGCGCCGTGAATGCCTGGTGAACAGGGACGCGGCGTGATCGCCTCAGGACACCGGCGCGGGCAGCCGTTCGGTCTCGTCGTCGTACACGTTGAAGCGGTAGCCGACGTTGCGCACGGTGCCGATCAGCGACTCCAGGTCGCCGAGCTTCGCGCGCAGGCGGCGCACGTGGACGTCGACGGTGCGGGTTCCGCCGAAGTAGTCGTAGCCCCAGACCTCGCTGAGCAGCTGCTCGCGGGTGAACACCCGTGAGGGGTGCGTGGCGAGGAATCGCAGCAGCTCGAACTCCTTGAAGGTGAGGTCGAGCGGGCGGCCATGCACCTTGGCCGAATAGCTCGCCTCGTCGATCACGACTCCGGAGGCCTGGATCTTGGACGACGACTTGTCTTGCGCCATGCGCCCGATCACCAGCCGGATGCGCGCATCCACCTCGGCGGGCCCCGCCGTCTCGAGCAGCACGTCATCGATTCCCCAGTCGGCCGAGACCGCGGTGAGGCCGCCCTCGGTGAGCACGAGGACGAGTCCGACGGTCACGCCGGTGGTGTTCAGGATCTTGCACAGCGACTTGGCGCTCGCCAGGTCGTGGCGGCCGTCGATCAGGATCAGGTCGGCGGCCGGCGCATTGATCAGAGCGGCGGGCTCGGCCGGGATCGACCGGACCCGGTGGCTGAGCAGCCCGAGCGCGGGCAGAACCTCGCCGTCGACCGCCCCGGTCAGGATCAACAGCTGGGCCACGGGTCCTCCAAAACGCCTACCGCACAGTGTATCGACCGATTCCGCAGCCTTCTTTCCCCGGACGCCGACGACGATACGATCGCCTCATGGCCTGGTCGTTGCGCAGCGTGATCCCTGTCTGGGTGGTCGCGCTGGCCGGCGCGGTCGCGGTCGGAGTGTTCGCAGCATCCGCGTCGCTCACCTGGCTCCCGATCGTGCTGGCCGGATCGGTACTGGTGACCATGGCGATCCAGCTGGCGCTGCAGCGCAAAGAGGGGCTGGTCACGCGGATGATGGCGAGCCTGGGCGGGGCGCTGGTGATCTGCGCGCTCGCGTCCGGCATCCTGGCCCTGATGCGAACGTAGACTGAGGGCATGATCCTCGCGCTGGAACTGCTGTTCGTCGGGCTGCTCGCGCTCGCCGGCCTGGCGATCGCGTTCGTCTCGATCACGGTGCTGTACAACCTGTTCCGCGGCCAGTCCTGACCTCTCTCATCGGCACTCGACCCAGAATGTTCGAACTCGATACCACCCTGCCCGCCGAGATCGTGCCCCTGTCGTGGCTGCTCGGGATCTGGGAGGGCAGCGGCATCGTCGCGTACCGGGTCGGCGACGAGATGCGCGAGCACGAGTTCGGTCAGCGGGTGGCCTTCACGCAGGACGGCACGCCCCACATCCAGTACAGCTCGTCGACCTGGCTGTTCGGTGCGACAGACGATGATGCTCCGGATGACGCTCCCGCTCCGGTTCCGACCCCGCTGTTCTCCGAGATCGGCTACTGGCGCCTGGCGCGGCCGCTCGGCGACGCCGACGTCGGACCGGGCATGCTCCCCGGCATCGGCGAGCCGGCCTTCACCACCGCCGACGAGGTCGAGGCGCTGCGCACCGCGGGCGGCGCGTTCGAGCTCGAGGTGTCGATCCTGCATCCGGGTGGGGTCAGCGAGCTCTACCTGGGTGAGGTGAAGGGGCCGCGCATCGATCTGGCAACGGATGCGGTGGTACGCACCGCCTCAGCCAAGGACTACGCCGCCGCGACCCGCCTGTACGGCCTGGTCGACGACCACCTGCTCTGGGCCTGGGACATCGCGGCCCTCGGCCAGGAGCTGCGCACCCACGCCTCGGGGAGGCTGGCCCGTGTCGAGTGAGCCCGGCGCCGTCGTCGACCCCTTCACCTTGCGCGACGGGGCCGTCGGGGTACCGCCGCGGCACTACGGCAATCCGCTCGGCGAGCAGCGCGAGCTGGCCGCCGGCCGCGCGATCGTCGATCTCTCGGACCGCGATGTGCTCTCGGTCACCGGGCCGGATCGGCTGAGCTGGCTCGACTCGCTGACCTCGCAGCGGCTGATCGGGTTGGCGCCGGGTGAGTCGGCCGAGACCCTGCTGCTCGATCCGAGCGGCCGCGTCGAATACGCCGCGCGCGTGCTCGATGACGGCGAGACCACCTGGTTGCTGATGGATGCCGGAACCGGCGCGGGCTTCCTCGCCTTCCTGGTCAGGATGCGCTTCATGCTGCGGGTCGAGGTGCTCGACCGCTCGTCGGAGTTCGCCACGATCGGATCGCTCGGCCAGGTGCCCGCGAGGCTGGCGGCCGCGACCGCCGAGGCCAACGGGATGCCGCTGATCTGGCACGATCCGTGGCGGTCGATCGTCGCCGGCGGATTCCAGTACGCGGCGATCCCGGTGCACCCCGCCGAGAGCTGGGACTACGCCGAGTCGCTGGTCGCGCGCTCGAATCTGGACGCGCTCGGCGCCGTTCCGGCGGCGGGCACCCTGGCGCTCGAGGCGCTGCGGATCGAGGCCTGGCGGCCGCGGGCGGCCACCGAGATCGACGGGACGACGATTCCGCACGAGCTCGACTGGCTGCGCTCCGCGGTGCATTTGAGCAAGGGCTGCTACCGCGGGCAGGAGACCGTGGCCAAGGTGCACAACCTCGGGCACCCGCCGCGGCGGCTGGTGCTGCTGCACCTCGACGGCTCGGAGGGTGTGATCCCCGCCGCGGGCGACGAGGTATCCGTCGGCGTCGGCGACGACGCCACCGTCGTGGGGCGCGTCACGGCGGCGTCGCTGCATCACGAGCTCGGCCCGATCGCGCTGGCCGTGCTGAAACGCTCGGTGGATCCGACCGCCGCGCTGACGGTCACCGCAGCAGACGGAGTGGTGCTCGCGGCCGCGCAGCAGGTGATCGTGCCGCCGGATGCCGGTGCCGAGGCCAACGTGCCCCGCTTGCCGCGGGTCGGAGCCGTGCGGCGCTGAGCCTCAGCGCGGGGCGACAGCCGGCCAGTCCAGCGTGAGTTCGCCGAGGCGCCAGCGCGTGCGGCCACCGCGCACCGGCCAGCCGGCATCGCGCAGGGACGACACCACCGCGATCCAGCGCTGCGTGGGCCCGTAGACGGCGAGCGGCGCGTGCACGGCCCAGAGCCGGTCGAGCTCGAGGAGCAACTCGTGGATGCGCTCACCCGGCACATTGCGGTGGATGAGCGCCTTGGGCAGTCGCTCGGCGACGATCGAGGGCTGCTCGAGCTCGGCGAGACGCAGCGAGATGGTGAAGCTCTGCGGGCCGGTCGGGCCGAGAGCGATCCAGGATGCGACCCGGCCCACCTCGTTGCAGGTGCCCTCGACCAGGATCCCGCCGGGCTGCAGGCGCCCGCACATCGTCGCCCAGGCGTCGGTGACCTCGGATTCGTCATACTGCCGCAGCACGTTGAGTGCCCGGATGATCGCGGGCCGCCGGTCGTCGGGTGTCGGCGTCTCGAAGCCCCCCAGCCGGAAGCTGACGCCATCGCGGGCAGCGGCAGTGGCGATCCGCACGCGTTCGGGGTCGATCTCGATGCCGACGACGTCGACGTCGGGCCGGACGGCCGCCAGGCGGTCGCGCAGTTCGAGCGTGGTGGTCGCCGCCGCGCCGTAGCCGAGGTCGACGACCAGCGGGTCGGTCGTCGAGCGGAGGACGGGCTGGGCGGCGATCCAGCGGTCGACCCGGCGCAGCCGGTTGACTCCGGTGGTGCCGCGGGTGATGCGGCCTCGCAGGGCGGCGCGGGGGACGGATGCGCGCGCCATTCCACGATTCTCGCGCTCGATAGGCTGATTCGCATGACGCACACCCTGATCCTGCTCCGCCACGGCAACTCGGATTGGAACACCAAGAACCTGTTCACCGGGTGGGTCGATGTCGACCTGAGCGACCAGGGGCGCGCCGAGGCCAAGCACGCCGGCGAGCTGATCCGCGACGCCGGGCTGCTGCCCGACATCCAGTACACCTCCCTGCTCAAGCGGGCGATTCACACGGCCGACATCGCGCTGGCCGAGGCCGACCTGGACTGGTTGCCGGTCAAGCGCAGCTGGCGCCTCAACGAGCGCCACTACGGCGCGCTGCAGGGCAAGGACAAGGCGCAGACCCTGGCCGAGTTCGGCGAGCAGCAGTTCATGACCTGGCGCCGCAGCTTCGACGTGCCGCCGCCCCCACTGCCCGACGACAGCGAGTTCAGCCAAGCGCACGACCGCCGCTATGCCGGGCTCGGCGACGAGCTGCCGCGCACCGAGTCGCTGAAGCTGGTGATCGACCGGATGCTGCCCTACTGGCACTCAGATATCACTCAGGACCTCGGCGCCGGCCGCACCGTGCTGGTCACGGCCCACGGCAACTCGCTCCGAGCGCTCGTGAAGCACCTCGACAGCATCTCGGACGACGCGATCGCCGAACTCAACATCCCGACCGGCATCCCGCTGGTCTACGAACTGGATGACGCCTTCATGCCGGTCGCGCCCGGCCGGTACCTCGACCCCGAGGCCGCCGCCGCGGGTGCCGCGGCGGTCGCGAACCAGGGCAAGAAGTAGCGGCAACGTGACATCCGATGCCCGAGACGGGCATCGGCGCTGGCACGGGCGTGAACGGCCCTGCGGCGGAGGCCAGAAATGGCCTCCGCTCCCAGCTCCAGCGCGCGGATGGGCAGCCCCGAGGAACGGCGCGACCGCGTCGTGCCGTTCCTCGGCACGCGCGCCGCAGAAGCGGCGGCGCGCCAGAAGAATCAGGCGTCTTGCGGCACCCAATCGCCGGTCGCCAGGTACTGGACCTTCTTAGCGATCGAGACCGCGTGGTCGGCGAAGCGCTCGTGGTAGCGCGAGGCGAGGGTGGCATCCACCGTGTCGACGGTCGCGCCCTTCCAGGTCTCGCCCAGCACCTTGTCGAAGACGCTCAGGTGCAACGCGTCGACCTTGTCGTCCTCGTTGCGGATGTCTTCGGCGATCTCGACGTCTTCGGTGCGCAGCAGCTCGGTCAGCTTCTTGGCGATCTCGACGTCGAGCGCGCCCATGTCACGGAAGGTGCTGCGCAGGCCCTTCGGCACCACCCTCTCGGGGAACCGGTAGCGGGCGAGCTGGGCGATGTGCTCGGCCATGTCGCCCATCCGTTCGAGCGAGGCGCTGATCCGCAGCGCGCTGACCACGATGCGCAGGTCGCGCGCCACCGGATTCTGGCGGGCCAGGATCTGGATGGCCAGTTCGTCGAGCTCGGCCGCGAGCGCGTCGATCTTCTGGTCGTCGGCGATGACCGTCTCGGCCAGGGTGACGTTGGACTCGTTGAACGACTCGGTCGCGCGCTCGATCGAGCTGGCGACGAGCGTCGAGATCTCGACCAGGCGGTCCTGCACCTCTCGCAGCTCCTGCTGGAATACCTCGCGCATGCCGATCCTCTCGCTGTCGGGCACGATGAATCGCCCCGTTCGCCGGCCACGTTGCTCCGATCAGGTGAACGGATGGTGGCCGACGGCTGAACTTCACCCCAAGTCGCCTGCGATCGACCCCCCGCCGACCGGTTCGGCAACTCGGTGCGCCCTAATCTAGTCGCATGGACCCGGCGCACTGGCTTGTGCCTGTCGCCCTCGTCTTCGGCCTGGTGGTCGGCGTGGGCGTCTCTGTCGCGGTCATGGCGGCGCATCGCCGTGGCCGGAGCGCCGTGGCCGTGATCACGCCGACGGTTCCGGATGGCGTCGAAGAGGTGATCGACTCCCTCGAATCCGCCGGCGTGGTCGTCGACTCGTCGAACAACGTGCTGTCCGCATCGACGGCCGCCCTGGCGTACGGACTGGTGTGGAACCAGGCGCTGGTGCATCCCGAGCTGGTGGCTCTGGTCGATCAGGTGCGGCGCGACGGCATCCCGGTGAGCCGGGAGCTGAGCCTCGCCCACACCGCCTTCGGCGAGAACCAGTTGCACCTGCAGGTGCGGGTGGTGCGATTGGGCACGCGCTTCGTGCTGCTCATCGCCGAAGACCGCACAGAGGCCTACCGGCTCGATGAGGTGCGCCGCGACTTCGTCGCGAATATCAGCCACGAGCTCAAGACCCCGATCGGCGCCATCGGGCTGCTCGCGGAGGCGATCGAAGCCGCATCCGACGACCCGGTCGAGGTGAAGCGCTTCGCCAAGCGGCTCACCATCGAGGCGGACCGCCTCGCTCACCTCACGCACGAGATCATCGAGCTGAGTCGCCTGCAGGCGGCGGCACCCCTGGCCTCGGCCGAGAAGGTGGACATCGACCGGGTGGTCGCGCAGGCCGTCGACCGCAATCGGGTCGCCGCCGAGTCGCACCGCATCTCGCTGGTCAGTGGCGGGGATGCCGGCGCCGAGGTCTACGGCGATGAGCAACTGCTGGTCACGGCCGTTCACAATCTGATCGCCAACGCGATCCAGTACTCGCCGGACGGCTTCCGGGTCGGCATCGGCGTCACCAACTCCGACGGCGTCGTCGAGATCGCGGTGACCGATCAGGGAGTCGGAATCCCCGAGAACGAGCGCGATCGCGTGTTCGAGCGCTTCTTCCGGGTCGACAACGCCCGCAGCCGCCACACCGGGGGCACCGGCCTCGGTCTCAGCATCGTCAAGCATGCAGTGCAGAACCACGGCGGCGACGTGCGGGTCTGGTCGCAGCAGGGAAGCGGATCGACCTTCACGATCCGGCTTCCCGAGGCGCCGAAGGTGCTGCCTGCAGCCGCACCGGCGGCCGTCCACACCGCCAGTCCCTCGGCGGCCCCACCCACCACCCTCGGAGCGAGCACGTGACGCGCATCCTGATCGTCGAAGACGAGCCCTCGCTCAGCGAGCCGCTGTCGTTCCTGCTGCGCCGGGAGGGTTACGAGACCGAGATCGCCGCAGACGGCCGCGAGGCGCTCGCCGCGTTCGACCGTGACGGGGCAGACCTGGTGCTGCTCGATCTGATGCTGCCCGGCTTGCCGGGAACCGAGGTGTGCCGCGAGCTGCGCACCCGCTCATCCGTGCCGATCATCATGCTGACGGCGAAGGACAGCGAGGTCGACATCGTCGTCGGTCTCGAGCTCGGTGCCGACGACTACGTGACCAAGCCATACTCGACCCGCGAACTGCTCGCGCGGATCCGCGCGGTGCTCCGGCGGCGCATCGAGGTGGACGACCTCGACGAGTCGGTGCTCGAGGTCGGCGGGGTGCGGATGGATGTCGACCGCCACGCGGTCTCGGTCGGCGGCAAGGAGGTTCCCATGCCGCTGAAGGAATTCGAGCTGCTCGAGCTGCTGCTGCGCAACGCCGGGCGCGTGCTGACCCGCGGGCAGCTGATCGACCGGATCTGGGGAGCCGACTACTTCGGCGACACCAAGACGCTCGACGTGCACATCAAGCGGATCCGCTCGAAGATCGAGGTCGATCCCTCGCAGCCCGTGCTGCTGCTGACGGTGCGCGGCCTCGGGTACCGCTTCGAGGCCTGACCCGCGACGCCCTCGCCGGTCGAGTAGCCGCGACGCCTGAACTTGCCGGTCGAGTAGCCGCGGAGCGGCGAGACCCTCTAGTTCGGGGTCGGCGTCGGGGTCGGCGTCGCCGTGAGGCTCGGCGTGGGAGTCGGAGTCGGAGTGGGCGTGGGCAGCAGGTTCTGATACTGCGGCAGCGACCCGTCGAGCACGGGAACCGTGAGCTGGCTGCCCTCCTCGTCGCCGTACTGGAAATAGATGTGTGCGAGCGAGCCCGGCTTCACGTCGAGTCCGGAGAGCAGGAATTGCCCCTTCTTGCCGTACCCGAAGTCGGTCGTGGCGTCGGGCTTCAACGCAGCGTGCACGGTGGTGCGGTCGCTGCCGTCGTCGTACTGCACGTTGAGCTGGATCAGGTTGCCTGTCGGGTTGTAGGCCGAGAACAGGAGGTTGCCGTCGGTGCCAGACTTGCTCAGCACCAGGGCGTTGAGCACCTTGACCTGGCCCACGGTCGTGCTCACGCCGTCACTGGCGTCGTAGGGCTTCAACGAGGCGATCGGGGCACAGGCGGCGACGCCCATCATGACCAGGGCGGCGAGAGCCGCCGCAGCTGCGGCGCGTACCTTCACGTGAGAACCTTCCGATCGCGGATCGACCGTCACATTCTACCGGGGCTCACCGGGCGCGCTTCTCACCAGCCGCAGTACGCCCCGACCCAGTCCAGCAGCGCGTTCTTGATGGCGGGCGGGGTCACCACCGAGAACAGCGCATCATGGTACGGCCCGGCATCGACCCGCAGCGGGATGAGCGTTCCGATCTTGTCCTCGGCCACCCGGTGCTGCAGGCATCCCTCGGGGACGAAGTCGAGGGTGATCGTCGTCGGGGCCGATGCGGCAGTGAGCGTGAGATCGAAGGTCCGGAACGTCCCCTCCCGCTGCGCGAGCAGGGTGGTGTCCTCCGTGCTGAGGAGAGTGACGGATCCCGGCGCCCCGGTGGGCGTGAAGGTCAGGTCGAGAAGCGCGGCGCGCTTGCCGCCCGTGGCTCCGTCGGCCGCCGCTGGATCAAAGCGCAGCGCCGGAGCGACGGAGATCTTCGCCACCTTCTCGAAGTCCTGCTGGGCGCAGTCCTGGCCGTGCACCACCGACATGGAATCGAAGGGGATGCTCGGCGTGACCGTCGCGCTCCCCGTCGAGCCGTCTGGTCGCTGGTACCGCACCCGGACGACGGGGGACGCCTTCGTCGCGTCGCAGCGGCCGGGGGCCAACGCGATCCGGAAGTCTGTCGTGCTCGTGGCCAGGAGCTGGCTCGGCGTCGAGGTCGAGGAGACCGTCTTGGTGAACCAGGCCGAGGTGAAGCTGGCCGAGGTGATCGTCAGGTCGACCTTGCTGTGGTTGGTGATCTCGATCTGGGCGCCCCGGATGGCGTAGTCCGAGCGGAGCTGATAGACCGACACCCCGAGATCGACGCGCTTCTCGGCGGGCGAGCTGCACCCGCTCAGTGCGAACCCGGTGACCAGCAGGACGAACGCGCCGATGATCGCCGGACTGGCGATCCGACCTCTCATGGGGGAAGTGTATGCGGTGAGAAAGAAATCCCGGCGGGGGTGTCCTCCCGGGCGGGTGCCGTACGTCGATCGATCATCGACACACCGACGAAAGGCACGAAAATGGAATTCCTGTTCCTGGTCTGCACCGATTCGACCGCTCCGGAGTATCGGGCCGAAGAGGACAACATCGAGGAATGGTGGGATGAGGTGGTCCGCCGGGGCATGACGCTCGCCGGCGATCGGCTCCGGCCGCCTGCCGATGCGACCACCGTGCGCGTGCGCGACGGGGCTCTCGCGGTCACCGACGGTCCCTTCGTCGAGACGAAGGACTACATCGCGGGATTCGACCTGCTGAAATGCGCGGACCTCGACGATGCGATCGACATCGCCTCGCGGCATCCGATGGCCCGTTTCGGTCAGATCGAGATCCGCCCGATCTGGCCGCTCGGACCCGAGGTCGCCGCGGGCGATTCGGCGGGCGACGCGGCGGGCGATGCAGCGGAGCCGGCTCAGGCGTGACAGCGGCTCGAGACGATGCGATCGTCCGCGCGCTGCGCGCGGCGGCGGCGGAGGAATCCGCGCGCATCGTCTCGACCGTGGTCCGCATCACCGACGACTGGGACCTCGCCGAGGACTGCCTGCAGGACGCGTTCGCCCGAGCGCTCGCGACCTGGCCGGTCGACGGCATCCCGAACAGTCCGGGCGCCTGGCTGACGACCGTCGCCAAGAACCGGGCGATCGATCAGCTGCGGCGCGCGGCGGCGGAACGACGGGCGGTGCGCGGCGCGGGCATCGAGCGCGAGTTGGAGCTGCTGGCGGAGGAGGGGGAGCAGGTGGATGAGCAATCGCAGGCGCACGACCGGCTGGCGCTGCTGTTCACCTGCTGCCACCCCGCCCTCGCCCCCGACGCGCGAGTCGCCCTGGCGCTGCGGACCGTGGTCGGGATGTCAGTCGCCGAGATCGCGCGCGCCTTCCTGGTCAGCGAATCGACCATGGAGAAGCGACTGGTCCGCGCGCGTGCCAGGATCAAGAACGCCGGCATCCCGTTCCGCGTCCCGCCCGCCGAACTCTGGCCCGAGCGGATGCCTGCCGTGCTGGCGGTGCTCTACCTGCTGTTCGGCGAGGGCTACTCCTCCACCGAGTCCGAGCAGTTCGTGCGCGAACCGATCGCCCGTGAGGCGATCCGGCTGCAGCAGCTGCTGCTGGCGGCGAATGCCGACGCCTCGGCGGCGCCCGATGCCGAGGTCGCCGGACTGCTGGCGCTCATGCTGTTCCAGCACGCGCGTCGTCGCGCGCGGTCGACCCCCTCGGGCGACATCGTCGTCTTGGAGGACCAGGACCGGGCGCTGTGGGATGCCGAAGAACTCGCCGAGGGCCGTCGCGCCCTGGAGCGCGCGACCCGGCTGCTCGCGTCGGCGGACCAGCAGCCCGGGCCGTACTACCTGCAAGCCGCGATCGCGTCGTGCCATGCTGCAGCCGGCCGCTACGAGAACACCGACTTCGCGCGCATCGTGACCCTGTACGACCTGCTCGCGGTGACCGCACCGTCGCCGGTCGTCGAACTGAACCGCGCGGTCGCGGTCGCGATGGCCAGGGGCCCCGCCGCCGGCCTCGACGCGCTCGACCGGTTGGACGCGAACGGCGAGCTCGAGAACTACTACCTGCTGCCGGCGACGCGGGCCGATCTGCTGCGCCGGCTCGGGCGCGCGGGCGATGCCCTCCCGCAGTACGAGCGCGCTCACGACCTCGCGCCGTCGCCCGCCGAGCGTCGCTATCTCCGGGCGCGGATGGCGCAGGTTCGCGACCGGCTGACGGAGTCGTCCGGACCGTCGAAGGCCTGATCCGACCCGGAATCGCGGGCATCCCCTGTGGTAAATTCGTCCTTCTGCGGAAGGAGTCCCCCATGCTCTTCGAGGTCGGCGAAACGGTCGTCTACCCGCACCACGGTGCGGCCACCATCACCGAGGTCAAGAAGCGCATGGTCAAGGGCGAAGAGAAGCTCTATCTGAAGCTCAACGTCACCCAGGGCGACCTGACGATCGAGGTACCGGCCGACAATGTCGACCTGGTGGGCGTCCGTGACGTGATCGGCAAAGAGGGGCTCGACCAGGTGTTCGAGGTGCTGCGCGCGCCGTTCACCGAAGAGCCGACCAACTGGAGCCGGCGCTACAAGGCCAACCTCGAGAAGCTCGCGTCGGGCGACGTGATCAAGGTCTCCGAGGTGGTGCGCGATCTCTGGCGCCGCGATCAGGATCGCGGCCTGTCGGCCGGCGAGAAGCGCATGCTCGCCAAGGCGCGCCAGATCCTGACCTCCGAACTCGCGCTCGCCGAGAAGACCGACGAAGAGAAGGCATCGACTCTGCTCGACGAGGTCCTCGCCTCGTAACCGTCAATCCGGCGACCGGCCCGCTCGTCGCCGGTAGCCTCTTTCTCATGGGGCATCGGGTCGCGATCGTGGTCGTCGCCGCCGGCACAGGCAGCCGTCTCGGTCACGCCGAGCCGAAGGCGTTCGTCGAATTGCGCGGGATGACGATCCTGGAGCGCGCGCTGCGCGGCGTGTTCGAGTCGGCGGAGCCGGCGCAGGTGATCGTGGTCGCGCCCAGCGGACGGATGGCCGCGGCGCGCCGGATCGTCGAGATCGCGGCGGGCGCCGCATCCGGTGATGCCGTGGTGGTGGCGGGCGGCCCGTCGCGGCAGGCGTCGGTGGCGGCCGGTCTTGCGGCACTCGACTCGGACGCCGAGGTGGTGCTCGTGCACGACGCGGCCCGCGCGCTCGCGCCGGCCGAGCTCTTCGACCGGGTAGTGCGGGCGGTCGGACCCGGCACCGGGGTGATCCCGGCGCTGCCGGTCACCGACACCCTGAAGCGGATCGACGTGACGGAATTCGTGGTCGACACCGTCGACCGCAGCGAGCTGGTGCACGTGCAGACGCCGCAGGGGTTTCCTCGAGCCGAGCTGGTCGCGGCGTATGCGTCCGCCGATCGCGAATACACCGACGACGCGGCGCTGTTCAGTGCAGCCGGGCACGCGGTGGCGGTCGTCGAGGGGGAACCGCGCGCGTTCAAGATCACCACTCCGTGGGACCTGAACCGGGCCGAGCACCTGCTCGGGTCCGGCGGCCACGCGGGGCTGCGCACCGGGATCGGTCTCGACGTCCACGCCTTCGACGACGGCAGTCCGCTCTGGCTCGGCGGGCTGTACTGGCCGGATGAGCCGGGACTGGCCGGCCACAGCGATGGTGACGCCATCATCCACGCGATCTGCGACGCCCTGTTGTCGGCGGCCGGGCTCGGCGATCTGGGCGCGCGGTTCGGCACCGATGAGCCGCAATTCGCGGATGCCGCGAGCGAAGCATTCTTACGCGAGACGCTGGCGCTGGTGGCCGGCGCCGGGTTCGCCGTGGTCAATGTCGCGGTGCAGGTGGTCGCGAACCGGCCGAAACTCTCGGTGCGCCGCGACGAGATCGAGGCGAAGCTCGGCGAGCTGGTCGGGGCTCCGGTCAGTGTCTCGGCGACGACGACGGACGGGCTCGGGTTCACCGGGCGCGGCGAGGGGATCAGCGCGCTGGCCACCGCCCTGCTCGCCGGCGAGCGGTCACACTCGTGATCGCCCGGCGCGGCGGTCGCTAAACTCTCCCAGTGACCGTCCGCCTCTACGACTCCCGCGCGCAAGAGCTTCGCGACTTGCAACCGCTCGAGCCGGGCAAGATCGGCATGTATGTCTGTGGGCCGACGGTGCAGTCGTCGCCGCACATCGGGCACCTGCGCAGTGCTCTGGCATACGACCTGTGGCGGCGCTGGCTGTCGGCACGCGGCTACGCCGTCACCTTCGTGCGCAACGTCACCGACATCGACGACAAGATCCTGGCCAATGCGCCGGCGACCGGCTCCGAAGAATGGTGGGCGCTGGCCTACCGGGTCGAGCTCGAGTTCACGGCGGGGTACTCGACCATCGGGATCCTGCCGCCGACTTACGAGCCGCGCGCGACGGCGAGCGTGCCGCAGATGCAGGAGCTGATCCAGCGGCTGATCGAGCGCGGGCACGCCTACGTGGCCGACGACGGCTCGGGCGATGTCTATTTCGACGTCGCGAGCTGGCCCTCCTACGGCGAACTCACCCATCAGAAGCTCGACGACATGGTCGACTCGCCGGATGCCGCGACCCGCGGCAAGCGCGATCCGCGCGACTTCGCGCTGTGGAAGGGCGCCAAGCCCGCCGAGCCGGAGTCCGCGTCG
>Ga0068858_100000025_pt1 | contig 160546 bp, 157 predicted proteins | sample KBSSwiS12_FD_66589 | JGI IMG/M metagenome (GOLD analysis project Ga0068858, IMG submission 66589) | Switchgrass rhizosphere microbial communities from Kellogg Biological Station, Michigan, USA - KBS Switchgrass S1-2 | ecosystem: Host-associated > Plants > Roots > Rhizosphere > Soil ...
GGTCATCGGCGGCCTTGTCGAATGCCGGCACGGCGATGCGCCCGGGACGGCGCAACTGTTCCAGCACCGCCCCGGCCATGGCGACGTCGTGGGTGCCGGGCGGACCGCGGGTGGCCAGCAGCGGATGGACCTCGCGCGCCAACCGCTGGCGCGCGGACTTCGGCAGGTAGAAGTCATCGAGCGAGACGGCGACGCCGACCAGGCCGCGGTCGGCCAGCAGTTTCACCGTGGCCTGCGCGATCGTCGACTTGCCGGAGCCCTGCGGCCCGGCGAGCCCGATCACCACCACCTTGCGATGGGCTTGGCGCAGCCGCGCCGTGCGCGCGGCCAAGGGCTCGCAGATCGCCTCGAAGGTGGCGCGGAAGCTCTCCGGCAGGGCCTCCTCGGCGAGGAAGTTCGATATCCAGTCCTTGGCCAAGCGCGCCGCCTTGCTTGCGTCTTCCCCGCGAAGGGGATCCATCGGAGGCAGTACGCTAGCCGGCCGCTTCGCGATAGGCGTCGAGCGCCTGGCGCAGATCCTCGATCAGGTCGTCCGGGGCCTCCAGGCCGATATGCAGGCGCACCAAGGGACCCGGATAGTCGCGCTTGAAGCGCCGCTGGGTCAGTTGCGGGTCGACGGAGATCGCCAGGCTCTCGAAGCCGCCCCAGGAAAATCCCAAGCCGAACAGCTGCAGCGCGTCGAGAAAGGCGTTCACCGCGGCCTCCGGGCCGGGCGTCAGGGCGAAGGTGAAGAGGCTGGCGGCGCCGGTGAAGTCACGCTTCCAGAGCTGATGGTCCGGCGCGCCGGGCAGGGCGGGATGGTAGACGGCTGCGACCTCGGGCTGCAGGCCGAGCCAGTCGGCGATGCGCAGGCCATTGTCGCCCTGCCGCTCCAGCCGCGCCGGCAAGGTGCGCAGGCCGCGCAGCATCAGATAGGCGTCGTCCGGCGCCACCGCCCAGCCGAGGTGCAGGACGCCGTTGTTCAGCTGGCGCACCAGCGCCAGGTCGCTGGCCGCGACGGAGCCCATGAAGACGTCGGAATGGCCGCCGACATATTTCGTCAGGGCCTGGATCGACAGGTCGATCCCGTGCTGCAGCGGCTTGAAGAGATAGCCCGCGCCCCAGGTGTTGTCGCAGGCGGTGAGGATCCCGCGGGCGCGGGCGAGCTCGGCGACGCGGACAATGTCCTGCATCTCCATGGTCAGCGAGCCGGGGCTCTCCATCAGGATCAGCCGCGTCGCCGGCGAGGCGGCGCCGACCAGGGTCTCGGCCGGCTCGCGCGGATCGAAGTAGCGGACGACGACGCCGTAGCGCGCCAGCACGTTGTCGCAAAACCGGCGGGTCGGCGCATAGATGGTGTCGACCACCATCAGCTCGTCGCCGGCCTTCAGCACCGCCAGCAGGGCGCCGGTCAGCGCCGCCAGGCCGGAGGGATAGAGGGTGACGCCGACGGCGTGCTCCAGCGTCGCCAGCGCGTCCTGCAGCGCCGCCTGCGCGGCGAGCCCCTGGCGGCCGTAGGTCACCTGGTCCCAGTCGTAGAGCGAGGCGGCGTCGGGCATCAACACGGTCGAGCCGCGCTGGATCGGCGGCCCGACGGTCTTGGCGAGCGGTTGCGGCGCGGCGCCGGCGCGGATCAGGCGGGTCTTGTCGTGCATCTGAGCGCAGTTAGAGGCTCCGCCCCGCAGGGATCAAGCCTGCTCGCCGGCGGCGGCCTCGTCACGGCGACTTCAGGCGTCGGTGACGACGGCGGTGTCGTCGCGGCCGCCCCATTCGGTCCAGGAGCCGTCGTAGACCGCCACGTCTGCGCGGCCCAGGCGTGCGAGGCCGAGGGCCAGCAGGGCGGCGCTGACGCCGGAGCCGCAGGTGGTGACGATCGGGGCGTTCAGGTCGACGCCGGCGAAGGCCTGGGCCAGCTCGGCGGCCGATTTCAGCGTGCCGTCCTCGTTGACGAGGGCGCTCCAGGGCACGTTGGCGGCGCCCGGCATGTGGCCGGACCGCAGGCCCGCCCGCGGTTCGGGCGCTTCGCCGCGGAAGCGGGCGGCGGCGCGGGCGTCGACCAACTGGGCGCTGCGCTGGGCGAGATGCGCCTTCACGGCCTCGAGGTCGCGGACCAGCGCCGGGTCGAACTTCGGCGCGAGCTGGGTCGCGGGCGGGACGGGGGCCGTGGTCTCCAGCGGCCGGCCCTCGGCGCGCCAGAGCTTCAGGCCCCCGTCGAGGACGAGCACCTCGGGAAATCCCATGACCCGCAGCGTCCACCAGACCCGCGGGGCGGAGAACAGCCCGCGGGCGTCATAGACCACCACCGTCGCCTCGCGCCGCAGGCCCAGCGCGCCAGCGGCCTCGGCGAAGGCGTCGGGCGAGGGCAGCATGTGCGGCAGGTCGGTGGCGTGGTCGGCGATCGCGTCGATATCGAAGAAGACCGCGCCCGGCACATGGCCGGCGGCGTAATCGGCTCGGCCATCGCCCGTCTCGTTCGGCATGTACCAGGTGGCGTCGACGACCTGGACCTGGGGATCTCCCAGGCAGCCGGCCAGCCAGGCGGTGGTGACGAGGGGGTCGTTCATCGCGGGATCCGTCAGGCGGGAATCCACGGCGGGGCCGGCAGGCCCCGTTCGTTCAGGAAGGCCGGATTGTAGATCTTCGACTGGTAGCGCTGGCCGTGGTCGCACAGCACCGTCACCACCGTGTGGCCAGGGCCCAGGTCTTTGGCCATGCGGATGGCGCCGGCGACATTGATGCCGGTCGAGCCGCCCATCACCAGGCCCTCGTGCTCGACCAGGTCATAGATGGCCAGCAGCATCTCCTCGTCGGAAATCCGGTAGGCGCGGTCGACCTTCAGCCCCTCGAGGTTGGCGGTGATCCGGCCCTGACCGATGCCCTCGCTGATCGAGGTCCCCTCCGCCTTCAACTCGCCGTCGGTGTAATAGCTGTAGAGCGCCGCCCCGTGCGGGTCGGCGAGGCCGATCTGCACGTCGGGCTTGCGGTCGCGCAGCGCATCGGCGACGCCGGCCAAGGTGCCGCCGGAGCCGACCGCGCAGATGAAGGCGTCGACCCGGCCGCCGGTCTGGGCCCAGATCTCCGGCCCGGTGCTGCGGGCATGGGCCTCGCGGTTGGCGACGTTGTCGAACTGGTTGGCCCAGACTGCGCCCGCCGGCTCGCGCGCGGCGATCTCCTCGGCCAGGCGCCCGGAGTATTTCACGTAGTTCATCGGGTTGGCGTAGGGGACCGCGTCCACCTCGACCAGCTCGGCGCCGTAGAGCCGGATGGCGTCCTTCTTCTCCTGGCTCTGGGTGCGGGGGATGACGATCACCGAGCGGTAGCCCAGCGCCTTGCCGACCATGGCCAGCCCGATTCCGGTGTTGCCGGCGGTGCCCTCGACGATCACGCCGCCGGGCTGCAGCGCGCCGCGCGCCTCGGCGTCGCGGATGATCTGCAGCGCCGCGCGGTCCTTTACCGACTGGCCGGGGTTCATGAACTCGGCTTTGGCGAGGATCTCGCAACCGGTGATGTCGCTGGCGCGGCGCAGGCGGATCAGTGGCGTGTTGCCGATGGCGTCGAGAAGGCTCTGGGCGATCATGGATCGCTACTTAAGCCGCGCGCCGGCATCGGAACAGAGGGCGCGGCGCGACGGAGTTTGCAAACTGGCCCGGCGCGGGCCACTTAGCCGGCGAACTCCGCAGCGGACGCGCCCCAGGCGCCGAAAACATGACCCAGCCGAACGCCGTCATCGAAATCAACACCGCCCAGCGCCGCGTGCGCATCGGCCAGGCCGAGCAGCTGGCGGTGATCGCCGGTCCCTGCCAGCTGGAGAGCCGGCAGCACGCGCTGGAGACCGCCCACGCGCTGAAGGAGATCGCCGACCGGCTGGGGATCGGGCTGATCTACAAGACCTCCTTCGACAAGGCCAACCGCACCTCGGTGAACACCGCCCGCGGCGTCGGCCTGCGCGAGGCGCTGCCGATCTTCGCCGAGATCCGCGAGGCCACCGGCCTGCCGGTCCTGACCGATGTGCATGAGATCGACCAGTGCGCCGAGGCGGCCCAGGCCGTCGACGTGCTGCAGATCCCGGCTTTTCTCTGCCGCCAGACCGACCTGCTGCTGGCCGCCGGCCGCACCGGAAAGGCGGTCAACGTCAAGAAGGGCCAGTTCCTCGCGCCCTGGGACATGAAGAACGTGGTCGCCAAGGTGCTGGCCGCCGGCAATCCCAACGTCATGGCCTGTGAGCGTGGGGTCTCTTTCGGCTACAACACCCTGGTCTCCGACATGCGGGCGCTGCCGGTGCTGGGCGAGATCGGCTGCCCGGTGGTGTTCGACGCCACCCATTCGGTGCAGCAGCCCGGCGGCCAAGGGACGACCTCCGGGGGCCAGCGCGAATTCGTGCCGGTGCTGGCGCGTGCGGCGGTGGCGGTGGGCGTGGCGGCGGTCTTCATGGAGACCCATCCCGATCCCGACAACGCGCCGTCGGATGGGCCCAACATGGTGCCGATGAGCCAGTTCGAAGGGCTGATGGCCGAGCTTCTCGCCTTCGACGCCCTGGCCAAGCGCCGCAGCGCGGTGGCTTGACCCGGCGCCCGGCGCGCCGCACAGGCTAAGGCGATGGACCTTTCCGCCCTCCAGCACCTCCTGGGCCTGGTTCCCGGTCGCCGCGTCGCCTGCGTCGGCGACCTGATGGTCGACCGCTTCGTCTATGGCGAGGTCACCCGCGTCTCGCCGGAAGCGCCGATCCCGGTGCTGGCCCGCTCGCACGAGCTGATGATGCTGGGCGGCGCGGGCAACGTCGCGCGCAACGTCGCCGCGCTGGGCGGCGTGGTGGCGCTGGCCGGCCTGATCGGCGATGACGCCGAGGCGCGCGAGGCGCAGCGGCTGGTCGGCGAGGAAGCCGGCGTCGAGGGCTGGCTGGTCACCGACGCCGAGCGCCCGACGACGCTGAAGACCCGCTTCGTCTCCGGCGGCCAGCAGTTGCTGCGCGTCGACCTGGAGGCCAGCCGCCCGGTGGCTGGCGAGGTCGAGCAGACCCTGATCCGCAGCATCGGCGAGCTCGCCGCGGGCTGCGGCGTCATCCTGTTGTCCGACTACGGCAAGGGGGTGGTGACCGACGCGGTGATCGGCGCCTGCCGCGAGGCCGCCAGATCGACCGGGGCCAGGCTGGTGGTTGACAGCAAGGCCCGCGCCTTCGGTCGCTACGGTGCCGTCGACCTGATCAAGCCCAATGCCGCCGAGCTCGCCAACGCCACCGACCTGCCGACCGGCACGGACGCCGAGGTCGAGGCTGCGCTCGCCCGCGGGCTGGAGCTCTGGGAGACCCGGGCCATCCTGGTGACCCGCGCCGCCAAGGGCCTGTCGCTCGCCGTCCGCGGCGAGCCGGTGCGCCACTTCCCGACACAGCCGCGCGAGGTGTTCGACGTCTCCGGCGCCGGCGACACCACCCTGGCGGCGCTCGGCCTGGCGCTCGCCGCCGAGGCTCCGATCGAGGACGCCATCGGCTTCGCCCAGCTGGCGGCCGGGGTCGCGGTCTCCAAGGTCGGCACCGCCACCGTGACGCCCGAAGAGCTGATCGAGGCGGTGATCAGCGCCCATATGGCGCCGGCCGAGGCCAAGGTCGCCACCGTCCAGCGCCTGGTCGACGAGGTCGCCCGTTGGCGCGTCAAGGGTTTGCGGGTCGGCTTCACCAACGGCTGTTTCGACATCCTGCACAAGGGCCACGTGGCCTATCTGGCCCAGGCGCGCAGCTGGTGCGACCGGCTGATCGTCGGGCTCAACTCCGACGAGTCGGTGCGCGCGCTGAAAGGGGACGGCCGTCCGGTGAACGATCTGGAATCCCGCGCCCTGGTGCTGGCCGGCCTGGGCTCCGTCGACCTGGTGGTCCCTTTCGAGGAGGCGACGCCGCTGAAGCTGATCGAGGCCGCCCGGCCCGACGTGCTGATCAAAGGGGCCGACTATTCGGAAGACCAGGTGGTCGGCGGCGACCTGGTCAAGTCCTGGGGCGGCGAGGTGAAGCTGGCCCGGCTGGTCGACGGCTATTCGACCACCGCCGCCATCGCCCGGATGTCCAAGGGCAAGAGCAAGGCAGACAAGGAGCAGGCATGACCCGCAGAATCGCCTTCATCACCGGCGGCGCGGGCTTCATAGGCTCGAACATCGCCGCGCGCCTGGCCGAGGACCGCGGCCTCGACGTGGTGGTCTGCGACCGCCTGCGCGAGGCCGATCGCGGCAAATGGCGCAACATCGCCAAGCATCCGATCGGCGATTTCGTGGCCCCGGAGGAGATGTTCGACTGGCTCGGCAAGCGCTGGCGCGACATCGAGGTGGTGATCCACATGGCCGCGGTCTCCTCGACCACCGAACCGGACGCCGACAAGATCATCCATTCCAACTTCACGCTCAGCCGGGATCTCTTCCGCTGGTGCGCCGACCATCAGCGCCGCTTCATCTACGCGTCCTCGGGCGCGACCTACGGGGCCGGCGACCACGGGTTCGACGACGACAACGACTACGAGGCGCTGGCGAGCCTGCGGCCGCTCAACACCTACGGCTGGTCGAAGGCGCTGTTCGATCTATTCGCCGTGCGCCAGGCGAGCCGCGACTATGCGCCGCCGCAATGGGTGGGGCTGAAGTTCTTCAACGTCTATGGGCCCAACGAAGAGCACAAGGACTCGATGAAGTCGGTGGCCGCTCAGATCTGGCCCCATGTCCACGGCGGCCATAGCGTGCAGCTGTTCAAGAGCTACCGCGCCGATGTGCCAGACGGCGGGCAGATGCGCGACTTCGTCTATGTCCGCGACGTGGCCGACGTGATCCAGTGGCTGATGGCCGATCCGCAGGTGAACGGGGTGTTCAATCTCGGCAGCGGGACGGCGCGCAGCTTCGCCGACATGGCGCAGGCGGTCTTCAAGGCGGCGGGCCGCGAGCCCTCGATCGAGTACACGCCGATGCCGCCGGCCATTCGAGACAAGTACCAGTATTTCACCGAGGCCCGGATGGATCGGTTGAAGGCCGCCGGCTATGCGAAACCGATGACGCCGCTGGAGGAGGGGATCGAGGACTATGTCTCGCACTACCTCAGCCAGTCCGATCCCTATCGCTGAGCCATGCCCGAGGGCGGCAGCCATCCGATTCGCTGGCTCGCGCTGCTGATCCTCAGCCTGGTGCTGGTGCTGGGGGTGGCGACGGGCGTCTTCTTCGACGACCTGATGAAGACGGCGCTCGACCCCAAGACGCCGTTCCAGACCTATCGCCCGCCGCCGGCGCCGGACTACACGCGCTTGAAGGCCTGGGCGCTGCTGCCGGGCCATCCGGCGTCGGCCGCCCCTGCCGACGGTCCGGCGGACATCTTCTTCATCTCGCCCACCACCTTCGACGGCGGCCGCGACTGGAACGGGCCGATCTCCGACATGCGGGCGGATCGGGTGTTCAAGCGGGTGGTGGCCCCCAACTACGCCGGGCCGTTCCTGGAGGTCGGCCGGGTGTTCGCCCCGCGCTACCGCCAGGCCAGCCTCTACAGCCTGCTGACCCTGCGTGAGGACGCCCGCGCCGCCCGGGCGTTCGCCTACGGCGACGTCGCACGCGCCTTCAGGACCTATCTCGACCGTTTCAACCAGGGCCGGCCGATCGTCATCGTCGGCGTCGAGCAGGGGGGCCTGCTGGCCGAACGCCTGCTGGTCGAGGCGGTGGCGGCGGACCCGAAGGTGCGCGACCGGCTGGCCGTGGCCTATCTGATCGAGACGGCGGCGCCGGCCGACGATCCGCCGATCCCGCCCTGCCGCCGACGCGGCGAGCCAGGGTGCCTGGCGGCCTGGATCAGCGTTCCCGAGGGCCAATTGCAGCGCGCTTCGACCCTGCTCGACCGCAGCCTGGTCTGGGGTCCCGGCGGCGAACTGGTCAATCTCGCCGATCGGCCGGCGCTCTGCTTCAACCCGATCCTCGGGCGCGTGACGGACGAACCGGCCCCGGCGCGGCTGGCGCTGGGCGCGGCGAACGCCACCGGGCTGGAGTGGGGCGCGCGGCCCGGATTCCTCGCTCGCCAGGTCGCCGCGCGGTGCCTGGATGGGGTGCTTTACGTCAGTCGGCCGAAGTCGGCCTCGCTGACGCCGCAAGGCGACTGGGCCGACCGCCGAAGAGTCCCTGGATTCAATCTCTTCTACGCCGATCTTGAAGCCGACGCGGAGGCCCGGACGGCGAGCCTTCTGGCGCGCGACGCCGCCTCGCCGCCAGCGCGCTGAGCGGCTTGGCCAGCTTTTTCACCAGCGACACCCATTTCGGCGATCACCGCACGCTGAACCTCTATCCGCGGCCCTTCGCCAGCGTCGCCGAGATGGATGCAGAACTGATCCGCCGCTGGAACGCCGTGGTGGGCGCGGCCGACGAGGTCTGGCACCTCGGCGACTTCGCCCGCACCGCGGCGCGGGCGCGCGAAGTGCTGGCTCAGCTGAACGGGACCAAGCACCTGATCTTCGGCAACAACGACCGCGACCCCGGGCTCGAACAGGGCTGGGCCAGCGTCGCCCCCTATGCCGAGATCGAGCGCGACGGCCGCTGCCTGGTGCTCTGCCACTATCCCTTCCGCAGCTGGAATCGCCAGCACAGGGGCGCGCTCAACCTGCATGGCCACAGCCACGGCCGCCTGAAGCCGCTGAAGCGCCAGTTCGACGTCGGCGTCGACGCGCGGGACTATCGGCCGGTGACGGTGGCGGAGTTGATGGCCGAGGGTCTTAGCCCGCGTCCTTGAGGGCGAGGCCGGCCTTCCAGTCGAACAGCTCCTGCAGGACGTTCAGCGCCTTGCCGCGCTCTGACGTGAGCTCAGGATCGCGTGCGACGATCAGCCGGGCGTCGTCGCCGGCCGCCGCGATCAGCTCGCGATGCACGAAGGGATCGGCGAAGACGTAGTCGGGCAGGCCGGACTGGCGCAGGCCCAGCGCGTCGCCGCCGCCGCGCAGCTCCAGGTCGGTCTCGGCGATCTGGAAGCCGTCGTCGGTGCGCCGCAGGATGTCGAGCCGCTTCTGGGCGATCTCGGACAGCGGTGGGTCGTAGAGCAGGACGCAGGAGCTCTCCCGCCGGCCGCGGCCGACACGCCCGCGCAGCTGGTGCAGCTGGGCCAGGCCGAAGCGCTCGGCCTGTTCGATGATCATGATGGTGGCGTTGGGCACGTTGACGCCGACCTCGACCACGGTGGTGGCGACCAGCACCGAGAGCCGGCCCTCGGCGAACTCGGCCATCACCGCGTCCTTCGCCGCGGCCGGCATCTTGCCGTGCACCAGGCCGACGCTGGAGCCTAGCCGTTCCTTCAGCTCCGCGGCGCGGGTCTCGGCGGCGGCGAGGTCGGTCAGCTCTGATTCGGAGACCAGCGGACAGATCCAGAAGGCCTGGGCGCCGCTCGCCACCGCCTCGCGCAGCCGCGCCTCCACCTGCGGCAGCCGGGCCATCGGCGAGGCGCGGGTCACCACCGGCGTGCGCCCGGGCGGCTTCTCGTCGATGCGCGAGACGTCGAGGTCGCCGTAGAGGGTCAACTCCAGGGTGCGCGGGATCGGCGTCGCCGACATGGCCATGACGTGCACCGCCCGGCCTTTCGACAGCAGCCGTTGGCGCTCGGCCACGCCGAAGCGATGCTGCTCGTCGATCACCGCCAGCTCCAGCCGATGGAACACCACGTCGTCCTGGAAGAGCGCGTGGGTGCCGACCACCACCGCCACGTCGCCGGCGGCGATGCCGGCAAGTTTTTCCTTGCGCGCCGCCCCCTTGTCGCGGCCGGTGAGCAGGACGACCTCGACCCCATGCGCCGCCAGCGGCGCGGCGATGGTTTCGTAGTGCTGCCGCGCCAGGATCTCGGTCGGGGCCATGAAGGCGGTCTGGGCGCCGGCGGCGGCCACATCGGCCATGGCGCACATGGCCACCACCGTCTTGCCGGAGCCCACGTCGCCTTGAATGAGCCGGCTCATCCGCTCGCCGCCGGCGAAGTCGGCGCGGATCTCGCCCAGGGCCCGGGCTTGCGCCCCGGTGAAGGCGAAGGGCAGGTCGGCGCGGATCGCCTCGGCCAGGTCGCTGGCGGCGATCGCGGGGGCCGGAAGACGCCGGCGTTCGGCCTTGCGCTGGGCCATGGCCAGCTGCTGGGCCAGGAGTTCGTCGTAGGCGAGCCGCTTGAGGTGCCGGGCCTGCGGCGACAGGTCGGCGTCGCCCAACGGCTCGTGGAGCCGCCCGATGGCCTCGCGCCAGCTGGGGAAGCCTTCGCGTGCAAGCCAGGCGGGGTCCTGCCATTCGGCCGGGTCCGGCGCGCGCGCCAGGGCCTCGACGACGAACCGGCGGACGGTGCGGGCGGGAAGTCCGGCGGTGGCGGGATAGACCGGCTCCAACTCGGGGATCTCGGCGGCCCTGTCCGGCGCGACCAGGTAGTCCGGGTGGACCATCTGCCAGCCATAGCCCTGGTCCTCGACCTTGCCGGAGACGATGCGTCGCGAATTGACCGGATGGCGCTGCTCGAGCTGGCCGCCGAAGCTGCCGAAGAAGACCAGGGTCATGAAGCCGCTGTCGTCGAACACCCGCATGCGCCACGGCTGCTGCGGCCCCCGCGGGCGCTGGTAGCTCTCGACGGTGACCTGGAAGGTCATCACCTCGCCCTCCACGGCGTGGGCGATCTGCCCCTGGGTGCGGCGGACGAGCGAGTGCGGCTTGAGGAACAGGACGTCGCGGACGATCGGCCCCGCCAGCTTCTGCAGCAGCGGCGCAATGCGCGGCCCCACGCCCTTCAGCGTGCTTACCGGCGAAAACAGCGGGAACAGAATCTCGGGCCGCATATTTCTTTGAACCATGGCGCGGCTGGCGCTCGGACCGCGCGCGCTCTATATCGCGACCCTCTCATGAGCATAGATGACGCACGGCTGAAAAAGCTGAAGTTCCGCGCTTGGCGGCGGGGCTTCCGGGAAGCGGACCTCATCCTGGGGCCGTTTGCGGATCAATACGTCGCGGGATTCGACTCCGATCTGCTGGACGAGTTCGAGCGCCTGCTGGAGGTCCCCGATGTCGACCTCTACGCCTGGATCACCGACCGACTGCCGGTTCCGGCGGCATGGGACGGTGATTTGATGCGTCGGATCAAGGCGTTCCGCTTCGAGGTCTACGACGTCCGGGGAGACGACAATGGCGGCTGACGGCTCGCGTCTCCCCAGCCAGGCGCAGCTTCGCAGGGTCGCCGAGGACCCCGGCCGCCTCGACCTGGTGGGCGCGCCGGAGGGCTTCGACGCCCTGGTGATGGCCGACGTGGTGCGGGCGAGGAAGGGGCTGTCAGTCTTCGTCGCCCGCGACGCCGGCCGGCTGTCGGCCTTCGCCGATGCTTTTCGCTTCTTCGCCCAGGGCGTGGAAGTCATCGTCTTCCCCGCCTGGGACTGCCTGCCCTATGACCGGATCGGTCCCTCCGCCGGGGTCGCCGCCCAGCGGATGGCGACGCTTTCGACCCTGGCGGCGGGCCTCGACGAGAAGACCCCGCGCCTGCTGGTGACCACGGTGCCCGCCCTGATCCAGCGGCTGCCGCCGATCAAGTCGGTGAAGCGGGCGAGCTATTCCGCGCGGGCCGGTAACAGCGTCGAGATCGCCGACCTCGAGGCCTATTTCGCGGTCAACGGCTACCAGCGCGCCTCCACCGTCTCCGAGCGCGGCGAATTCGCGATCCGCGGCGGGGTGATCGACGTCTTTCCGCCGACGGCGGAGGAGCCGGTGCGCCTCGACCTGTTCGGCGACACCCTGGAATCGATCCGCGCCTTCGATCCGGAGACCCAACGCTCGACCAGGCAGCTGAAGGACGTCAGCCTGTTGCCGGTGAGCGAGGCGCTGGTCGACGCCGACTCGATCTCCCGGTTCCGCACCGGCTACCTGGAGACTTTCGGGGCGCCCGGCGACGATCCGCTCTACGCCAGCGTCTCCGAAGGCGGCCGGCGAGCCGGCATGGAGCACTGGCTGCCGCTCTTCTATCCGTCGATGGCGACGCTGTTCGACTACCTGCCGACGGACGCGCTGGTCGCCCTGGACCACCTCAGCCGCGAGTCCCGCGACGAGCGGCTGGCGATGATCCGCGACGCCTATGAGGCGCGCACCCAGGCCGAGCGCAAGTTGCACTACCATCCGCTGGAGCCGACCCGCCTCTACCTCGACGAGGACGAGTGGACGGCCGCGCTCGCCAAGCGCCCGACCCGCCGCTTCTCCGCCTTCCAGGAGGCGGAAGGCGAGGTGGCCCTCGACATGGGCGCTCGCCAGGGCCGCAACTTCTCGGGCGAGCGCAAGCTCGACAGCGTCAACCTCTTCCAGGCCACCGCCGACCACGCCAAGACCCTGTCGAGCGCCGGGAAACGGGTGCTGTTCGCTTCGTGGTCCGAGGGCTCGTCGGAGCGGCTGGGCATGATGCTCGCCGACCACGGCCTGACGCGGGTGCCCTTCGCGCCCTATTGGGACGCGGCCAGGGCGGCGGATCCCAAGACTCCGCAGCGGGTGGTGCTGCCGCTGGAGAGCGGCTTCGAGACCGACACCTTGGCGGTCATCTCCGAGACCGACATCCTCGGCGACCGGCTGAGCCGGCCGAAGCGCAAGCGCCGGGCCTCAAACTTCCTGGCCGAAGCCTCTTCGCTGACCCCGGGCGACCTCGTCGTCCATATCGACCACGGCATCGGCCGCTACGAAGGCCTGAAGACCCTCGACGTCCAGGGCGCGCCGCACGACACGCTGGAGCTGCAGTACGGCGGCGAGGCCAAGCTCTACCTGCCGGTCGAGAACATCGACCTCCTGACCCGCTACGGCTCGGACAGCGAAGGCGTGGTTCTCGACCGTCTCGGCGGCGCGGCCTGGCAGGCTCGCAAGGCCCGGGCCAAGGAGCGGCTGCGCGAGATGGCCGATGGCCTGATCCGCATCGCCGCCGAGCGGGCGACGAAGCAGACCGAGACGGTCGATCCGCCGCATGGCGTCTTCGACGAGTTCTGCGCCCGTTTCCCCTACGAGGAGACCGACGACCAGCTGTCGGCGATCGCCGACGTGCTGGGCGACCTCGGCTCGGGCAAGCCGATGGACCGGCTGATCTGCGGCGACGTCGGCTTCGGCAAGACCGAGGTGGCGCTGCGCGCCGCCTTCGTGGTGGCGATGAGCGGCCAGCAGGTGGCGGTGGTGGCGCCCACCACCTTGCTGGCGCGGCAGCACTACAAGACCTTCACCGAACGTTTTGAAGGCTGGCCCGTGAGGGTTCGACGCCTGTCGCGCCTGGTCCCGGCCAAGGAGGCCGCCGAGACCCGCGAGGCGCTGCAGAACGGCGAGGTCGAGATCGTCGTCGGCACCCACGCCATCCTCGGCAAGCAGGTCGGCTTCAAGAACCTCGGCATGGTGATCGTCGACGAGGAGCAGCATTTCGGGGTCAAGGCGAAGGAGAAGCTGAAGGAGCTGCGCGCCGACGTCCACATGCTGACGCTGACCGCGACGCCGATCCCGCGGACCCTGCAGATGTCGCTCAGCGGCATCCGGGAGATGTCGATCATCGCCACTCCGCCGGTCGACCGCCTGGCGGTCAGGACCTACATCACCCCCTATGATCCGGTGGTGATCCGCGAGTCGCTGCTGCGCGAGAAGTACCGCGGCGGCCAGGCCTACTATGTCGTCCCGCGGGTCAACGACCTGCCGCAGCTCGAGCGGTTCCTGCGCGAGCAGGTCCCGGAGGTGAAGTTCGTCGTCGGCCACGGCCAGATGTCGGCCACCCAGCTCGAGGAGGTGATGGGCGCCTTCTACGACGGCCAGTACGACGTGCTGCTGGCGACGAGCATCGTCGAGAGCGGGCTGGATATCCCGACCGCCAACACCCTGATCATCCACCGGGCCGACATGTTCGGTCTCGCCCAGCTCTACCAGATCCGCGGACGGGTGGGGCGCTCCAAGGCCCGCGCCTACGCCTACCTGACCACGCCTGCGGAAAAGCCCATCACGCTGTCGGCCGAGAAGCGGCTGAAGGTGCTGCAGTCGCTGGACAGTCTGGGCGCCGGCTTCCAGCTGGCCAGCCACGATCTCGACATTCGCGGCGGCGGCAACCTCCTGGGCGAGGAACAGTCCGGCCACATCCGCGAGATCGGCGTCGAACTCTATCAGCAGATGCTGGAGGACGCCGTCGCCGAGCTGAAGGAGCGGGCCGGGGCCGAGGGGCTGGTGCACGACCGCGGCTGGTCGCCGCAGATCAACACCGGCGCCGCCGTGCTGATCCCCGAGGAGTATGTGCCGGACCTCAACGTCCGCCTGGCCCTTTACCGGCGGCTGTCGGATGCGGAGAAGGCGCAGGATCGCGAAGCCCTGGCCGCCGAGCTGATCGACCGCTTCGGCCCGCTGCCGCCGGAGGCCGACCAATTGCTCAAGGTGGTGGCGATCAAGGGCCTCTGCCGCGAGGCCAACGTCGCCAAGATCGACGTCGGGCCGAAGGGGGCGGTCGTCAGCTTCCGCAACGACGACTTCAAGAACCCGATGGGCCTCGTCCAGTTCGTGGGCAAGAACCAGGTCGCCTGGAGGATCCGGCCGGACAACAAGGTGGTGGTGAAGGGCGAATGGGAGACCCCGGCCCAGCGGCTGGCGGCGGCCGAGAAGGTGCTGAGCGAACTGGCCAGGCTGGCGGCGTAGGGACCTCGCCGCCGGAGTTACGTCCTGCCCCGCGCTTCGTTCAGCAACCGCATGGCGCGCAGCGCCATTTCCAGACGCTGCGCGCAGACCAGGCCGGCGGCGAACACCAAAAGCGTGTCGGTGAAGTGCAGCGCCGAGATATGCAGCTGGCTGGCGGTGAAGCCACTGGCGTTGCGCAACCCGTGGCGCACGGCGAACAGCACCAGGACCACCAGCATGCCGAGCGGCGAGGTCTTGGTGGTCGCCTCGTAGGTGTCGGGATTCACGCTGACCCGGGTCAGCCGGCCGCGCCACCAGCCGACCAGGCCGCCGAGCGCCAGGCACGCGGCTTCCATCGCGATCACCGGCGGGCTGGGCGGCGACTGCGCGGCCAGGATCAGGCCGGTCATCAGCACGAAGACCAGCGGAGCCAGCCAGAGCCGCTCGACGCGCAGACGCCGTGGACGCGCGTGGCGCAGCAGCATCATGGCGACGACGACCAACGGGATAAGGACGGCGCCCAGCTGATACGGAGCCAGATCGACCTTGGGCGCGTGGGGCGCCAGCGCGACGGCAAGCTCGTGGGGAGCCTGCCCAAACACCTAGCTCGCCTTCAGCGTCTGGGCCTGCGAGGCGGCGATCTCCAAGGCCCGGCCGACCGCCTCTGGCGATGCGACCTCGGCGGCGCCGATGTCGAAGTCGACCACGAAGGGCGGCTTGCCCTCGCCGGCTTCGAAGGCCGTGCAGCCGATCACCGCGGCGATCCTTTCGCCGGCCGCCCGGCCCGCCGCAAGGCCGGTGGCCGGCAGCGCCAGGGCGAAGACTTCCGGCGCCAGGCGCGCGGCGGTGTCCTCGACCCGCACCAGCCGGCCAATCATCGAGCCGATCTGCGGAATCGCCCGCGCCATCCAGCCGCCGGCGCGGGCCGCCGTCAGCTCGGGCTTCTCCGCCACCTTCAGCACGCAGACGCTGAGCGGTCGATTACGCACCCGCGAGGCCTGGGCGATGCGCGCGAGATGGGCGGCGAACAGGTCGCGGGTGAAGAGGCCGGTCGCGGCGTCCATCAGGCCTGAGCCGCGGGCGCCGTCCAGGGCCTGGCGAACCGCGCTGAGCCGGCGATGATTGCGGGCCAGCTCCACCACCCGGCGAGCGGTCTCGTCCTCGAGCGTTTCCGGCGAGGCTACGTCGGAGACGCCGCGGTGATAGGCCTCGGCTGTGGTGATGTAGGAGCCGTGGCGCATGTAGAGCAGGGCAGGGGTGTGGAACAGGCGGGTGTTGCGCCGCAGGCCCGCGGCGATCGACAGCGCCTCCTGCGGATTGTCCCCGGCCCACAGCACCACGCCGTCGAACGGCCGCTCGTGCAGATAGTCGAAGGCGGTGTAGGCGGTGAAGGCGCCGACCACCTCGGCCCCGTGGCGCGCCAGGGCGTTGGAGAGCGCCAGGAACTGCGGCGCCGGCTCGCCGATCGCCAGCACCCGCAAGGGGCTGATGTCCGGTTCCGGCAGGGTCAGCGCGCGGCTGCGCGCGGCGAAGGTCTCGATCCGTAGTTCGAACTCTTCCTCGGCGACGGCCAGCCGCACCAGGCTCTCCAACCGCATCGCCGCCTGCGAAGGGTGCAGCGGCGCCGCCATGGTCAGGTCGAAGCCGTAGGTCGCCAGCGCCGGGTCCGGATCGCCGACCGCCAAGAGCGGCAGGCGGCGCGGCGCACAGGCCGCCTTCAGCCGCTTGGCGAGATCCAGCACGACGTCGCCGGAGGCCAGGTCGAGGATCGCCGCCTCAATCTGCAGGTCGCCGACGCAGGCCAGCGCCGCCTCCGCCGTGCGCGCCGTCAGCGTGCGCCAGCCAAGCCGGTCCAGCCCCTCGGCCAGGGGGCCGGCGAGCTCGTCGTCGCGCGCGACGATCAGCACCCTCGCCTGCAGGCTTGCGGCCATGTTTCCCCGAACCCCTGTCCCCGAACCTTCCGTAAAGCACGGAATCGAGCGCCGGCGAATAGGCAGAAAAGTCCTAGCTGCAGCGCGCCGCGTCGCCGGCTCGCAGTCTCATCGCCCGAGGTCTTCGCTCGCGCGCAACTGGGCGTGGAGCGCCGCGCCCAGACGATAACCTTCCCCACGGACGTTTTCGATGGCGTCGTGGCCAAGCGCCTTTCGCACGTAGGCGACCTTGCAGCCGACCAGGCTTGCGACCCGGTCCACCGCCCCGTCGCGTCCGGGCAGGGCCTCGAGGATGTCGTAGCGGTGCAGCACATGGGGATAGGCGGAGAAGAGGATCCCCACCAGCGCCGCTTCCTGCGGCTTCAACCTGGCCAGCAGGGGGCTGCGCTCCGGCGCGGTCGGCAGGCCCGCAGCGGAGAGGGCGCCCTTGAGGGCGCAGCAATAGGCGTTGAGATCGGCGACCTCCTTCTTGAGGAAGGCCAGCTGCTCCGACGGTCGCGCGTGATTGAGCTCCGCCAGGGTCCTCGCCGCGAGAGGGCGCGTTTGCTGTCTCGGATAATCGCGATCAACCGCAGGGCTTGGCGACATGCTGTTATCCCGTCATGCACGTCGCGACTGTTTCATGGGTTAACCAAAGCCTCGCTGTCATTCGACAGTCCGGCTTATTCGCCTGCAGAGCCGGTTCGGCTTGCGGTGACTGCGGGCGGATCGCTGGCTGGGAAGGTTTGCTTCAGCGCCTCGTCGAGCGCCGCCTCCTGGGCTTGCCGCTCCATCGGCAAGGCGAGACCCGCGGTCCACAGCGCCACGTTGATGGCATATTGGCGGACTTGCCGCCGGGCTTCCGCGGAGTCGGCGAGCCCGTGGCCGGGGGGCTCGCTGACGAAGCTGGGGCAGCCCATGGCCGGGTCCCAGTTGTAGTCGGCGAAGTGGTGGAAGGTGGACTGGGCGACGGCGCGTCCGCCGGCCTCGGAACGTTCGAACGCCACGGCGATGTTGAAGGTGGCGCCGGTCGCCTTGCTGCGGCCGACGGCGATCACCCGTGCGCTGGGATCGTCGGGCGGCGCGCCTACCGCGCCTTCGTGCGGGTGGGCGGGGAGGAACCGCAGCCGACCGGCGGGGTGCTCCGGGTCGCTGAGGATCGGGTGCAGGTCGCCGACCGGTTCGATCTCCTGGGCGTCGCCGTTCGCGCCGGAGTGATAGTTCGGCCAGAGGATGTAGGCGGTCTGGGTGTCGTCGATCACCCGGCGGCTCTCGTCCGGGTCGAGGTTGCGGCTGTGGAAGTAGTGCGCGGCCCCGACGCCCCCCAGCGTGCAGACCGAGGAGCCGAGATCCATATGGTCGCGGGTGACCATCAGCCCCCCGCCGTTGCGCCGAAACCGGCTGATGGCGGCGCACTCGTCGGCGTCGAGGCCGTCGCCGGTGTCGACGGCGAACAGCCACAGCGCGTCGAAGTCGCTGTCGTCGAGGCGCGAAAGCACCGGGTCCGGTCCCTGCGCCGTCGCCCTGTCGCGCGCCGTCACCTCGAACACCGCCGCGCCCTGGTCGTCCTTCAGCTCGCGCAGCAACTGGGCGAGCAGGCTGAAGCGGGCGATCGACCAGTCGTCTTTGACGGGCGGAATGGTGGTCTGCAGCAGGATCCGGGCGGGTGAGGTCATGGGAAGCTCCTCGTCAGACGAAGCGGGGAATCGGGCCGAGCTGGGGCGTCGGCGCCTCGAGTTCGAAAATCAGCTCGTCGACGTAGCACCAGCCCCAACCCTCGGGCGGATCGTAGCCTTCGATGATCGGGTGGCGCGTGGCGTGGAAATGCTTGGTCGCGTGGCGGTTCGGCGACTCGTCGCAGCAGCCGACGTGGCCGCAGGTGCGGCAGAGCCGCAGGTGCACCCACGGATCGCCGGTCTTCAGGCACTCCTCGCAGCCGCGGGCGCTGGGCGTCACCGTCTGGATCTTGCCCATGTGAGAACAACTGCTCATTGCGCTTGGTCTCCAGCCCCGGTCGAGGGAGATTGTCCTCCGGCGCTGCGACGGCGTCGAGAGCGCAGGCTTCCTGACGCGCGTGTTCAGCCTGGGTTCAGCCGGCGGGGGTCAAAACATTGCGAGGTTGGTTGTCGCGCTCTCCCGTCCCTCGAAGCGGCGACCGGCCCGATGGAACGACACGCCCATCGGCGGCGCGCCACCTTCCCGGGTGGCGCGCCGTTTCCATAACCAGCCCTTGCCTTCCGCAGCCACGTTGACGCACTTTCCGCGCCGATGATCCGATCGAGTCTTAGGCGACTGCGCCAGGTGGACTGGGATCCGCTTCACGCCCTCAGGGTCGTCGTCCGGACCCTGCTGCGCGCGTTGGTGCGGCTTTGGGGCCGCGACGTGATGCTGTTCACCGGCGGCGTCTCCTTCTTCATCATGCTGGCCATTTTCCCGGCGCTGGCGATCCTGGTCGGGCTCTACGGCCTGCTTGCCGATCCGGCGCAGGCGGCGCGGGAGGGCGAGGCGCTGTCGCGGCTGATGCCGGTCGGCGCGCGCGACATTTTCCGCAACGAGCTGCTGCGGCTCACCACCACACCGCACGCCGCCGTCTCCACCCAGAGCGGGCTGGCCCTGCTGATCGGGGTCTATGCCGCCCATCGGGGCTTCAAGGCGCTGCTCGCCGGGCTCTCCTTCATTCACGACGAGGACAAGCCGCGCGGCTTCGTCGGCTTCAACCTGCTGGCCCTGGTGGTGCTGATCGCCACCTTCTCGGCGCTGGGCCTGGTGTCGTCGGTGTTCTTCGGCCTGCGGGTGATGGGCTCGGCCTTCGAGCTGCGGCCGCTGCGGGGCGTCTCCTGGCTCTACAGCGAATGGACCTGGGCCAGCGCCGCGCTCAGCCTGGGCCTGGCGGCGATCTATCGCTTCGCCATGTCGAGCCGGCCGGTCGACTGGCGGGCCTCGCTCATCGGCGGGTTGGTCGCGGCCATCCTCTGCCTGGGCGCGTCGTGGGCGATCGCCTTCTATGTCGAGCAGGTGGCCCACCTGGGCGCGACCTACGGCTCGATCGCCACGGTCGTGGTCTTCCTGATCTGGCTGTCCTGGAACGTGAACGCGATCTTCTTCGGCGGCGCCCTGGCCACCGAGGTGGAGCAGGCGCTGGACGACATGGAGCTGCATCGCCGGCCGATGCTGCTGAACGATCTGCGCGGCTCTAAGCCGCTGATCTGGCCACCAGAAAGCTGAGCACGCCGTCGCTCTCGCCGCGCTCGATCACCTCGGCGCCGATCTGGGCGGCGAAGTGGGGAACGTCGATGCGGGCGAGCGGGTCGTCGGCCAGCAGCCGCACCCGCGCGCCGGGCGCCGCCGCCGCCAGCGCCCGGCGCAGCCTGAGCGTCGGCACCGGGCAGCGGTGGCCGCGCGCATCCACCAGGATCTCGTCGGAAGCCATGGCCCGCCCATACACCGGCAGGGGGCGGGAACCCAAGCTTCGCCTTCGCAGTTGATCCCCTCAACCAAGGGTGGGGGGAAGCCATGCGAAACGGCGAGACGTTCGAGACCGACGTGCCGGCCAGGCTCGATCGCCTGCCGTTCGCCCGCTTTCACTGGCTGGTGGCCGGGGCGCTGGGGGTCACCTGGATCCTCGACGGACTGGAGGTGACCCTGGTGGGCTCGCTGTCGCCGGCGATCGCCAGCCCGGCGGCGCTCGACCTGACCAGCCGCGAGGTGGGGCTGAGCGGCAGCGCCTACATCCTGGGCGCGGTGATCGGGGCGATCCTGTTCGGGCGGCTGACCGACAGCCTCGGCCGCCGCAAGCTCTTCACCATCACCGTCGGCGTCTACATGATCGCCACCATCGCCACCGGCCTGAGCTGGAATCTGTGGTCCTTCATGCTGTTCCGCTTCCTGACCGGGGCGGGGATCGGCGGCGAGTACGGGGCGGTGAACTCCGCCGTCCAGGAGCTGATCCCAGCGCGCCGGCGCGGCTACACCGACCTGGCGATCAACGGCAGCTTCTGGCTGGGGGCGGCGATCGGGGCGGTGGGATCGCTGGTGGTGCTGGATCCGGCCACGGTTCCGCAGGCCTGGGGCTGGCGGCTGGCCTTCGTGATCGGCGGCCTGCTGGCGGCGGCGGTGATCTTCGTCCGCCGCTTCATCCCGGAGAGCCCGCGCTGGCTGATCACCCACGGCCGGCCGCAGGAGGCCGAGGCGATCGTGCGCGACATCGAGCGACGGGTGGAGGCGAGGCGGGCCTTGCCGGCGATGCTGCGGCCGCATCCGAAGCTGCGGCTGGCCTGCCGCGAACGGACCAGCTGGGGCGAGATCGCAGCGACGCTTCTGCGGCGCCATCCGCGGCGAACCGCGCTGGGGCTGATCCTGATGGCCACCCAGGCCTTCTGCTACAATGCGATCTTCTTCACCTATGCGCTGATCCTGACGAAGTTCTACGGCGTCGCGCCGGCCGACATCGGCTGGTTCATGCTGCCGTTCGCGATCGGCAACTTCGCCGGGCCGCTGCTGCTTGGGCGGCTGTTCGACAGCCTTGGCCGTCGGGCGATGATCTGTGCGACCTATGCGCTGGCCGGCGCGCTGCTCTGCCTGACCGGCTGGATGTTCGCCGAAGGGATGCTGAGCGCCGAAAGCCAGACCCTGGCGTGGACGGTGATCTTCTTTTTCGCCTCGGCCGCCGCCAGCGCCGCCTACCTGACGGTCGGCGAACTGTTTCCGCTGGAGACGCGGGCGATCAGCATCTCGCTGTTCTACGCCTTCGGGACGCTGCTGGGCGGCGTGGCCGGGCCGGCGGTGTTCGGCGCGCTGATCGACACCGGCGAGCGGGGACAGATCCTGGTCGGCTACCTGCTCGGCGGCGGGCTGATGCTGGCCGCCGCCGTGGCCGCGCTGGTGCTCGGCGTCCGCGCCGAGCGGGCGCCGCTGGAGGAGGTCGCGCCTCCCTTGTCGCTGGCCCCGGGCGAGATCGAGGCTGCGCCGTCGCCGCGCGGTCGCGCAAAAGCAAGGCCGGCCGCCCGGGCCGGCCTGTCCAGTCGCTGACGACGTCCGCCGCTCAGCCTGGACCGAACCAACCGGGAAACCTGTCAGCCCGTGCGCCGCATGGGCTTGTTGCGCCGCTCGGCCTTCAACAGCGCCCAACCTTCGCGGGTGAGCACGAAGGCATGCGGCGAGCCGCGCCACCCGTTGATCTGGGCGGCGGAGCCGGCGCGCTGCAGCAGGCGGCGGCCGCACAGACGCAGGCAGAGCCCCACCTCGGCGGGATCGCGGTCGAGCAGCGGACCGTGAAGCGCGGCCTTCAGCAGATTGCGTTCTTCCTGAGGGAGTTCGTGGAGGTCGATCATGAGCGTCAAACGCCAAGCCGGGCAGGCTGTTGCGGCGAACCGAGGTCTCCGATGCGATCGGTCCTTCACTTCCTCGCCAGCGGTTGAGAAAACACGTTCAACTTCGCACAGGACCCCGCCATGAAGACCCGCGCCGCCGTCGCCTTTGCAGCCAAGACCCCCCTGGAGATCGTCGAGGTGGACCTGGAAGGCCCGCGCGCCGGCGAGGTGCTGGTGGAGATCAAGGCCACCGGGGTCTGCCACACCGACGCCTACACCCTCGATGGCTTCGACTCCGAGGGGATCTTCCCCTCGATCCTGGGCCACGAGGGCGCCGGCGTGGTGGTCGAGGTCGGGCCCGGGGTCACCAGCGTCAAGCCCGGCGACCATGTGATCCCGCTCTACACGCCGGAATGCCGGAAGTGCAAAAGCTGCCTCTCGCGCAAGACCAACCTGTGCACCGCGATCCGCGCGACCCAGGGGCAGGGGCTGATGCCCGACGGCACCAGCCGGTTCTCCTACAAGGGCCAGCCGATCTTCCACTACATGGGCTGCTCGACCTTCTCGAACTACACGGTGTTGCCGGAGATCGCGGTGGCCAAGATCCGCGCCGACGCGCCGTTCGACACCGCCTGCTATGTCGGCTGCGGGGTGACCACAGGCGTGGGCGCCGTGGTCAACACCGCCAAGGTCGAGCCGGGCGCCAACTGCGTGGTGTTCGGCCTGGGCGGCATCGGGCTCAATGTCATCCAGGGGCTGAAGCTGGCCGGCGCCTCGATGATCGTCGGCGTCGACATCAATCCGGACCGCGAGGACTGGGGCCGCCGCTTCGGCATGACCCATTTCGTCAATCCGAAGGAGATCGCCGGCGACATCGTCCCGCATCTGGTCGAGCTGACCGGCGGCGGGGCGGACTACACCTTCGACGCCACCGGCAACACCGTGGTGATGCGCCAAGCGCTGGAGGCCTGCCATCGCGGCTGGGGCGAGTCGATCATCATCGGCGTGGCCGAGGCCGGCAAGGAGATCGCCACGCGGCCGTTCCAGCTGGTCACCGGCCGGGTCTGGAAGGGCACCGCCTTCGGCGGCGCGCGCGGGCGCACCGACACGCCGAAGATCGTCGACTGGTACATGGACGGGAAGATCCAGATCGACCCGATGATCACGCATCGCTTCCCGCTGGAGCGGATCAACGAGGCCTTCGACCTGATGCACCGCGGCGAAAGCATCAGAAGCGTGGTGGTCTACTGAATGGCTCTGGAGACTATCTCGACAACTCGCGCCTTCGGCGGGACGCAGACGGTCTACCGGCACGCCAGCCGTGAGACCGGGACGGAGATGGTCTTCTCGGCCTATCTGCCGCCGCAGGCGCGGACGCGTCCCTGTCCGGTGCTCTGGTACCTCTCCGGCCTGACCTGCACCCATGCCAACGTCACTGAGAAGGGCCAGTTCCAGCGGGTTTGCGCCGAGCTCGGCCTGATCTTCATCGCGCCCGACACCAGCCCACGTGGGCCCGGCGTGCCGGACGATCCCGACGGCGCCTGGGACTTCGGCTTGGGCGCCGGGTTCTATGTCGACGCCACCCAGCCGCCCTGGTCGGCCAACTACCGCATGGAAAGCTATGTCGCCGCCGAACTGCCCGAGGTGGTGGCGGCCGAACTGCCGGCGGACCTGGGTCGACAGGGGATCCTCGGCCACTCCATGGGCGGTCATGGGGCGCTGACCCTGGCGCTGAAGGCGCCGGGCCGCTGGCGCAGCGTCTCGGCCTTCGCGCCGATCAGCTCGCCGATGCGCTGCGGCTGGGGCGAGAAGGCGCTCGGCGGCTACCTGGGCCCCGACCGCGCGGCCTGGCGCCGCTACGACGCCACCGCCCTGCTTGAGGACGGTGCGCGGCTAAACGATCTGCTGGTGGACCAGGGCGAGGCCGATCCCTTTCTCGACCAGCTGCGGCCCGATCTGCTGGAGGCGGCCTGCACCGCGGCGGGGGTTGCGCTGACGCTTCGCCGCCAGCCCGGCTACGATCACAGCTACTACTTCATCGCCACCTTCATGGAGGACCACCTGCGCTGGCATGCCGCGCGGCTGGCCTGATGTCAGGCTGACACGGCCCGCGGCGACCACTCCACCAGGCGGATCCCCGGGCGGCCGGCAAGCTCGCGCAGGAAGTCCGGCGGCCGCGCGCGGTCCCGGCTGTGACCGTACCATTCCAGCTCGGTGACGGCCTCATAGCTCTCGCCGGAGTCCCGGTAGGTGACCGCCCAGGACACCACCTGCTGCCCGGCCGCCTGGAGAATGTCGCGCAACTCGCGCTCGGGCAGGTGGGCGGCGTCGGCGAAGACGGTCAGACCGGCGCGGAACTGGCGACGAATGGCGTGGTCCGCAGACTCCAGCCCCGACAGCAGGCACAGGCCCGCGAGCGTCACCGCGCCGCCGAGCACCAGCTCGCCGGCGCCGAGGGTCAGGCCCACCAAGGTCATGAACCAGAGGGTGGCGGCGGTCGCCACGCCGGTCACCGAGTCTCCGCGCCGGACGATGGCGCCCGCGCCGATGAAGCCGATGCCGGTGAGAACGCCGAGCGGCAGTCGCATCACGTCGAGCCGCAGGATGCTGCTGGACCGGGCGGGCTCGGTCTTCAGCAGCAGGTTGGCCAAGACCATCGACAGGCAGGCGGCGACGCAGACGAGGGTGGTGGTGCGCAGGCCCGCCGCCTGGCTGCGCGCCTCGCGATTGTAGCCGACCAGCATGCCGGCGAAGCTGGCCAGGCCGAGGCGCAGCGCGATGTCGAGCCAGGAGAGATTCGTCACCATCCGGAATGTTATGGCGTCAGGGCGGCCGCCGAAACCCCTGCTTTGGTGGCGGCGGGGCGCCCGGGTTGCGTGCGAGACGCGGATTTCACAGCCCGCGATCTGGCGATCAGGCGCACACAGGCGGATTCCGGCGCCGCAAACCGCGATCATCTCGTGCAACGGCTCGAAAAGCTCGGCGATTTCGGTTAACAGGTTCGCGGCGGCGTCCCATGGGACGGCCGCGAGCTATTGGAGAGTCTAGGTTCGTGATCAAGACCGGTCCGCATCTGAAGCAGGCGCGCGAGGCGCTGGGCTGGACGCCCGTGCAGCTGGCGCGGGCGCTGCGGCTCGCAGGAGGCGACAAGCAGGGCGAGAAGCGCGTCCTGGAGATGGAATCCGGGCGGCGTGACATCTCCGGGCCGGTGACCGTGGCGGTGGAATCCTTCCTGCACGGCTATCTGCCGGTGGGCTTCAAGCCCGACGGAGAGATGGTCGAGGTCGCCGAGGCTCGGCGATAGGCCAGCTTCAGGCGTGGTAGGGCGGCCGGGGAATCGAGGCCTGGGCCGCACGCAAGGCCGCCGACCAGCGGTCGTTCAGGTCCCGATAGTAGGCGTCGTGCTCGTCGATGCGGTGCACCAGCAGCGCCGCGCTTTCACCTGAGCGCGCGGTCATCAGGTCGATCGGCAGGCCGACCGCGAGGTTTGAGCGCATCGTCGAGCTGAACGAGATCAAGCCGATCTTCACCGCCTCGTCGAGGTCGGTCTCGTAGCTCATCGCCCGGTCGAGGATCGGCTTGCCGTACTTGGTCTCGCCGATCTGCAGATAGGGGGTGTCGGGCCCGCATTCGATGAAGTTGCCGGCGCTGTAGACCAGGAACAGGCGGGTCGGCTCGCCGCCGACGCTGCCGCCGACCAGCAGGGTGGCGTCGAAGTTGACGTCCTCCTGCTTCAACCCCTCCATCGCATCCCGGGTGGCGCGGATCGCCTGGCCGAGCAGATAGGCCGCGCGGTGGATCGAGGGCGCAGTGTCGAGGGATTCCAGCTCGCCGGTGTCGGGGGCGGTCACGCCCAGTCGGACGCGCTCCAGCGCCGCCTGGGTGGTCGAGAGGCTGCCGGCCGAGGCGACTGCGATCAGCCGTTCGCCGTCATTGCCGTAGACCCGCAGCTTGCGATAGGTCGAGACGTTGTCGACGCCGGCGTTGGTCCGGGTGTCGGCCAGCATGGCCAGGCCCTGCCGCACCAGTAAGCCCACGCAATAGGTCACGCCGCCTCCGCCTACTCCTGCCGCTGGCGCACCGTCTGGCGAGCCAGGACGGCGACGCTGAGGTGCTCCTGGCCTCCGCCGCGGCGCGCCCCGCGCAGGGGCGCGGCGTCCAGATAGTCGAGTCCGGTGGCGATGCGAAGATAGGACGAGTCCGGACAGACGGCGTTGACGGGATCGAAGCCGGTCCAGCCGAGGCCCGGGACGTAGGCCTCGGCCCAGGCGTGGGCGGCTTCCTGCTCGCCGCCCTCGGTGCGGCACAGGTGTCCGGAGACGTAGCGCGCGGGCACGCCCATCCGGCGCGCCGCGGCGATGAAGATGTGGGCGTAGTCCTGGCAGACGCCGTGGCCCTGGGCGAAGGCCTCGGCGGCCGTGGTCTCGACACCGGTGGTCCCGACATCGAACCGCAAGCGGCCGTGCAACTCGGCCATCAGATGGTGAAGGCGGGTGAGGGGGTCGCCGTCCGGCAGGCTGGCCACCCAGCCGGCCAGGCCGGCGTCGAGCCCGGTCAGCGGCGACGGCCGCAGGAAGACGTTGGGCAGGAAGGGCTCCGAGGCCCCGCGCACCACGCCTGCGGTCTCGCGCACGTCGACCTCGCCGCTCACCCGCACGGTGATCCGGTTCACCGCGCCCTCGGCGTAGAAGATGTGCAGGATGTTGCCGAAGGCGTCGCGACCTTCGCGCAGGAAGCCGTCGACGTCGACATCGACCCGCCAATACAGCACCTGCTGGCCGTCGTGGCTGCAGGGCGTGACGCGGAGCGCCTGGATGACGCCGTAGGCCGGCATATCGTAGGTGTAGCTGGTGGCGTGGCGAACCCGGATGCGCATGGTCAAAACGCGAATTGCTCGGCGATGGCGACGCCGAGACGGTTGTTGTCGATGATGAAGCGCTCGATGAACTCGTGCAGGCCGGAGGCGAAGACGGTCTTGATGTCGCCTTCGTGCAGCTGCAGCTGGATGTGCGACGCTTGGCGGTGGGCCGGTCCGCGTCGGCCGGATCCGGCGCCGAGGTAGTCCAGCAGCTCGACCACGGTGTCGTAGCAGCAGGCCAGCGAGCGCGGCATGCGGTCGTTGAAGATGAGCAGGTCCGCCACCAGCCAGGGCTTCACCACGTCGCGATAGACCCAGCGGTAGGCGGTCAGGGCCGAGACGGTGCGCAGGATGGTCGACCACTGGAAATAGTCGAGGCTGCCGCCGACCGGTTCGTCCCGGGGCAGAAGCAGGTGGTATTTCACGTCCAGCAGGCGGGCGGTGTTGTCCGCCCGCTCGACCGCCGCGCCCAGCTCCAGGAACCAGAAGGCGTCGTCCCGCAGCATGGTGCGCTGGGCGGCGCCGTCGAAGACGGCGACGGCGCGCTGCACGGCCTCGGTGAATTCGCGCACATTGGCCTTGGTCAGTTCCTGGACCCGAAGCCGCTGCACCTCGTGCCAGGCGGTGTTGAGGGCCTCCCAGGCTTCCCGTGTGAGGCCCGTCCGTACGGCGCGCGCATTGCTCCGCGCATGCTCGATGCAGGTGCAGATGGCCGAGGGATTGTCGGTGTCGACCGTCAGGAAGCGGATGACGTCGGCCTCGGTCGGCTCGCCGTGTGTGGCGGCGAAGGCGTCGCTCGCGCCAGCCGCAGCGAGCGCCCCCGACCAGGCGGCGGGGTCGCCGCCGTAGGTGGTCGGCAGGCCGGACAGCCGGGCGGTGGCGTCCAGCAGGCGGGCGAGGAAATCCGCACGCTCCATGTAGCGTCCGGTCCAGTAGAGGTTGGCGGCGGTTCTCGAAAGCATCGCGTCAGCAGCCCGCCACCCAGGTGTCCTTGGTTCCGCCGCCCTGACTGGAGTTCACCACCAGCGAGCCGGGCGTCAGCGCCACCCGCGTCAGCCCGCCGGGGGTGACCTTCACCCCGTCGGCGCCGGTCAGGACGAACGGGCGCAGGTCGACGTGGCGCGGCTCGAGCCGTCCCTCGGACAGGGTGGGGCAGGTGGAGAGCGCCAGCGTCGGCTGGGCGATGAAGCCGTGCGGATCCGCGCGCAGCTTGGCGGCGAACTCGGTGATCTGCGCCTGGGTCGCGTGCGGCCCGACCAGCATGCCGTAGCCGCCGGAGCCGTTGACCTCCTTGACCACCAGTTCCGGCAGGTGGTCGAGGACATAGGACAGGTGCTCCGGCTCGCGGCAGCGCCAGGTCGGCACATTGCTCAGGATCGGCTCCTTGCCCGTATAGAAGCGGATCACCTCGGGCATGTAGCTGTACATCGCCTTGTCGTCGGCCACGCCGGTGCCGACCGCATTGGCCAGGGCGACATTGCCGGCGAGGTAGGCCGACAGCAGGCCCGGCACGCCGAGCGAGGAGTCCGGGCGGAAGAACAAGGGGTCGAGGAAGGCGTCGTCGATCCGCCGATAGATGACGTGCACCCGGCGCGGACCCTCGGTGGTGCGCATGTAGACGAGGTTGTCGCGCACGAAGAGGTCGGCGCCCTCGACCAGCTCGACGCCCATCTTGTCGGCCAGGAAGCTGTGCTCGTAGAAGGCCGAATTGTAGGGGCCGGGAGTCAGCACGACGATGGTGGGCTCCGCCTCCGGCCCCTCGGGGGCGACCGAGCGCAGGGTCTCGCGCAAAAGGTCCGGATAGGTCTCGACCGGCGCGACGTTGGCGCTGGCCACCAGGTCCGGGAACAGCCGCATCATCATCTCCCGGTTCTCCAGCATGTAGGAGACGCCGGAGGGGGTGCGGGCGTTGTCTTCCAGCACGAAGAAGTCGTCGGGGCCGGTGCGCACCAGGTCGACGCCGGCGACGTGGACGAAGACGCCCTTGCTGGGCCGGTGGCCCATCACCGCCAGCTGATGCTCGGGGTTGAGCCGCACCAGTTCTTCCGGGATTACCCCGGCCTTGAGGATTTCCTGGGCGCCGTAGAGGTCGGCCAGGAGCGCGTTGAGCGCCTCGACCCGCTGGACCAGGCCCTGCTCGATTCGCTTCCACTCGCCGGCGCTCAGCACCCGCGGCACCAGGTCGAAGGGGATCAGCCGCTCCGATCCGCCGGGATCGCCGTAGACGTTGAAGGTGACGCCGGTGCGCCGGAACAGCAGCTCGGCCTGAGCCCGCCGGGTCTGCAGAAGCTCGGTCGGCGCCGAGTCTAGCCAGGCTTTGACCTGGGCATAGGCGTCCCGGGTCGCATCCCCTGGCCATCCGTCCATTTCGTCGAAGGCCGTCGACATCTAAACCGCCGTAAGCTGCACGGCGTCAGCCAAGGCGAAAGCGGCCGCCGCGGACAGGTTCCGCCGCTCCGCCTCGGGTTCGGGACGCTGGGCGCCCTGAATGCGTACAACCGTTAGGGGGCGGCGCCCAGAGACTAGGCGTTCTGGACGACTGGAGCCTTGCGGCGCGCCTCTCGGAAGGAGATCAGCCGACCCGCCGCTTCGTCCCAGAGGCTCAGCCGCATCGCCCGGACGCCGTCGATCAGGGTGATCCGGCTCATCGTCTTCAGCTGCGGGTGGTCGTTCATCACCTGGGGCAGGCGGTAGAAGGGGATCTTGCTGCCGACATGGTGCACATGGTGGGCGCCGATGTTGGCGGTGAACCAGCGCAGGACCGCCGGCAGGTGCAGGTGGGACGAGCCGTGCAGGGCCGCCTCGTGCAGGCTCCAGCGCTCGCTGCGGGCCCAGTGGGCGCCCTCGAACTGGTGCTGGACGTAGAACAGCCAGACCCCGATGGAGGCGGCGAGCACGACGATCGGCAGGTGCACCGCCAGGAAGGCCACGGGCCCGGCCAGCAGGATCTGCGGAACGATCAGCAGCGCCAGGCCGAGGTTGTTGCCGACGACGCTCAGCCAGGCGCGGCTCTCGCGCATCAGGCCGATGGGCGCGCGATGCTGCAGCACGAACATGTAGCAGGGGCCGAGGCCGAACATCACCAGCGGGTGGCGATAGAGCCGATAGGCCGCGCGCAGCAGCCAGGGCCGGGCGCGGTATTCCTCTACGGTCAGGGTGTCGACCGCGCCCAGGCTGCGGCGGTCAAGGTTGCCTGAGGTGGCGTGGTGGATGGCGTGGGTCCGCCGCCAGTAGTCGTAGGGCGTCGCCGTCAGGACGCCGATGATCCGCCCGGTCCAGGCGTTGGCCTTCGGCGACCGGAAGAAGGCGGCGTGGCCGCAATCGTGCTGGATCATGAACAGCCGCACCAGGAAGGCGGCCGCCGGCAAGGTCAGCAGCACGCCCCACCACCAGCCGTGGTTCACCGCGAAAAGGGCCAGCCCCCAGAGGGCGGCGAGCGGAACGGCGGTGACCAGGATCTCGATGATGCTGCGCCGGTGGTTCGGCCGCTGGTAGGAGGCGAGCGCGGCCTTCAGGGCGCGGGGTTCGGTCGGTAGGGTCATTGAAGCTCGCTAGGGAACAGTAGCGGAGCGCTTACCGGGCTAATGCGACGAATTCTAGGTGGCTTTCAGAACTCCCTGACACGTCGTCATCGGCACGGCGCTCCGGCGGACTTGAACCTGTCGCGCGAGGGCAATATCGCTGAGCTCCGACAAGCCGATCACGCCACAGGAGGAAGACACATGCCCACCGCGATCCAGGACGTGCCGCTGAAGACCATCACCGGCGAGGACGCCAAGCTTGCCGACTATGCGGGGAAGGTGCTGCTGGTGGTGAACGTCGCCTCCAAGTGTGGGCTTACGCCGCAGTATGACGCCCTCGAGAAGCTCTACGCGGAGAAGCGCGACGAGGGCCTGGTGGTGCTGGGATTCCCGGCCAACGACTTCGGCGCCCAGGAGCCCGGGAGCAACGAAGAGATCCAGGACTTCTGCCGTGCGACCTTCGGCGTCGACTTCCCGATGTTCGCGAAAATCGCCGTCACCGGTCCGGAGATCCATCCACTCTACAAGACCCTGACCGAGACCTTCCCGACGGCGGTTTCGACCAGCCCGGAGGATTTCCGCGCGCGGCTGAAGGGCTACGGCATGACCCCGAACCCCGAGCCGGGCATCCTCTGGAACTTCGAGAAGTTCGTCATCGGCCGCGACGGCGAGGTGGTCGCCCGCTTCACGCCGGACACCGCGCCGAACGATCCGGTGGTCCTGGAGGCCATCGACAAGGCGCTCGCCGCCGCCTGATTCGCGCTGCGTTTACCCAGGCTAAACCCGCGTGACAGAACACTGTCACCTGGGAACCGGGGGGCGGACGAGCATGACGGGCAATGCTGGGCAGGCGGCGATGACGGATGTGTTGTCGGCGGTCGCGGGCGAACTGGTGCTCGCCCAGAGCACCTGCGCACGGCTTGACGGCGCGCTGGGCCAGTTGCTGCACGCCGCGGCCGCCGAACAGCGCAGCGCCGTCATGCGCGAGCTGCATGTCGTCGATCTGCTGAACCAGCAGATCGCGGCGGTGGCCGGTTTCGTCGATCGCCTCTCTTCAGGACTCGGCCAGGACCTCACCATCGAGGTGGGCGAGGCGCTCGGGGCCATCACGCTGGGGGAGGTGGCTCAGCGGATCAGCCACGGCGTCGGGCAGGTCGCCCATGCGGTCGCGGCTCACGGCGACGACGTCGATCTTTTCTAGCGCCGACCCAGACCCTCCAGCCTGCCTTTCGCCCGCGAGGCAACCGGCGGCGCAGCTGTCGCCTTTTGTTAGCAGGCGACGTAAACTGTCGTCGGAGCAGTCTGGAGTTTCTCGAGATGATCAGCGACCAAAGGTCCTTCGAAGCCGCGCTGGAGCGGGTGGCGGGCTTTCTCGAGACGCCGCCGCACGAAGGCACGCCGCAGGACTATGAGTTCGCAACCCTGCTGGAAGAAATCGCCCAGTATCAGACCGAGTTGCAGGCGCTGCCGACAACCACGGCCATGGAAAGCGTCGTCGCGCGCGCCCACGACCTGATGCGAGACGCCGCCGCCCTGCGCGAAGCGCGCAGGGCCGCCGTGCGGCCGCGCTATTCGAGCTTCCCCGAGGATGGCCAGGGGATCGGTCCGACGACCGGCGTCTGACACTCCATTCTGGCGAGCTGGAACGCCTGTCGTCCGAGGCGGGGTCACTCTTGAGGAGCGGGCCGTGCGAACCGCCCGCGGCGCTTGGAGCGGGGCGGGGAGACGACTAGATAACGGCGGGATGACAGTGGGCGGGGATGTGGACGCGTGGCGGTGACGACGCAGGAAGACCCGCGACAGGCGGTCCAGCTGGTGGTGGAGGCGCAGCGGCTCACCTCCGACCTGACGCGACCGGACGCGGGGGTCTATTGGACCGACCTGCTGCTGACCGCCGCGACGCTCTATACAGGGCTCGCCGTCGCGGTGCTGGCGCGCGGACCGCTCGCCTGGGCGGGCGCAGCCGCCTGCGCGGCGGCGCTCTATCGGGCCGTCAGCTTCATCCACGAACTGACCCATCTGCGGTCGGACCAGACCCCGGGGTTCCGGTTGGGCTGGAACGCCCTGGTCGGCGTGCCCTTCCTGGCGCCGTCGCTGCTCTACGAGGGGGTGCACAACCTGCATCATCTGAAGCAGCTCTACGGCACCGCCGAGGATCCGGAATACCTGCCGTTGTCGCGGCTGCGACTGCGTGTGATGGCAGGCTTCCTCGCGGCGGCGGCGCTGGCGCCGCTGGGCGCCTTCCTCCGCTTCGCCGTGCTGGCTCCGCTGTCCTTCGTCGCGCCGGGCCTGCGGCGATCGGTGATCGGCCGGTTCTCGGCGATGAGCGTCAATCCCGGCTTCCGACGCCAGGACCTCGCCGCGGCCCGGCGTCCGGCCTGGCGGGCGCAGGAGATCGGCGCCTGGCTCTGGAGCTGGAGCCTCGTCGGCCTGGTCGCCTGGGGCGGCCTGGCTGCGCGCTTCGTCCTCACCGGGGCGATGCTCATGGCGGTCGTGGCGGTGATCAACCAGCTGCGCACCCTGGTGGCCCATGAATGGCGCAGCGACGGGCGGCCGATGAGCGTCACCGACCAGTTCCTCGATTCGATCAATGTGCCGCCGCCGGGCTGGCTGCCGCTGATCTGGGCGCCGGTCGGCCTGCGCTATCATGCGCTGCACCACCTGCTGCCGGGGATTCCCTATCACCACCTGGCCGAGGCGCACCGGCGGCTGGCGGGAGCGCTGCCGGAAGACTCTGCCTACCATCGGGCGCAGCATCGTGGGCTCGTCGCCCCGCTCGCCGCCCTGGTCGCACGCTCCGTGGCGCAGGTCGGGCTTTCCGTAAAGCCGGTCTGAGGCGGGGCAAGCGGTGCATGTCTGGCGGCTCCGGCGCGACGGCCTGTCGGCCCAGCGTCACAAAGCCGCTTGATAATCGCCCGAGGCCCGGTGAAACAGGCGCGTGAACGTTACGCCGACCGCACCGCACCGCGCCCTGAGACGCGCCGACTTCGCGACCTTGACGCAGGCCCTCGACTACGCCGCGACCGGCGAGACGGGGCTGAACTTCCACGACCTTCGCGGCAAGCTTGTGCTGGCGCTGCCTTATCGTGAGCTGCGGGCCGAGGCCCTGGCGCTCGCCGGCAGGCTGCTGGCGGCCGGGCTCGCGCCAGGCGACCGGATCGGTCTGATCGCCGACACCACCGCCGATTTCGTGCGCGCCTTCTTCGCCTGCCAGTATGCGGGGCTCGCGCCGACGCCGATGCCGCTTCCGACGCCGCTCGGCGGGCGTGACGCCTATATCGCGCAGATCGCGCGGATGCTGCGGGCGGCCGCGGCCGGCGCGGTGATCGCCCCGCCCGAGTTCGACGGCTGGGTCGCGGAGGCGGCCGAAGCCGCCGGCGTGGCCCTGACCCTGCGGCTGGCGGACCTGCCGCCGGGGGACGGCCAAACCCTGCCGCCGATCGCCCCGGAGCAGACCTCCTACCTGCAGTTCTCGTCCGGCAGCACCCGTTCGCCGACCGGCGTCGTGGTTACGCACCAGGCCTTGATGGCCAACGCCGTGGCGATCACCCGCGACGGCCTGCAGGTGGTCCCGCAGGATCGCGCCGTCTCCTGGCTGCCGCTCTACCATGACATGGGGTTGATCGGCTTCCTGCTGAGCCCGATCGCCAGCCAGATGACGGTCGATCTGTTGCCGACGGCGGCCTTCGTCCGCCGGCCGCTGCTTTGGCTCGACCTCATCGCGCGCAACGGCGGCACGATCAGCTACAGCCCCACCTTCGGCTATGACCTCTGCGCCCGCCGCGCCGATGCGGCGAGCGAGCTCGATCTGGCCGGCTGGCGCATCGCCGGGGTCGGCGGCGACATGGTGCGGTCCGCGCCGCTCGAGACGTTCCACAATCGTTTCGCGGCGGCGGGATTCCGACGCACCGCCTTCGTCGCCAGCTACGGGATGGCGGAGGCCACCCTGGCGCTGACCATGGCGCCGCTGGGGCAGGGCCTGCGGACCGACACCGTGGACGTCGACGCCATGGAGCGCGACGGTCGGGTCGAGCCCGGCGAGGCGGCCGCGCGGCGGCGCAGCTTCGTGCGCTGCGGGCCGATCCTGCCAGGTCATGAGATAGAGGTCCGCGACGAGGCCGGCGCCGTCCTGCCTGAACGCCGCGTCGGGCGGATCTTCGTACGCGGCCCGAGCCTGATGCGCGAATATTTCCGGGAGCCCGAGGCCACCGCGGCCGTGCTCTCCGCCGACGGCTGGCTCGACACGGGCGATCTCGGCTATCTCGCCGACGGCGAAATCACGCCCACCGGACGTTCGAAGGACTTGATCCTGCTGAACGGCCGCAACGTCTGGCCGCAGGACCTGGAATGGACGGCGGAGTCGGGGGTGGAGGGCCTGCGCAGCGGCGATGTCGCGGCCATCTCGCTCGGCGAGGACAGCGAGCAGGTGGTCCTGCTGGTGCAGTGCCGCAGCGCCGACGCCGAGCTCCGCCGGCGCATCGCCGAGGACGTCGCCGCCCTGATGCGGGCGCGCCATGGGGTCGACGCCCTGGTGCGGCTGGTCGGGCCGCGGGCTTTGCCGCAGACCTCTTCGGGCAAGCTCAGCCGCTCGAAGGCGCGCACCCTCTATGAAAGCGGCGCGTTCGAGCTGGTCGAGAGCTGAGCGAGCGTGCGCCTGGCGGCGGTCACCGGCGCGACCGGCTTTCTCGGGCGCCGGCTGGTCGCGGCCCTCGCCGCTGACGGATGGACCGTTCGCGCCCTGGTGCGGCGCGATCCGCTGCGCGCGGCGCCTACGGGCGTCGAACCGCAGATCGTCATCGGCGACCTGTCCGAGGCCGCCGGGCTCGACCGCCTCTGCCGCGGCGCCGACGTGCTGATCCACGCCGCCGGCCTGATCAAGGCGGCGCGGTCCGCCGATTTCGCCGCCGCCAACGTCGAGGGCGCTCGTCGCGTCGCCGAGGCCGCCGAGCGCCAGGGCGTGCCTCGAATGGTGCTGGTCTCCAGCCTCGCCGCGCGCGAGCCGCAGCTTTCGGCCTATGCGGCCAGCAAGCGGGCCGGGGAGGGCGCCGCCGCCGAAGTGCTCGGGCCGCGCCTGTCCATCGTCCGCCCGCCGGCGATCTACGGGCCCGGCGACGTCGAGACCCTGCCGGTGTTCGAGGCCGCGCGCCGGCTTCCGGTCATGCCGGTGTTCGATTCGCGTGCGCGAATCGCCATGATCCACGTCGAGGACGCCGCCCGGCAGATCGCCGCCGCCGCGGCTCGTCCGCCGGAGCGTCCTTTGGTCGCGCTGTCGGATTCCCGCCCGGACGGCTACGGCTGGGTCGAGATCGCCGAGGCGGCCGCGAGGGCGGTTGGACGCACGCCCAGGCTGGTGCGGCTGCCGTCCGCGGCGCTCGCCGCTGCCGGCTGGCTAGGCGCGGTGCAGCGCCCGTGCGGTGGAAATCCGCTTCTGACCCCTGGAAAATCCCGCGAGATGCGCCACCTGGATTGGTCCTTGACTGCAGAAGAACGATGGGCGACCGCACCGGCGGCGCGTTTCGACCTCGCGAAAGGCTTCGCTGACACGGTGGCGTTCTGGCGTGTCGCCGGAAAGCGACTTTCGTGAACCTTTCCTTGCGATTGAGAGACACAACTATGGCATTCGACGCGAAGCATGATTAGCTGTGTCGAAGGGAACGGTAGCTGGGGTTGATATGGCCGAACTTGTCGTGGATCTGACCGTGCGCGAAATTGGTCGCGCGGCGGAAGAAGTCCTCGGAAAGCCGGTTATCGTAACCGCCGAAACCGATATCGCTCGCGACCTCTCCGTCGACTCGCTGGCGCTAATGAACATCGTCATGGAACTCGAGGACAAGTTCGACCTCTCAATCCCGCTGGATCGGATGGCCGACATCCAGACGGTCGGCCAGTTGGCCGCCCTGATCGACGAACTCCGGACGAAGGTCTGAACCTTGGGACTTCTAGACAAGCATCTGCCGCAGATCCGCGCCTACTCCAGCATCCTGGAGCATGGCGCAGACCCGTTCAACGTGCGGTTCGACGCGGTCCTGTCGCCGACCGAGGCGGAGTTGAACGGCCGGCGGGTGATTCTGCTCGGCACCAACAACTACCTGGGCCTGACGTTCGATCCCGATTGCGTCGAGGCGTCCGTCGAAGCGGTTCGCCGTTGGGGCACTGGCACGACGGGCTCGCGGATCGCCAACGGCAGCTTCAACGGCCACCTGGCGATGGAGCAGTCGCTCGCCCGCTTCTACGGGCGCAAGAACGCCATGGTGTTCACCACGGGCTACCAGGCGAACCTCGGCGTGCTCTCGGCCCTGGTGGGCCGCGGCGACCACCTGATTCTCGACGCCGACAGCCACGCCAGCATCTATGACGGGGCCCGGCTCGGCCACGCAGAGGTGATCCGCTTCCGGCACAACGATCCGGAAGACCTCTACAAGCGCCTGCGCCGGCTGGAAGGCGTGCCCGGCGACCGGCTGATCGTCGTCGAAGGCATCTATTCGATGATGGGCGACGTGGCTCCGCTGAAGGAGATCGTCGACGTCAAGCGGCAGACCAACGCCTATCTCCTGGTCGACGAGGCCCATTCGATGGGCGTCCTGGGCGAGCACGGGCGCGGGCTCGCGGAAGCCGAAGGGGTGGAGGACGATGTCGACTTCGTGGTCGGCACCTTCTCCAAGAGCCTCGGCGCGATCGGCGGCTTCTGCGTCTCCGACGTGGATGACTTCGACATCCTGCGTGTGGTCAGCCGGCCCTACATGTTCACCGCCTCGCTGCCGCCGGCCGTGGTCGCGTCCACACTCAAGGCCCTCGAACAGGCGGAGGCTGACCGCACGTTGCGGCCGCGCCTGCAGGCCAACGCCGAGCGGCTGTTCCACGGCCTCAATGCGCTGGGTTTCACCACGGGGCCCAAGCCCAGCCCGATCGTCGCGGTGGTCATGCCCGACCTGCCGGTGGCGCTGACCATGTGGAACGCGCTGCTCGCGGGCGGGGTCTACCTCAACCTCGCGCTCCCCCCGGCGACGCCGAACAACCGGCCGCTGCTGCGCACCAGCATCAGCGCTGCGCACAGCCCTGAACAGATCGACCACGTGCTCGACGTTTTCGAGTGGGTGGGGCGCGAACTCGGCGTGCTGCCGGCTGCAGGCCAGCGCGCGTCGGGCTGATCAGCGCCGGCGCGCCCGCCAGATCCGCCAGGCCGCGCCGGGCGCCGCCAGCACCGGGTGGCGCTCGCGCCATGGGGTCATCGGCACCACCACGCCGGTGTGGCGCTGGATCTTCCAGGCCGCATAGCGGGACGCGCCTTCGAAGGTGAAGGCCGCCTTGACCAGCCGGGCGATGTTCAGCGGCCTGCCGAACGCCTGCCGGCGCCGCCATGCCATGCGCCAACGCCGCGATTGCGCAGGCTTAAGCTTGGGCTGCAGGATCTCGCCGGCGATCGTGAACGGAACCCCGGCGCCTTCCCAGGCCAGGGGCAGCAACGCGTCGTAGCGCCCGGGGTCGAAACCGATGATCTCGCGCTCGCGGCCCGGCTTTTCGACCCGCAGCTCGGCGGCGTAGGTGCGGCGGAACAGCGCCTGCCAGAAGTCCGCCGCCCGACCCTCGGCCGGTCCCAAGGTCGCCGCGTAGCGCCCGGCGGTCTCGCAGGCGGCGCAAATCGCATCACGCACCGCCTCGGCCGCGGCCGGATCCGCCGCAAAGGCCAGGGTGGAGGGCTGCACGAAGCGGGTCCAGATGGTGGTGTCGAGATAGTGGTCCGCCGCCGCCGCGGCGAAGGTGGACAGCGGCATGGTGGCGACCTTGGCGCGCAAGGTCCGACCTTCGATCTCGGCATGCCGAAAGGAGACGTCGGGCCATAGGCGCTTCGCAATCCATCCGCGCCGGCCGCCCGGCGTTCGATCGTCGGTCAGCAGATAGAAATCGAGCACGCCCTCGAGGTCGCCGGTGCGCAGTATCGAGCCGTAGAACAGCACCGCGCGCGCGCCGCAGTCTCGCGCCAGCGTCTCGGCGAACACGCGGGCCGCGGCCGGGCCGGGCTGCGCCAGCTGCCGGGCGACGAAGTCGGCGAGGGCCGGGCTCACGGCCTGACGAACTCCAGGACGGCGCCGGCCCGCAGGCTGAACGCGCCGCCGGGATAGGTCTCCCCGTCGAGCACGAAGCTGGTGTCCAGGGTCACGTCGAGCCGTTCGAGGGCGCGACGGTGATAACCAGCCTTGGCCAGCCAGGGCGCATTGGCGCCGGCGAGCAGCCGGGACAGGGCGCTCACGAGTCGCTTTGGCGGCGCTTCGACCGTCAGGCTGCGCAGGCCGCCGGGGGGAGAGGGATCGAACGGCTTGGCGCCGAGCGGCAGCCGCTTCAGCGTCGAGGCCATCAGCAGGAAGATGTCGCCGGCGTGGGCCGGCTCGTCGTCGAATCGCAGGCTCATCGGCTCGCCGGCGCGCCAGCCGCTGCGGGATCCCCCGAACAGGGTCTTGACGGCCGCGGCGCCCAAGGTCAGCCCCACCGCCACGCCCTCGAAGGCGCCCAGCTTGTGGGTCCGCTGGGCGAGGTCGGTGGCGCGCACGAAGGCTCCCGCGCCGAAGATGAAACCGCGGACCAGCGGCGTCTCGGCGCCCTTGCGGAGAATCTCGATCGGCCGACGGGTGCTGACGTGGTTGGCTTCGGCGCTGGCCAGCGCCGCCTCGATCGACCAGTCGCGCGGCGCGCCAAGGTCGAAGGCCAGCGCGTTGGTCTTGCCAGACGGCAAGATCGCCAGCCGCGGCACGCCGGCCTTGAAGTGACCGGGCGCGCGCGTCAACACCTCGCGCACCGTGCCATCGCCGCCGTCCACCACCAGGAGGTCGATCCCGCTGGCGGCGAACCGCGCCAGGGTGTCATCCAGCGCCCGGCCGCCGCGCGGCGCCTCCACCTGCACGCCCTGAAGCGCGCGCGGCGGCTCGGCGCCGCGATTGCGCCGACTTCTCGGGTTGTAGATGACGCCGGCGCGGATCACCGCGGCCGCCGTTTCGCGCCGGTCCCGTCCCGTTCCGCCGTGGTCGATCGATGCAAGCGCCGCCGCCCCTTCTGCAATATGGCCCGAGTTGATAACCAAGGCGGCACGCCCCCGCCAGAGAGCTTTCGGTTGCCCGCCTTTCGCCTAGCCCACATCTCCGACCTGCACCTGACCCCGCCGCCGCGACGGGGCCTCGAGCTGGAGCCGAAACGTTGGCTGAGTCGCTTCGCCTGGCGACGCAAGCGGCGTCGGCACAGCGCCGAGGCGCTCGCCGCCCTGGTCGCCGACCTGCAGACCCAGCAGCCGGATCACATAGCCATCACCGGCGATCTCACCAACTTCGCAACCCGCGAAGAGTTCGCAGCGGCCCGCGGCTGGCTGCAGGCCCTGGCGCCGGCGGACCGCGTGACGGTCAGCCCGGGCAACCACGACGCCCTGGCCGGCGCCGGCGGTTCCGAGCGATTCGCCGAATGGCGCCCATGGCTCGGCGACGAGAACACGGTGGTGTTTCCGCAGGTCCGGCGGCGCGGTCCGGCGGCCCTGGTCAATCTCTGCTCAGCCGTCCCCACCGCGCCGCACCTTGCGCAGGGCGTGCTCGACGCCGCTCAGCTGGATCGGCTGCCGAAGATCCTGCGCGAGCTGGGCGAGGCGGGGCTGTTCCGCATCGTCCTGCTGCACCATCCGCCGACGCCAGGCGTCGTCTCGCGCCGCAAGGCGTTGCGCCAGATGCCGGAGCTTGCGGCGATCCTGCGCGCGGAAGGCGCCGAGCTGGTGCTTCACGGCCACGCCCATGAGGCCACGACGGCCGTCGCGCCAGGTCCGCTGGGATCGATTCCGGTGCTCGGCGTCCCGCCGGCCTCCGGCCTTGGCGCCAGCGGCGAGGCCGCCCGCTGGCACATGATCGAGGTCGATTCGCCCGACGCGGGCTGGCAGGTCCGGATCATCGCCCGTGGCCGGGCCGCGGATGGACGGATGACCGAGCTCGGCCGCTACATTCTACCGCCCGCAACCGCCGATACCTGGACCGAAAGCGTCTTCCCACTTTCATCGACCGAGGCGACTTCCTAATGTCCCGCTCGCGGCGCGTTCGGCCGCCGAGATGGTGCATGACCAATTCCAGGGCCCAGACCGCCGGTTCTTCGCACACGTGAAGTTGCTTGACCGCTACATCCTCAAGCTGACGCTCGCTCCCCTGGGGGGCGCGCTTGGAGTCACCCTGGTGGCCCTGCTGCTCGAGCGGGTGCTGCGGCTGCTCAACGACCTCTCGGAGAGCAGCGGCCGCTTTGGATTCGTCATCGAGCTGACCGCCAACCTGGTGCCGCACTATCTCGGCCTGACGTTGCCCGCCGGCTTCTTCATCGCGCTGTTCATCGTCGTCACCCGCTTGAACGAAGGCTCGGAGATCGACGCCCTGCTGGCCAGCGGCGTCTCGCTCACGCGGATCGTCGCGCCCTACATGGCTTTGGCGACGGTGCTGATGGCGATCAGCCTGGTGCTGTTCGGCTTCCTGCAGCCCTACAGCCGCTACGCCTATCGCGCGGTCCTGCACGCTGCTGAAACCGCCGGCTGGAGCGGCCAGGCCGAGGCGCAGACCTTCTTCGCGCCCGACAGCGGCCTGACCATGACGGTCGACACCGTCGATTCGACCGGCGACGTCCTGAGCCGCGTCTTCATCCGCCGGATGCTCCCGGACGGCCGCGAGGAAGTCACCACCGCCAGTCGCGGCCAGCTCATGCCCAAGGGGGATGGCAAGAGCGTGCGCCTGCAGCTGACCGACGGCCAGCAGTTCACCACCGCGGCCAACGGCTCTGCCCGCGTGCTGAGCTTCCGCAGCTTCGGGCTCGACCTGCCGCTGACCAGCGCCGAGAAGCTGCTGCGCGGCCGCGGCCGCGATGCCCGCGAGCTGACCTTGGGCGAGCTGCTGCAACGGTCCCAGCGCCCCAATTCGATGATCCCGCGCCAGGAGCTGCTGGCCGAGCTCTACGCCCGGCTGGCGCGATCCTTCGCCTTGCCGCTGCTGCCATTGCTGGCGCTGCCGCTGGGGCTGTCGGCCAAGCGCGGCGGGCGCGCGCCCGGCATCATCATCGCCGGCGTGCTGCTGATCGCCTTCCAGCACATGCTGCAGCTGGGCCAGAGCCTGGCGACGAGCGGGCGGGCCGACGCGGCCCCCGCCGTGCTGCTGCCGTTCGCCGGCTTCGCGGCGATCTGCATCGTGATGTTCCTGACCAGCAGCAAACGCCCGGGCGAGACGCCGATCGGGGTCTTCGTCGAACATTTCGGTGACCTGGTGCGTCGCGTCACCGCCCGCCGCGAAGCCAAGGCCGCGGCGTGATCCTGCCCTGGCATCTCCTGCGGCTCGTCGCATCCCGCGTGCTCGCCGCCCTGCTGGTGCTGGTCTCTATCCTGCAGATCCTCGACCTGCTCGACGTCACCACCGACATCCTCGAGCGCAAGCTGGGCGTTGGCGGCGTGCTCTACTACGCCTTCCTGCGCCTGCCGACCCTGGTGCAGCAGGTCGCGCCGTTGAGCGTGCTGGCGGGTTGCCTGTTCGCCTTCACCCAGCTGGCGCGCCAGAACGCGGTCGTGGCGCTGCGCTCGACCGGCATCTCGACCTATCAGCTCGTGAGGATGATGGCGCCGGCGGCCCTGGCGATCGCCGTGCTGCACCTGGCCAGCGTCCAGTGGCTGACGCCGCGCGCCAACCAGGCGCTCGACGCCTGGTGGAGCCGCACGGCGCCGCGGAGCGAGGCGGCGCCCTCGGGGCCGCGCAGCTTCCGGGTCGGCGAGGACATCGTCACCGCAACCATGGGCGCGCCGTCCGGACGCCGGTTGACCGGGGTCCGGATCTATCGGCGCGACGCCGCCGGCCGGATGATCGAGCGCCTGCGCGCCGACACCGCCGCCTTCCAGGGCGATGGCTGGCGGCTGAGTTCGCCGACCTTCGAGACGCTGGAGGCGGGCGGCGTCCAGCGCGGCGCGGCGCAGGAGATCGTCTGGCGGCCCGGACCGCTGCCGCAGGACGTGCGGGCGATCTTCACCGGCGAGGAGGCGCTGGCCCCGGGCTCGGCCCGGCGCGCGCTGAGCGGGGGCGTCTCCGCCAAGCCGCCGGCCTTCTACCGCACCGCGCTCCAGCGCGCCTGGTCGGCGCCGCTCGCCGCCTTCGTGATGATGCTGCTGACGGCGCCGGTCCTGCTGGTCAACTTCCGCAGCGGCGGCGCGAGCACGGTGGTCACCTGCCTGGGCGCGGGCCTGCTGTTCCTGGTCGTCGACGGGATTTTCACCGCCCTGGGCGAATCCGGGACGGTTCCAGCCATTCTCGGCGCCTGGGCGGCGCCGGCGATCTTCGCCGCGCTCGGCGCCAGCGCCCTGCTATTCCAGGAGGGGTGATGCACGCCCGGACTCAAGACGCCGCCCCGCTCAGCGTGACGCCGGTCGCCACGGCGGCCGAGCTCGACCGCTTCATCCGCGTGCCGATGCGGCTAGGCGCGGGCGACCCCAACTATATCGCGCCGTTGATCACCGAGCGCCGCGACGCGCTCACGCCGAAGAATCCGTTCTTCGAACATGCCCAGGTGCAGTTCTGGCTGGCGGTCCGCGACGGGCGCGACGTCGGCCGCATCAGCGCCCAGATCGACGCCCTGGCGCCCTCCGACGGCGGCCCCCCCGCCGGGCAGTTCGGGATGATCGCCGCGGAGGACGATCCGGCGATCTTCCAGGCCCTGTTCGCCGTTGCAGAGGCCTGGCTGCGCGAGCGCGGCTGCGCCCGCGCCCAGGGACCTTTCAACCTGTCGATCAACGAGGAGGTCGGCCTGCTGGTCGACGGCTTCGACACCCCGCCGATGGTGATGATGGGCCATGACGCGCCCTACGCCGCCGCGCGGGTGGAGGAGCAGGGCTATCGCAAGATCAAGGACGTCTACGCCTACCTGAACCATGTCAGCGCCGACCTGACGCCGAAGGTGCGCAAGTGGGTCGACCGTGGGACCCCGGCCGGGGTGCGGCTGCGCATGTTGGACATGAAGCGCTACGACGCCGAAGTCGGCGTGCTGACCGAGATCCTCAACGACGCCTGGTCGGACAACTGGGGCTTCACGCCGACCACCGAGGCCGAGACCGCCCAGCTGGCCAAGTCGCTGAAGATGGTGGTCGACCCGCGCCTGACCTGGTTCGCCGAGATCGACGGCGAGAGCGCCGGGTTCATCGTCTTCCTGCCCAACGTCAACGAGGCGATCCGCGACCTCGACGGCAAGCTGGCGCCGTTCGGCTGGGCGAAGCTGCTGTGGCGGCTGAAGGTGCGGCGGGTGAAGTCGATCCGGGTGCCGCTGATGGGCGTGCGCCGCAAGTTCGCCGGCTCCCGGCGCGGACAGCTGCTGCCCTTCCTGCTGATCAAGGCCGCGGGCCTGGAAGCGCGCGCTCTGGGTTACCAGGACCTGGAGCTCTCGTGGATCCTGGAGGACAACATGCCGATGCGCCGGATCCTGGAGGCGCTCGGCTCGCGCATCTACAAGACCTACCGGATCTACGAGAAGAGCCTGCCATGACCGCGCCGCGCGCGCTCGTCCTGGCCGGCGCGCGGCCCGGGCGCGACGCGGTGGCCGACTATGCGGGCGTGCCCCACAAGGGGCTGATCCAGCTGGCGGGCCGACCATTGCTCGAACGCGTGGCGCAGGCCCTGCGCGGGGCCGGGATCACGCACATCGCCGTTTCCGCCGCCAGTCCTGAAGTCACCGCCTTGGCCGCGGCGCTTAGGGCAGAGGTGCTGCCGGCGCAGACCGGCCCTAGCCTCAGCGCCCTGCGCGGCGTGGAGGCGCTGGGGACGCCGGTGCTGCTGACCACCTGCGACCACGCCTTGCTGCAGGCCGAGTGGGTGGCGCAGTTCCTGGCCGACGCGCCGGCCGACGCGGATGCCTGCGTGCTGCTGGCGCGCCGGGAGGTCGTCGAGGCCGCCGCGCCAGGGACGCAGCGCACCTATCTGAAGTTCGCCGAGGCCGAGTGGTCCGGCTGCAACCTCTTCCTGTTGCGCACGCCGCGCGGCCTGGCGGTGATCCAGCTCTGGCGAAGCATCGAGGCGGACCGCAAGCGACCTTGGCGGATCATCCGCCGGCTGGGACCGATCACCCTGCTGCGCTATCTCGCCGGACGACTGACTCTGGCCGAGGCGCTGCAGCGCCTGGGTCGGCTGTGCGACGCCCGCCTCGCCGCAGTGGCGAGCCCGTTCGGCCTGGCCGCCGTCGACGTCGACAAGCCCGCCGACCTGGATCTCGTCCGCCGACTGGCCGAAGCCCAGGCGTAGACCACCGATCGCCCGATCGAGGCTCGCGCTATTTGACGTTCAGCCGGGTGTGGACGCCGCCCTTGTAGATCACCGACTTGCCCCTGTCCTTGACGGCGAAGGAGCCGGCCTGCAGCTGTCCGGCGTTGGCTGCGGCGTTGATCCCGGTCCCGAGAACCTCGCCGGACTTGGCGTCATAGACCGCCGAGGGCGTGGCGAAGGCGCCGCTGGGCCCTGCCAGCCTGACGTCGCCGGAGAGTTCCAGCCGGCCGGCGGCCTCGTCATAGACTCCGGTTGCCGCCGTCACCCGCATCTGGTCGGCGCCGCCCTGGCTGCGGATCAGGATCGGGCTGCTCAGCCGGATGCGGTTGGAGCCTTCCTCGCGCTCGGCGGTGGTGGCGGTGATGACGAACGGTCGCTTCTTGCTGTCCTCGCCGATCATCCGCGGTCCGACCAGTTCGATCGGCCGCGTGGCCGGCGCGGGGCCGGGGGCGCCGTGCAGGCTGCTGAAGGTCGCCGTCACGACGACGGCCAGGGCGACGACGGCGGCGAAGGTCGGCAACAGGATGCGCAGCACCACGATCGGCAACGGTCGCGGGCGCACGGGACGTACGACAGGAGCTTCGGTCAGGGTCATCGAGCCCTGTGCTACGCCCACGCGCCGTGGAAGGCCACCACCTGGCGATCTGCAACGGGAATCTTCCCTGGCGTTCGACCGGTCCCGACCCGCACCGGCCGGCGCAGGATCGGATCAGCAGTCCAGCGTGCAGTCCCGTTCCCATTGGGTCAGGTGGCGGCTGAAGTCGTTCCACTCGGCCTGCTTCAGCTTGAGGTAGGCCGGGACCAGTTCGCCGAGCGCGCCGGCCAGCACAGGCGAGGCCTGCAGGGCCCGCAGCGCGTCGAGCAGGTTGAGCGGCAGCGTCTTGACCTCTCCGGCCGTGTGGCCGTCGGTGTACATGTTGATGTCCAGCCGCGGGCCGGGGTCGCGCGCCTCGGCCAGTCCGTCGAGGCCGGCGGCGAGCACGGCGGCGGGCAGCAGGTAGGGGTTGGTCGCGCCGTCGGCGAGGCGGAGCTCGAAGCGGTCGCCTTCCGGCACCCGGATCATGTGGGTGCGGTTGTTGCCGGTCCAGGTCACCGAATTCGGCGACCAGGTCGCGCCGGAGGTGGTGCGCGGCGCGTTGATCCGCTTGTAGCTGTTGACCGTCGGATTGGTGATCGCCGCCAGCGCCTGCGCCGAATGGATCACCCCGCCGATGAAGTTGAGGCCCGCGGCCGACAGGTTGGTCCCGTCGCCCTCGAAGACGTTGGTCTCGCCCTTCCACAGCGAGACATGCATGTGGCAGCCGTTGCCGGTGAGATGCATGAACGGCTTGGGCATGAAGGTCGCCCGCAGCCCGTGCTTCTCGGCGATCGACTTGGCCATGTACTTGAAGAAGGCGTGGCGGTCGGCGGTCACCAGGGCGTCGTCATAGAGCCAGTTCATCTCGAACTGGCCGTTGGCGTCCTCGTGGTCGTTCTGGTACGGCGACCAGCCGAGCGCCAGCATGGCGTCGCAGATCTCGGTGATCACGTCATAGCGGCGCATCAGCGCCTGCTGGTCGTAGCAGGGCTTGACCTGGGTGTCGCCGGCGTCGCCAATCGCGGCGCCGTCCGGAGTGACCAGGAAGAATTCGCACTCGACGCCGGTCTTCATCTGCAGGCCGAGTTCGGCGGCCTTGGCGATCTGCGCCTTCAGGACGTTGCGCGGCGCATGGGCAACGGGCTTGCCATCCATCCACAGGTCGGCGGCGAGCCAGCCCACCTCCGGCTTCCAGGGCAGCTGGATCAGGCTCGCCGGATCGGGCCTTGCGAACAGGTCCGGATCGGCCGGGGTCATGTCCAGCCAGGTGGCGAAGCCGGCAAAGCCGGCGCCGGCCGTCTGCATGCCCTCGATCGCCGCTGCCGGGACCAGCTTGGCCCGCTGGTGGCCGAACAGGTCCGTGTAGGAAATCAGGAAATATTTGATCGCCTTTTCCTTGGCGACCTGAGCGAGGCTGACCGACATCCTTGATTTCCCCGACCTTGCCGACGGCGCCTCGCGCCTCAGCTGATGCAGACTGCGAACTCGGTTCTAAGCAGATCAGAAACCACCGCCCCCCGGGATCCAGTTGGTTCCGGCGAGCGGCACCCGGGCCATGGCTGCGGCCTCCAGGGTCAGGGCCACCAGGTCCTCTGGCTCCAGGTTGTGCAGATGGCTCTTGCCGCAGGCCCGGGCGATGGTCTGGGCCTCCAGCGTCATCACGGCGAGGTAGTTGGCGAGCCTCCGTCCGGCGGCGACCGGGTCGAGCCTGGCCGCCAGCTGCGGATCCTGGGTGGTTATCCCCGCCGGGTCGCGCCCCTCCTGCCAGTCGTCATAGGCCCCGGCTGTGGTCCCGAGCGCGCGATAAGCCTCCTCGTGGATCGGGTCGTTGTCGCCCAGGGCCACCAGGGCCGCCGTGCCGATGGCGACGGCGTCGGCGCCCAGCGCCAGCGCCTTGGCGACATCGGCGCCGTTACGGATCCCGCCGGAGACGACCAGCTGCACCTTGCGGTGCAGGCCGAGGTCCTGCAGCGCCTGCACGGCCGGGCGGATGGCCGCCAGGATCGGGATCCCGACGTGTTCGATGAAGACGTCCTGGGTCGCCGCCGTGCCGCCCTGCATGCCATCCAGCACGACGACGTCGGCCCCCGACTTCACCGCCAGCGCGACATCGTAGTACGGCCGCGTCGCGCCGACCTTGACGTAGATCGGCTTCTGCCAGTCGGTGATCTCGCGCAGCTCCTCGATCTTGATCTCCAGGTCGTCGGGGCCGGTCCAGTCGGGATGGCGGCAGGCCGAGCGCTGGTCGATGCCCGTCGGCAGATTGCGCATCTGCGCGACCCGGTCGGAGATCTTCTGGCCGAGCAGCATGCCGCCGCCGCCGGGCTTGGCGCCCTGGCCGATCACGACCTCGATGGCGTCGGCCTTGCGCAGGTCGTCCGGGTTCATCCCGTAGCGCGACGGCAGGTACTGATAGACCAGGGTCTGCGACTGGCCGCGCTCCTCCGGCGTCATGCCGCCGTCGCCGGTGGTCGTCGAGGTGCCGGCCAGGGTAGCCCCGCGACCCAGGGCTTCCTTCGCCTGGCCGGACAGGGCGCCGAAGCTCATCCCGGCGATGGTCACCGGGATCTTCAGGTGAATCGGCTGCTTGGCGAACCGCGTGCCCAGCCAGACGTCGGTGGCGCATTTCTCGCGATAGCCCTCCAGCGGATAGCGCGAGATCGAGGCGCCGAGGAACAGCAGGTCGTCGAAATGGGGCAGGGCGCGCTTGGCCCCGCCGCCACGGATGTCGTAGATGCCGGTCGCCGCGGCGCGGCGGATTTCGGCCAGCGTATGCGCATCGAAAGTCGCCGAATGCCGGGGCGGCGTCTGCGGGATCTTGCTGGAATCCATCGGATGAGCGCCCTCAGTACGCCGCGGCGTTGTCGACGTGGAAGGTGTAGAGGCCCCGCGCGGAGCCGTAGCGCCGGAACTCCGAGGGCTCGACGCCGCTGACCCCGGCGGCGTCCAGCAGCCGCCGCAGTTGCTGGGCGTGCTCTGGGCCGATCGGTTTCTCGACACAGTCGGCGCCGAGGGACTTCACCGCGCCGCGCACGTAGAGCCGGGCCTCGTAGATGGAGTCCCCCAGGGCGTCGCCGGCGTCGCCCAGCACCACCAGGGCGCCGGACTGGGCCATGAAGGCGCTCATCGGGCCGATGGAGCCCTTCACCACGATGTCGACGCCCTTCATCGAGATGCCGCATCGAGCCGAGGCGTCGCCGTCGATCACCAGCAGGCCGCCGTGGGCGGTGGCGCCCGCCGCCTGGCTGGCGTCGCCTTTCACGTGGACCTTGCCGGAGATCATGTTCTCGGCCACTCCGACGCCGGCGTTGCCGTGGATCACCACCGTCGCCCGCTGGTTCATGCCGGCGCAGTAATAGCCGGCGTGTCCGGCGATCTCGACGGCGACTGCGGCGTCGAGCCCGACCGCCAAGGCGTGCTGGCCCATCGGGTTCTCGACCCGCCACTGGGTTTCTCTGGTGTCGGCCGCCAGCGCATGCAGGGCGGCGTTGAGCTCGCGCCGGCTGGTGACGGCGAGGTCGACCACCGGCATCAATGGCGCTCCCAGGCGTAGACGCGGGCCGGCTCCGGCTCGAACACCCGCGCCGTCTCGATGCCCGGAAGGCCGACCAGCGCGCGGTATTCCGAGCCGAAGGCGACGTACTGGTCGGTCTCGGCCATCACCGCCGGCTTGCAGGCGATCGGGTCGCGCAGCACGGCGAAGCCGTTCTCGGTTCCCACCACAAAGGTGAAGAAGCCGTCGAGGTCGGTGAGGCTGCTCTCCAGGGCCTCGCTGAGCGACGCCCCCTCGCGCAGCCGCCAGGTCAGATAGCCGGCCGCCACCTCGCTGTCGTTGTCGGTCGAGAAGGCGATCCCCTGCGGCTCCAGCTTGCGGCGCAGGCTACGATGGTTCGACAGCGAGCCGTTGTGCACCAGGCACTGGTCGGCGCCGGTGGAGAAGGGGTGGGCTCCGGCGGTGGTCACCGCGCTCTCGGTGGCCATGCGGGTATGGCCGATGGCGTGGGTGCCGGACATCTGCGCCAGGCCGAAGCGTTCGGCGACCGCGCCGGGCAGGCCGACCTCCTTGTAGAGCTCGATGCGCTGGCCGGCGCCGGTCACCGCCAGGTCCGGCCGCTGGGTCGCCAGCCAGGCGCGGACGCGCGCCTCTTCGACGGCCGGCAGGGTGAGCACCAGGTGGGTGTCGCGGACCAGGCCGGCGATCATCGGGCCGAGGGCCGCGGCGACGCCTTCGAGGTCGGCGCCGCGGACGGTCAGCTTGAGCTGGTCAGGACGGCCGTCGCCGTAGATGGCGAAGCCGGCGCTGTCCGGCCCGCGGTCGGACATCACCGTCAGCATGCCCGCGACCAGGCCGCCGAGCTGCGGCTCCAGCGCGGCGTCCTTCAGGAACAGGCCGACAATCCCACACATCGATATGGCTCACGCGTGATGCTCCCTGTCCTTGTATTGGACCTGGGCCGTAAGCGTCAATCTGGAGGAACTAAGTTTTCCTGCTAGGAAATCGATGCCGGGGTCAAGGCTGGGTCCGTGGGTAGACGATGATCGAGAGATACTCGGTCTCGCCCTCCGACAGCCGCTCCGGGCCGTGCAGGGCGCTGGAGTCGAACAGCAGGGCGTCGCCGGGCTTGAGCAGGTAGGTCTCCGAGCCGTGCCGATAGGTGACCTCGCCCTTCAGCATGTAGATGAACTCGACCCCGCTGTGCCGGAAACTCGTGTGCGGGGCGGCGTGCTCGCGAAGTTTGATCAAATAAGGCTCAACCACCACGTCGCCGCGCAGCACGTGGCCGAGCAGTTCGTAGACGTGGCCGACCTTGGTGCCGCGCCGCTCGATGGTCAGCCCCTGGCCGGCCGGCACGTAGGAACAGTCCTGCCGCTCCTCGAACGAGGCGAACAGCGACGACAACGAGACCTGCAAGACCCCGGCGATCGCCTGCAGGGTGGCGAGCGATGGGGAGATCCCGCCGTTCTCGATCTTCGAGAGCATGCCGTTGGAGATGCCGGCGGCGCTCGCCAGGTCGGATACCGACAGGTCCTGCTGGCGGCGGATGGCGCGGATCTGGCTGCCCAGCGCCCTCTCGAGATCGCGTTCGGCCGGGGCCGGGGCCGCAGAGCCTGTCTGCGAGCCGTCCTCGCCGCTCTCGGCGGGCTTGCGTTGAGTCTTGATCGGAGCCCCCATGGTTCTGAGGCCCTAGAGGTAGATCGCCGCGGCGGCGATGTCATCTCGCCGAGGCGTGGTCAGAGGGCGGCGCGTGCGGCGTCCAGCCAGTGTCCGAAGCTTGCGGCGTAGCTGCGGAAGAGGGCGAGCTCATAGGCGGGCGTCTCGTCGAGCTGCCGCAGGATCACTCCGATGTGGCCGATGAGGGTGGTGGCGACCGCGCCGGGGGCGAAGGCGGCGGGGTGCAGGTCGATCGCCGCGCCGCGCTGCAGCAGCGTCCGCGCGCCTGGGCCGGCGATCCGCAGGATCACATAGCCGCCCGACTGGTCCGACACCGAAGCCAGGGGGCCGAGCTGCTCGCGAAGGCGCTGCGCATGCGCTGCAGGTTCGCTCTCGCTGAGGGCGAGCCAGGCCCCGGGACCGCTTCCCATCAGCGTGAGACCGCCGCCCGCGGTCCAGGCCGGCCCGTCCGGCGCCGCGACGCCCAGGGCCTGGGAGATCATCGCCGCTGTGACGCCCTTGCGGGCCATCACCGTGGCGAGGCCGAAGCCGGTTCGTTCCTGGATGCTCAGCGACTCAGCCACGCAGCCGCGCCCCTTGCGGATCGACGAACACCGGGTGGCAGACCTCCGCGGCGACATCGCCGCCCCGCAACGGGTCGTGCACGACGATACGCTCGCCGTGCCGCTGGGCTCCGCGCGCCAGCAGCGCCAGGGCGACCGGATGGCCGAGCGTCGGCGAGTAGGCCTGCGAGGTGACATAGCCTTCGTCGTTGGCGGCGACGGGGGCCGCGCCCGCGGCCAGCAGATGGGCGCCGGCGCGGAGCCGCTGGCGGCCGTCGACCGGCTTCAGCCCGACGAGGGTCGGCCGGTGGGGATCGGTCAGCCCCGGCCGCTGGGCCATGACCCGGCCGATGAAGTCCTTCTTCTTCGACATCATGCGCCCAAGCCCGAGGTCGGCCGCCGTGGTCTGGCCGTTCAGCTCGGCGCCCGCCGGGTGGCCCTTCTCGATGCGCATGACGCCCAGCGCCTCGGTCCCGTAGGGGACCACGCCCAGCTCGCGGCCGACGTCGAACAGGGCGCGGACCAGGGCCTCGCCACGGCTGGCGGGGGCGCTGATTTCATAGGCCAGTTCGCCGCAGAACGAGAGGCGGAACAGCCGCGCCGGCGCCTTGGCCCAGAGGATCTCGGCTGCGGCCATATAGGGGAAGGCCGCGTCGGCGAGGTCGAGGTCGGGCAGCAGCCCCTGCAGCAGCTCGCGCGAGCGCGGCCCGGCCACGGCGTAGGTCGCCCATTGCTCGGTGACCGAGGTCGCCTGGACGTCGAGCTCCGGCCAGATCACCTGCCCGCAGTAGTCGATGTGCTGCATCACCCGCGCCGCGTTCACCGTCGTGGTGGTGACGAAGAAGCGGTCGTCGGCGAACCGCGCGGTGGTCCCGTCGTCCATCACGAAGCCGTCCTCGCGGAGCATCACCCCATAGCGCGCGCGGCCGACCGGCAGGGTCGAGAAGGTATTGATGTAGAGCCGGTCGAGCAGGGTCACGGCGTCCGGTCCCTGGACCTCGATCTTGCCGAGCGTGGAGACGTCGCAGATCCCGACGCCGCTTCGGGTGGCGGCGACCTCGGCGTTGACGATCGCCTGCCAGTCGCCGGATCCATACCACTGGGCCCGCTTCCATTGGCCGGCGTCGACGAAGCTCGCGCCGCGCTCCGCGGCCCAGGCGTGGCTTGCGGTGCGGCGCTCCGGCCGGAAGTGCTCGTCGCGATGATGGCCGGCGAGGACGCCGATGGCGACCGGCGTGTAGGGCGGGCGCGAGAGCACCACGCCGGCCTCGGCCACGGAAGCGCCGGTCGCCGCCGCCAGCAGGGCGTGGCCGTTGAGCTGGCTGGTCTTGCCCTGGTCGGTGGCCATGCCGAGCGTGGTGTAACGCTTCAGGTGTTCGACCGAGACGAAGCCTTCCTGGGCGGCCAGGCTGACGTCGCTGGCGGCGACGTCGTGCTGGAAGTCGACGAAGGCTTTGGTGCGGCGCGGCTTCACATACCAGAGCGGGCTCACGGACGCCGGCTCGTCGACGGCGCGCGGGGGCGGGGCCGTGGCCGACGCGCGGCCGAGGTCGGCCATGGCCAGCAGCGCCTGTCGGGCGCCGTCGGCGAGTGCGGCGGCCAGGCCGAAGCGTCCGGCGGCCGCGCCTGCGGCGGCCAGGCCGGGCGGCGCGGCGTCGAGCAGGAAGGTCTCCAGCTCCTGCGACCAGGCTGGGCGGGCGCCGAGGTTGCCGCCCAGGCCGATCGCCGGGTTCCAGCCGCCAGACATCGCCAAGAGGTCCGCCGCCACCCGGAACGTGCGTCCGGCCTGGGTGCGGACCTCGACGCTGCGCATCGGCGCGCCGAACACATCGGCCACCACAGCTGCGAGGTGCACCGGTACGCCGCGCGCGGCCATCGCCTTGGCCGCGGCCGGCGGGTGGCTGCGCGAATCGACGACGGCGGCGACCTCCACGCCGGCGTCCAGCAGATCCTTGGCGGTCGACCAGCCGCTGTCGGTGCAGGTGAACACCACGGCGCGACGGCCGGGGGCGGCGGCGAAACGGTTGAGGTAGGCCGAGACGGCGCCGGCCATCATCACGCCCGGACGATCGTTGCCCCCGAACACCAGCGGGCGTTCGATGGCGCCGGCTGCCAGCACCGATCGCCTGGCGACGATCTTCCACAGCCGTTGACGCGGCTGGCCGGGCGGCGGCGCCGGCAGGTGGTCGGTCAGGCGCTCGACCGCGGCGTACTCGCCGTCGTAGACCCCGAACACCGAGGTGCGGGTCAGCAGGCGGACATTGGGCAGGGTGGAAAGCTCGGCCGCCGCGGCGCCGACCCAATCGACGGCGGGGGCGTCGTCGAGCAGCTGGCGTTCGCCCAGCAACCGCCCGCCGAGCCGGTGGTCTTCGTCGGCGACGATCACCTGCAGGCCGGCGCGCCCGGCGGTCAGGGCCGCCATCAACCCAGCCGGCCCGGCGCCGATCACCAGCAGCTCGCAGAAGCCGTGCTCGCGGTCGTAGCTGTCGGGATCCGGCAGGCCGCTGAGCCTGCCGAGGCCGGCGGCGCGGCGGATCAGCGGTTCGTAGAGCTTCTCCCACAAGGCCGCCGGCCACATGAAGGTCTTGTAGTAGAAGCCGGCGGCCAGCAGCGGCCCGGCCAGCTGGTTTGCCGCCATTACGTCAAGCGCCAGGCTGGGCCAGCGGTTCTGGCTCGTGGCCTTCAGCCCGTCGAACAGCTCGGTCGTCGTGGCGCGGGTATTTGGCTCGGCCCGCGCGCCGCCGCCCAGGGTGACCAGGGCGTTCGGCTCCTCCGCGCCGGCGGTGAGGATCCCGCGCCGCCGATGGTATTTGAAGCTGCGGCCGACGAGGCGCACGTCGTTGGCGATCAGGGCCGAGGCCAGGCTGTCGCCGGCGAAGCCGCGCAGCTGGCGGCCGTCGAAGCTGAAGGCCAGGGGGGCCGTGCGATCGATCAGACCGCCCTTGGCGAGGCGGCTCATCGGTCTGCGGCCCTTGCGAATTCGGCGCGCGAGATCTCGTGGGTGCGGGTGTCGCGGGTCACCACAAGCCAGTTGCGGCAGCCCTGCGCATGATACCAGTGCTCGCGCAGGGGGCCGGCGGGATTGTCACGCAGATAGACGTAGTCATGGAAATCCGCCGGCTCGGTGGGCCGCACGGGGCTTGCGTCGCCACGGTAGACGAATTCCCGGGCGTCGCGGTCTCCGCAGAAGGGGCAGGGGATGCGCATGGGCCTCAGTGCAGGTTCGGTTGGGCGCCCTGGCCCTTCTCGTCGATGAGGTGGCCGGTGCGGAACCGGTCGAGCCGGTAGGCGGCGGCGGTGTGGTGCGGCTGGTCGGTCGCCAGCAGGTGCGCGAAACACCAGCCCGAGGCCGGCGTCGCCTTGAAGCCGCCGTAGCACCAGCCGGCGTTGAGGTAGAGGCCAGGGATCGGCGTGCGGTCGATGATCGGCGAGCCGTCCATCGACATGTCCATGATCCCGCCCCAGCTGCGCAGCACCCGGGCGCGGCCGATCATCGGCATGACCGCCATGCCGCCCTCGCAGACGTCTTCCACCACCGGCAGGTTTCCGCGCTGGGCGTAGCTGTTGTAGCCGTCGATGTCGCCGCCGAAGACCAGGCCGCCCTTGTCCGACTGGCTGATGTAGAAATGGCCGGCGCCGAAGGTGATGACGTTGGGGATGATCGGCTTCAGCGCCTCGCTGACGAAGGCCTGCAGCACGTGGCTCTCGATCGGCAGCTTGAGGCCGGCGAGCGCGGCGACCCGGGAGGTGTTCCCGGCCACGGCCATGCCGACCTTGCCGGCGCGGATGGCGCCCAGGGTGGTCTCGACCCCGGTCACCGCGCCGGAGCCGTCGCGCAGGAAGCCGGTGACCTCGCAGTTCTGGACGATGTCGACGCCGAGGTCGGAGGCAGCGCGGGCATAGCCCCAGGCGACGGCGTCGTGTCGCGCCGTGCCGCCGCGCGCCTGCAGCAGCCCGCCCTGGATCGGGAACCGGGCCTGGTCGAAATTCAGGAACGGCGCCATCCGCCGCACCGCGTCGCGGTCCAGCAGTTCGGCGTCGACCCCGTGCAGCCGCATGGCGTTGCCGCGCCGGGCGAAGGCGTCGCGCTGGGCGTCGGAATGGTAGAGGTTCAGCACGCCGCGCTGGCTGACCATGACGTTATAGTTGAGCGCCTGCTCCAGGCCCTCCCACAGTTTCATCGACCATTCGTAGAAGGGCTCGTTGCCCGGCAGGCCGTAGTTGGAGCGGATGATGGTGGTGTTGCGCCCGACATTGCCGCCGCCGATCCAGCCTTTTTCCAGCACGGCGACACGGGTGACGCCGTGATTCCTCGCCAGGTAGGCGGCGGTGGCCAGTCCATGACCGCCGCCGCCGATGACGATGACGTCATAGCCGTCGCGAGGCTGGGCCGCTCGCCAGGTCGGGCGCCAGCCACGCTGCCCGGAGAGTGCGTTGCGGGCGAGACTGAGGATGGAGTAGCGCACGAATACGATCGCTGAGCGGAAACCGAGTTGCCTGTCGAGAAACCCTAGGCTTGACCGTGGCGGTCGGCGCGTCTGAAAACGACGAATGCAAGTCTTGTTGCGACATCATCCAGCGGGCGGATGACGGCATGGCGAGCCCTTCGGCTGCGTCCGCGACGCGATCGCTCGGCCTGCTGCTGGTCGACGGCTTTGCGCTGCTGTCCTACGCGGCGGTCGTCGAGCCCTTCCGCGCGGCCAACAACCTCGCGGATGCAGAGCTCTACAGATGGGTCCATGTCGCCGTGGGCGGCGGGGCGGCGCGCGCCTCGAACGGCGCCGTCATCCTGGCCGACGGAAAGGTCGGCGAGGCCCTGGACTGCGATCTGCTCTTCGTTTTCGCCGGCGGCGACCCGACCAGCTTCGACGATGCGGCGACCTTCGCCTGGCTGCGTCAGTTGGCGGCCCGGGGCGTCGGGCTGGCCGGCGTCTCCGGCGGGCCCTACCTGCTGGCGCGGGCCGGATTGCTCGACGGCCGCCGCGCCACGGTCCACTGGGAGCACGCCGCCGGCTTCCGCGAGGATTTCCCCGCCGTCGCGCTGGAGGATGGGCTCTATGTGGTCGACGGGCGGCGGATGACCTGCGCCGGCGGCACGGCCGGGCTCGACCTCGCCATCGCGCTGATCGAGCGGGACCAGGGGCCAGGGCTGGCGGGGCGGGTCGGCGAATGGTTCATCCGCACGGAGTCGCGCCGGGCCGAACGCTCGCAGCGGCCCACCCTGCGGGACCGGTATGGCGTGCGCCATGAGGGAACCTTGCGCGCGCTGGCGGCGATGGAGGCCGCCGTGGAGGATCCGCTCAGCCGCGAGGCGCTCGCCGCACGGGCCGGCGTCTCGGTGCGCCAACTCGAACGGCAGTTCCGCACCCATCTCAACGCGACGGTGGCGGGGATCTATCTGCGCATCCGGCTGGAGCGGGCCAGCCAGCTGCTGCGCACCACCGGCCTCTCGGTGACAGACGTCGCCGTGGCCAGCGGCTTCGCCAGCGGCAGCCATTTCGCCCGGGTGTTCCGCCACGCTTTCGGCCATGCGCCGGGCGCGGGCCGCAACCGGCCGGGCGGCGGATCGTAAGAGGCGCCCGGCGCTGGAGCTCAAGAGGACGCCGCGCCCAGGGGAACAGGACGCGGCGTCAAGTCGGAGCGATGTCCTGATCGGACAGCACATAGCGCGCGCCGCGCCGCGGTCGTTTCAACTCTGACATTTCCCCGAGAGAAATGTTTTTTCGGGTGAGACATCGAATGTCCAAAAGCGCGGCGCCCTGGCGATGCGAACGGGCGCTTTGGCGGCTCAGTGAAATTTGTTTCCTCAGAAGATCGTTGTTCTGCAGCCGCCGGGCGGTTCGTCTGCATAGCTGGGCCCTGCCGATCGCCTGGCGGTCGGCGGGGACAGGCAACGGAGCGGCGTGGGGAACGTCGAGGCAGATGACATGAAACTGATCATGGCGGTCGTCAAACCCTTCAAGCTGGACGACGTGCGCGAAGCGCTGGTTGCGGCCGGCGTGGAAGGGCTGACGGTCTCGGAGGTCAAGGGTTACGGCCGACAAAAGGGCCAGACCGAGATCTATCGAGGGGCGGAGTATCAAGTGAACTTCCTGCCCAAGGTGCAGCTCGAGGTGGTGGTGGAGGATTCGACCGTGGCGAAGGCCATGGACGCGATCAAGCTGGCCGCCGGCACGGGCAAGATCGGCGACGGCAAGATCTTCGTGCTGAATGTCGAAGAGGCAGTACGCATCCGGACCGGCGAGACCGGCGCCGCGGCGCTTTAAGAGGGGGACAATAACGACATGAAGCTCAACGGATTGAAAGGGTTGGCGGGCCTTGCGCTCGCCGCCGGGATGGCGTTTGCGCCGCTCGCGCCCGCCCTCGCCCAGAACGCCGCGGCCCCGGAAGCCGCCGCCGCGCCGGCCGCCGCAGCACCCGCTGAAGCGGCTCCGGCCGCCGCCGCGCCTGCCGCTCCGGCCGAGAAGCCCTGGGCGCCGGACACCGGCGACACCGCCTGGATGCTGACCTCCATGGCCCTGGTCCTGATGATGATGGTGCCGGGCCTCGGCCTCTTCTACGGCGGCATGGTCCGCGGCAAGAACCTCATCAGCGTCATGGCCCAGACCTTCGCCATCGGCGGTGTCCTGACGGTGCTCTGGATGCTGATGGGCTACAGCCTGGCCTTCACGAGCAACCCGAACGCGGGGCTGAACAAGTTCATCGGCGGAACCGGGGACTTCCTCCTGGCGGCGCTCAAGCCGGACTCCCACAGCGCCCTGGCCGGGACCATCCCGGAATCGGTCTTCATGTGCTTCCAGATGACCTTCGCCATCATCACTCCGGCGCTGATCATCGGAGCCTTCGCCGAGCGCATGAAATTCTCGGCGATCCTGCTGTTCATGTCGCTCTGGCTCCTGGTCGTCTATGCGCCGATCGCCCACATGGTCTGGGGCGGCGGCATTCTCGGCGGCCTGGGCGTGCTCGACTTCGCCGGCGGCACCGTGGTGCACATCAACGCCGGCATCGCCGGCCTGGTCTGCTGCCTGGTGCTCGGCAAACGCAAGGGCTACGGCCACGAGAACATGGCGCCCAACAACGTCCTCTACACGGCGGTGGGCGCGGCGCTCCTGTGGGTCGGCTGGTTCGGCTTCAACGCCGGCTCGGCGCTCGGCGCCGGCACGCTCGCCGGCACCGCCATGATGAGCACCCAGATCGCCACCGGCGCGGCCCTGGTCACCTGGATGTTCATCGAGTGGGCGCACCGCAAGAAGCCGACCCTGCTGGGGATGGCTTCGGGCGCGATCGCCGGCCTGGTGGCGATCACCCCGGCCTGCGGTTTCGTCAGCCCGACCGGCGCGCTCGCCGTCGGCCTGATCGCCGGCATCGTCTGCTACGGCGGGGCGGTCTTCCTCAAGCACATGCTCGGCTATGACGACAGCCTCGATGTCTGGGGCGTGCACGGCGTCGGCGGCATCGCCGGGGCCCTGCTGACCGGCGTCTTCGCCGATCCCAGCGTCAACAGCCTGGCCGAAGGCCACAGCCTAGTGAAACAGGTCATCGGCGTCAGCGTCACCCTGGTGTGGTCCGGCGTCGCCAGCCTGATCATCCTGATGATCTGCAAGGTGACGACCGGCCTGCGCGTCTCGGAGGATGCGGAGGTCGAAGGCCTGAACCTCGCCTCGCACGGCGAGATGCTGCACCCCTGATCCTCGCGCCGGGGACGAGGAGGAGGGCGGCGCCTGTGCGCCGCCCTTTTTTGCGCCCGGCCGTCCGGCCCCCGCGGGCGGGAACACAGGGCTGCAGCCGCACGTCATGCCGTCGATGCGCGTCTTCCTGGATTTCGAGGCGTCCTCGCTCGCCGACGACGGCTACCCGATCGAAGTCGGCTGGGCCGGCGAGGACGGCTCCTGCGAGGCCCACCTGATCCGGCCGGCGCCAGGCTGGACCGACTGGGATCCGGCCGCCCAGGCGGTGCATGGGCTGACGCGCCAGCAGCTCCTCTCCGAGGGCGAGCCCCACGAGCTGGTGGCGCGCCGCACCTTGGCGGCGCTCGGCCCGCACGAGGTCTTCGCCAGCGCCCCGTCCTGGGACGGCAAGTGGCTCAGCGTGCTGCTTCGAGCCGCCGGCCTGCCGCGGCACGCGCTGCGGCTCAGGGACGCCGACGAGGCGCATCTGCTCGCCGCCGCCGAGATCCTGCGCGGCCGGGTGGTCGATCAGGCGCTCGCCGGCGCCGCCGCCGAACTTCTCGCAACCGCCCGCCGACGGCTCGCAGGCGCGCCGCCGCGGCACCGCGCCCTGGCCGACGCCCAGGCGGAGCTAGAGGTCTGGCGCGAGGTCCGCCGCCTCGCTCACGAGCAGGTTGGAGGCGGGCCGGGCTGAACCGCCGTCACCGCGGCGGCGCCTCGATCGGCTCTTCCCAGGCCCATGGCGGCGCTGCATTGCGCATGTCATGTGCGCCGGTCACGATGCCGGCGCAAACCGCGGACGCGAGGCCTGGACGATGCTGACGAGAGTGGATCGGCGCACGGTGATCGCCGGCGGCGCCGCGCTCGTGCTGCCGGCGCCCGCGGTTCTGGCCAAGGTGGGCGCCGGCGCGGATCCGTTCACCCTCGGCGTCGCCTCCGGCTCGCCGACGCCGACGGGGGTGGTCCTGTGGACCCGGCTCGCGCCGCAGCCGCTTGCGCCGGACGGCCTGGGCGGGCTCGCCGGGGCGGTCGCCGTCGACTGGGAGATGGCGGCGGACGAGGGCTTCCGCCGGGTTGTGCGTCGCGGTCGCGTCCGCGCCGACCCGGCGTTCGGCCACGCGGTGCATGTCGAGGTCGAGGGGCTGCGCCCGGGCCGGCCCTATTGGTACCGCTTCATCGCGCTCGGCCACCGCTGCGCCGCCGGACGCACCCGCACGGCCCCGGCGCCCGGCGCCCCGGTCGAGCGGTTGCGGATCGCCGTGGCGTCCTGCTCGGACTGGGAGCTCGGCTGGTTCTCCGCCTATCGCCACATGGCCGAGGAGGCGCCGGACCTCACCTTCTTCCTTGGCGATTACATCTATGAATTCAGCTATCCCAGCGACCGCGCGGCCAACCTGGTGCGCCGTCACGAGCAGAAGGAGGATGCGGTCTCGCTCGCCGGCTACCGGCGCCGCTATGCCCTCTACCGCACCGATCCGGACCTGCAGGCCCTGCACGCCGCCGCCCCATGCCTGGCCACCTGGGATGATCACGAGGTGCAGAACGACTACGCCAATCGCTGGTCGGAGGACCTGGACGTCTCCGAGGCCGACTTTCTGCAGCGCCGCGCCGCCGCCTACCGCGCCTTCTATGAGCACATGCCGCTACGCCGCTCGGCCCTGCCTCGCGGCCCGGACGCGCAGATCTACGGCCATTGGTCGTACGGCGGCCTCGCCGACATCCTGGTGCTCGACGGGCGGCAGTACCGCACGCCGCAGCCGTGTCCGACCCCAAAGACGCGTCGTGGGCACGTGGCGACCTGTCCGGACCTCACCGATCCCTCGCGCACCATGCTGGGCCGCACTCAGGAAGACTGGCTCTACCATCGGTTCCGCAAAGGGCAGGGCCGCTGGACGCTGGTCGCCCAGGACCTGCTGGTGGCCTCGCTCGAGCAAGCGGCGCCCGATGGCAGCCTCGGCCACTATACCGACGGCTGGGACGGCTATCAGGCCAACCGCGACCGCATGCTAGGGGCGCTGGCCGCCTCCGGCGCGAAGAATCCGGTCTTCTTCGCCGGCGACATCCATTCCTATTGGGCGACCGACCTCAAGGCCGACTTCGGCGATCCGCGCTCGCAAACCGTGGCCAGCGAGTTCGTCGGGACCGGGATCACCCAGGACCCGCCGCCGGCGAAGGCCTTTGCTGAGGTGCAGGCGCACAATCCTCATGTGCGGTACTTCGATCGCACCACCAATGGCTACATCGTCGCCGATGTGACCGCCGCGCGGATGGAGACCCGATTCCGGGCGATTTCCGACCGGCGCGATCCCGCCGCGACCGTCACGACCCTGGCGAGCTTCGTCGTCGAGGACGGGAGACCGGGGGTGCAAACGGCTTGAGACGCGCGCGGCGGTCAGCTGGTCGCCGAGACGCGGGCCTGGTCGTCGGCTCGACCGCAGACAGGGTCGTCGCCACGCCTGGCAGGAGGGCGACTTCGTGATCTGGGAGAACCTCGGCGCCATGCACCGGGTCATCCCTGCGACGCGGACTCCGGCCGGGTGATGCATCGCACCTCGATCACCGGCGAGGCGTGACGCAGGGCGCGCGACCTGCGGACCCGAGACTGCGCAAGCGGCGTTTCCGCATGCAGGCGCCGTCCCGGACACTTCCGCATGGTTCAGTCGCAAGCTTCGACCGTCGACGAATACCTCGCTCAGGCGTCTCCGGAACGTGAGCCCTATCTGCGACAGGTCCGCCAGCTGGCGCGCAAGGTGCTCGCCGGCCACGAAGAGCGGATGCAGTGGGGCATGCCGGTCTATGTCCGGCACGGAAAGGTCCGCTTCGGCTTCGCCGAGCAGAAGCAGTTCATCACCCTCTATTTCATGGAGCCGGAGATCCTCGACGACAACGCCGCGGCGCTGGCCGGCGTGGTCCGGGGCAAGCGCTGCCTGCGCTTCCGCCGGCCGGAACGCCTCGACCTGCGGCTGGTCGAGACCCTGCTGAGGGCGGTGAAGCGCGCCGCCGCATCACCGCCTGCGCCGACCCGCGAGCCGAAGGACGTTCAGCGCCCGTAGATACAGTCCAGCGCCCGAGCGACCTCGATGAGCTCCGTGCACGCCTCGTCGAAGCCTTTCCCCCGCGCCAGCGCACGCGCCCAATCGGCGGCGGCTCGGCCGCCCCAGGGGTCCGGCGGGGCTGACAGCGGATATCGCCGGGTCCCTTCGAAGCGGTCGGCGGTGAAGTCGTAGAAGGAACCGTTCACATTGCGCAGGGCCGCCCCGCCGGCGTCGCCGTAGAAGCCGGCGGAGATCTCGGCCTCGCAGCCGGCCTGCAGCCGCCAGGAGCAGGCGAGCCGGACGACCTGGCCGCCGGCCAGCGTCAGGGTCGCGGTCGCATAGTCCTCGACCCGGTCCGCAGGCAGGGCGAGCGGGACGCCGCCGGCGAAGAGGCTGCTCTCCACCCGCTTCACGGCCGGGAAGTCCAGCACCCAAAGCGCCAGGTCGACCAGATGGACGCCGAGGTCGATGACGCAGCCGCCGCCGGCCAGGGCTTTGTCGTAGAACCAGGGCTTGTCCGGGCCGTAGGCGTTGTGGAAAACCAGGTCGGCGGCGAACACCCGGCCGAGCGCGCCGGCCCGGACCTGTTCGCGGATCCGCTGCATGCCCTCGGTGAAGCGATAGGACAGGTCGACGCCCAGCAGGCGGTCGGCGGCGCGCGCGGCCTCGATGACGGCGGCGGTTTCGGCGGCGGTGCGACCAAGCGGCTTCTGGCAGAACACCGCCACGCCGCGCTGCAGGGCTTCGATGGCCTGCTCGGCGTGAAGGGCGCTCGGGGTGGCGATCACCAGCCCGTCGAGGTCGAGGTCCAGGAGGCCGGCGAGTCCGTCGACCCTGCGGGCGCCTGGCGCCAAGGCGGCGGCCGCTGCGGCGGCTTCCGGCGAGGGGTCGGCGATGGCGGCGGCCTCGACGACGCCGGCGCCCAGCATGGCCTCCATCCGATGACGGCCGATCCAGCCGACTCCGAGAAAGCCGATGCGGGGAGGCCGCGTGGCCGCGCCGGTCGAAAGTTCCAGGAGGGCGTCGCTCATGGCATCACTAAAGCCTTGAGGAAGCCGTCCGGCCGATCGCGGGTTGCATCCAGGGCCTCGCCCAGCCGCTCCAGCGGGTAGGCGTGGGTGTAGAGGCCGGTCGGGTCGAGACGGCCGGAGGCCACCGCCTCCACCGCCTCGCGCAGGCCCTGCAGGCAGACCGCGGGGTCGCGCTCGTGGGCGTTGACGACATCGAAGCCGCGCCAGTTCCACAGCTGCATGTTGACCTGCCGCGGCCCGTCCTGGTGGTAGCCGGCGATCATCAGCCGGCCGCCCTCGGCGGTGAGTTCGCCCGCAAGGTCGAGCGGCCATTGCTTGCCCACCGCCTCGATCACCCGTTCGCAGAAGCGCCCGCCGGTCAGCTGGCGGACCCGCTCGATGACGGCGTGGTGATCCTCCATCGCGATGAGTTCGGCTGCGCCCATCTTGCCGGCGACTTCGAGCGAGAAGGGGCGCCGTGAAATGGCGATCACCCGGGCGCCGGCGTCGGCGGCCAGCCGCGTGAGGACGGCGCCCAGGAAGCCTATGCCGACGATGGCGAGCGTCTGGCCGGGCTCGATCTGCGCACGGCGGAAGATGTTCATCGCGCAGCCCAGCGGTTCGCCCGGGAAGGGCTGGCCGGCGAGCTGCGGCGGCAGCCTGACGACGGCGCCGGCGTCGGCGACGTCATACTCGGCGTAACTGTGGTGCGCGAGGGCGGCGACACGGTCTCCGACCGTGAGACCCGTCACGCCGGGGCCTATGGCGTCGACCACGCCCCAGCCCTCGTGGCCCAGACCGCCTGGCGGGGTGGGGAACTGCATCCAGTCCGGCCCGGCCCAGGGCGTCAGGTTGGAGGCGCAGACGCCGCAGCCCTCCAGTCGGATGCGCACCTGCCCGGGACCGGGCTGTGGAGGCGGGCGCAACTCGATCCGCAGTTCGCCGGGCCCGGTGACCACGGCGGCCCGGGCCAGGCCGACCTGCTGGTCAGGCTCGAGGGTGAGATCCGCAGCGCCCGGCATCACGCCACCCGCGCGGCGGCCGCGCGTCCCGGCGGCTCGGCGGCGAGGGGCCGGTCCTCCGCCTCGAACCAGGCGATGGTGGCGCGCAGGCCCTGCTCCAGCGTGGTGCGGGGGGTCCAGCCGAGCAGCTGCTGGGCCTTGGCGATGTCCGGCCGCCGCCGCCTGGGATCGTCCTGCGGCAGCGGCAGGAAGACCAGCCGGGACGACGAGCCCGTCAGGCTCAGCACCAGGTCGACCAGGTCGAGGATCGATCGTTCGGTCGGGTTGCCGATGTTGACCGGGCCGGGTTGCGGACCCTCGTAGGCCATCAGCTTCATCAGCCCGTCGACCAGATCGGCGACATAGCAGAACGAGCGGGTCTGGGAGCCATCGCCGAAAACGGTGATGTCTTCGCCGTTCAGCGCCTGGCTGATCAGGTTCGAGACCACGCGGCCGTCGCGGGCCGACAGCCTGGGGCCGTAGGTGTTGAAGATCCGCGCCACCCGGACGTCGGCGCGGCCAACGCGGTCGTAGTCGAAGCAGAGCGTCTCCGCCGCCCGCTTGCCCTCGTCGTAGCAGGCCCGCGGCCCCGTGCAGCTTACGTTGCCGCGATAGGTCTCCGGCTGCGGATGCGAGTCGGGATCCCCATAGACCTCGCTGGTGGAGGAGAGCAGCAGCCGCGCGCCGCTCTCGGCGGCCAGGCGCAGCAGCCGCTGGGTGCCGACGACATTGGTCATCAAGGTGTGTTCGGGATTGGCCTGGTAGATGGGCGGCGAGGCGGCGCAGGCCAGGTTGTAGATGGCGTCGAACCGCCGCTTTGCGAGCTTGGCGGGCAGCGGATCGACGATGTCGGCCTCGACAAGCTCGAATGCCGCCTCACCCTTCAGCCGGTGCAGATTGGCCTCGCGCCCGGTGAGGAAGTTGTCGAGGCAGGTGACCTGGGCGCCGGCCTCGATCAGTCGTTCGCAGAGGTGAGACCCCAGAAATCCCGCGCCCCCGGACACGAGAACCCGCTGCTGCCGCTTGCTCTTCATCTGGAAGCCCTCAAACCCGTGTCGTTAGTCACAAGAGGTTCGGCCGTCAGGAGACGTTCGGCCGCCTCGGCGCCCGCGCGGCGCAGCAGGCTTTCGAATTCGGCCGACCGATGCTCGGCCGTGTGCTCGGCGAGGATGCGCCGGCGGCCGGCCTGGCCCAGGGCCTCGCGCTCGCGATCCGGCAGCGCCCGCAAGGCGGCGAGCACCGTCTCGGGGGCCTCGGCCAGCAGGATCTCGCGACCGGGGGTGAACAGGCTGTCGAGGCCCTCCCAGAGGTCGGAGATGATCGGGGTGGCGCAGGCGCCGGCTTCGAACAGCCGCACGCTCGGGCTCCAGCCGGTGGCGATCATGTCGGCGCGCGTGATGTTCAGGGTGAAGCGGCTGGCGGCGTAGAAGGCCGGGTGGTCCGCCGGCCCGACGTGCTCCAGCCGCTCGACATTGGCGGGCCACTCGATCTCGGCCGGATACTGCGGACCGGCGACGCAGAACCGCAGCTGCGGCGCCTGACGGGCCGGCTCGATCAACAGGCGCTCGAGCGTGGGCTGGCGGTCGGGGCTGTAGGTCCCGAGATAGCTCAGGTCCCAGCGCCGCTCGGTTCGCAGCGGACGGTAGACGTCGGCGTCGACGGAGCAGTAGAGCGCGCGCGCCGCGCGGGCGCCGTAGCGCTGCTCCAGCGTGCGCAGTGCGGGACCGCCGGTGAAGGACAGGTAGAGGTCGTAGCCGGGGATCACCTCCGGCGAGACGTAGGCGTGGTCGCCGGCGGCGAGCTTGGCCAGGGTCACCGGCGTGTCGATGTCGTAGAAGGCGATGACCCCGCGGGCGGTCGCCTGCGCCCAACGGCCGACCGCCACGCCATCCGGCGTATAGGAGCCTACGACCACGGCGTCGGCGCCGGCCACCGCCCCGCGCCAGGCCTGCAGCCCGGCGAGATCCTCGTAGAAGGCGAGGCGGCAGAAGTCGGGTGCGGGCAGGTCGCGGTGGGCGGCGTACCAGGGGACGTCGCGCTCCAGGAACAGGACCTCGTGACCCCGCCGCGCAAAGGCCCGCAGCAGCGCCCGATAGGTCGTCGCGTGGCCATTGCCCCACGACGACGACAGGCTGAGACCGAGGACGACCAGCTTCACGCGAGCCGCCTTTCGCGCTTGGCGTCAGCTTTCCGGCGGAGAAGGGCGTCCACCTCGGCGGCGCGGCGAGCATAGGTGTGCTCGGCGAGAACCCGGCGGCGGGCCGCCTCGCCGATCGCCCGGGCGCGCTGCGGGGTGAGCGCGCAGAGATGCTCGGCGACCTCCTGGCCGTCGCGAGCCACCAGCACCTCCTCGTCGGGCGCGAGAAACAGCTCGATGCCTTCCCAGGCGTCGGTGATCAGGCAGGCGCCGGCGCCTGCCGCCTCGAAAACCCGCGTCGCCGGCGAGAAGCCGACCTCGGCCATGGAATCGCGCGCCACGTTGAGCACCGCCAGGGCCGAGCCGTTGAAAGCGTTGTGGTCGCCGGTGCCGACGTGGCCGACGCGCCGGACATTGGCCGGCATGGGCTTGTCCTCCCAGCCGCTGCCGCCGATCACGAAGCGACGGGCCGGCAGTCGGGCGGCGGGTTCCAGGAAGAACTGCTCGACCCGCGACTCCCGGTCCGGCAGCCGGTTGGCCAGGAAGTTCAGATCTCCGGCGAAGCGCGGCTCGGCGGCGACCGGATGATGGGTCGAGGCGTCGAGGCCGTTGTAAATCGCTCGGCAGGCGCGCGCGCCCAGGGCCTGGTAGGCGGCGATCACCGGCGGCCCGCCGCCGTAGGTCAGCACCAGGTCGAGACTGGGCAAGATTTGCCGCAGCGGCAGGCCCGGATCGCCACGGAGCTCCGCCAAGGTGGCCGGCGCGTCGACGTCCCAGAAGACCTTCACCGCCTCGGGCCTGGCCGCCGCCATCACCCCTTGGATCAGCAGGTCGTCGAAGACGCCCACGCCGCTGGCCTTGACGACGACCTCGGCGTGGGCGGCGCGGGCGATCACCTGCAGGGCGGCCGCTTCGGTGGCTGGATAGACGACGACCTCGGCCCAGTCCGGCGGATCGATGTCGCGGCGGCTCTGCCGGTCGAAGGCGTCCGGCTCGTAGAAGGTGACCTGGTGCCCGCGGCCGGCGAGCTCGCGCAGCATTCCGCGATAGTAGGTGGCCGCGCCGTTCCAATAGGCCGACAGCAGGCTGGAGCCGTAGAAGGCGATCCTCATTCGGCGACCTCGAGGGCTGGGGATTGCAGGGCGGCGGCGATCGCCAGGAGCTCGGCGGCCCGGTGGCCACAGGTGTGGCGGGCGCGGATGGTCTCCAGGCCGGACCGGACCAGGGACGCGCGCAGGGCCGCGTCGCCACGGACCTCGCGCAGGGCCCGGGTCATCGCCTCGCCGTCGCGCGCGATGAGGAAATCCTCGCCGGGCCGGAACAGGCCTTCGGCGTCGTTCCAGGGGGCGCAGAGCAAGGGAATGCCGCAGGCGAGGGCCTCGAACACCCGGATCGTCGGAATCCCCGGCAGGGTCTCGACATAGTAGCGGCGCGGCACGTGGACGGTGGCCAGGTGGCGGGCAAAGACCTCGGGCGCGAGCGCGTTCGGCAGCCAGCCGCGGTAGCGCGCGCCATAGCGGGCCAGCAGGCCCAGCGCCTCGCGCGGATAGCGGACGCCGTGGATATCCAGCGCCAGTCCGGCGGTTCTGGCGGGCGCCAGCAGGAAGCTCTCGATCTCGGCCGTCCGCTCGCCGTCGCCCCAGTTGCCGATCCAGACCAGCCCTTCGCGGGCGCGCGCGAAGGCGGGCGGCTGGAACAGGCTGATGTCGGCCGCTTCGTGCCAGATGAAGACCCGGCGTCCCCAGCCCCAGCCGCGATAGACCTCGGCCAAGGCTTCGCCGAAGGCCAGGACGCCGTCGTAGCCGTTGAGGTCGAAAGCGCCGATCGCCGCCGGGTCGCTGACCGCGCGATGGTGGGTGTCGTGGAACAGCAGGCGGAAGCGCCCGCCTGCCGCCCTTACACGGCCGATCCGCGCCACCAGCGCCGGGTCGTTCCACTCGTGGACGAGCACCAGGTCGGCGCCGTCGAGCGCCTGGGCGACGTCGAAGCCGTCGGCGTAGGAGGTCGAGCCCAGCTCCGGATAGGCCGAGCGATAGGGCGACAGCCCCGCCTCGCCATGATCGGCAAGCAGGTTGGCCAGCGACCAGGCGCCGTCCGGCTCGTAGGCCCGGACCTCGTGGCCCCGCCGGATCAGGTCGCGCAGCACGCCGCGGAGGAAGTGGGCGTTGCCGTGGTTCCAGCAGGAGGCCAGCGAATGGGTGAAGTAGACGATCCTCACGCCGCGGCCTCGCTCCGCGCCGCCCCCAGCCGCGCATAGAGGCTGAGCATGCCGCGGGTCATGGCCTCGACGGTGAACAGTTCGGCCCGCCGGCGGGCGAGCTCGCCCAGACGAACCCGACGATCCTCGTCGTCCAGCAGCGCCGCGAAGGCGTCGGCGAAGGCCTGCGGCTCGCGCGGGGCGACGAAGACCGCCGCCTCCCGCCAGAGCTCGCGGAAGCTCGCAATGTCCGCCAGCACCAGGGCGCAGCCGGCCTGGGCGGCTTCCAGCACGCCCAGGCCGAAGGGTTCGAAGAGGGCGCTGCTGGCGTAGATCGGCGCGCGGCGCAGCCAGGCCGCCACCTCGTCGGCGCTCAGGCGGCCCAGCGGGCGAAGGTGGCTCGGACGCAGGCGGTCAGCGGCGCTCGGTCCCTCCAGCGGTCCGGCCGCGTAGAGCGGCGTCGCGCAGAGGGCGGCTGCGGCGTCGAGCGTGGCCAGGTTCTTGCCCTCGTCCCACAGGCGGCCGGAGGTGAAGACCATCGGCTCGCGGACCTCGGGTCCGGCGGGGCCGGAACGACGTCCGTTGTGGACGACCAGCGGCCTGACCCCGGGGTAGGCTGCGGCGGTGGCGCGGGCGAAGCTGCGGCTGGGGGCCACCAGGGCGTCGCAGGCCGCCAGGCCGGCGCGCAGGGCCGCCGTGCGCCAGGCGAAGTCGGCCGGCGCGGGGCCCGACTTCACCGCCGTCCACCAGGTAGCCAGGCAGGAGTGGCAGGCCCCCAGCACCGGCGCCGGAAACCCGCCGACGGCCGCCAGGGCCGGGCTGTTCAAGTGGATCAGGTCCGGGCGCAGCTCGCGGGCGAGGTCGCGCACCGTGCAGCCGGCGGCCTCGATCTCGCCGGGCGTCTCGGCGGTCCAGTCCAGCGCCGAGCCGGTCTCGACGACCTCGAGCGCGGGAACGGCCTTCGCCGCACGCGCCTGGTCCGCCGAAAGGGCGGGACCCTGCACCACCAGGGTGGTTTCGCCGCCGACGTCGGCGAGGCCGCGCGCCAGATCGAGCGCGTAGGTCCAGACGCCGCCCACCGCATCGGCCGTCATCATCAGCCGCAGCCCCATCAGACGCTCTCCACCAGCTGGCGTTCGGCGCGTTCACCGCTGAGCCAGCGGGCCAGATCGGCCACGCCCTCGCGCCAGGGCGTCGGCCGCGGCAGTCCCAGCGCGCGCCGCGCCGCGGAGGCGTCGGAGACGTAGTAGCGCTGGTCGCCGGCGCGCCAGTCGTCGAACTCGACCTGGACCTTTCGGCCCGTCAGCTCCTCGATGCAGCTGACCAGCTGCAGCAGGCTGATCGCGTTGGCGGGGCCGCCGCCGAGGTTGAAGGCGCGGCCGGCGACCTCGGAGATGCGGCCAAGCGCGGCGAGGTAGGCGCTGACCGCATCGTCGACGTGCAGGACATCGCGCACCTGCCGACCGTCGCCATAGATGCGGATCGGCCGTTCCTGCAGCGCCTGGATCAGGAAGTGAGCGACCCAGCCCTGGTCCTCGGTGCCCATCTGGTGTGGGCCGTAGATGCAGCTCATGCGCAGAACGCAGGTCGGCAGGCCGAAGCTGCGGGCATAGTCGAGGACGTACTGGTCCGCCGCGCCCTTCGAGCAGCCGTAGGGGGTGTGGAAATCGAGCGGCCGGTGCTCGTCGACTCCGCTGGCGCGCAGGTCCGGATCGCGCGGCCGATAGGCGTCGCCGGCCAGTTCGAGCGCCACGTCCGCCAGGTCGCCGTAGACCTTGTTGGTGCTGGCGAAGATGACCGGCGTGCGCCGGGTCCGCGCCGCCTCCAGAACGTTCAGCGCGCCGCGGATGTTGACGTCGAAGTCGGCCAGCGGATCGACCAGGCTGGTGGTGACGGCCACCTGGGCGGCGAGGTGGAAGACGGCGTCGGCGTCGCGGATCACCGCGGCGATCGCGGCGGCGTCGCGGATGTCGGCGATGACCGGGGTGACCGCCGCGCCGTGCCGGGCCTGCAGCCAGGCGAGGTTGCGCTCGACTCCGGGGCGGGCGAGCGCGTCCAGCACCACCACCTGCGCGCCGCCGTCGGCCAGCCGGTCGGCCAGGTTGCAGCCGATGAAACCCGCCCCGCCCGTGACGACCGCCTTCATGCCACCAGCCCCCGCATCTCCAGCTCCCGGCGGGCTTCGACCACACGATCCTCCGCCTCCTGGCGGGCGACCCACTCGGCCAGCTCCGCCAGGCCCTCGCCGAAGTCCTCCTGGGCGCGGTAGCCCAGCACCTCGCGGGCCTTGGTGAGATCCGGGATGCAGTGGCGGATGTCGCCGGCGCGCGCCTTGCCGGCCAGTTCCGGCTCGAGATCCGGCCGTCCCATGGCCGCGGCCTGCAGCCGCGCGACTTCCTCGACGGAGCGGTCCTCGCCGGAGCCGACATTGAAGACCTCGCCGTCCGCCTCGCGCCGGTCGAGCGCCAGCAGGAACGCCTGAGCCACGTCGCGGACGTGAACGAAATCGCGCCGCTGTTGGCCGTCTTCGAAGACCATCGGCGCCTGGCCGTTGGCGATCCGCGCGGCAAAGATCGCCAGCACGCCGGTGTAGGGGTTGGATAGCGCCTGGCCCGGCCCGTAGGCGTTCCACAGCCTGAGCGCCGAGCCGCCCATGCCGTATTGGCGGGTCAGCGTCAGCGTCAGCCGCTCCTGCACGAACTTGCCGATCGCGTAGACCGACTTCAGCCCGTTGGCCTTGGTCTCGGGCGTCGGAACCGGCCGCAGCGGACGACCCTGCTCATCCAACGGATCCCAGCTGCCGTCGGGACTGCGGCCGGTGCGGACCACGTCCTCGACCAGCCGGCCGTCCTCGGTGCGGTAGAGGCCCTCGCCGTAGATCGACATGGAGGAGGCCACGACCACCCGCTCGACCGGCTGATCGATCAGCTGCTGGAACAGCACCGCCGTGCCGAGCTCGTTGACCGAGGTGTAGCGTTCGACCGCGTACATGCTCTGGCCGACTCCGACTTCCGCCGCCAGGTGGACGACCTGGTCGACGCCCGCCAAGGCCCGGCGGACGGCGCCGTCGTCGCGCACGTCGCCGATCATCAGCTCGACGTCGGTCGAAAGCTCCGTCGGACGCAGGCGGCGGGGGTGGACCTGCTCGATGAGGCTGTCGAGCACGCGCACGCGGTCACCGCGCGAGATCAGCGCCTGGGCGAGATGGCGGCCGATGAAGCCGGCGCCGCCGGTGATGAGGACGCTCCTGCCCATGGCTCAGGCCTTGCCGATCGGAGGGGCGGGCGGAGCGGGGCTCAGGGTCGGACGACGAAGACGGTCGGGGTTCGGCACGGTAACGGTCCCTCTGTTCTGGGCCGCTAACCCTTCATCTTCATGTAAGTTCCCCGATTTAGCGTCTTTAAGCTTCGCTGTGAGTGGCCGATAACTGCATTGACGGATGAATGAACGCCGATAGACGGAAACTGCCAAGGTATAATCTGCTCATATAGTGCGGCTCATGTTATTCGGGTTCCCGATCTTGGCCATAACAACAGCAAAGGTTGGAACCAAGCCGGAGGTAAGTCTCTTTCTGCCACGTACTTACCTGCCGGCGGCCGCGCGCCGCCAGCCCAGCCGCGCGAGGCGAAATGAGCCGCAAAAAGCTACGTGTCGGGATCGTCGGGGTTGGGAATTGCGCCTCATCCTTCGTCCAGGGCGTGGATTATTACAGCCAGGCGTCCGGCGCCGAGCCGCCGCCCGGGCTGATGAACGTGGAACTGGGCGGCTATCATGTGGGCGACATCGAGCTCGTCTCGGCCTTCGACATCCATGCCGGCAAGGTCGGCCGCGATCTCTCCGACGCGATCCTGCAGTCCCCGAACAACACCATGGTCTTCGCCCGGCCGGGCCCCAGCGGGGTGACGGTGCAGCGCGGGCCGACGCTCGACGGCATCGGCCAGTATATGGCCGGCGATATCGAGGAGGCGCCGACGCCGGCCGTCGACGTGGCCGAGGCGCTGCGACGCTCGGGAACGGAGGTCCTCGTCTCCTACCTGCCGGTCGGCTCGCAGCGGGCGACCGAATACTACGCCAAGCAGGCGCTGGAGGCCGGCTGCGCCTTCGTCAACTGCATCCCGGTGTTCATCGCCTCGGATCCAGTCTGGGCCAAGCGGTTCGAGAAGCGCGGCCTGCCGATCATCGGCGACGACATCAAGAGCCAGGTCGGCGCGACCATCGTCCATCGGCTGCTGACCAACCTGTTCCGCGAGCGCGGCGTGCGGATCGACCGCACCTACCAGCTAAACTTCGGCGGCAATGCCGACTTCAAGAACATGCTCGAACGCGAGCGGCTGACCTCCAAGAAGATCTCCAAGACCCAGTCCGTGGTCAGTCAGTACGAGAGGCCGCCGGCGCCCGACGACATCCACGTCGGCCCGAGCGACTTCGTGCCCTGGCTGACGGACCGCAAGTGGGCGCACATCCGCGTCGAGGGAACCACCTTCGGCGGCGCGCCGCTCAACGTCGAGCTGAAGCTGGAGGTCTGGGACAGTCCGAATTCCGCCGGCGTGGTCATCGACGCGGTGCGCTGCGCCAAGCTCGGGCTCGACCGCCGGCTGGCGGGACCGCTGCTGGGGCCGGCGAGCTATTTCATGAAGTCGCCGCCCGAGCAGTACACTGACGCCGAGGCGCGGGAGCGGACCTTGCGCTTCATCTGCGGGGACGAGGGGAGCGCCGAGCTTCGCGCGCGGGTGCAGCTGGCGTCATGAGGACCGGATCGCTTTCCCAGGCCGAGATCCGCGACCGCGCCGCCGCGCTCGGCGACTGGTTCCATAACATCGACCTCGACGGCGTTCCGACCGCGCCCAACCACTTCCTCAACGACTATCCCAATGTGAAGTGGCGCCAGTTCGAACACGCCATTGCGGCGGACCTGACCGGCAAGACGGTGCTGGATATCGGCTGCAACGCCGGGTTCTACTCGATCGAGATGAAGCGACGCGGCGCCGAGCGGGTGCTGGGGATCGACTTCGACGAGCGCTATCTGCAACAGGCGCGCTTCGCCGCCGAGGTGAAAGGGCAGGACATCGAGTTCCGCCTGGTCTCCGTCTACGACGTGGCCACGCTCGGCGAGACGTTCGACGTCGTGCTGTTCATGGGGGTGCTCTACCACCTGCGACATCCGCTGCTGGCGCTGGACCTGATCCACGACCATGTCGCCAAGGACCTGCTGATCTTCCAGTCGATGCAGCGCGGCGCGAACCACGTCGCGCCGGTGCGGGCCGACTACAACTTCTTCGAGCAGGATCATTTCGACGATCCCGGCTATCCGAAGCTGCACTTCATCGAGCACGCCTACGCCGAGGACTGGACCAACTGGTGGGCGCCCAATGCCGCCTGCTCGGCGGCGATGCTGCGCAGCGCCGGTTTCGAGATCCTCGATCAGCCCGAGGAGGAGGTGTTCATCTGCCGGCGCGGCGAACGGCCCACCCCGGCCGGCGCCGTCTATCCGGCCGCGCCCCACGCCGCCGCCCCGGGCATGTCCAACGGCAAGTCGAACGGGAGCCCCGCCAGGTGATCGAAGCGGTCAAGATCTGGAACGAGCCGAACAACAAGTCGCATTGGGACCCCAACCTGGATCCCGAGTGGGACCTGTTCGCCGACATGGCGCGGCTGGCCGGCCAGGCCATCGCGGCCGAGTGTCCCGGCCTGCCACGGGTGCTGGGCGGCATGTCGCCGATCGATCCCAGCTTCCTTGCCCGGCTGGCGCATCGCGGCGTCATGGAGCACCTCGACGTCGTGGCGGTGCACGGCTTCCCGCTCGACTGGAACCTGTGGACGATCGACGAGTGGCCGGCCAAGGTCGCCGAGATCCGCGCCGTCACCGACAAGCCGGTCTGGGTCACCGAAGTCGGCGTCTCCTCGTTCGGCTCCGAAGAGGTGCAGGCCTGGGGCGTGAAGAAGACCGCCGAGCTGCTGATCGGCCAGGCGCCGCGCATCCACTGGTACAGCCTCTACGATCTGCCGAAGACATGGGAGGCCACCACCCGCCACAAGGAGGCCGAGGGCTCGTCCTATTACAGGCATTTCCACATGGGGCTGCTGCGCGAGGACGGCGCCCCGAAGCCGGGCTTGCAGGTCTACGCCGACTACGCGTCGCAGATGGGCCTTTGCCAATGGTTTCACTTCGAGGATCATAGGCTCGACGACGCCGTGGCCTGGCTCCGGCGCCTTGGGGTGAAACACCTGCGCACCGGCCTCTCCTGGGCCGACAGCTTCCGCCCGGATGCGCTGGCCTGGTTCGACCGGCAGATGGAGGCGCTCGCCGAATTCGCGGTCACGGTTACCTTCTGCTTCACCCCGGAGCACCGCGGGATCGAGCCGCATCACACCAGCCCGCCGCAGGCGGCGGAGGAGTATGCCGATTTCTGCGCCGCCATGGTCCGCCGCTACGCCCCGGCGCGGGTCGCCGCGGCCGCGGAGTAGGGCCGGTGGAGGACTGGGCGCCGAACTTCAGCTGGATCCAGCCGGATCTGGCGGTGGGCGGCGCCTTTCCGATCGAACGCGCCGCACATCTGGCCGAACGGCATGGGGTGGGGGCGGTGATCGACGTGCGGTCGGAAAGCTGCGACGACCCAAAGGTCCTTGAGGCCTGCGGCCTGCGCTTCCTGCACCTGCCGACCCCGGACATGCAGGCCGTCAGCCAGGCAGGGCTCGACCAGGGCGTGGCCTTCGCCGAGGCGGCGGCCGAAGCCGGCCTGCGGCTTCTGGTGCACTGTGAACATGGCATCGGCCGTTCGGCCCTGGTGGCGCTATGTGTCCTGGTGGCGCGTGGCCTGGCGCCGCTTGACGCCCTCCGCCTCGCCAAGGACGCCCGCATGGCGGTCTCGCCCAGCGAGGCGCAATACCGCGCCTGGCGCCAGTGGATCGGCCGGCGCGCCCGCTTCCTGCCGCCGAGCTACCACGAGTTCGGCATGATCGCTTACCGGCGCCTCGCCCAGAGCACGTGAGGTGCTGGTTTACGGCGACCGGCAGCGGTGGGTCGCGCCGGGCGACCGGTTGGCGGAGCTCGCGGCCCTGCTGGGCGCCGAGGCTGCGGGCGGCGAACGCCACGACGCGCTGGTGCGGGCGCTGATCGAGGCCGGCGAGCTGGCGCAGGGGCTGGCCGACGTCGAGTTCGCCGCCGCCGGCTGCGACGACCACACGCCGTTGCAGGCCGGCGCCCTGGGCCTGCTTACCGCCCTGGCGCGCAAGGTGCAGGCGTCGTGGCGCAGCGGCTTCGCCCGTGAGGGACCGCAGGCGGGGCGCGAGCTGGCCGCCCTGGCCGAGCTGGCGCCCGCCGAACCCGTGCCGTGCAAAACGCCGGAGGGCTACGCCTATTACGCAGTCTACCCGCAAGCCTTCATGGCCGCCGCCGCCGAGCTCGCCGGCGAGCCGCCGCTGGTCATCGGCCTGCGCAGCATCGGCGTCAGCCTGGCGGCGGCCGTGGCGGTCGCCTGCGGCGCCCGCGGCGTGGTCTCCCTTCGCCCGCACGGTCCGCCCTTCGAGCGGCGGGTGACGGTCTCGCAGCGTCTTCGGGCCCGGCTCGCAGCGCACCCGGGTCCGTTCGCCGTCGTCGACGAAGGCCCGGGCCTGTCCGGCAGCTCCTTCGGGGCCGTCGGCGATCTCCTGGAGGCGCTCGAGCTTTCCAGCGAGCGGGTCGTCTTCATGCCCAGCCATGGCGGCGACCTAGGCCCCGTGGCGCAGGCCCGCCATCGAACTCGCTGGTCGCGCGCGCGGCGGCTGGTGAAGACCTTGGACGACATCGCCCCGCCGGAAGCGATCGGGCGATGGTTCGAGGATCTGACCGGTCCGGTCGAATGCGTCGAGGACCTTTCCGATGGACGCTGGCGAAAGGATCTGCCGATCGGGGCCTGGCCGCCGGTCTGGGGGGCGAGCGAACGGCGCAAGTTTCGCCTGACCACGGCGTCGGGGGTCTTCCTCGCCCGGTTCGCCGGCCTCGGGCGCGGCGGGGACGAGAAGTTCACCCGGGCGAAGGCGCTGCACGCGGCCGGCTTCGTGGCCGAGCCGATGGCGCTGCGCCACGGCTTTCTGCTGGAGCGCTGGCTGGAGGGGCGACCATTGGCGAGCCCGTCCGGCGGACGCGCCGCGCTGCTGGGCCGGCTGGGCGATTATCTGCGGTTCCGCCGGCTGAGCTTTCCCGCCGAGGCCGTCGGCGCCAGCCGCGAGGCGCTGCACGAGATGGCGGGCGTCAACGCCGAGGCCCTCGGCGGCGCCCAGCTTCGCGCCGCCATCGAGGCGCGACTGGCGGGGCGGGGGCAGCTCGCCGCGCGACTGAACCCGGTCCATGTCGACGGCCGGCTGCATCGGTGGGAGTGGCGCGAGGGCCTGGACGGCCGGCTCTTCAAGACCGACGCCCTGGATCATTCCTGCGCCCACGACCTGGTCGGGCCGCAGGATATCGGCTGGGACCTGGCGGGCGCGGCGGTCGAGTTCGAGCTCGACGCGGGTGAGACGCGGGCGCTGGAGATCGCGGTGCTGGGGGCCCCGGACGCCGAGAGGACGGACCTCTTTTACGGCCTCTACTGCACGTTCCAGGCCGGCCTCTGGACTTTGGCGGCAGGCGCCGAGACGGAACGCGACCGCGCGTCGCGACGGCTTGGCCGCTATGTCGACGGCCTGCGGCGTTGGGTCGATGTGGGCTCCGGATGAACCGGAGCCGCGCACCGCGCTACTGCGACCTTCGCGAAACCTCGGTTGGCGAAGGGCGCAAAGGGTGGGATCGTCGCGGAGTCGCGCAAGACGACGCGGGATCACCAGGGGGGCAGATGCGGCGTCCGGCCATTATCGCGCTGGCGGTCGTCAGCGTGGCGGCGTTGCTGGTGCTGGCCTGGCGCGGCTTCGCGCCTCGCGCCGAGGACGCCGACGTGCTGTCGGGCTATGTCGAGGGCGACTCCCTCTACCTGGCCGCCCCGGTCGCGGCGGAAGTCAGCTCCCTTTCGGTCCGCGACGGCGACCATGTCGCGCCGGGGGCGACGCTCTTCACCATCGACCCGAAGCCGCTGCGGGCCCGGCGAGACGCCGCCGCGGCCGAGCTCGGCCAGGCCCGCGCCGAAGCGCAGACCGCCAGGGCCGGGCTCGGACAGCAGAAGGCCAATCTGCTGGCGGCCAACGCCCAGGCGGCCAATGCGGCGCGCGAAGCCCGGCGCGCCCAGGCGCTCGCGGCCGGCGGCGTGGCCTCCACCCAGGACCTGGAGCGGGCGCAGACCGCCGCGCGCGACACTGACGCGGCGCGCCAGGCGGCCGGCCAGCTGGTCGCCGCCGCCAACGCCCAGGCCGCGGCGAGCGAGGCGGCGGTCGCCCGCGCCGGGGCGGCGCTGGCGGAAGCGCAATCGCGGCTCGAGCAGCTGTCGCTGCGGGCGCCTGCGGCGGGACGCATCGAGCGGACCTATCTGCAGCCCGGGGAGTGGGCGGCGGCCAACCAGCCGGTGCTGAGCCTGATTCCCGACGACCGGCTGAAGTTGCGGTTCTTCGTTCCCGAGCGCGAGGTCTCGCTCTACCGGGTGGGCCGGCGGGTGCAGTTCGGCTGCGACGCCTGCCGGGCAGGGCGCGGCGCCACCATCGCCTATGTCAGCCCCAGGCCGGAATACACCCCGCCGGTGATCTATAGCCGCAAGGCGCGCGACCGGCTGGTCTTCCTCGTCGAGGCCAGGCCAGATCAGCCCGAAGACCTCAATCCCGGACAGCCGGTGGACGTGACGCCGCTGGCGTCCCCGGCCGGCCGCCGGCCATGAGCTATGCGATCGACGTCCACAGGCTGAACAAGCGCTTCGGCGCCAAGCACGTGGTGCGCGACGTCTCGCTGCAGGTCGAGCGCGGCCGGATCTGCGGCTTCCTCGGGCCAAACGGCTCCGGCAAGACCACCACCCTGCGGCTGATCTGCGGGCTGCTGACGCCGGACTCCGGCGACGGCCGCTGCCTCGACTTCGACATTCGTCGGCAGTCCGACGAGATCAAGCGGCGGACCGGTTACATGACCCAGCGGTTCTCGCTCTACGAAGACCTGACGGTCGAGGAGAACCTGCAGTTCGTGGTCCGCATCTATGGGATGGACCGGCCGCGGACGCGGGTCGGCGAGGCGCTTGAGCGGCTCGGCCTGGCCGACCGCCGCGGGCAGCTGGCGGGCACGCTGTCCGGCGGCTGGAAGCAGCGCCTGGCGCTGACCGCGGCGACCCTGCACGAGCCGGAGCTGCTGCTGCTGGACGAGCCGACCTCCGGGGTCGATCCCAAGGCGCGGCGGGAGTTCTGGGACGAGATCCACGCCCTGTCGGAGCGGGGCCTGACCGTGCTCGCCTCGACCCACTACATGGACGAGGCTGAGCGCTGTCATGAGATCGCCTATATCGCCAGCGGCCGGCTGATCGCCCGGGGCAGCGCCGAGGAGGTGATCCGATCCTCGCGGCTGGTGACCCTGGTCTGCCGCGGCCCCGGCGCCGACCAGCTGGCGCGTCGGCTGCAGTCCGCGCCCGGCGTGCTCTCGGCGGCGGCGTTCGGCCAGGAGCTGCACGTCAGCGGTCTCGACCGCGGCGCCTTGGAGGCCGCCGTCGCCCCCTATCGCACGCCGGGGCTGGAGTGGCGCGAGGTGGCGCCGACGCTGGAGGACGTCTTCATCCGCCTGATGGCCGAGGTGGAGGAGGGTGCTGCATGAGACGATCCCTGGGCCGCGTCTACGCCGTGATGGCCAAGGAATTCACCCAGCTGACCCGCGACCGGTTGACCTACGCCATGGTTCTGGTGATCCCGATCGTCCAACTGCTGCTGTTCGGCTACGCGATCAACGACGACCCTCGTCACCTGCCGACCGCCGTGCTGGTTGAGGACCAGGGCCGCTTCTCCCGCTCGGTGCTCTCGGCCATGCGGGCGAGCGGCTATTTCGACCTTCGCCAGGCGGTGCGCAGCCCGGCCGAGCTGGACCGGCTGATCGAGAACGGCGAGGTGCAGTTCGCCCTCACCATTCCGGCCGACTTCACTCGCCGGGTGATCCGGCGCGACCATCCGCAAATCCTTGTGGAGGCCGATGCGACCGACCCGGCGGCCACCGGCGCCGCGCTGGCGGCCCTGGCCGCGCTTCCAGGCCAGGCCTTGAGCCACGACCTGCCGCCCCCGGCGACCACGGTCGCGACCGGCGGCGACCCGTTTGAGGTGGTCGTCCACCGCCGCTACAATCCCGAGAACATCACCGCCTACAACATCGTGCCGGGGCTGTTGGGCGTGATCCTATCGCTGACTCTGGTGTTGATCACCTCCCTGGCGGTCACTCGTGAGCGCGAGCGCGGAACGATGGAGACCCTGCTGGCGACGCCGGTGCGGCCGCTGGAGGTGATGGTCGGCAAGCTGGCCCCCTATGTGGCTGTGGGCGTGCTGCAGGCCGGGCTGATCCTGGTGCTGGCGCGGGTGCTGTTCGACGTGCCGATGGCCGGAGGCTGGACCGCCTTCAGCCTCGGCCTGGTGCTGTTCATTCTCGGCAGCCTGGCGCTGGGCTTCCTGATTTCGACCCTGGCCCGGACGCAGCTGCAGGCGATGCAGATGTCGTTCTTCTACATCATGCCGTCGATCCTGCTGTCCGGCTTCATGTTCCCATTCGCCGGGATGCCGAAATGGGCGCAGTGGCTCGGCACGGCGATCCCGGTCACCCACTTCCTGCGCATCGTCCGCGGATCCTTGTTGAAAGGCGAGGGGCTGGCCGGCAGCGCGCCCAGCCTGCTGGCGCTGACGGTCATCGTCGTGGTCGTCTGCGCCCTGGCGGTCAGGCGCTACAATACGCGGCTGGATTGAGCCTCGTAGTAGCCCTGGGCGCGTTCAGGTCTGCGCCAGCCAGTCGAGGACGTCGCCCACGGAGGGCAGGCCGAAGGCTGCGTGCGTCGGCCGCGCCGCTCCGACGAGCACCCCGTAGCCGCCCGCCGCCGCCGCTGCGGCGAAGGCGCTTTCGTCGGTCAGGTCGTCGCCGACCATGATCGGCTGACGGCCTTGGAACTGGGGCGTCTGCAGAAAGCGCCGCAGCGCCTCGCCCTTGTCGGGACCGGCGATCCGCAGTTCCAGGACCATCGATCCGGGCTGCAGCTGCAGCTGGTGGCGGGCGGCCAGCCGTCGCGCCAGGATTTCGCAATCCGGCCCGGCCTCCGGCGCCAGCCGGTAGTGCAGGCCCAGGCTGACGCCCTTGTCCTCGAACAGCACGCCCGGCCGGTCCGCGGCGAAGGCCCGCAGCTCGCGCCGCGCGGCGTCGAGGGCGGCGCCGCCCTCGACCGCGGCCACGACACCGTCAGACTCGCGCCGCACCAGGCCGTGCACCGCCGCCACCGGTTGCACCGCGAAGTCCAGGATGTGGTCCACCTCGGCCAGGCTGCGGCCGGACAGCACCGCGAGGCGGCCGTCGAGGCGCTGGCCGACCCGGCGCAGCAGCTCTGTCCGCCGAACGTCGGGCCCGACGTCGCTCGGCCGCGGCTGCAGTTCCGCCAGCGTCCCATCGATGTCCAGGAACAGGGCCGTCCGCTCCGGATCGAGACGCGGGGGCGCGGGCAGCGGCTGCATGCAGGCTCAGATCCTCGGAGACTGGAGCAAGAGCGGCGACGGCCGTCCGACCATCAATTCGCGCTCGCATCCAGGCCTAACGGATCGCCAGCGCTGCTGTTCCGAGGCCCGGACGGCGTCGGGCCAGGTCAGGCCGGCGTCTCGAGCAGAAGCGTCTGCATGCCCCAGGTCTTGCTGAGCTGGTCGGCAAGATTGCGTCCGCCCCGCTGGTCGTCGGCCAGGCGCAGGTCGATGATGGCGAGATCCGCGGGCGCATGGGACGCCAGCGTCATCGCCTGCCCAGCGGTGGCGGCCGGTCCCAGGATGCTCAGCTCGCGTCGACCCAGCAGGTCGATGAGCTCGGAGCGACTACGATCGGAATCACAGGCCACAAGAACCGTGGAGAACCGCGGAAGGTGCTGGATGGCGTTTTCGATCGTTTTCATGCGGCCACCAAAACATGCATTGGGTTTTGGCTGAACGGGCCAGCCGTTAAACTTACTGTGAGGCTTGCGCGAAAGGCGCTCAGCTCAGCCGCCGACCGGCGTCCCGGCGCGAGGAAAGGTCAAGGCCGGTCGACAGGCTCAATAGCGGGGCTGGCCGTTTTCCCAATAGTAACGGTTCGTGGAGCGATCGTAGTAATAGTAACGTCCGGCGCGCTCGTCATAGTATTGTCGGCGATCGGTCGAGCGATACTTGGGCGTCGTGGCGGCCCCCAGGGCCGCACCGGCCGCGCCGCCGATCAGGGCGCCGGTGACCGAGCTGTCGACCGCCGCGCCGACGGCCGCACCGGCGAGCCCGCCGGTCGCCGCCCGCTCCGTGGTGGTGGTCCCGCAGCCGGCGAGGGCCATGGCTGCGAGGGTGAGGCCGCAGAGTGTCCGTTTCATCCTGTTTCCCTGCGCAAGACGGTCCGCCGAGGGTCGACGGAACCCAGTCTAATCGTCGAACCAGGGTAACCGGCCAAGCCTGGGCGGGTTTCAATCCAGCACTCAAATGTGAACAGCGTGACCGGCTGCGGCGCAGCTTCCCGGCGTCTGCTGCAGAAGACGGTCGCCTGAGGCCGGCGCGCTGTCAGCCGGCGCGCAACGCGCGGTAGGGCCGAACCTCCACCGCCGCGCCTTCGTCGTCGAACCGCTCGCCAGCGCGGCCGAGGATGAGGTCGCCGGCATTCAGCCTGCGCGAGCCCGACGAGGGGCTGGGCACGTCGGCCACTGCCAGGTAGTCGCCGGAGGTGGTCCGCCGGACCAGGAAGTACGAGGCGCAGCTGGCGCTCTGGTGCATGCGCACGGCGCTGCGCACCGTGTCGGGGTCGAGGCCGGATTCACCGGCCAGCCGCGCGGCGCGCATCAGCAGCACGCGCAGCGGCACCGGTTCCCACACCTCGGCGACCAGGGCGAGCGCCTGGGAGCGGATAGAACCGGGCTGGGCCGCACAGGGGCGACCGTTCCAGATGACGAACTGGTCGGAGGGCGCGCGCGCCAGGGCTTCGGTCAGAGTGGCGTCGGTAAGGTGCTTGAGCGTGCCTATGCGTCGGCGGGCCATCGATTGCTGCTCATCCTTGAGGTTCGGAGTTGGAGCGCCGGGCCGGGACGATTCATCGCATCCTGACCGACGCGCGCAAAAGGTACCCAGCGGGCGACAAATTGATGACCTTCCGGCCTCAGGAGCGAAACTAGTGCCGATCAGGCTGCGTCTTGCGCAAGAACCTTCCGGTTAGGCCTATTTAGCCGGCAGGTCTCTACGCCGCCTGAAGGCGCGCGGCGGCTCCGGCGGCGCCTTAAGGGGCGAGCCTTCAAGGGGGCGGAAGATTCAACGCCCTCCCGCCGCGCTTTGGGCCGTGACTTCCTGTTCCGCCGGGGGCAGTACGCCGAGGCCGGCGCGCTGGCGGCGCGCCGGCTGTCCGCGCCCGATAGCCTCGGGCGAAACATGGTTAGATGCGGAACCGACTCCGCCGGAGCCTTGCCTCGAGTTGATGACGATCGGCCGCCTCTTCGACCACGATCATACGCCGGTCCGGCTGAAGACGTTCTGCGGCGCCCGGGAGCTGGCGCATGGCTGAGGCCGCGAGCGTGGTGCGACGCATCTACGGGAACCTCGGCCGACTTTTGGGAGGCAAGGCCGCCGGCGGGATCATCAGCCTGGTCTACCTGGCGATCGCCGCGCGGTCGCTGGGCCGCGTCGATTATGGCGTGCTGGTCCTGGTGCACACCTATGTGACGACGGTGGCCGGCGTCATCGAATTCCCCGGCTGGCACGCGGTGGTCCGTTTCGGCGCCCAGGCGCAGACCGAAAACGACCGTCCGCGCCTCGCCCGGCTGATCGCCTACGCCGGCCTGGTGGAGATCGGCTGCGGACTGCTGGCCATCGCCGCGGCCGCGGTGCTGGCGCCCATCGTCGGGCCCAAGCTCGGCTGGCCGCCCGCCGCCATGGCGCTCGCGGTTCCCTACAGCCTGGCGGTGCTGTCGACCGTCCGCGCCACGCCCGCCGGCTATCTGCAGCTCACCGGCCGCTTCGACCTCCTGGGACTGCACAATCTGGTCGCGCCGACGGTGCGACTGGCCGGGGCCGTCGTGGCGGCGGTGACCCACGGCGGCCTGCGCGGCTTCCTGATCGCCTGGCTGGTCGCGGCCCTGGCCGAATGGATCTCGATGTGGGCCCTGGGCGCCTACGCCGCGCGCGGAGCGCTGTCGCGCCGCCACCTGGCCGGGGGGCTGCGCGGGGTCCGGCGCGAAAACGCCGGCCTGTGGCGCTTCATGTGGAGCGCCAACATCGACGTGACGCTCGCCGAGCTGTCCGGCCGCGTCGTGCCGCTGGTGGTCGGCTACGTCCTCGGGCCGGGGGCGGCCGGCCTGTTCGCGGTGGCCCAGCGGGCGACCTCGGTGCTGGCGCAGCCGGCGCAGATCCTCGGCCAGGCGACCTTCGCCGAGCTGGCCCATCTGGTGGCGGGGGGCGACCAGGGACCGGGCTTGCGGGCGGTTCTGCGGCGGGCGGTGACGGCGGCTTTGCTCGCCGCCGCGCCGGTCTGCCTGGTGATCGCCCTGTTCGGCCAGCGGCTGGCGGTGCTGATCGCCGGGGAAAGCTTCGCCGCGGCCGGAGGGGTGATGCTGTGGCTGGCGCTCGGGCGCGCCATCCTGCTGGCTGGGCCGCCGATGAGCGCGGCGCTGACCGCGCTGGGCCGTCCGGGCCTCTCCGTACGGGCCAATCTGCTCAGCTCGCTGTCCGTGCTGCTGGCCCTCCCGCTGCTGCTGGCCTGGCAGGGGCTGATCGGCGCCGGCCTGCAGGCGGTGCTCCAGGCGGTGCTGGCCGTCGGTCTGTTGATCCTGTTCGTGACCCAGGCGACGCCGCTGCACAGGGCGCAACCCGCCCGGATGGAGGCCTGATGCGGATCGCCTATGTCATCAATTCGGTCGAGGGTGGAGGCGCCGCCCTGCCGGTCCCGGCGGTCACCGGGGTGATGCGCGATCACGGCGCGACCGTCGAGGTCTTCGCCCTGACCCGCCGCGATGGCCGCGCCATCCAGGCGATGACCGCGACCGGCCTGCGCGTGCATGTCCGCCCAGGCGGCGAAAAGGACCATCTGGCCGCCCTGGCCTGGCTCGACCGGAGCGTCTCCAACTGGAATGCCGACCTGATCTGGACGTCGCTGTCGCGGGCGACCCTGCTCGGCCAGCTGGTCGGCCTGCGGCGCGGGGTCCCGGTGGTCAGCTGGCAGCATGCCGCCTTCCTGAAGCCGATGAACCGGCTGCTGTTGCGGGCCCAGCAGCAGCGCTCGGCGCTGTGGATCGCCGACTCCCATTGCGTCGCGCAACTGACCCTCGAGCGCCTCGGGGTGCCGGCCGAGCGGCTGGCGGTGTGGCCGCTGTTCTCCGCCGACCCGAATGCGCCCGTCGCAAAGCCCTGGAGGCCGGGCGAGCCGGTCTGCGTCGGCAGCCTCGGCCGGCTGCACCCGGTCAAGGGCTACGACGTGCTGATCGAGGCCCTGGGGCGGCTGCGCGCTCGAGGCTTCCGGCCGGAAGCCCGGTTCGAAGTGCAGATTTGCGGCGAGGGCGCCGAACGGGAGAGGCTGGAGGCCGCGATGGCTCGCCATGGCCTCGACAACGTCACCCTGGCCGGGTTCACCGAGCGGCCGCGAGACGTCCTGGCCGGCCTGCACCTCTACGTCCAGCCCTCGCGTTCCGAGGGGCTGTGCATCGCCGCCCATGAGGCGATGCAGGCCGGATTGCCGAGCGTGGTCTCTGCGGTCGGTGAAATGCCCTTCAGCGTCGCGCCGGGCGAGACGGGGTGCGTCGTGCCTCCGGGCGACCCCGACGCCCTGGCCGAAGCGCTGAGCGCGCTGCTTTCACGGCCGGAGCGGCTCGCCGGAATGGGCGCGGCGGCCCGGGCGCGGGTCTTCGACCGGTTCGGAGCCGAAGCCTTCGCGCGGGCCGGAGCGGCGGTGCTGGCGCGCCTGCCGCTCAGGCGCGCCAGCGGCCAAGGCGACGGCCGACGCCGATCGCCAGACCGGCCGCAGAGCGGTCGATCCGCTTGACGTCGATGAGGGTCACGCCGCCGCAGGCGGCCAAGGTATGCAGGCCGTCGCGATAGCGGCCGGCAGACACCGGGGCGGTGATCGGCGGTCCTGCCTCCGCGGTGAACCGGTCGGGCGTCAACTCGTCGATCCGCAAGAGCCGGATCGCGCCGCCGTAGGTGCGACTGCAGTCCTGGACCGGTAACTGCAGGCGACCGTCGAGCAGGAAGGGCGCGCCGCCGGGACGGCTGCTGGTGAGGTCGATGCGGACGGGATTGCCGGCGTGCGGCGTCCAAGGGCCGGTCAGGCGCTCGGCAAAGGCCAGGTGCAGCTTCCCCTGCTTGTCGACCTGGGTCCCGTTGGGAGAGTAGGCCAGCCACCAGAGGTCGCCATGGCGGAACAGGGTCGGATCGATCGCCGCGGTGTCGAGGGCCAGCCGCGCGGCAGGCTCCCAGCGGTCGGGAAAGGCTGCGGCGCGATACAGGGTGAAGGCGCCGGAGCCGTAGGCCTCGGGCGCCATCCAGGTCTCTCCGTCCGCCTCCAGCAGGAAGGGGTAGGAGAGGTGCCAGGGCTCGCGCAGGACGGTTCGCCGCGTCAGCAGATCGAGCCCGGCGTCGAACTGCAGGTGGTCGATCACCCCGTGGCGGGTGCGGTAGTCATAGGCCTCGGCGAAAACGTGGAGGCGGTCGCCGCGCCAAAGGCCGAACGGATCGGCAAGGAAGCTGAACGGCCGCTCGAGATTGATCCAGCGGACCGCACAATCGTCCAGGCCACGGGCCGCGATCTGATCGACGGGCGCCTGCGCCACCCCGATCCGCCAGATGTCCTTGCCTAGCCCCATGGCCTGCACTAGTCGCCGGCAAGCCGCAGGGCAATGCTGGCGCGTGTGTGGCCTAGCTTGCGGCGGGGGCGACTCGCGACCAGACCTGCGACTTGCAGAGCAGGCCGCTGATCAGACAGCCCTTGGCCTGCAGATGCTCGCCGTCGAGCGGCCGGACGGCGCCGCCGAGGGTGACGTTCAGGTCCGGCACGAACACCTTGCCCCGCCAGCCGCGATCCGTCGGGGCGAAGTCGCGCAGCAGCTGCTGGCCGATCAGCTCCTTGCCGCTGCCGCGGCGGGCGTCGGCCTGGGCCTTCGGCGCAGCCCAGACGACATAGCCGCAGGCCGACCCGCCACAGGGACGGATCTCCAGGTGGACGGTGTTGTGGGGATTGCGCCAGACCCCGAACAGGTCGCCTTCAGCATCCGCCGCCGGCGCCTGGGTTGCGGTCGTCAGCAGGACGAGGGCGGCGAGCAGCAGCCGGCGCATCAAGCGGCTTCCCGCCTGATCGAGGACGCCAGGGGAGTATGCGGCAGGCGCAGGCAGCAACGGATCAACGGGCATTCCCATCTTGCATGCGCGAGGTCGTCGCCCGCGACTGCAGCTTGATATTGGGGATCCGGCGGCGCTGTCCAAGCCCCGACCGGTGATCCTCGCCTCAGCGGCGCCGGTACTGCGGACGCGGAGCGCCGCCGACGCGCATGCCTTCGGGCTTGTGCCGGTAGGTGATGCGGCCGCGATCCATGTCGTAGGGCGTCATTTCGACCGTGACCCGGTCGCCCACCATGGAGCGGATCCGGTTCTTCTTCATCTTGCCGGCCGTGTAGGCGAGGATTTCGTGGTCGTTCTCCAGCCGCACGCGAAAGCGGCCCTCCGGCAGGAGCTCGGTGATCATCCCATCGAATTCGACAAGATCTTCTTTCGCCATATCGGTTCCTTCGTCTGGTGTCCGCCGCCCGAAGGCGGCGAGGTTTTACTGGCGGGCCTTGCGCGCCGCATAGCGTGCGTCGCGCTTGGCCCTTGCTTCGGCATTAGTCAACGCCTTGTGCTTTTTGTGTTGCGTGCGTTTGCCGTCGGGAGAGGCCTTTCGAAGGCTTCTTCGGCAGCCCGTGGAAATAGGTGCGCTCGTCCTGTCTCACTCGGCGTCCTCCGCAGCGCCCGCCTGGAGCGCGGCCGCTTGCAGGGTGGCGGATTGGCGGTTGCGTTCACGGGCTTCTTCCGCTTCGGCCATTTCGACCCAGGTGGTCGCCGCCCGCTGGCGCTGCTCGCGCACGCGATCAAGGCTCGCCTCCTCAGCGAAGGCCAAGGCTTCGCGAGCCCTGGCGCGATACTCTTCGACCCTGAGTTCGCCTTTCGTCATGACGGACGGCTCCTTGATTGTGCTGACCGTCGGCTACTTGAGCCAGGCGGTGTCTCGTCGATGGATGATCTGGTCGACCTGCAGGCCGAGATGGTCCAGCGACATGGTTCGTAAGATGGGGTGCGCCCGCCGAATGTCCTGCAGGCTTGCGTCGGGGTTGCGGGCGATGATGTCCTTAAGCGGGGAATCGAGGTCCGATTTGTATCTGAAATTCACTTGAGTTTTGTCCATGGAAGCGGCGTCGATACGCGCTTCTCGTAAAAATAGTCGTTGTGAGGCTCCACGGCCGCGCTTTGTCGGCGGGCGAGCCGGGGGAGGGATCGCGGGCGAACAGCGCAGCCGGATGCGGCAGCTGTTGGCGACAGGATCCGAACGCAGGGCGCGCGTCATCCGACGGGATGTGAACGGCGCTTTCGGCCTGCTGTTCCGAGGGCATTGTCAAAGGTTAAGCTTGACGGCGAGCAGCCGGCGGGGATCCGCCTGCGCAGAGGTCCGATCCGTTCTGGGTCTCGCGTGGCGAGATCTCGCCGGGCGCCTCGAACTCGATCGTCATCGCCGGTCGGTTCCCAACAAGGGAAGACGGCGCCTTGGGGGCGCCGTCTCCGGGCTCGGGGCCCTAGGCCGCCTGAAGCTGGCCGGCCGAGGTCTTGCCCGTGCGCTTGTCGCGCTCGAGCTCGAAACCGACCTTCTGGCCTTCGTGCAGTGACGCCATGCCGGCGCGCTCAACGGCGGAGATGTGAACGAAGACGTCGGTGCCGCCGTCGTCCGGTTGAATGAAGCCGAAGCCCTTTTGGCCGTTGAACCACTTCACGGTGCCGATTTGCATAGTTGTCCCTTTCCGGACACGAGTTCTCACGCCCAGAGTGGGCTGTGAGATCAAATTTTCGGAGAGGGTCGAGTGCCGGGCGAGACCAAAAATTGAATTTCGGCGGGCGGCCCGGCGAGCCTAAGCGATATTTGACCGCATAAGAATGGGGCTCTTAGGCGCGAAATGCAAGAGAATTCGGCAAAAATACTTCGCTGACCTGACCGGCTATGTGCTAGGCAGCACAATGCGAGCGGATTTAGATAGAGCAGTGCTTACGGTTTTGCGCCATGACGGCGGCTGGGCGGTGGAGCACGAAGGCGAGCACTTCGGCCACTCCGCCGACAAGGAGGTCGCCAAGGCCTCCGCCCACAAACGAGCCCGGCAGATGCAAGATGGCGGGCGACCCTGCCAGGTGCGCGTCACCGGCGAACACGGCTTCTTCATCGCCCGATGAGAAATCCCGCACCCCCTCCGCGCCGCGCGCCGGCCGCCATCCATTTTCGCAGTCAGATCGAAAAGGCCGAGGCTGAAGGGCTGTCCCGCGACGACATGCTCCTGCATCTGACGCTGAGCGACGCCAGCGCGCTCCGGCGCGACCGCAACCTGGCCCTGACCGACATCAGCTTCGTCGGAGGGGTGATGCGGTTCCTCGGCGTCAAGGTCGAGCAGGGCGGCGTGACCGAAAGCGTCCTGATCCGCGGCGGCTAGCCAAACCGCCTGCGCATTCCGCCGGTCGCCAAGACCTTCCGGCCCTCGGGCGTGCAACTTTCTGCGTCTCGGCGCGTCTTTGCCATCACGGCCAAGGTTTGCGGGGCAGCCCCGCCGCGGGCCGGGCGGCGCGTCGTCCGCAAGGCGCGCAGGCATGAAGGAGGGCCAGATGCCGGGACGCGAGACGGCTGGGATCGACGACGAACGGCCGCGAATCTCGACAGGCAGCGAAGGTCTAGACGACATCCTCGGCGGCGGCCTGGATGCCAACCGCGTCTACCTCTACGAAGGTCGCCCCGGCACCGGCAAGACGACCATCGCCCTGCAGTTCCTGCTGGAGGGCGCGCGCCGGGGCGAGTGCGTGCTCTACATCACCCTGTCGGAAACAGGCCGCGAGCTCAGCCTGGTCGCCAAGCGCCACGGCTGGTCGCTCGATGCGGTGACGGTGTTCGAACTCGTGCCGCCGGAGACCACCCTCGATCCGGAGCAGGAGCTGACGGTCTTCCATCCTGCGGAGGTCGAGCTCAGCGAAACCACCCGGCTGATGTTCGAGGAGGTGAAGCGGCGGAACCCCTCGCGGGTGGTCATCGACAGCCTCTCGGAGCTGCGGCTGCTGGCGCAAAGCCCGCTCAGGTATCGGCGTCAGGTGCTGGCCCTGAAGCACTTCTTCGCCGAGCGCCAGTGCACGGTCGTGTTGCTCGACGACCTCACGGCCCACCAGGACGACCTGCAGCTGCACTCGATCGCCCACGGCGTCGTCATGCTGGAGCAGCAGGCCCTCGACTATGGCGCCGAGCGGCGGCGGATCCGGGTCATCAAGATGCGCGGCATCCAGTTCCGCGGCGGCTTCCACGACTTTACCATCGAGACCGGCGGCCTGCGGATCTTCCCCCGGCTGATCGCGGCGGAACATCATCGCAGCTTTGCCAACGAATTCACCTCCAGCGGCGACGCGGAGCTGGACCGGATGCTGGGCGGCGGCCTGGAGCGCGGGACCAATGCGCTGTTCATCGGCGCGGCCGGCGTCGGCAAGTCCACCCTGGCCTTGACCTACGCCATAGCCGCCGCCGAGCGTGGCGAGCATGCGGTGTTTTTCGCCTTCGACGAGGGGCGCGGCACCCTCGAAGCGCGCGCCCACACCCTCGGCATGCGCCTGGACGCCACCCTGGCGTCGGGATGTCTGCGGATCCAGCAGATCGACCCGGCGGAAATGTCGCCCGGCGAGTTCACGGCGACGGTGCGGCGCAGCGTCGAGGTCGACGGCGCCCGCGTGGTGGTGATCGACAGCCTCAACGGCTATCTCAACGCGATGCCGGACGAGCGCTTCCTGATCCTGCAGATGCACGAGCTGTTGAGCTATCTGGCGCAGCAGGGCGCGTTGACCCTGCTGGTGCTGGCCCAGCACGGTCTGGTCGGGCCGATGGATACGCCGCTGGACATGAGCTACCTGAGCGACGCCGTTGTCATGCTTCGCTATTTCGAGGTGGCCGGCGCGGTGCGGCGGGCGCTCTCGGTGGTGAAGAAGCGCAGCGGCCATCACGAACACACGATCCGGGAATTCAGGCTCGGCCCGCGCGGCGTCAAGCTTGGTCCGCCGTTGAGACAGTTCAGCGGCATCTTCTCCGGCACACCGCATTACCTTGGCGATTCGGCGCCGCTGTTCGACGATGACAATGGCGTGGCCTGACGACGACCGGCGGGTGCTGATCTTCGCTCCGGTCGGCCGTGACGGACCGGCGGCGGCGGAATTCATCCGTCGGGACCAGCCGGCCGTGATCTGCCGCGACCTGCGCGAGCTGATCGCCGAGATTCGCCGGGGCGCAGCCGCGGTCCTGCTGGCGGAGGAGGGGCTGTTCGGCAAGGACGTCACGGACCTCACCGACTGGGTCGCCGGCCAGCCTGCCTGGTCGGACCTGCCGTTCGTGATCCTCACCAGCCGCCAGGAACAGGCGGCGGTCGCCGCCTGGCGTCGCAAGCTGGTGGCCGACCTGCGCAATGTCTCGTTGCTGGAACGGCCGGTGCAGACCATCACCCTCACCAGCACCGTGCGCGCGGCGGTCCGCGCCCGCACCCGCCAGTACGAGGTTCGCGGACTGCTGCAGGTCCAGGCGCAGGCCGCCCAGGACCTGGAGGCGCAGGTGCAGGCTCGCACCGCCGAGCTCGCCGCCGCCAACGCCGAGCTCCGCGCCCAGATGGCCGAGCGGTCGCGCATGGAGGCGGTGCTGCGCCAGGCCCAGAAGATCGAGGCCATCGGCCAGCTCACCGGCGGGGTCGCGCACGACTTCAACAACCTGCTGATGGTCATCGCCGGCGGGCTGGAGATGTTGGACCGACAGACCGATCCGGACCGTCGCCGGCGGCTGCTCGACGGCATGCACCAGGCCGCCCAGCGCGGTGCGGGCCTGACACGGCAGCTGCTGGCCTTCTCGCGCCGCTCCGAACTGAACCCCGAGCCGGTCGACCTCGAGCTGCAGATCGGCGGCATGCGCGAGCTTCTCGACCGCAGCCTCCGCGGCGATGTCCACGTCGCGCTCACCTTCGAGGAGGGCCTCTGGCCGGTCGAGGTGGATCCTGGCGAGCTCGAACTGGTGGTGCTGAACCTGGCGGTCAACGCCCGCGACGCCATGCCGAACGGCGGAACCATCGAGATCCGCGCGCAGAACGCACCCCGCCGGGGCGAGGGGGATTTCGTGCGACTTTCCGTCATCGACGATGGCGTCGGCATGTCCGACGAGGTGAAGGCGCACGCCTATGAGCCCTTCTACACCACCAAGGAGATCGGGCGAGGCTCGGGCCTGGGACTGGCCCAGGTCCACGGCTTCGCCCTGCAGTCCGGCGGCTCGGTGGAGATCGACAGCGAGGTCGGCCGCGGCACCGTTGTGTCCTTGCTGCTGCCGCGCTCCTTGACGCCCGCGGTAGCTCGCGTGCGGCGGCTCAACGATCTGCATGTGGACTCGCGCCGTCCGTCGGGCGCCGGCTCTGTCCTGCTGGTGGAGGACGACGACGAGGTCGCCGCACTGGTCACCGAGATGCTGGAGCAGCTGGGCTATGATGTCACGCGCGCCGCCAGCGCTGTGGCGGCGCTGGGCGCGCTCTCCAACGAACGCCCGATCGACCTGGTGCTCTCCGACGTCATGATGCCGGGGGGGATGAACGGGGTCGATCTGGTGCGCGAGATCCGCAATCGCCGCGGCGACCTACCGGTGCTGCTCACCAGCGGCTACGCCGAGGCGGCCAAGGAGAGCGCCGCGGCCGAAGGCGTGCGGGTGCTTCCCAAGCCCTATCGCCTCGACGAGCTGGCGGCCGCCCTCACCACGGTGATCCAGTCCAGCTGACGCCTTGGCGCGTCGGCGGTCAATTCTTCAGTCTGGCCAGGTCGGCGACGACGTCGGCGCGCGGCTTGAGATCGGGCATCGGCCGTCGGTCGGCGATCGTGCAATGGAGGGTTGTCCTCGCCTCGGGGAAGGCGCTGCCGGGCAGCATGGCCCGCTCTACGCCGCCAGGCCGAGTTCCACCTTGACGGGCGTCGCTGCCGCCGTCCTAAAGGCGCCGCCGCGGCCTGATCGCAGGCTGCGGATGCACGTCGCGTAACGCCAGAGGCCTTGCCTCTCGGCACTGACCATCGGAGATCGCATGACCTTTGAACTCCCCTCTCTGCCCTATGCCGCGGACGCACTGGAGCCCTTCATCAGCGAGGCGACGCTCGGGTTTCACTACGGCAAACATCACCTGGCCTATGTGAACAACCTCAATGGCCTGGTCGCCGGCTCCGATCTCGCGGCCAAGTCGCTGGAGCAGATCATCCAGGCGACGGCGGGCGCTCCCGACAAGGCCGGGATCTTCAACAACGCCGCCCAGGTCTGGAACCACACCTTCTACTGGAACTCGATGAAGCCCGCCGGCGGCGGCGCGCCGAGCGGCGCCGTCGCGAGCCTGATCGACAGCGCCTTCGGCGGCTACGCCGGCTTCGTCGAGGCCTTCAAGGCCGCCGCGCTCGGCCAGTTCGGCTCCGGCTGGGCCTGGCTGGTCCTCGACCAGGGCGCGCTCAAGATCGTCAAGACCGGCAACGCCGACACCCCGATCGCCCATGGCCAAACGCCGCTCCTGACCTGCGACGTCTGGGAGCACGCCTACTACCTCGACTACCAGAACAAGCGGCCGGATTACGTCCAGACCTTCTTGGACAAGCTGCTCAACTGGGACTTCGCCAACGCCAACCTGGCGCGCGCCGGCGTCGCAAACGCCGACGTCGTGGGCGCCTGAACCGAGCCAAGGTTTCCCGGCGCGGCATCTGCTCGCCGGGAGACCTTCCCCTGACGCCTGGCGGCCGGGCGCGGGGCTAGGTTTTCGGCGCGGGCATATCGATCACCGCCTTCAGGCTAGCCAGTCGACCATCTTCGGATCGGCGCCGGCGCGAGGACCCTGCTCGTCCCGATTGGCTTGATTAGAAGACGGGCGACACGATGTCCGGGGCGGCTTCCCAGCCGCCGCCGAGGGCCTTGAAGAGGCTGATCTGGGCGGCGGCGCGGTCGGCCTGCGCCTGGGCGAGCGCCGCACGGGTGTTGGCCCTGTCCCGCTCCGCGTCCAGCAGTTGCAGGAAGCTGTCCGAGCCGGCGCGGAAGCGCAGGTCGGACAGCGCCGCCGCGCGCTCGCTCGCCGCGGCGGCGCGGGTCAGGGCGTCCTCCCTGTCGGCCGCGCCCTGCAGCCGCGCCAGCGCCTGTTCGGTCTCCTGCAGGGCCGTGAGCACGGTCCCGTCGAAGGCCGCCAGCGAAGCCTGGGCCGTCGCGCGGCTCTCGCGCACCCGGGCTCGCGCGGCGCCGTTGAACGGAATGTTCCAGCTGATCAGCGGCCCCGCCGAATAGGTGAGCGACCGGTCGCGGCCGAGGTCGCCGACTTTCGCCGCGCCGAGGGTGACCGAGCCGGCCAGGGTGATGCTTGGATAGAGGTCCGCCGTGGCGACGCCGATCCGCGCGACGTCGCCGGCGAGCGTCCGCTCTGCGGCTCGCACGTCGGGTCGCCGTGCGAGCAGGGCCTTGCCATCCCCCACCGGAATGGGCTTGCGGGTGCTTGGCGGGGTCGTGCAGCGCTCGGCCGCGGCGTCGACGTCGGCGGGCGGATCGCCGGTCAGCACCGCGAGCGCATAGAGGGCGGCGCGGCGCTCGGCTTCGAAACTCGGGACCTGCGCGCGCGCCTGTTCGAACAGGACCTGAGCCTGGGCGAAATCCCGTTCGCTGCTGCGGCCGCCGCGGTACATCCGCTCGGTGAGGTCGAGGGTGTTGGCCTGCAGATCGGCGGTCTGCCGCGCCACGGCGGCCTGGGCTGCGAAGGCGCAAGCGTCGACATAGGCCCGGGCGGTCTCGGCGGCGACCGAGACGCGCGCGGCGTCGACCTCGGCTTGGGCCGCCTGATAGTCGGCGCGCGCCGCCTGGATCGAGCGGGTGACGCCGCCGAACAGGTCGATCTCGTAGCCGGCGTCGAAGCCGACCGCGTAGAAGTCGGTGGTCACCGGACCGCCGCCCAGGCTTTGCGGGCTGATCCGTTCATGGACCGCCTGCGCACTGGCCTCGCTGGTCGGCAGCCGCCCAGCGCCGGCCTCGGAAAGCGCGGCGCGGGCGCGCTGCAGGTTGGCGGCGGACTGGCGCAGGTCGGTGTTGTGCGCCAGCGCCTTCTCCACCAGCCGGTCGAGGTTCGCATCGTCGAACAACCGCCACCAGCGCGGCGGCAGTGGCGAGGGCGTGACGCTCGCCACATCGGCTTCACGCAGCTTGAGCGCGGTTCCCGGCAGCGCGGCGGGCGGGCGGTAGGTCGGGCCGACGGCGCAGCCGGTCGTCAGCAGCGTGCTGGCGAGCGCGAGGCCCAGGCCCGGCAGGCGCGGGGACATCGGCCGTCTCATGTCGCCGGATCGGACGCCGCCGCCGCCGGCCGCCGTCGCCTCAGCTTTACCGCCGCCCAGTCCCCGAAGTTGCGGCTGATGACGTAGAACGCCGGGGTGAAGAGCAGGCCAAACAGGGTCACGCCGATCATGCCGAAGAAGACCGCGACGCCGAGGGCCTGGCGCATTTCCGATCCCGGGCTGTTGCTGATCACCAGCGGCAGGGTTCCGAGGATGAAGGCGATCGAGGTCATCAGGATTGGCCGCAAGCGGGTGGCGGCGGCGTTGCGCGCGGCCTCGCGCCGCTCCTGGCCAGCCTCCTCGTTCTGCTTCGCGAATTCGACGATCAGGATGGCGTTCTTCGCCGCCAGCCCGATCAGCACGACCAGGCCGACCTGGGTCAGGATGTTGTTGTCGAGCCGCATGAGGTTGACGCCGAGGATCGCCGCCAGCAGGCACATCGGCACGATCAGGATCACCGCCAGCGGCAGCACGACGCTCTCATATTGGGCGGCCAGCAGCAGGAAGACGAACACCACCGCCAGGCCAAAGGCGAGCGCCCCGGTCGCGCCCGCCTGCTTCTGCGCGAAGGCGAGTTCGGTCCAGTCGTAGGCAAATCCGCGCGGAAGCGTCTGGGCCGCCAGTCGCTCCATCGTGTTCAGCGACTGGCCGCTGGAGAATCCCGGAGCGGTGTCGCCCTGCAACTCCGCCGCGGGGTAGAGGTTGTAGCGCACCACGCGATAGGGGCCGCTGTCGTTGCGCAGGTTCATCACCGAGGCCAGCGGGACCATGGCGCCGGAATCTGAACGGGTGCGCAGCCGGCCGACATCCGAAACCGCGTCGCGATAGGGGGCGTCAGCCTGGGCGGTTACGCGAAAAGTTCGTCCTAGAAAATTGAAGTCGTTGATGTAGCTGGAGCCTAGATAGGTGTTCAGCGCCCCGAAGACGTTTTCGACGGGCACACCCAGTTGCTCCGCCCGCTCCCGGTCGATGTCGGCGAACAGGCGGGGCGTCTTGGTGTTGAAGGTGGAAAAGACGCTGGTCAGGCCTTCGGTGTGATTGGCCTTGCCCATCATGCTGAAGGTGACGGTCTCGAGCGCCTTCAGCCCGGCGCCGGAGCGGTCCTCGATCATCATCTTGTAGCCGCCGCCCGTGCCGATGCCGCGCACCGGCGGCGGCGCGATCACCAGGATGTTGCCGGCGGTGATCGCGCCGCCAAGGGCTCCGCGCAGCTGGTTTGCGACCACGTCGGCCTTGGCCCTGTCGGCCTTGGGCTTGAGGGCGACGAACATCGCCGCCGCATTGGGGGCGTTGGTCAGGGTGGCGCCGTCGAGGCCAGCGAAGGCCACCGTCGAGGCGGCCGCCGGATTGCGCATGGCGATGGCCTGCGCCTGACCGAGCACCTCGGTGGTCCGCTGCAGCGAGGCGCCGGGCGGCATCTGCACCACGCCGATCAGATAGCCCTGATCCTGCGCTGGGATGAAGCCGGTCGGCGTCGCCATGAAGCCCCAGCCGGCCAGGCCGATCAGGCAGGCATAGACGATGCCGACGATCCCCAGGGCCCGCACCGCGCGCGCGGTGTAGCGGCCGTAGCGCTCGGACAGCCGGTCGAAGGCGTGGTTGAAGCCGCGCGCGAAACGGCTCGGCGCGCCCCGCCAGCCTGCGGCCGGTTGCGCGGCTCGTTTCGGCTTCAGCACCAGGGCGGCCATCGCCGGCGACAGGGTCAGCGACACGAAGGCGGAGATCGCCGTCGCGCTCATGATCGTCAGGGCGAACTGCTTGTAGAACTGGCCGGAAATCCCGGGGATGAAGCTGGTCGGCAGGAAGACGCCGATCAGCACCAGGGCGATGGCGATCAGGGCGCCGGAGACCTCGTCCATCGTCTTGTGCGCGGCCTCGCGCGCGCTCAGCCCCTCGTGCTCCATCAGCCGTTCGACGTTCTCGACGACGACGATGGCGTCATCGACGACGATGCCGATGGCCAGCACCATGCCGAACAGCGACAGATTGTTGAGGCTGAAGCCGAAGGCCGCGAGCGTCGCGAACGTGCCGATCAGCGAGACCGGAATGGCGATGATCGGAATGATCGCCGCCCGCCAGCTTTGCAGGAAGAGGATGACCACCAGGGCCACCAGCAGCACGGCCTCGAACAGGGTGTGCTCCACCGCCTCGATGGAGGCGGCGATATATTCGGTCGGATTGTAGGGGACGCGATAGGCCATTCCCGACGGGAAGCTCTTGGCCGCGGCGTCGAGCTCCTGGCGCACCGCCTTGGCGGTGCTGAGCGCGTTGGAGCCCGGCAACTGGGTGATCGCCATGGCCACGGTCGGCTTGCCGCTGAGGAAGGCGTTGACGCTGTAGTCCTGGGCGCCGAGCTCGACGCGGGCGACGTCGCGCAGGTGGATCACCCGGCCCTGGTCCAGGCGTTTGACGATGATGTCGCCGAACTCCGCCGGCGTGGTCAGCCGCCCCTTGGCCTGCAGGCTGAGCTGGAAGGCGGTGCCGCCCTGGTTGAACGGCGGCTGGCCGACCGCGCCGGCGGCGACCTGGGCGTTCTGCGCACGCACGGCGGCGATGATCTCGTCGACCGTCAGGTCGAGCTCGGTGGCCCGGTCCGGGTCGATCCAGATGCGCATGTTGTAGTCGCGGCCGCCGAACAGCCGCGCGCCGCCGACGCCGGGCACCCGGTTGAGCCGATCGAGCAGCTGCAGGGTGGCGTAGTTGGAGAGGTACTGCTGCGGCAGCGACCCGTCCGGCGAGATCAGGGTCGCGACCATCAGCAGGTCGGGCGAATTTTTGCGGACGGTGACGCCGACCAGGCGCACCTCCTCCGGCAGACGCGGCTCGGCGGTGGAGACGCGGTTCTGCACCAGAACCTGCGCCTGATCGACGTTGGTCCCCTGCCGGAAAGTGACGGTTATCGCGACATTGCCGTCGCCGGTCGACGAGGAGGACATGTAGATCATGTTCTCCACCCCGTTGATCGACTCCTCGAGCGGCGCGGCCACGGTCTGCGCCAGGGTCTCGGCGGAGGCGCCCGGATAGGAGGCGGAGACCACCACCGTCGGCGGCGCGATCTCCGGATATTGCGCGACCGGCAGGGTCGGAAAGGCGATCGCGCCGACCAGCACGATCAGGATCGCCAGCACGGCGGCGAAGATCGGCCGCTCGATGAAGAAATGCGGGAAGCGCACGGCGGCCTACCGCGCCGTGGCTTCGGAGGACTCCGGGGCGCTCAGCGGCGCCGATCCGGGAGAGTCATCCTGGGCTCGCGGCTTGATCTGGGCCATTCGCGCCTGCACGGGGGCGCCCGCCTGCAGACGGGCCAGGCCGTCGAGCACGACGCGGTCTTGCGCCGTCAGGCCGGTCTTGATGACCCGCAGGCCGACGACCAATGGTCCCGTCTCGACATTACGCACGGCGACCTTGCCGTCCTGGCCGACGACATAGACGAAGCGGCGGGTCTGGTCGGTGACGATCGCCTCGTCCGGCACCAGCATGGCGCGATAGGCGCCGGAGCCGAGCAGTCGCGCGCGTCCGAACATCCCTGGCACCAGCAAGCCCCGGGGATTGGCGACCGTCGCATGGGCGCGGATCGTGCCGGAGGCGGTGTCGATGGCGTTGTCGACGAACGACATCCGCCCATGCCAGCGAAAGTCGCTTTCGTCGGCCAGCTGGATATCCACCGGGTTCGGCGCGTAGCGGGACGAGGGCCGCTCGCCGGACTGCGCCTGGCGGATGTATTTGAGGTAGAAGCTTTCGGCCCCATCGAAGCTGAACCAGATCGGGTCGACCATGACCACGCGCGTGAGCAGGGTCTGGCCGGCGGTCACGAAGTCGCCGATCGAGACCCGCTTGTCGGAGACCCGTCCAGCGATCGGCGATCGCACCGTGGTGAACTCCAGGTCGAGCGCGCTGGACCGTTCCGCCGCGCGCGCCGCCTCGAGATCGGCCTGTGCGGAGCGCTCGGCCGCCAGCTTCTGTTCGTATTCCTCGCGGCTGACCGCCCGAACCTGCAGCAGCTCCTTCGCGCGGGCGAGCTCGGTGCGGGCGTTGGCGAGCGTGGCGGCTGCGCGCGCCGCCTCCGCGTGGGCGCGCGCCAGGGCGGCGCGGAATGGCCGCGGATCGATCTCGAACAGGAACTGGCCGGCCTTGACCTCCACGCCTTCGCGAAAGGCGATTCTGGTGATCTGGCCGGAGACGCGCGGCCGCACCTGGACGTCCTGGATCGCCTCGAACCGGCCGACATAGTCGTCCCAGTCGGTGACGTCGCGTTGCAGCGGGTGCGCGGCGGCCACGGTCTGCGCCGGCGGCGTCGCGGGCTTCGCCTCTCGGCACGCCGCGCCGGCAAGAGCGATCAGCACCGTGAGGATCAGTTTCGACTTTCTCATCCTGCCTGCCACCGGACCGAGACGCCGCCATGCCGTCTATCAGCGAATGGCTGAGCTGGCGAACTTACATTTCCATCGATTGGCCTTGACGCTTTTGCGATCCGTCCGCGCCCAGCGATCGGTCAGCCGATGTTCGTCTCGGGGCTGCGGCTCGCGATCTCAGCTGAGAAACTGCGCCAAAGGCGAGCGCAGCGCCCAGCCGAAGAAGCCCGCCAATCCCATCACCATCCCCCCGAGGGCGAACAGCCAGGCGGCGTAGAGCGCGACCGAGCTCTCTGTCAGCGCCGCCACCGCGGCGATCGAGATGGCGATGGAGATCAGGGCGTCGGAGGCGTCGAACTGGTCGTCATGGACGTTCAGCGCGTCGTATTGCGCCTCGAAACCCTCGGCCTGCGCCCGCAGCGCCGGAGCCTCCTTGGTATATTTGGCGATTTCAGCCGAGAGCCGGGCGCGTTCGGCCGCCGCGCCTGGGTTGGCCGCACCGGAGAGCAGGTTGAACTGGGCGAGCGCGGTCTCGTCGATGTGCAGCTTGGTGCGGGTGGCCTGATACTCGCCCCACCGGTCGACGGCGTCCGACTGCGCCTGCTGCATGGCCTGGACGATGTTGCCGTCCTTCACCTGAGCCAGGCCCATGAAGACGGAGAGCACGACCACGGTGATGGCCACCCGCTGGTTGAGGCTCTTGTCCTTCGCCTCGGCGCCGATCTCGATTTCCATGAAGCTCAGCTAGTTCATGTGCGGCGCGGACGCCAGACGTCGATTGGGCGACATGCGGAAGGACTTCGGCGGCGGCCGCAACCCGGGCCTGTCGCTGCTGCCGCCTTGCGTTTGCGGGCCAATGGGGCCGGGACCTAGGCCAGCAGGCCCTGCAGGCGGCCGCGGATGATCTGTTCCGCGTCGGCCACGATGCGGCTGACCAGCTGTTCGCAGGTCGGGATGTCGCGGATCAGGCCCTGGACCTGCCCGGCCCAGACCAGTCCCGCATCGATGTCCCCGGTTTCCAGGGCGACGCGGCCCTTGGCGCCGGAGACGTATTCGCGGATGTCCTCGAACACCGAATCCGGACGCGACGAGATCTCAATCACCCTGTCGGAGATCGAATTCTTGGCGACGCGGCCGGTGTTGTGGAACTTGCGGAAGATCAGGTTGGTCGAGCGCTCGTCGTTGGCGACGATGAACTCCTTGACCTTCTGGTGGATCGGGGCCTCGACCGTCGCGCAGAAGCGGGTGCCCATGTTGATGCCCTCGGCGCCCAGCGCCAGGGCGGCGGCCAGTCCGCGGCCGTCGCCGAACCCGCCCGAGGCGATCATCGGGATCTTCACCTTGTCGGCGGCGGCGGGGATCAGGATGAGCCCGGGAATGTCGTCCTCGCCCGGGTGACCGGCGCACTCGAAACCGTCGATCGAAAGCGCGTCCACGCCCATCCGCTCGGCCGACAGCGCGTGCCGGACGGCGGTGCACTTGTGGACGACGACGATCCCGTGCGCCTTGAAGTCGTCGACGTGCTCCTGCGGCTTGTGGCCGGCGGTCTCGACGACTTTGACGCCGCTGTCGATGATCGCCTTCCGGTATTCTGCATAGGGCGGCGGGTTGACCGAGGGCAGGATGGTCAGGTTCACGCCGAACGGCTTGTCGGTCATCGTCCGGCAGCGATCGATCTCGCGTCGAAGCTCGTCCGGCGTCGGCTGGGTGAGGGCGGTGAGAATGCCGAGGCCGCCCGCGTTGGACACGGCCGCGGCGAGCTCGGCCCGCCCGACCCACATCATGCCGCCCTGGACGACGGGATGTTCGATTCCCACCAGGTCCGTGAAGCGCGTGCGGAGAGCCATGTCGGAAACCCTTTGTAGAACGTGGTGGTCAGGACCTTACTGGCGAGTAGTTCCCGCCGCCTTGGCTTGTCAATCGAACCTCACGGCCCACCTGGACATCGATTTGCCCGCGGCGGTCAGCGCGGCGCCAGGCCGCGCATGAGAATGTCGACCATCTGCGAGGCGACCTCGTCCGCCGGCAGCCGCCCGTCGGGCCGGTGCCAGCGCGCCGGCCAGTTGAGGGCTCCGGCCAGCGTGAAGGCGGTCAGCTTGACGTTGGTCGGCGCGATGGAGCCGTCGGCGACGCCTTCGGCGATCAATGCCTGCATGGCGCTGTCGATCTCGCGCTTGAGGGCGCGGAAGCGGGTGGAGCTCTCGTCGCTGAGCTGTTCGTCGGCGGTGCGGATCACGCAGCGTCCGAAGTCGTCCATGATGATCTCGGCATAGCGGCAGAGGAAGATGCGCAGGCGATCGAAGCCGGTCCCGGCCTCGGCGTGCGCCGCGTCGGCCGCGGTGCGCAGCTGCTCGACCCCGCGGGTCACGCACTCGAGCAGCACCTGATCCTTGTTCCCCAGGTAGTGATAGATGGTCGGCTTGCTGATCCCCAGGCTCGCGGCGACATCGTCGAGCGAGGTGGTGTGGAAGCCGCGGCTGTTGAACATCCGCACGGCGGCGCGAAGCACCGCTTCGCGCTTCCGCTCGCGCTGGGCGATCCGCTCGGCCGGGGTTCTGAAGGGCGAATGATCCACGTGGCCGTCTGGGTTTCCGCATCGCAGCAAGGGCTCGATTGACCCGGGCGATTGAACACCAATATACTCACCAGTAGGCTACTGACTAGGCAGTATCGTGTTACGCGCCTGTTCGGCCTCCCCTTAGCCTCTTCTGGAGCGCACACATGACCGCTGATCCCGTCGTCATCGCCGGCTACGCCCGTACGCCCATGGGCGGCTTCCTCGGCGATCTGGCCGGCATGAAGTCGACCGAACTCGGCGCCGTCGCCGTCAAGGCCGCCGTCGAGCGGGCCAAGGTCGATCCGGCCACGGTGGAGCAGATCTTCATGGGCTGTGTGCTGCCGGCCGGCCTCGGCCAGGCTCCGGCGCGCCAGGCGGCGCTGGGCGCCGGCCTGTCGCTCAACACCCAGGCGACCACCGTCAACAAGATGTGCGGCTCGGGCATGCAGGCGGCGATGATGGCGCACGACGCGCTGGTGGCCGGCAGCGCCGACGTGATCGTCGCCGGCGGCATGGAGAGCATGAGCAACGCGCCCTACGCCCTGCCCAAGCACCGCGGCGGCGCCCGGATCGGCCACGACAAGATCATCGACACCATGATGATGGACGGCCTGGAAGACGCCTACACCCCAGGCAAGGCCATGGGCGCCTTCGCCGAGGACGCGGTGCGCGACTACCAGTTCACCCGCGAAGAGCAGGACGCCTACGCCTTGCGCTCGCTCTCCCGCGCCGTCGAGGCGATCGCCAGCGGCGCCTTCAAGCGCGAGATCGCCGCTGTGACGGTGAAGGGCCGCGGCGGCGATGTCCTCGTCGACACCGACGAACAGCCCGGCAAGGCCAAGCCGGAAAAGATCCCGTCGCTGAAGCCGGCCTTCCTCAAGGACGGCACCATCACCGCCGCCAACGCCTCGTCGATCTCCGACGGCGCCGCGGCCCTGGTGATGACCCGTGAGAGCGTAGCCGCAAAGCTCGGCCTGCCGATCGTCGCGCGCGTCGTCGGCCACAGCGCCCACGCCCATGAGCCCGGCCTGTTCACGACGGCGCCGGTGCCGGCGATCAACAAGCTGCTCGCCAAGATCGGCTGGACGGTGGAGGACGTCGACCTGTTCGAGGTCAACGAAGCCTTCGCCGTGGTGGCGATGATCGCCGCGCGCGAACTGCAGATCCCCGACGACAAGCTGAACGTCAACGGCGGCGCCACCGCGCTCGGCCATCCGATCGGCGCCAGCGGCGCGCGGATCCTGGCGACCCTGCTGGCGGCGCTGGAGAACCGTGGCCTGAAGCGCGGCGTCGCCAGCCTCTGCATCGGCGGCGGCGAAGCCACCGCAATGGCCGTCGAACTGGTCTGAGGATGGCGCGGAAAGGGGCGGCGTGAGCCGCATCTCGCCGCCGTCGCATTTGTCCGTCGGGCGCCATGACGCGCTGTGCTATCCGCGGACCTGCCTGAATTTCAGCCCGCCGGCCAGGTGGGCGAACTAGCCTGAAAGGAGCACTCGCTTGGAACTCAAGGGGATCGCCGCCATCGTCACCGGGGGCGCTTCGGGGCTCGGCGGCGCGACGGCGAAGATGCTGGCCGCCGGCGGCGCCAAGGTCACCATCTTCGACCTGAACGAGGAGGTGGGCAAAGCTCACGCGCAGGAGATCGGCGCGACCTTCCAGAAGGTCAACGTCGCCGACGAGGCCAGTGTGGCCGCCGCCCTCGACGCCGCCCAGGCCGCCAACGGCGTGGCCCGGGTGCTGGTCAACTGCGCCGGCATCGCCCCGGCGGTGAAGACGGTCGGCCGCGAGAATATCCCGCATTCCGCCGAGATCTTCACCAAGGCCATCACGGTCAACCTGATCGGCACCTTCACCATGATCGCCCAGTTCGCCGCCCGCCTGGCGGCTGCCGAGCCGATCGGGGAGGAGCGCGGGGTGATCATCAACACGGCTTCGGTCGCGGCCTACGACGGCCAGATCGGCCAGGCGGCCTACTCGGCCTCCAAGGGCGGCGTGGTCGGCATGACCCTGCCGATTGCGCGCGACCTGTCGCAGCACCAGATCCGCGTCATGACCATCGCGCCGGGGATCTTCCTGACCCCGATGCTGCTGGGCTTGCCGCAGGCGGCGCAGGACAGCCTCGGCAAGATGGTTCCGCACCCGAGCCGGCTGGGCAGGCCGGAGGAATACGCCAAGCTGGCGGCCAGCATCATCGACAATCCGATGCTCAACGGCGAGGTCATCCGCCTGGACGGCGCCATCCGCATGGCGCCCAAGTAAGATGGCGAACGGCGTCCTATTCGAAGTCGACGGGCCGGTCGCGACCCTTACGCTGAACCGGCCGGAAGTCGGCAACGCGCTCGACGTCCCGATGTCGCGCGAGTTGATGGAGCTGGCGATCCGCTGCGAAGGGGACGCAGGCATCCGCTGCGTCGTCCTGACCGGGGCGGGCAAGCTGTTCTGCGGCGGCGGCGACGTCGCCGCCTTCGCGGGCGCCGGCGACGCCCTGCCGGAGTTCCTGCGCGAGATCACCGCCTATCTGCATGCGGCGATCGCGGTCTTCGCGCGGATGGACAAGCCCCTGGTCTGCGCCGTGAACGGCTCCGCCGCCGGGGCCGGCATCGGCCTGGCGATCCTCGGTGACGTGGTGCTGGCCGAGCCGACCGCCAGCTTCAGCCTGGCCTATACCGGCATCGGCCTGACCCCCGATGGGGGGACCACCTGGCTGCTGCCGCGCCTGGTCGGGCTTCGCCGCGCCCAGGAGCTCTGCCTGACCAACCGAAAGGTAAAGGCCGAGGAGGCGGCGAGCCTGGGCCTGGTCACGCGCCTGGTCGAGGCGGGGACCCTGGCGGCCGAGACCCGAGCGCTCGCCGATACGCTCGCCAGGTCGGCCACCGCCGCCCTCGGCGCGACGCGGAAGATGCTGGTCGAGAGCTTCTCGAACACTCTGGAAAGCCAGCTGGCGCTGGAGAGCCGCGTCATCAGCCGCCAGTCGCGCAATTTCGAGGGCCGGGAGGGCGTCACCGCCTTCGTCGAAAAGCGCCCGCCCCGGTTCGTGCCCGAATCCTGAAGGAAGATCGACATGGCTGAAGCCTATATCGCAACGGCGACCCGCAGCGCCGGCGGCCGTCGCAAGGGCGCGCTGCTGGGCGTGCACCCGGCGGATCTTGGCGGCGCGGTGCTGAGCGCCCTCGTCGATCGTTCGGGCATCGACCCGGCGGCCATCGACGACGTGATCGTCGGCTGCGTGACCAACGGCGGCGAGCAGAGCTTCGCCTTCGCCCGCAACGTGGTTCTGGCCTCCAAGCTGCCGGACAGCGTGCCGGCGGTGACCATCGACCGGCAATGCGGCTCATCCCAGCAGGCGCTGAGCTTCGCCGCCCAGGCGGTGATGTCCGGCCACCAGGACATGGTCGTCGCCATGGGCGTCGAGCACATGACCCGCGTGCCGATGGGTTCGAACATCAAGCTCTACCTGGACGCGGGCCTCAGCCAGGGTGTCTGGAGCCCGGCGATCCGGCAGCGCACCGGCGCGGCCGAGCCCAGCCAGTTCGTCGGCGCCCAGATGATCGCGGACAAGTACGGCTTCACCCGCGAACAGATGGACCAGTACGCCCTGGGCAGCCATCAGCGCGCCGCCGCGGCCATCAAGGCCGGCGCCTTCAAGGGCGAGATCGTCCCGATCACCACGCCGGACGGCGTCTTCGACACTGACGAAGGCGTGCGCTACGACGCCTCGCTCGAGGGAATGGCGGGGCTGAAGCCGCTCATGGAGGGCGGTTCGATCACCGCCGGCAACGCCAGCCAGATGACCGATGGCGCGGCCGCCCTGCTAGTCGTCAACGAGAAGGCGCTGAAGGCGCACGGCCTGACCCCGCTGGCGCGAGTGCACACCATGAGCGTGACCGCCGGTGATCCGGTCATCATGCTCGAAGAGCCGGCGCCGGCGACCAGGAAGGCGCTGGCCCGCGCCGGCATGAAGCTCGACGACATCGACCTGTTCGAAGTCAACGAGGCCTTCGCCGCCGTGGTGCTGTCGTGGCTGAAGAACACCGGCGCCGACCCGGCCAGGCTCAACGTCAACGGCGGCGCCATCGCGCTCGGCCACCCGCTCGGCGCGTCGGGCGCCAAGCTGATGACCCAACTGGTCCACGCCCTCGGCGCCCAGAACAAGCGCTGGGGCCTGCAGGTCATGTGCGAAGGCGGCGGCGTCGCCAACGCCACCATCATCGAACGGCTTTGAACCGAAGGCCGCGATAGCGCCGCGGCGATCAGGACGCTGCGGCGAGGGAGACCGTATGGACACCTTCGACGAGGTGTTCGACTCCAGGCTTTCCTTAGTCCAGCAGAAGCTCAAACGGGGCGCCGAGGGAGACCTCGGCGCCTCGTCCTATTTCGGCGACGGCCGCGATCATCCGCCCTTCGCGCCTGAGCAGGGCGTCGGCGTGGGCGACGATCAGCGAATTGGGCGTGGCGCTGGGCGAGGCGGCGCGTAGCGCGCGAGCGATGTCGCGCTCCGGCCGCGCGCTGCGCGCGCAGGCGATCACGAAGGCCGCGGCGGTGGAACGGCTGACGCCCGCCCAGCAGTGCGCCAGCAGCGGCCGCGCCCCGTCCCATTCGCCGGCGAAGGCGAGCAGTCGCGCCACATCCTCGGCGGCGGGAGCCTGGTAACCCTCGATCACCATAGCGACATCGTGCGACGAGAGCAGGAGCCGCCGCTGGGGCGCGAAGTCGGCGGCCAACTCCGGCGGCGTGTCCAGCGGCGACAGCCAGGTCACCAGGTGTGAGGGACGATGCGCGGCGCACAGGGCGGCGACCTCCTGCAGCGGTCCGACCAGCAGCTTCATCGCAGTCCGAGCCCCGGGCCTGCGGCGACGCCCAGGAGGAACGCCGTCTCGAAGGCCTGTTCGATGGCGCCAAGCACGTCGCCAGTATAGCCGCCGATCAGCCGGCGCGCAGCCAACACTGGCCACAGCGCCGCGGCCACGCCGACCAGGAGCCCGGCCGCGGCGGTCGAGGGCGGCAGCAGGGCCAGCGGCGCGAGGCCGACGACGATGGCGATCAACATCTCGTGGCCGCGGACCTCGCGGGCGACGGGCTTGAGCCTGGAGGCTCCCGGATCGGCGGCGTACGGCATCAGCCGCATGGCGACGACGGCCGCAGCGCGGCCCAGGCCGTGGGCGCAGACGAGCCCTGCGGCGATCACCCAGGCGTCCTGCAACTCTGCCAGGGCGGCGACGCGGACCGCCAGGATCAGGCCCAGCGCCAGGGCGCCGTAGCTGCCCAGCCGGCTGTCCTTCATGATCGTCAGCCGCTGCTCCAGGGACTGGCCGCCGCCCAGGCCGTCGGCGGCGTCGGCCAGCCCGTCCTCGTGGAAGCCGCCGGTGATCAGTACGCCAATGGCGACGGTCAGCACGGCGGGCAGGGCGCCGGTCGGCCACACCTGGCGGGCCGCCAGCAGGACGCCGGCGCACAGGCCGCCGACCAGCAGTCCGACCAGCGGGAAATAGCGCGCCGAGCGGGCGAGCATCTCGTCGGACCAGTTGCGTGGCGCCGGCGTCGGCAGGCGGGTGAGGAACTGCGTGGCGCAGGCCAGCCGGTTGAGCTCGCGCGCGATCATGCCTGGCCCAGCACTTCCGCCAGGGAGGCGACCTCGCGCACCATCGTCGCGGCGGCCCGTAGCAGCGGTAGGGCCAGCACCGCGCCGGTGCCTTCGCCGAGCCGCAGGCCAAGGTCGAGCAGCGGCTCGGCGCCCAGCGCCTCGAGCATCAGGCGGTGCCCGCGCTCGGCCGAAGCGTGGGCGAAGATGCAGGCGTCGAGCACCTGCGGCTGCAGGCGCGCGGCGGCCAGCACCGCGGCCGTCGAGATGAAGCCGTCCACCACCACCGGGCGTCGCGCCGCGGCTGCGCCGAGCGCCGCGCCGGCCATGCCGGCGATCTCCAGCCCGCCGAACTGGCGCAACACCTCGAACGGCTCCTCGGCGTCGGAACGGGCGGCGGCGGCGGCGAGCACCCGCCGCTTGCGGGCCAGCCCCTCTGCGTCGTGGCCGGCGCCCAGGCCGATGCAGTCCTCCAGCGGCGCCGGACCCAGCCGATGCAGCAGCAGGCTGGCCGAGGCGGAATTGCCGATCCCCATCTCGCCCAGCGCGATCACCTCGGCGCCGGCCGCGACCGCCGCACGGGCGGCCTCGACGCCGCAGGCCAGGGCGCGGACGCACTCCTCGGCGCTCATCGCCGGCTCTCGCGCGGCGTTGCGGGTTCCGGCGCGCACCTTGGCGATCTGCAGCATCGGATGCGGCGCGAGCTCGGCCGCGACGCCGACGTCGATCACCCGCACCTCCGCGCTGGCCACCCGGGCGAGGGCGCTGACGCTGGCCCGGCCGTCGAGGATCAGCCGCACCATGGCCGCCGTCACGGCGCTGGGATAGCTCGACACCCCGTCCTCCGTCAGGCCGTGGTCGCCGGCGAACAGCAGCACCACGGCACGCTCGGCGCGCGGATCGAGCCGGCCCTGGATCGCGCCCAGCCGCACAGCCAGCACCTCCAGCCGGCCGAGCGCGCCGGGCGGCTTGGCCTTGGCGTCGATGATCTCGCGCAGCTCGGCGGCGACGATCGGGTCGAGCGGCGCCGGCTGCGGCGCGGTCCAGGTCAGGGTGTCGGGCGTCATGCGGCGAAGTCCTTCAGGCCCGCGATCCGGGCCAGCGATGCGATGTCCAGGTGTTCGGCCAGCTGGCCGGCGATCTCGTCCAGCGCCTGGTCGACGCGGGCGCCGTGGTCGAGGCCGTCGGAGCGCGCGCCGAGCTCGGCGAGGAAGGTCGTGCGCAAGGCGCCGCTGTCGAACAGGCCGTGCACATAGCCGCCGAGGATTCGGCCGTCAGCGGAACTGGCGCCATGCGGCCCGTCGCCGTCGAGCTGCAGGAAGGGGCGGGCCAGATCGGCGCCGGTGGTGATGCCGACGTGCATCTCGTAGCCGGTGAGGGGCGCGCCATCCCGGCTGCGCCCGGTCACAGGCCGCAAGGTCTTCTCGGCCGTGAGCACCGTTTCGACCTCGAGCAGGCCAAGGCCGGCAGCCTCGCCCGGCGCGCCTTCGATCCCTTGCGGATCGGCGATCCGCCGGCCGAGCATCTGGTAGCCGCCGCAGACGCCGAGCACGCGCCCGCCTCGACGGACGTGAGCGACGAGGTCGATGTCCCAGCCCTGGGCGCGCAGGAAGGCAAGATCCGCCAGTGTCGCTTTGGACCCTGGCAGGATCACCAGGTCGGCGTCGCCGGGCAAGGCCTGGCCCGGGGGAACGAACTCCAGCGACACCTGCGGCTCGGCGCGGAGGGGATCGAAGTCGTCGAAGTTGGCGATGCGGGAGAACATGGGCACGGCGATCTTCAGCCGCCGACCGGCCGCTGCGGGCCCGGGCTGCTGCAGCACGACGGCGTCCTCGGCCGGGAGCCGCGAGGCCGCTGCCAGCCAGGGGACCAGGCCGAGATCGGGCCAGCCCGTCAGGTCGGCGATCATCTGGCGGCCCCTGTCGAAGAGATCAGGATCACCGCGAAACTTATTGATAATGAAACCCTTTATCGCTCTGGAATCATCGTCTGAGAGAACCGCCTTGGCGCCGGCGAGGGCGGCGATGACATGGCCGCGATCGATGTCGCCCACCAGCACCACGGGAACCCGTGCGGCCAGCGCGAAGCCCATGTTGGCGATGTCGCCTGCGCGCAGGTTGATCTCCGCCGGGCTGCCGGCGCCTTCCACCACCACCAGGTCGCAGCCGGCCGCCAGGCGCTGATAGCTCTCCAGCACCACGCTCAGCAACGCCGCCTTGCGGCGCTGGTAGGCGCTGGCCTCCTGGGCGCCGATCATCTGTCCGCGCACGACGATCTGCGCGCTGCGGTCCGACTGCGGCTTGATCAGCACCGGGTTCATGTCGACGCTGGGCGGCGCCCGGCAGGCGAGGGCCTGCAGCGCCTGGGCGCGGCCGATTTCACCGCCCTCGGCGGTGACCGCGGCGTTGTTCGACATGTTCTGCGGCTTGAACGGCCGCACCGTCAGGCCGCGGTTGGCGAACAGCCGGCAGAGCCCGGCGACCAGCACCGACTTGCCGACATCGGACCCGCAGCCCTGCAGCATCAGAGCCGCCATGGGAGCCCTCCTGCGGCCAGCAGGATCCAGAGCCCGGCGCAGGCGACGACGTACAGCTGCTGGCCGCGAACCAGGTCCGAAGCCGCCGGGGCGGGCCCGGAGCCGAACCGCGGCCGCTCGACGACCACACCCTCATAGCGCGCGGGGCCGCCGAGCGTTCGGCCCAGAGCCCCGGCCATCGCGGCCTCGGGCCAGCCGGCGTTGGGCGAGGCGTGCTTGCGGGCGTCGCGCAGCATGACCCCGAAGCCGCCATGGCCCGCCAGGGTTATCAGCAGGCCCGCCAATCGCGCCGGGGCCAGGTTGAGAAGGTCGTCGCTGCGCGCCGCCGCCCAGCCGAACGCGCGCCAGCGCGGCTCCATATGGCCGATGAGGCTGTCGGCGGTGTTCACGGCCTTGTAGGCGAAGAGGCCAGGCAGGCCGGCGACGGCCAGCCAGAAGGCCGGGGCGACCACCCCGTCGTTGAAGCTCTCGGCCAGGCTTTCCAGGGCTGCGGCGGCGACCTCGGCCGCGTCGAGATCCTCCGTGTCGCGACCGATGATCCGACCGACCGCCGTGCGGGCCGCGGGCAGGTCGCCGGCGGCGAGGGCGTCGCGGACGGCGGCGACATGTTCGTAGAGGCTGCGCTGGGCGAGGCCGAGCGAGGCGATCAGGGCAAAGGGCGCCAGCCCGAACGGCGAACCGGCGCAGAGGCGCTGCAGGCCCCAGCCGGCGCCGGCCGCTGCGCCGGCCACCAGCGCCAGGGTGAAAATGCCCAGCGCCCGGCGCGCGGCCGCGCCCAGCTCCGGCCGGTTCCAGGCGGCTTCGAGCCCGGAGATCGCCGCGCCGATCCAGACCACCGGATGCGGCAGGCGCCGGTGCAGGGCGCCCGGATAGCCCAGCGCCGCCTCGGCGGCGAGACCGCCCAGGGCGCCGATCGGCCCGGGCCAGCCGGCGGCGGCCAGTTCAAGCGGCATGGCGGCCGACCAGTTCGAGGATCGGCCCGTGATGGCCGGCGACCAGCCGGGCCTCGACGCCGTAGGCCCGGCGGATGATCTCCGGCGTCAGCGCCTGGGCGGGCGGGCCGCCGGCGATCAGGCCGCCGTCGGCCAGCACCAGCACCTCGTCGGCCAGGCGCAGCGCCAGCGGCAGGTCGTGCAGGGTCAGCACCACGCCGCGGCCGGTGTCATGGGCGATCCGGCGAAAGAGGTCGCAGGCATCGATCTGGTGGCCGGGATCGAGGCCGGTGAGCGGCTCGTCCGCCAGCAGCCATTCCGGCTCGCCGGCCAGGGCGCGGGCGATCAGCGCGCGCGCCCGCTCGCCGCCGGAGAGGCTGTCGACCCGGCGCGCCGCGAGCCCGGCGACGCCGGTCGCGGCCATGGCTGCGGCGATGGCGGCGAGGTCGGGCGGGGAGCGGCCGCTGGAGCGGTAGGGCGTGCGGCCCAGCGCCACCAGGGCGGCGACTTCGATCGGCCAGGCGATCTCCGGCGTCTGCGGCAGGAAGCCGATGCGCCGGGCGCGCGCCGCCGAACCCATGTCCAGGACGGGTGCGCCGCCCAGTCGCGCCGTCCCCGCATCCGGCCGTCGCAGGCCGGCGAGACAGGCCATCAGCGTCGACTTGCCGGCGCCGTTGGGGCCGATGACGCAGGTCACGCGGCCAGGCTGGAACACCGCGTCGAGGCCCGCGAACAGGGTGCGGCCGCCGAGCTGGACCACGAGGCGTTCGGCGGAAAGCGGTTCGATCATGTGGCGCGCCTGCGCATGCGGATCAGGAGGGCGAGGAAGAAGGGGCCGCCGAGCACCGCCATGGCGGCGCCTAGCCGGATCTCCACCGCCGCCGGGGTCAGCCGCACCAGGATATCGGCGGCGAGCAGCAGCACCGCCCCGCCGATGGCGCTCGGCACGATCAGGGCGCCGGGCCGGCTGCCGAACCAGGGCCGCAGCAGGTGCGGCGTGATGAGGCCGACGAAGCCGATCACGCCGGTCACCGCGACGCTGGCGCCGACCGTCAGCGCGACGCCGGCGGCCAGCCGCAGGCGCACGGCGGCGAGGTCCACGCCCAGCGCCTGCGCGCCAAGCTCGCCGAGCGTCAGCGCATCGAGCGCCCGCCGGGTGGTGAGCAGCAGCCCGATCCCGACGACGATGAATGGGGCGGCGAGCCGGACCTCTTCGAAGCTGCGGTCGGCCACCGCGCCCATCAGCCAGTTGACGATCTCGTCCACCGCCCAGGGAGTCGGGGCGAGGTTGAGCGCCAGCGTGGTGGCGGCGGTGGCCATGGTCTGGATGACGACGCCGGCGAGCACGAAGGTGACGACGCTGGAGCTCGAGCCGGCCAGGGCCAGCAGCATCAGCAAGCCGATGACCGCGCCGACCATCGCTCCGGCGGGCAGCAGCCAGGGCGAGGCGGCCGTCAGGCCGAAATAGAGCACCAGGACAGCGCCGAGCCCGGAAGTTGAGGAAATCCCCAGAACGAACGGATCTGCCAACAGATTCCGCGTGTAGCCTTGAAGCGCCGCCCCCGCCGCGCCGAGCGCTGCGCCGACCAGCAGGGCCAATAGGGTGCGCGGCAGCCGCAGCTCGAAGATCACCATCCAGCGCGGGTCGTGTCCTCCTCCCACGAGGGCGTCCAGCGGGATCCAGACCCGACCGGCGCACAGCGACAAGGCCATCAGCAGGCCAAGCCCGGCCGTCAGCGCTGCGCCGCGGAGCACCGGCGACGGACGGCGCAGGGCGAACACGCTCACGCGACCTGCCGCCGCGCCGCGGCCAGCCGCCCGGCGGTCTCGACCAGGTTGGGTCCGCCGCAATACATCAGGCGCTGCGGGAAGCTGATGATGCGGATCCGGCCGCGCAGCTGCTGCAGGGCGGGATGGCGCATCACCCGCTCGCCCCAGGTCGGGGCGCCCGGCAGGGTCTCGCCGCTCAGCAGCACCTCGGGCGGATCGGCGACCACCGCGTCGAGCGCGATGTCGGTGGTGCGCCGGGCGCCGTAGTCGACCGCCGCATTGCGGAACCCGGTTCGGCGCAGCATCTCGTCGATCAGGGTGCCGGGACCCGAGGAGAAGCCGTTGCGCTGGAAGACCAGGGCCCGCGCCGGCCGCGCGCCCGGCGGCGGTTCGGCGGCCGCCAGCGCCGCCTCGATGCGGGCGATCTCGGCGCGTCCGCGCCCCGGTTGACCGGCGAGCTCGGCGATCCGCTGCACCTGGGCCAGGCTTTCGGCGACGCTGTCCGGCGTGGCGAACTGCGCGACGGCGACGCCCAGCCGCGCCAGGGCGTTGCGGGTGGCCAGAGCGGAATGCCGGCTGGCCAGCACCAGGTCCGGCGAGAGGGCGATGACCTCCTCGGCGCTCTCGTAGGTGACCGCGAAGCGGCGTCCGGCGGCGCCGACGCTGGAGGTCATCGGCTGGTGGGAATAGTGGCTGAGGGCGGCGACCTGGCGCGGATCGGCGACGCTCAGCAGGATGGCGTCGAGGCAGGGGTTCAGCGAGACGATGCGGCGGGCCGGCGCGCGCGCCGCGCCCCCCAGCCCAAGGGCGGCGGCGCCGGCGACGGCGGCGCGACGGGTGGGTTCCATCAGAAATCGATCCCGCGCTGGGCCTTGAAGCCCTGGTCGAACGGATGCTTCACCAGGGACATCTCGGTGACCATGTCGGCGGCCTCGATCAGCTCCGGCCGGGCGTTGCGGCCGGTGACGCAGACGTGTTTTTCCGGCGGGCGGCCCTTGAGGCCCGCGATGACCTCGGCGATGTCGAGGTAGTCGTAGCGCAAGGCGATGTTCAGCTCGTCGAGCACCACCAGGTGCAGCGCGGGATCGTGCAGCATTTCGAGCGAGATGTCCCAGGCCGCCCTGGCGGCGGCGATGTCGCGGGCGCGATCCTGGGTGTCCCAGGTGAAGCCTTCGCCCATGACGCGATAGACCACCTGATCGGGGAACTTGGCGAAGAACTGCCGCTCGCCGGTGATCCACTTGCCCTTGATGTACTGGACCACGCCGACCCGGTAGCCCCAGCCGAGCGCGCGGGCGACCATGCCGAAGGCGGCGCTGGACTTGCCCTTGCCGTCGCCGGTGTGGACCAGCAGCAGGCCTTGGCCCTCGCGCTTGGTGGCCATCATCGCCTCGCGCTCGGCCTTCAGCGCCTTCATCGCCTCGACGTGCTGGGCGTTGACGTCGTCGCTCATCAGCCTTCTCCGGACAGGGCGGCCGCCAGGCGGACCCAATCTGCAGGGCGGCCGGGAAGGCCGAAACGCAGCAGTTGCAGACCGGCGAACGGCCGGCAAAGCACGCCAGCCGCGGCGAGCCTAAGGAAGACAGCGCCGGCGTCGCCGGCGCGGACCCGCCGGAACAGCGAAGTCCCGCCGGCGGGCTGCAGCCCGGCGCGGCCGAGCAGGCGGTCGAGACGCGCCGCGTCACGGGCGAGGCGATCGCGCGTGCGCTCCGCCCAGGCGGCGTCCGGATAGGCGGCGAGACCGGCCGCGATGGCCTCGGCGCAGACCGGCCAATCGCCGAGCCGCTCGCGCAGGCGGCGGATCAAGCTCTCATCGGCGATGACGAAGCCGAGGCGCAGGCCGGCGAGGCCAAAGAACTTGCCGAACGAGCGCAGGACGATCAACCGGCCGCCGGCCTGGCCCGCGAGGCTGAGCTCGGGCCGGGTCTCGACGAAGGCCTCGTCGACGAGGGTCCAGCGTCGCGCGACCGAGGCCGCCAGCGCCTCAGGCTCGGCGATCCGGCCGTCGGGATTGTTCGGGCGCACCACCACCCAGGCGTCCGCGTCGGCGGGCGACGTGGTGATCCTTGCCCCCGCCGCGCGCCAGGCCTCGGCATGGCCGCCGTAGGTGTCCGCGGCGATGGCGACGCTGCGCACGCCAAGCAGGCCCGGCAGCAGCCGGATCGCCGCCTCGCTGCCCGGTACGGCGGCGACGCGCGCGGCCGGCGCGCCGAATGCCTTGGCGGCGGCGGCCTCGAGGGCAGCCAGCGCCTCGGGGTCGGGGAGGCGGGCCCGCGCGGCCGGGCTCGCCCGCGGCGCCGGGTAGGGCCGCGGGTTGATTCCGGTCGACAGGTCGAGCCAGGGCCGAGGCGCGGCCGGAAAAGCGGCATGCGCCGCCGCCAGCCGGCCGCCGTGCCGGCTGAACGCGTCCAGCTCGGCGGCCCTGGTCATCAGAACTTCGCCTTCACGCCGGCGTAGGCGGCGCGGCCAAGCTCCCCGTAGTTGCGGATGGTCTCGTAGGACTTGTCGAACAGGTTCTCGACCCGCGCATAGACCTCCAGCGTCTCCGTGACCGGATAGGAGGCGCGCAGGTCCCAGAGGACGTAACCCTTCAGGCGATTGCGGTTCGACACGTCGTCGTAGCGGTCGCCGGCGTAGTGGACGGCGACGGCCGTCGAGAGCTTCGTCGGCCACCGGTAGGTCGCCTCGGCGTTCCCCTCGCGCGGCGGACGGCGTGGCAGATGCTTGCCGAAGTTGGCGCCTGGGGTTTCGTTGCGGGCATCGGTCCAGGTGTAGTTGGCGCTCAGCGTCAGCGCCTCGGTCACGTCGGCCTGCGCGGAGAGCTCCACGCCATGCGCCTTGGTGCGGGCGGTGTTCACATAGTAGCCGAAACGCGGCAGGCCGCCGGCGCCGATGCAGCGCGGGTCGGCGGTGACGAACGGGCAGGAGAAGAAATCGATCTGGTTGCGGGTGCGGCGGTCGAAATAGGCGGCTGTCAACACCACGCGATCGTCGAACAGCCGATGCTCGACGCCGGCGTCCCAGCTGTGGGAGCTCTCCGGCGCGAGGTTCGGGTTCCCGAACTCGCTGCCCAGCTGGTAGAGGCTGGGCGCCTTGAAGCCCTGGCCCCAGCTTGCCCGCAGCACGGTCTTGCCGTCGTTGACCCGCCAGGCCGCGGAGGCCTGGCCCACGGTGTGGTCGCCGAAATCCCCGTGGTGGTCGTGACGGACGCCGCCGCTCACGGTCAGGCCGGGCGCGACCTCGCCGCGCAGTTGGGCGTAGATGCCGTCGATGTCGGCGTTGCGGCGGATCGCGGCCGGGTTCGGATCGAACTCCGACGGCGAGGCGCTGCGCATGGTCGAATGCTCGGTCTCGGCCCCGAAGACCGCCTTCCAGGCCGGGGTGATGGCGAAGGCGCCCTGGTATTCGAAGCGCTGGTTGCTGCCCGTCGACCGGAAGGTGACGTCGGTGACCGCCTGGTCGGGATTGAAAAACTGGCGATCGGTGCGGGTGTAGGCCACCGCGACTCGGTTGGTGAAACGGCCATCCAGCAGGGCGAGATTGAGGCCGGCGTAGCCGACCAAGTCCTCCTTCACGCCATACTCGCGGGTGTCGCTGAACACGCGGTTGGGCGGGGGAAAGCCGTCGAAGTCGTTGCGGCCGCGGGAATAGACCGTCCGGAGGTCGAGCGAGAGCTGGTCGGTAATCTTGACCTCGGCCTTGGCGCTGGCGCCCACGTGTCGCTCTCCATCGGACTCCTGGCCGCCCTTGGCCGGGTCGAAGGCCGAGACGCCGGTCGTCGTCAGGTAGGCCGCGGTCGCGCGCCAGCTGACCCGTTCCGACTTGCCGCCGACCCCGACGCGGCCGTAGCCCCAGTTGTTCGAGCCGCCCTCGGCGGTGACGTCGCTCTCAAAGCGCGCCTTGGGCTGGGCGGTGAGCAGGTTGACCACCCCGCCGATCGCCTGGCTCCCCCACAGCACCGACTGCGGACCGCGCAGGATCTCCACCCGCTCGACATCGCCGACCAGCAGGTTGCCGAAGTTGAAGCCGGTGTCGGTGGAGGAGGGGTCGTTCAGCTTGACCCCGTCGATCAGGATCACGGTCTGACCGGACTCGGCGCCGCGGATATAGACCTGGGTCGGAGCGCCAACGCCGCCGTTGCGCGAGAAGCTGACGCCGGGGGTACGGGCGAGGATGTCGCTGAGCACCGGCGTCTGCTGCGCCTGGAGGTCTTGCGCCGTCAGGACGGTGATCTGCTGGCCGATGCGGTCGGCGCGCTCCGGCGACCGGTCGGCCACGACGACGATCTCGTCGGCAGCTGGAATCTCAGCCTCGGCGAACGCCACGGCGGGCGCGACGAGCGCGAGGAGACAGACGGCGGTGGAAACGAATAGCTCAGACTTCAAGGCAGCCCCCAGGATAAGGCCGCCGAACGAGGGCCGGGCGCGACGCGCCCGTCCCGCGCACGCGCGGCCGGACAAGACGTCGCCCAACCGGGGTTTCACCCGTCCGCCAAGGCCATCCCCGACCTCGCCGAATGACGACCGCGACAGGCAGGTCTCCTGGCTCACGGCTCAAACGCCCGATCCCGCCTTCCCAGGCCTTTCGGCCCAGTGGCGCGTGGAATCGCGCTCGCCGCTCACAGTTGCGGGGACAGCCCGGGCGTTTCACCCGGTTCCCTTTTGATCCCTTGCGGGAACCCGTTGCGTGGAACGCGCTATAGTCGCGCTGGTGCGAGGCGTCAAACCAGGAGGAGCCCGTGGGACTTCGATTGATCATCGGCGGGGCGCGTTCCGGTAAGAGCGCTCACGCCCAGGCGCTGGCCGAGACGGAGGCGCGGTTGCGCGGCGGCTCGCCGGTGATGATCGCCACGGCGCAAGCCCTGGACGACGAGATGGGCGAGCGAATCGCCCGCCATCGCGCCGAACGCGGTCCAGCCTGGCGCACCGTGGAGACGCCGCTGGACCCGGCCTCGGCGATCGCTGCGCTGACGCCCGCCGACTGTGCGGTGGTGGACTGCCTGACCCTGTGGCTCAGCAACCTGATGTTCGTCGAGCGCGACATCGAAGCCGCGACCGAGGCGCTGCTGCAGGCCGCAACCGACTCGCGCGGCGAGATCGTGTTCGTCGCCAACGAGGTCGGCATGAGCATCGTGCCGGAGAATGCGCTCGCCCGCCGGTTTCGCGACGAAGCCGGCCGCCTCAACCGCCGCGCCGCCGAGCGCTGCGACCAGGTGACGGTGATGTTCGCCGGGATCCCGCTGGTGCTGAAGGGCTAGGCTCGAGCCCCTTGCCGAACGGGCGCAGGACCGGCCGGGCGGTATCGATCACTCCGCCAGCTGCGGCGCGGGAAGCACCTCCGGCCCGGTCGGCTTGCTGCCCACCAGCGCGTAGAACAGCACGTACAGCTCGCACAAAACAGTGACGATGAACGCCCATTGGATGCCGTAGCGGTCCGCGACACTGCCCTGGATGAACACCAGTGCGCCGCCGGCGATCGACATGATCAGCAGCCCCGAGCCTTCCTCGGTCAGCGGGCCGAGCCCGCGGATCGCCAGCGCAAAGATCGTCGGGAACATGATCGAGTGGAACAGGCCGATCGCGATCAATCCGTACATCGCGCCCGGCCCATGCACGAAGGTCGCGACCAGGGCCGAGACGAGCGCCCCGAGCGCGAACGCCGCGAGCACTTTCTCGGGTGCGAACCGGCGCATGATGAAGGCGCCGGCGAAGCGGCCGACCATCATCCCGCCCCACACGAAGGTGAGGTAGAAGGCCGCCTGCTCGTGCGTGATGTTGGCGATGCTCGGCTGAGACGCGAAGTTGATGAACAGGTTGCCGACGCCGATCTCGGCCAGCACGTAGAGGAAGATCGCGCCGCAGCCGAACACCAGGTTGCGATGCCGCCACAGCGACAAATGGCGGCGCTCCTCGGCATTGGCGCGGCGCGCGGCAGCGCCCAGCGCGGGCAGTTTCGCGCGAGCTATGACGATGGTCAGCGCCGCCAGCACGATGGCGACGATCAGATATGGCAGCTTGGTCGCCTGCGCGTCGGCCATGCGCTGCGCATAGCTGAGATGGGCGCCCTCCGCCGACGTGCCGCCGGTGGTGCGGCCGAGGATGAGATAGCGGCCGAAGACGATCGCCAGCATGTCGCCCGTCGTGTTGAACGCCTGCACCAGGGTGAGGCGCGACTCGGCCGATTCCGGCGGTCCGATCACCGCGACGTAGGGGTTGGCCGCAACCTGCAGCAGCGAGATCCCGCAGGACACGGTGAAAAGCGACGCCAGGGTCACGCCGTAAGACGGCAGTGACGCCGCCAGAATCATGCCGAGCGAGCCCGCCGTCATCACCGCCAGCCCGATGACCAACGCTTTCTGATAGCCGATCCGCTCGATCAATTTGGCCGCCGGGAGCGAGGCGATGAGATAGCCGACGAACCAGGTCGATTCGATCAACGTCGTCTGCGTGTAGTTGAGCTCGAACACGCTGCGCAGATGCGGCAGCAGCGTGTTGTTGATGACCGTGATGAAGCCCCACATGAAGAAGAGACTGGCCAGCAGGGTCAGCGCCGGCCGGTAGGCGGCCGTCGAGGCTCCGCTCGGCGTCGCCGCCGCCTTGGAGGTTGTCAGGATAGGGCCGGCCACGGGTCCTCCGGTCGGTATTGATCTCGTTTTTGTCGGAGTATATCCCCTGGGCAGGGTCGTCAACGGCGGGCCCGCGACCTCCCCGGGACGACCCCACTCATGTCCGATTGTTCCGCCAAGCCGCACAAGCTCCGCTCGGCCGCCTGGTTCGATAATCCCGCCAACATCGACATGACTGCGCTCTACCTCGAGCGTTACCTGAACTTCGGGATCAGCCTGGAAGAGCTGCGCAGCGGCCGGCCGATCATCGGCATTGCGCAGACCGGATCCGATCTCAGCCCCTGCAACCGCCACCACCTGGTGCTGGCCGAGCGGGTGCGCGAAGGCATTCGTGAGGCGGGGGGCGTCGCCATCGAATTCCCCGTCCACCCGATCCAGGAGACCGGCAAGCGGCCGACCGCGGGGCTGGATCGGAACCTTGCCTATCTGGGTCTTGTCGAGGTGCTTTACGGCTACCCCTTGGACGGGGTGGTGCTGACGATCGGCTGCGACAAGACCACGCCGGCCTGCCTGATGGCGGCGGCGACGGTGAACATCCCGGCCATCGCGCTGTCGGTCGGGCCGATGCTGAACGGCTGGCACAAGGGTGAGCGCACCGGCTCCGGCTCCATCGTCTGGAAGGCCCGCGAGATGCTGGCCGCAGGCGAGATCGACCAGGACGGCTTCGTCAAGCTGGTGGCCTCCTCGGCGCCCTCGACCGGCTACTGCAACACCATGGGCACGGCGAGCACCATGAACAGCCTGGCGGAGGCGCTCGGCATGTCGCTGCCGGGCTCGGCGGCGATCCCCGCACCCTACCGCGACCGCCAGGAGGTCGCCTACCACACCGGCAAGCGCGTCGTGGACATGGTGCGGGAGGACTTGAAGCCCTCCGACATCATGACCCGTGAGGCCTTCCTGAACGCCATCGTCGTGAATTCGGCGATCGGCGGTTCGACCAATGCGCCGATCCACCTGGCCGCCATCGCCCGCCACCTCGGCGTCGAGCTCGACATCCGCGACTGGCAGGCGGTCGGCCACAAGGTGCCGCTGCTGGTCAATCTGCAGCCGGCCGGCGAGTACCTGGGCGAGGACTACTATCGCGCCGGCGGCGTCCCGGCGGTGGTGAACCAGCTGATGTCCAGGGGATTGATCCACGAGGGCGTGATGACCGCGAACGGCCGGACCCTGGGCGACAACTGCCGCCACGCCGCGATCGAGGACGAGAAGGTGATCCGACCCTTCGAGCAGCCGTTGCGCGAGGACGCGGGCTTCCTGGTCTTCTCCGGCAACCTCTTCGACGCCGCGATCATGAAGACCAGCGTGATTTCCGAGGAGTTCCGCAAGCGCTACCTCAGCAACCCTGCCGACCCTGAGGCCTTCGAGGGGCCGGTCGTCGTCTTCGACGGCCCGGAAGACTATCACGCCCGGATCGACGATCCGGCGACCGGGATCACCGCCGAGACCATCCTGGTGATGCGCGGCGCGGGCCCGATCGGCTATCCGGGCGCCGCGGAGGTGGTGAACATGCGCGCGCCGGCGCAGCTGCTGCTCGACGGCGTCCACGCCCTGCCGTGCCTCGGCGACGGCCGGCAGTCCGGCACCTCCGGCTCGCCCTCGATCCTCAACGCCTCGCCGGAGGCGGCGGCCGGCGGCGGGCTGGCCCTGCTGCGCAGCGGCGACCGGGTGCGGATCGACCTTCGGCGCGGGACCGCCGACGTGCTGCTTGCGGAGACCGAGCTCGCCGAACGTCGCGCGGCGCTGGAGCAGGCCGGGGGCTATGCCTATCCGGCCTCGCAGACCCCCTGGCAGCAGATCCAGCGGGCGCTGGTCGGCCAGATGCAGACCGGCGCCATCCTCGAAGGCGCCGAGCAGTTCCAGCGCATCGCCCAGACCCGCGGCCTGCCGCGCGACAACCACTAGCAGAGCCAAGGAGACCCAGATGATCGATGGTTCGATGCTGATCGGCTCCGACGCACGAAAAAGCGACGCCGGCTTTTTCGCGGTGGATCCCGCGAGCGGCGCCCAGCTGCCGACCAGCTTCTCCGAGGCCGGCGGGGCGGAGGTGGACGCCGCCTGCGCCCTGGCCGCGGCGGCGTTTGCGAGCTTCTCGACGCTCGAGCCGGCGGCCCGCGCCCGCTTCCTGGAGACGGTGGCGGAGAACATCCTGGCGATCGGCGACGAGCTGGTCGTCACCGCCATGACCGAGACCGGCCTGCCGCGCGCGCGCCTGGAAGGGGAGCGGGGGCGGACCACCGGCCAGCTGCGGCTGTTCGCCGAGGTGGTGCGCCAGGGCGACTGGCTGGACGCGACCCTCGATCCGGCCCTGCCGGAGCGGACCCCGCCGCGCGCCGACCTGCGGCGGATGAACCTGGCGCTGGGACCGGTGGCGGTGTTCGGCGCCTCCAACTTCCCGCTGGCCTTCTCCGTCGCCGGCGGCGACACCGCCTCGGCCTTCGCGGCCGGCTGCCCAGTGATCGTCAAGGGCCACCCGGCGCATCCGGGCACGGGCGAACTGGTGGCGCGCGCCGTACAGGCGGCGGTCGCCGCCTGCGGCCTGGCCGAGGGCGTCTTCTCCTACCTGCCCGGGACCACCAATGCGCTGGGGGCCGCCCTGGTCGCCGATCCGCGGGTCAAGGCGGTCGGCTTTACCGGCTCGCGCACGGGCGGCCTGGCCCTGGTGCGCATCGCTCAGCAGCGGGCCGAGCCGATCCCGGTCTATGCGGAGATGAGCAGCATCAACCCGGTGGTTCTGCTGCCGGCGGCGCTGGCCGCCCGCGGCGAGGCGCTGGGCCGGGCCTTCGTCCAGTCGCTGACCCTGGGCGCTGGCCAGTTCTGCACCAACCCCGGCCTGGTCATCGCGCTCGCCGGCCCGGACCTCGACCGCTTCATCGCCACGGCCGTCGCAGCGCTGGCCGACAGCCCGCCGGCGGTGATGCTGACGCCAGGCATCCACGCCAGCTTCGAACGCGGCGTCGAGGCCCTGGCCAGCCATCCGGCGGTCGCCCCGCTGGCCCGTGGCCGGGTGGGCGAGGGGGTGAACCAGGCCTGCGGGGCGCTGTTCGCGACCGAGGCGGCGGACTTCCTGGCCGACCGGGCGCTGTCGCACGAGGTATTCGGCTCGTCGTCGGTGATCGTCCGCTGCCGCGACCTCGACCAGATGGCCGAGGTGATCGAGGGCCTCGAAGGCCAGCTCACCGCGAGCCTGCAGCTCGACCCCGCCGACGCGGCCGCCGCCGCGCGCCTGCTGCCTGGAATGCAGCGCAGGGCCGGCCGGGTGCTGGCCAACGGCTGGCCGACCGGCGTCGAAGTGACCTACGCCATGGTCCATGGCGGTCCGTTCCCGGCGACGTCGGATGGGCGCAGCACCTCGGTGGGCTCGCTGGCGATGATGCGGTTCCTGCGGCCGGTCTGCTACCAGGATCTGCCGGACCTGCTGCTGCCGCCGGCGCTGCAGGCGGCCAACCCGTGGAAGCTCGCCCGTCGCGTCGACGGAACCGTGGAGGCGGCGCGATGATCCGCTCCCTGGTTCAGTTCGCCGAGGCCGACGTCCGCGGGGTCGCCGCCCTGGCCGAGGACGGAACCGCTCGCCGGCTGGGCGGCGTGAAGAGCACGCTGGACCTCGCCCGGCAGGCCGTCGCCGCCGACACCTCGCTCGCGACGCTGGCGGGGCAGCTCGCGGGCCAGCCGATCGACCTGGCCGGCGTGCGGCTGCTGGCGCCGATCGATCATGGCGACCCCGCGCACCTGCTGGTCAGCGGCACCGGCCTGACCCACCTCGGCTCGGCCGAGGGGCGCGACCAGATGCACCGCGCCGCCCAGGCGGCGAAGGAGACCCTCACCGACTCCATGAAGATGTTCCTGATGGGCATCAAAGGCGGCAAGCCGCCGACCGGTGACCCCGGGGTGCAGCCGGAGTGGTTCTACAAGGGCGACGGCCAGATTCTGATCGCGCCGGGCGAGCCGCTGGTGATGCCGAGCTTCGCCGAGGACGGCAGTGAGGAGCCGGAGATCGCCGGCGTCTATCTGATCGACGAAGAGGGCCAACCCGTGCGGCTGGGCTTCACCCTCGGCAATGAGTTTTCCGACCATGTGACCGAGCGCGGCAACTACCTCTGGCTGGCCCATTCCAAGCTGCGCGCCGCAGCCCTCGGGCCCGAGCTTCTGCTGGGCGACCTGCCGGCCGAGGTGCGCGGCGTGAGCCGGATCCTGCGCCACGGCGAAGTCGTTTGGGAGAGGCCCTTCTTCTCCGGCGAAGCGAACATGTCCCACTCGCTCGACAACCTCGAACACCACCATTTCAAGTACGCGGGCTTCCGACGCCCGGGGGATGTCCACGTGCATTTCTTCGGCGCCGCCACGCTCTCCTTCTCGGACGGAATACGAACGCAGGAGGGCGACGTCTTCGAGATCGCGGCCGAGCCGTTCGCCCTGCCGGTGCGCAATCCCCTGGCGCGGGCCGTCGCCGCGCCGATGAGCAAGGTCCGCCGCCTATGACCGCAGCACTCAGGATCGGACTGGTCGGCTTCGGCAAGATCGCCCGCGACCAGCACCTGCCGGCGATCGCCCGGACCGAAGGCGCCGAGCTGGTCGCCGTCGCCAGCCGGCATTCGCAGGCGCCGGGCGTCGCCAACTATCCCGACTTCGAGGCCATGCTGGCCGCCGAGCCCGGCCTCGACGCCATCGCCATGTGCCAGCCGCCGCAGGCCCGCTACGAGGCGGCGCGGGCGGCGCTGGCGGCCGGCAAGCACGTCTTCCTGGAAAAGCCGCCCGGAGCGACCGTCTCGGAGGTGGAGGCGCTGATCGGCCAGGCCCGGGCCCAGGGCGTGACGCTGTTCGCCAGCTGGCACTCGCGCCACGCGCCCGCCGTCGCCGCGGCTCGCGCCTGGCTGGAGGCCCGTACCCTGCGCAAGGCGACCATCACCTGGAAGGAGGACGTCCGCCATTGGCACCCCGGCCAGACCTGGATCTGGCAGGCCGGCGGTTTCGGCGTCTTCGACCCCGGCATCAACGCCCTTTCGATCCTCACTGAGATCGTGCGCGAACCGGTGCTGGTCGCCGGTGCAGACCTGGAGACGCCGTCGAACTGCGCCGCGCCGATCGCCGCCCGCCTGGCGCTGCGGACCGCGACCGGCGCCCCGATCGAGGCGGAATTCGACTTCCGGCAGACCGGCCCGCAGAGCTGGGACATCGCGATCGAGACCGACAGTGGGCGAATGCTGCTGGCCGAAGGCGGCGGCAAGCTCGCCATCGACGGGGCCGCCCAGCCAACCCCTTCGGAAGGCGAATATCCGGCGATGTATCGGCACTTCGTCGAACTTGTGCGCGGCGGCCGCAGCGACGTCGATCTGGCTCCCTTGCGCCTGGTGGCCGACGCCTTTCTCTGCGGCCGGGTTCGGTCGACCGAACCGTTCGAGGACTGACGGTCGGCAGCCGGCATCGCCGGGGCGAACTCGCAGGCGGGAAAAGGCGCGGCCGGCCCGTTAAATTGCTACTGTCCACCGATCCGGCCGGGGCGACCTGTCGGAGCTGAGCCGGCATTCGGGAGGAAGCGTCTTTGGACAAGCGATCGAGCGACGAAAAGCCGGCGCTCCGCATCCACCAAACGATCGCCCGCGATCTTGGCACCGCCATCTGCGCCGGCCGCCACAAGCCTGGCGAAACTTTCGACGGAGAGATCGAACAGGCCGAGCATCTCAAGGTGTCGCGGACCGCCTATCGCGAGGCGGTGCGGATCCTCACGGCCAAGGGCCTGCTGGAGAGCCGCCCGAAGACGGGAACCCGGGTGACGCCGCGCAGCCGCTGGAACATGCTCGATCCCGACGTGCTGGCCTGGACCTTCGCCGGCGAGCCGCAAGAAAGTTTCATCCGCGATCTGTTCGAACTGCGCGGGGTGATCGAACCGGCCGCCTCGGCCTTCGCCGCCGCGCGGCGCTCCGAGGCGGAACTGGAGGAGCTTGGCGACGCCCTGGAGGCGATGCGCCGCCATGGGCTGGCCACGCCCGAGGGTCGCGCCGCCGACCAGAAGTTCCACAAGGCCATTCTGGTCGCCGCGCGCAACGAAGCCCTGGCCTCGCTGGCGAGTTCCGTCGGCGCGGCGGTGAGCTGGACGACGACCTTCAAGCAACGCACGCGCGCCCTGCCGCGCGATCCCCTGCCGGACCACGTCGCCGTCTACGAAGCGATCCGGGCCAAGGACGCCGAGCGCGCCCACGCCGCGATGGCCGAGCTGCTCCGCCTGGCGATGCAGGACATGACGGCGGCGATCCCGGCCTGAGGCGCTTGCCCACACGGCCCGTCGCGAACAACCTGTCGCTCATGCCACAGCTTTGTCGGGACGACGGGCGGCCGTCCCGACCATTTGCGACCTGAAGCGACGCTCCGACCGAGTACGCCGCTCCCGTGGCTACCGCCGCAGCGGCTGATCGACGTCGCGGACGGCGCCGCGCGCGGCGCTGGTCGTGAAGGCGGCATAGGCGCGCAGCGCCGCCGAGACCTTGCGCTCGCGCTTGCCGGGCTTCCAGCCCTCGGCGCCCCTGGCCTCCATCGCCGCCCGGCGTTCGGCCAGCACGGCGTCGCTGACGGCCAGCTGGATGGTGCGCGCGGGGATGTCGATTTCCACCAGATCGCCCTCTTCGACCAGGCCGATCAGGCCGCCCTCGGCCGCTTCCGGCGAGACATGGCCGATGGAGAGCCCCGAGGTTCCACCGGAAAAGCGACCGTCGGTGAGCAGGGCGCAGGCCTTCCCGAGGCCCTTCGATTTCAGATAGCTGGTCGGATAGAGCATCTCCTGCATGCCGGGCCCGCCGCGCGGGCCTTCGTAGCGGATCACCAGGACGTCGCCGGCCTGGATCTTGCCGGTCAGGATGGCGCTGACCGCCGCGTCCTGGCTCTCGAACACCCGCGCCGGGCCGGAGAACTTCAGGATGCTCTCGTCGACGCCGGCCGTCTTCACGATGCAGCCGTCGAGGGCCAGGTTGCCCTTCAGCACCGCCAGGCCGCCATCCTTGGAGAAGGCGTGCCCGACATCGCGGATGACGCCGGCCTCCCGGTCCACGTCGAGTTCCCGCCAACGGCGGTTCTGGCTGAAGGCGGTCTGGGTCGGCACGCCGCCGGGGGCGGCGCGGTAGAAGGTCTGCACGGACTCGCTGGCGCTGCGGCGCACGTCCCATCGCTCCAGGGCGTCGCCCAGCGTCGGGCTATGCACCGTGGGGGTGTCGGTGTGGATCAGGCCGCCGCGCTCGAGCTCGCCCAGCAGGGCCATGATGCCGCCGGCGCGGTGGACGTCCTCCATATGCACGTCGGACTTGGCCGGGGCGACCTTGGAGAGGCAGGGAACCTTGCGAGAGAGGCGGTCGATGTCCTCCATGGTGAAGTCGACGCCCGCCTCATGGGCCGCCGCCAGCAGGTGCAGGACGGTATTGGTCGAGCCGCCCATGGCGATGTCGAGGCTCATGGCGTTCTCGAACGCCTTGAAGTTGGCGACCGAGCGCGGCAGCACGCTGTCGTCTTCCTGTTCGTAGTACCGCCGGGTGATGTCGACGATCAGGTGGCCGGCCTCCAGGAACAGCCGCTCGCGGTCGGCGTGGGTCGCCAGCACCGAGCCGTTGCCGGGCAGCGACAGGCCGAGCGCCTCGGTCAGGCAGTTCATCGAATTGGCGGTGAACATGCCCGAGCAGGAGCCGCAGGTCGGGCAGGCGGCCCGCTCGATGCTCTCGACCTCGGCGTCGGTCATGCTGTCGTCGGCGGCGGCGACCATGGCGTCGACGAGGTCGAGGGCGACTTCCTTGCCGCGCAGCACGACCTTGCCGGCCTCCATCGGCCCGCCGGAGACGAACACCGCCGGGATGTTGAGGCGCAGCGCCGCCATCAGCATGCCGGGCGTGATCTTGTCGCAATTGGAGATGCAGACCATCGCGTCGGCGGTGTGCGCATTGCACATGTATTCGACGCTGTCGGCGATCAGGTCGCGCGACGGCAGGCTGTAGAGCATGCCGTCGTGGCCCATGGCGATGCCGTCGTCGACGGCGATGGTGTTGAACTCCTTGGCCACCCCGCCCGCGCGCTCGATCTCACGTGCAACGAGCTGACCGAGGTCCTTCAGGTGGACATGCCCCGGCACGAATTGGGTGAAGGAGTTCACCACCGCGATGATCGGCTTGCCGAAGTCGCCGTCCTTCATCCCCGTCGCGCGCCAGAGGCCGCGGGCGCCGGCCATGTTGCGGCCGTGCGTGGAGGTGCGGGAGCGATAGGCGGGCATGGTGCGATCTCGGATCGAAAATGGACAACAGGTCGCGGACTACGGCTGACGTAGGCCGTTCCTGGTTCAGGTCAACCCATGGAGAGGGACGTGGGCCCGCGGCGGGTCAGGCGAGCTGGTCGGCGGCGACGATCGGCCGGCTCTCCCGGGTGGCGCGCATGCGGTCCTTCGGATCCTTGGGATCCGAGGCGAGGACGACATAATCTTCATGCACCTCGAGCAGGGTGCCCACGAACGGAAAGTCCTGGAACTGACTGGGCACGCGATAGCTGACCGTGTCGCCCACCTTGAAGCTCGCCGGATCGAAGTTGAAGTCGAACGGGCACGTTTCCTGGTCCATCAGGATCTCCTTGGCGCATGGTGTCAGACGGTCCGCGCGCGGTCGTCGACGCTCAGTTTGCCGGAGCCGCCGTTCCGGGTCCAGATCGTCGCGCCCGCGGGCTTCGACGAATCGGGCGAGATCAGACCGCTGTTTCCAGAACGACGAGGCTCGGCCGTGACGACGACGCTTTTCGGCATCCGCAACTGCGACACCATGAAAAAGGCCTGGACCTGGCTGGACGACCATGGCGTCGCCTACGATTTCCACGACTACAAGAAGCAGGGGATTGCGCGCGAAAGGCTGGAAGCCTGGGTCGCCAAGCTGGGCTGGGAGGTGCTGCTGAACCGCGCCGGCACGACCTTCCGCAAGCTGCCGGAGGCCGACCGCGCCGGGATCGATGCGGCCAAGGCGATCGAGCTGATGCTGGCCCAGCCCTCGATGATCAAGCGCCCGGTGCTGGAGGTCGACGGCAAGCTGATCGTGGCCTTCAAGCCAGCGGACTACGCGCAGCAGTTCGGCTGAACTGGCTGCGGCGGACTTTCATGACGAAGATTTCATGGCCGAGTTTGCATCCATAGCTCGCGCCGGCCGCCTCCTTTCCTGCAGAAACGACGCAACCGTCGCTGAACGATAAAGAGGAAGAGCCGATGACCGGCATTCTGGTGCCCATCGCGTTTTTCGCGATGATCGCGGTGGTCGTGGTGGGGCCGCGCTATCTCAAGAGTCTCGAACGGCAGAAGATGGCCGACACCCTGAGGGCGGCGATCGAGAACGGGCAACCGCTGCCGCGCGAGGCCATAGACCTGCTGACCGCCAGCGTCAGGCCGCCGCCGTCGCCGAAGGGCGACCTGCGGCGGGGCGTGATCTTCGTCGCGGTGGCGCTGGGGCTGGTGGGGATGGCCCTGGCGGTCGGCCAGGGCGAGCCGGACGCGACCTATCCGATGATTGGGGTCGCCGCGATCCCCGGATGCATCGGCCTGGCGCTGATCGCCTTCGGTCTGCTGGCCAAGGACCGCTCGTAGCCGCCGCGCGGGGGCTGTCGTTCATGGCCAGCGGGAGAAAGCTGCGCTTCGCCCAGATGCACGACCTTGAGCTGTGCGCTCAGGCCGTGACCGGGGAACGTGCGGCCTTCGGCGAACTGGTGCGCCGCCACGCCCCGGCCGTGCGCGGCCTCTTGCGACGGATGGGCGCGCGCGCTGCGGAAGCCGACGATCTGGCCCAGGACGCCTTCCTCGCCGCCTTCGAACGGATCGCAGAATTCCGTGGGGACGGGACCTTCGCCGGCTGGGTGAAGCGCATCGCCGCCCGGCTCTATCTTCGGCGGCTGCAGCGCGAACGGCGGTTGGCCGGCATGATCGAGGCGCCTCCGCTAGAGGCCGGACGAGCTGAAGTCGAAGGGCGCATCGACCTGGACGAGGGGCTGAAAGCGTTGAGCGCCGCAGAACGTCTTTGCGTCTCACTCTGCTTCGGCGCCGGCCTGTCGCACGGCGATACCGCCGAGGCCTTGAACCTGCCGCTTGGGACCGTCAAATCCCACGTCAAGCGCGGGCTGGACAAGCTCCGGGCTCGACTGGCGCCCGACGGCCGTCCGGTCGCGGAAGGGAGCCCCGGTGATGGCTGAGCTCGATTTCGAACGGCGGCTGGAGCGGCTGTTCGGCGAAGCCCCGGCCCTGGCCGACGACGAGGCGTTCGCCGAGCGGGTCGCCCGGCGGCTCGACCGCGGCTGGACGGCGCGCCGCTGGCTGATCGGCGCGGCGGGCGTCGCCGGCGGCTTGATCGGGGCCAGCCAGTTGCTGCTATCCGGGCTCTTTCACCGGATGGAGGCCGCCGGGAGTTCGGCGCGGACCCTCTCCACCGGGCTGACGCACACCGCGCCGGCCGAATGGATATCCACGCTGCCCAGCGGCGGCGTCGTGGTATGGATCGCCGTCGCCGTGGCCATCGTCATGATTGGCTTCGTACTCACGCGGGTGATCGAGGAGATCTGAGACGTGTCATCGCACCGCCACGAACAGGTCCGCCGCGCGGCGGCCCCGGACATCGCCGCGCGCAAGGGCAAGACGCCGATCGTTTGCCTTACGGCCTACACTGCGCCGGTGGCCGAAATCCTCGACGAGCATTGCGACCTGCTGCTGGTCGGCGACAGCGTCGGCATGGTGGTGCACGGCCTGCCCAACACCGTAGGCGTGACGCTTGAGATGATGATCCTGCACGGGCAGGCGGTGATGCGCGGATCGAAGACGGCCATGGTCGTCGTCGACATGCCGTTCGGCTCCTACGAGGCCTCGCCGGAGGTCGCCTACGCCAACGCCGCCCGCATCATGAAGGAGACGGGCGCCCAGGCCGTGAAGGTCGAGGCGGGCGAGCTGATCGCCGGAACGATCGAATATATGGTCAAGCGCGGCATCCCGGTGATGGGCCACGTCGGCCTGCGACCGCAGTCGGTGCTCGTCGAAGGCGGCTTCAAGGCCAAGGGCAAGGCCGGCGAGGAGCGGCGGCGCATCCTGGAGGACGCCCGCGCCAACGCCGAAGCCGGGGCTTTCGCCGTCGTCGTCGAGGGAGTCGCCGAGGGGTTGGCCCGCGAGATCACCGAGGCGATCTCGGCGCCGACCATCGGCATCGGCGCCTCCGCCGGCTGCGACGGCCAGGTGCTGGTCACCGACGACATGCTGGGCCTGTTCGAGTGGACGCCGAAGTTCGTCCGCCGTTACGCCGACCTGAAAGGCGAGATCAGCCGTGCGGCGGCCGGCTACGCCGAGGACGTCCGCGCCCGCCGCTTCCCCGGACCCGCCGAGATCTATTTCGCCAAGGCCGGCTAGCCGCTCTCCCCACTTGCCAACCGCTTGCGAACCGATGGACGCCGGCGAGTTTCGCGCCGTCGATTTCCTAGCGTTGCGGCGGCGAACATCGCGCTATAGGTTCCCGGCCTCTGCGCGCCGCCGCGCATCCGAGTCCGGAGTCCCCGTTCGTGTCCGATCTGTTTGAAGAGGTCGAGGAGCAGCTTCGCTCCGACCGCTACCGGACGTTTGCCTTCAAGATCCTGCCCTGGGTCTTGGGCCTGGCGGCGGCCGCCCTGATCGCGGCGCTCGCCTGGTGGGGCTGGTCGCACTATCAGGACCAGGCGATCGCCAAGGCCTCGACGGAGTACCAGGCGGGGCTCGACGCCCTGCAGCAGGGCCGCGCCGACGTGGCCGCCAAGCAGTTCACCGAGGTGAGCCAGACCCGCGCCAAGGGATACAAGTCGCTGGCGCTGATGCAGCTGGGCGGACTGCAGCTGTCGCAGCACAAGACCGCCGCCGCGGTGCAGTTTTTCGACCAGGCCGCCGAGGCTGCGCCCGACCCGATGATCGGCGACGCCGCACGCCTCAAATCCGCCTTCGCCCTGCTCGACACCGCGCCGCGGAAGGACGTGGAGGCGCGGTTGACGCCCTTGATGCAGGACGGCCGGCCCTACCGCGTCGAAGCCCGCGAAGCGCTCGCCTTCGCCAAGCTGATGGCCGGCGACCTGGCCGGCGCCCGCGGCGACTTCGTGATCATCTCCGGCATGCTGGACGCCCCCGAAGGCGCCCGCGCCCGCGCCAAGGCCGCCATCGGCCTGATCGACTCCGGCTCGGCCAAGGCGGTCGCTTCGACCGCCCACGCCGCCGCCGCCCTTCCGCCCACCGCCCTTGCGCCGACCGAACTGGCGCAACCCCAAGCCCCGGGTCCTCAATGACGTCGCGCCGCATTCGCCTTCTGACTGTCCTCATGGTCGCCGCCCTGGGGGCGAGCGGCTGCTCGACCCTGGGTCGCCTGAACCCTTTCCACGGCAAGGAAAGGCCGAAGGAGACCGCCAGCGCCGGCGAGCGGATCTCGATCGTCCCCGCCGACCAGAAGCTCGAGGTCGCCGAGGCCCTGAAGGGCGTCGACTTCGCCCTGCCGGCGCCGGCCGTGGTCACCGACTGGCCGCTGCCCGGCGGTACGCCGGAACAGTCCATCGAGAACGTCGACGCCGCGCCGAACCTGGAGATCGCCTGGAAGCGCAGCATCGGCCGCGGCTCCGGCAAGGGCTATTTCGTCACCGCGCCGCCGATCGCGGCGGGCGGGCGGATCTTCACCATGGACGGGGAATCCGGGGTCTCGGCGCACGACGCCCAAAGCGGCGCGCAGGTCTGGCGCACCGACGTGCGCGTCGGCGGCAAGCGCGACCGCGAGGGCTTCGGCGGCGGCCTGGCCTATGCCAACGGCAAGCTCTACGTCGCCTCCGGCTTCCGTGAGGTCGTTCAGCTGGACGCCGCCACCGGCGCGGTCGGCTGGCGCACCCGCACCGACCAGCCGATCCATGCCGCGCCCACCGTCGTCGACGGCCGCGTGATGGTGGTGGCGATCGACAACACCCTGCTCACCTTCGATGCGGCGACGGGCGCGCCGGGCTGGACCTATCAGGCGCTCTCGGAATCGGCCCGCATCCTGGCCGCCGCCAGCCCCGCCGTCAGCGGCGACACCGTGGTCGCGCCCTTCGGGTCGGGCGAACTGGTGGCCCTGCGGGCGCAGAACGGCAGCGACCTGTGGAATGCCGCCATGTCGCGGACCAGCCAGACCAGCGCGCTTTCCGAGATCCGTGACATCCCCGGCCGCCCGGTCGTCTACCGTGGCGACGTCTTCGCCGTCAGCCATTCCGGCGTCTTCGCCGCCACCGACCTGCGGACCGGCCAATCGCGCTGGAGCCTGCCGATCGTCGGCGTCACCACGCCCTGGGCCGCCGGCGACGTCGTCTATGTGGTGTCGCGCGATGGCCAGCTGGTCTGCGCCTCGCGCGACAGCGGTCAGGTCTACTGGATCCGCGACCTCAACGAGGGCTTCAAGGCGAAGAAGCGCGGCGGCTTCTTCGGGCTCGGCGGCCACACCATCCAGAAGCCGCTGTGGTCCAGCCCGATCCTGGCGAACAACCGGGTGATCCTGGCCAGCGCGACCGGCCAGCTGGTCTCGGTGAACGCCAAGACCGGCGCGGTGGATCGGCGGGTGAACCTTGGCGCCCCGACGATCATCGGCCCGATCGCCTCTGGCGCGATGATCTATCTGGTCAGCGACAACGGACAGCTCATCGCGCTGCGCTGAGCGGCGCGGTAAGAGTAGCGCCATGCCCCTTAAACTCGCGATCGTCGGGCGACCGAACGTCGGCAAGTCGACGCTGTTCAACCGTCTGGCGGGCAAGAAGCTCGCCATCGTCGACGATCAGCCAGGCGTCACCCGCGACCGCCGGTTCGCGCCGGGCCGGCTGGGCGACCTCGAACTGGAGCTGATCGACACCGCCGGCTTCGAAAACGTCTCCGACGAGAGCCTGGAGGCGCGCATGCGCGCCCAGACCGAGCTGGCGATCGAGGAGGCCGACGCATCCCTGTTCGTCATCGACTCGCGCGAGGGCGTCGCCCCGCTCGACAAGGTGTTCGCCGAGCTCCTGCGCAAATACGACAAGCCGGTCGTGCTGCTCGCCAACAAGGCCGAGGGCCGGCAGGGCGAGGCGGGCATTCTCGACGCCTTCGGCCTGGGCCTCGGCGAGCCGGTGCCGATTTCCGCCGAGCACGGGGAAGGCATGGCCGACCTCTACGCCGCCCTGCTGCAGGTGGCTCCAGAGGACAACGAGGCGGACGACGAGGGCGAAAAGCCCGTGCTGATCGCCATCGTCGGCCGGCCCAACGCCGGCAAGTCGACGCTGGTGAACCGGCTGATCGGCGAGGACCGGCTGCTGACCGGCCCCGAGGCCGGAATCACCCGCGACGCCATCCCCGTCGACTGGGATTGGGACGGCCGCGCCGTGCGGCTGGTCGACACCGCCGGCCTGCGGCGCAAGGCCAAGGTCCAGGAGAAGCTGGAGAAGCTCTCCACCCAGGACTCGATCCGCGCCATCACCTTCGCCGAGGTGGTGATCCTGGTGATGGACGCCACCCATCCGTTCGAGACCCAGGATCTGCAGATTGCCGACCTGGTCGAGCGGGAAGGGCGCTGCCTGGTCTTCGTACTCGCCAAATGGGACCTCGTCGAGGATCCCCAGGCGACGCTCGCCGCCTTCATCGAAGAGGCCCAGCGCCAGCTGCCGCAGTTGCGCGGCGCGCCGATCATCGCCCTCTCCGCCGAGACCGGGCGCGGGCTCGACAAGCTGATGCCGGCGGTCTTCAAGACCCACGCCGACTGGTCCACCAAGGTGAAGACCAAGGATCTCAACACCTGGCTGGCGATGGCCACCCAGCGCCATCCGCCGCCGTCGGTGGGCGGCCGGCGCATCAAGCCGAAATACATGGCCCAGACCAAGGCCCGGCCGCCGACCTTCGTGCTGTTCTGCACCCGGGCCGAGCAGTTGCCCGAGAGCTATCGGCGCTACCTGATCAATTCGCTGCGGGAAAGCTTCGACCTGCCTGGCGTTCCGCTGCGGGTCAGCCTTCGCTCGACCCGCAACCCGTTCGCCGACGACGACGAGCCGGCGCCGCGCGCGGCCCCGCGCAAATCGCGGGTTTCGGCCGCGCCCGAGACCGCCACGGCCTCGGGCGCAGCAAAGCCGAAGCCGGCGGCGCTCGCCAAGTCCCGTCCGGCCAGGACCAAGACCGGCAATCCGGGCAAACCGCCGAAACCGAAGCTGAAGGGCGGCAATCCACGCGGTCGGACCCAGAAGCTGTCCCGGCCCGGCGTCAAGCCGAAGCGGGCTTCGCGGCCGACTTCCAACAAGCGAACGCCACGTTAGCGTTCGGCAGGCCGAGATCGGCCCGCTGCGCCAGCTCCAGGATCAGCGGCGCGATCTCCGATGGATCGGGCAGGGTCATCGGATCCTCGCCGGGCATCGCCTCGGCCCGCATCTTGGTGCGCGTGGCGCCTGGCTCGAGCAGGACGGCGCGGACGTTGGTCTGCTCCAGCTCGTCGGCCCAGGTGCGCACCAGGTTCTCCATCCCCGCCTTGGTGACGCCGTAGGGGCCCCAAAAGGCCTTCGGCCGCTGGGCGCGGCTGGTGGTCAGGAAGATGGCGCGGGCGAACGGCGCGGCGCGCAGCAGGGGCTCGGTGGTGCGGATCAGCCGGTAGCTCGCGGTAAGATTGGTCGCCACCACCCGGTCCCAGTGCTTGGGCTCGATGTGGGCGACCGGCGTGAGGGGGCCCAGGATGGCGGCGGCGTGCACCAGGATGTCGAGGCGCGCGAACCGTTGGTGCAGCGCGAACCCCAGCTGGTCGAGGGCGTCGCCGTCGGCGATGTCGAGCGGAACCAGGGTCGCCGAGCGGCCCGTGGCCTGGCGGATCTCGTCGTCCAGCTCCTCCAGCCCGCCCTGGGTCCGGGCGACGGCCACCACCTGGGCGCCGGCCTTGGCGAGCGCGAGCGCGGCGGCGCGGCCGATGCCGCGGCTGGCCCCGGTGACGAGGGCGACTTTGTCGTGAAGCGGCTGGGTCTCTGACATGCGCGGCTCTCTAGAACATTTCGGGGCCCCTCAGGAAGCGCCGAACGCCCCCCGTCGCTTCGCGACAGCACCGCGCATAGCGGGGCCGCCTCAGCCCTTTTCCGTCGCCTTCGCCTCGTCCCAGAGGGCGTCCATCTCGGCGAGGTCGGACTCGGCCGGGGTCTTGCCGCGCTCGGCCAACTTCGCCTCGATGTAGCGAAAGCGGCGGGCGAACTTGGCGTTGGCGAAGCGCAGCGAATCCTCAGGGTCGACGTCGAGGGTGCGGGCCAGGTTGGCGACCACGAACAGCACGTCGCCCATCTCCTGCCGGGCCTTCTCGACGTCGCCGGCGGCCAGCTCGGCCTCCAGCTCGACGACCTCCTCGTGCAGCTTCTCCATCACCGCCTTCACCGAGGGCCAGACGAAGCCCACCCGGGCGGCCCGCCGGGACAGCTTCACGGCGCGGGTCAGGGCCGGCAGGCCGACCGGCACGTCGTCCAGCAGGCTCTCGGCCCGGCCCTTGCGCCCGCGCTCCTCGGCCTTCAGCGTCTCCCAGCCGGCCTTCTGGTCGGACAGGGAGGCGTAGGATTCCTCGCCGAACACATGCGGGTGGCGGCGGATCATCTTCTCGTTGATCGCCCGGGCCACGTCTTCGAAGCCGAAGTGCCCCTGCTCCTCGGCCATCCGCGAATGGAAGACCACCTGCAGCAGCAGGTCGCCGAGTTCGTCCTTCAGGTCGGCCAAGTCGCCGCGCTCGATGGCGTCGGCCACCTCGTAGGCTTCTTCGACCGTGTAGGGCGCGATGGTGGCGAAGGTCTGTTCCTGGTCCCAGGGACAGCCGGCCCCAGGGTCGCGCAGGCGCGCCATGATCGCCAGGAGCCGGTCGATCGGCGAAAGCGTCTCGGGCGGGGGAGGGGTGGTCATCACCCCATCATAGGCGCCCGTGCGCCACAGTCACCGCCTGGGCCGCGACTTGCAGCGGGTTAGCTCGCAGCGCGCAGACTGCACCAAATTGGAGCGCACTTCGTGTCGATCGTTCAACTTCGCACCGTCCCGGGCCTCTGGATCGGCCGTCGCACCGTCCTGCAGGCCAACGCCGTGGCGGCGCAGCCGGGCGAGACGCGCTTCCACTGCGGCGCCTGTGACGACGTCGTCCTCGCCGCCGGCCAGGCTCCCGACCTCCGCGACGTGGTCGTGAAGTGCGGTTGTGGCGAGTACAATCAGGTCTGAGCCGATGCCCAAGCGCGCCTGCGTGACGGCGGTCCTGGCGATCTGGATCACTTTCGCGCTATTCAGCTTCGGGTTCGGCTGGGTCGCCCTTCTACGTATCGTGCTCTAAGGGGCCCGGGCGAGCCCCGCCGCGAGCGCGCTGGGGACACTTCGATGAGCCGCCTGCACCGCGAACGCCACCTGATCGCCCGCATCGGCTGGCTGCGTGCGGCGGTGCTGGGGGCCAATGACGGCATCGTCTCGACCGCCAGCCTGATCGTCGGCGTCGCCGCCGCCGCCCAGGGGCGCCAGCAGGTGCTGGTGGCCGGCGTCGCCGGCCTGGTCGCCGGCGCAATGTCGATGGCCGCCGGCGAATACGTCTCGGTCAGCTCGCAGTCGGACACCGAGACCGCCGATCTCGCACGTGAGCGGAGCGAGCTCGCCGCCAGTCCCGCCATGGAGCGCGACGAACTGGCCGGCCTGTACGAGGCGCGCGGCGTCGCCCCGGCGCTGGCGCGCCAGGTCGCCACCCAGCTGATGGCCAAGGACGCGCTTGGCGCCCACGCCCGCGACGAACTCGGCATTTCCCAGATGAGCCAGGCGCGGCCGATCCAGGCCGCCGTCACCTCGGCGGCGACCTTCTCGCTCGGCGCGGCCCTGCCGCTGCTGGTCGCCGCGCTGGCGCCCGGAACGCGGCTGGCGCCGATGGTGGCGGGCGCGGCCATGCTGTCGCTGGCCATGCTGGGCGCCCTCGGCGCGAAGACCGGCGGCGCGCCGGTGGTCAAGGCGGTCGTCCGCGTCGCCTTCTGGGGCGCCTTCGCCATGGGACTGACGGCGGGGATCGGGGCCTTGTTCGGCGTGGCGAGCTGAGCCGCCGCGCCGCAACGCGTCAACCATGGCCTGACATCCGGCGTTAAACCAATCGCCACCTTGTCCAGCTAGTCTGGGCTCGATGATCACCTACGACATATCGGGGCTCGACAACCGCCGCCGCGAGGAGCGGACGCCGGTCAGGCTCGCCGGCCGCGTCTGGTACGGCGCGAAAGGCGCGCTGTGGGCCGACTGCACACTGCGCAATCTGAGCCCCGGCGGCGCCCGCATCGAACTTCCCGCCCTCTACGAGTTGCCGCCGCGGGTGTTCTTTGCCCACGGCGCCGAAAAGGCCATCTTCCTGGCCCTGCTGAAGTGGCGCCGCGGCGACGCCGCCGGCCTGTCGTTCGCCGAGGCATATCCCTTCGACGCCTGCACCGAGGCGCCGCTCGACCGACTGGCCGCCGACTGGCGGATGCTCTGCAACTAGGCCGTTGGCGGTCAGACGCCCGGCCCATGGCGGGCGGAGTGGGATTCGAACCCACGGTGGGCTCACACCCACGGCGGTTTTCAAGACCGCTGCCTTAAACCACTCGGCCATCCGCCCGCATCTGCGGGGAAAGGCCTATAGCAAGGCGACGCGCCGGGCTCTACTCGCAAGATCCGGTTAACCCTGAAGCAAGCCCCGCCCGCTAGGCTGACCCCGACGGCCTTGGCGACAAGGCGAAGGGGGGCGCATCATGCAAGGCGCGAGCTGCGTTCGGCGCATGGCTCTGATCACGGCCGCCGCGGCCTCGCTGGCGGCCTGCGCGACCGTGGATCGCGACGCCGGCGGCGCCAAGGTCGGCAAGCCCTATCAGGTGAATGGCGTCTGGTACGTGCCGCGCGAACAGCCGCACTACAATGCCGTGGGGATCGCCTCGTGGTACGGCGACGCCTTCCAGATGCGGTCCACCGCCAGCGGCGAGATCTTCGACATGAATGCGGTGAGCGGGGCGCACACCACCCTGCCGCTGCCCTCGATCGTCGAGGTCACCAATCTCGACAATGGCCGCCGGCTGCGGGTGCGGGTCAACGACCGCGGGCCATTTGTCGGCGACCGCATCATCGACCTTTCCCGCGAGGCGGCCCGCGAGCTGGGCTATGAACACCAGGGGCTGGCGCGGGTGCGCGTGCGCTATGTCGGCCCCGCACCCTTGCTCGGCCCCGAGGCTGGCGTGCGGGTGGCCCGCGCGGCGCCCCCGCGGCCCGCGCCGATGCAGATGGCCGCCGCCGCGCCCCCGCCGTCGCAGCCGCGTTCAACCCCCGCGCCCATCCAGCCGGCCAGCCCGGCCGATCGGAACCAGGCCGCGTTCACCTCCGCCCCGGCGCCCGCCGCCGCCCGCCAACTGCAGGTCCTGCCGAGCCTGGCTGCGGCGCAGGGGGCGCCGGCGCCGGCCTTCCGCATCCAGGCGGGCGCCTTCAGCGAGGAGGCGCGCGCCCGCCGCGTCGCCGCCCAGCTGGCCGATGTCGGTCCGGCGGCCGTCGAGCCGGTGGCGCGGGCCGATGGCACGACGCTGTGGCGGGTGGTGCTGCAGGGGCCGCAGGACGAACTGCAGGCCTACAACCTGCGCCAGAAGGTCGCCGAAGCCGGCTTCGCCGACGCCCGCGTGGTGGGGCCGTTCTGAGAGGCGCCGCAAGGCTGGACATCTGAGGCGAACGAGCCATGTTGCGCGGGTGACGCGCGGGCGGTTCATCACATTCGAAGGCGGCGAGGGCGCCGGCAAGTCGACGCAGCTGAAACGGCTGGCCGAGCGGCTGCGCGCCCGCGGACTGGAAGTCGTCGCCACCCGCGAACCCGGAGGCTCGCCGGGCGCCGAGGCGATCCGCGAACTGGTGCTGAACGGCGCCGAAGATCGCTGGAGCCCGGTCACCGAGACGCTGCTGATGTACGCTGCGCGGCGCGATCACATCGAACGGGTGATCGCCCCGGCCCTGGCGCGCGGCGCCTGGGTGGTCTGTGACCGCTTCGCCGATTCCACCCGCGCCTACCAGGGGGCCGGCGGCGGGACCGATCCGGCGCTGATCGCGGCGCTGGAAGCCCAGGTGCTCGGCGAGGCCCGGCCCGACCTGACGCTGATCTTCGACATCGCCCCAGAAGCCGGGTTGGAGCGCGCCCAGGCCCGCGGCGGCGAAATGCGGTTCGAATCAAAGGGGCTGGCCTTCCACCAGCGGCTGCGCCAGGGCTTCCTGGCCATCGCCGAGGCCGAGCCTGAGCGCTGCGCCCGGATCGACGCCACGGGCTCGATGGAGGCGGTGGAGGCCGCGGTCTGGGCGGCGGTGGCCGCCAGGCTGGGCCTGCCGTGACCAAGGCCGCCATGGCTGAGCTGGAGGTCCCGCACCCGCGCGAGGTCTTCGAGCTGCAGGGTCAGGAGGCCGCCGAGGCCGCCTTCGAGGACGCCCGCGCCCGCGGCCGGCTGCACCATGCCTGGCTGCTGAACGGGCCGGAAGGCGTCGGCAAGGCGACCTTCGCCTACCGGGCGGCGCGCCGGCTGCTGGGCGCGCCGGCCGATCCGCGCCACGGCCTGCTGGGCGTCGATCCGGCCCATCCGGTCAGCCGCCAGGTGATGGGCCGGGCCCACCCCGATCTCCTGGTGCTGGAGCGGATCGGGGAAGACGGCAAGCCGCGCAAAACCATTCCGGTGGACGAGGCGCGCCGGCTCTCGGAATTTTTTTCGAAATCGCCGGCGTCGGCGCCGCACCGGGTGGCGATCGTCGACGCCGCCGACGACCTCAACGTCAACGCCGCCAACGCCCTGCTGAAGACCCTGGAGGAGCCGCCGCCGAAGGGGGTCCTGCTGATGGTCTCCCACTCGCCGGGACGCCTGCTTTCGACGATTCGCTCGCGCTGCCGCCGGCTGGCCTTCCAGCCGCTCGGCCTGGACGCCGCCGCCGGCTTCCTGCGCGCCCGCGCCGAGCTCAGCGACGAGGCGGCGCTGCGGCTCGCCCGGATGGCCGGCGGCGCGCCGGGCCGCGCGCTGGCGCTGGCCGCCGCCCACGCCATCACCCTGGACGACGCCGCCCGCGAGTTGCTCGCCGACCTGCCGCGGCTCGACGAAGCCATGGCGCTGTCGCTGGCTGACCGCTTCAAGGGTGGCGAGGGGCAGGCGCAGTTCAACCTCTTGTTCGAGCGGCTGTCCGACCGCGTGCGGACACTGGTGGTCGATCGCGCGGCGCAAGGCATGGGGGCGCTTGATCGCTGGGCCCGGGCATGGGAGACGCTGCAGCACCTGCCGCGGGAGGTGGAGGCCTTGAACCTCGACCGAACCGATGCGCTGTTCGCTGCGCTAATCGAGCTGCGCCAGGCCGCCGGGGCCTGACCTCGAGCTCCCTCGGACCTACAGATGCTGATCGACAGCCACGTCAACCTGCACGCCCCGCAATTCGACGAGGATCGCGAGGCGGTGATCTCCCGGGCCCTGGCGGCCGGCGTCCGGCTGATGGTCAACATCTGCGACCGGGTCTCCAATTACGAGGCGGTGCGGCGGGTGGCCCAGCATCCGGACATCTGGTGCACCGTCGGCACCCACCCGCACGAAGCCAAGGAAGACCCCGAGCTCCGACCCGAGACGCTGATCGCGCTGGCGGCCGATCGCCGGGTGGTTGGCATCGGCGAATGCGGCCTCGACTTCCACTACGACCTGAGCCCGCGCGAGGTGCAGGCCCAGGTGTTCCGCGCCCATGTCGCGGCCGCGCGCGAGACCTCCCTGCCGCTGGTGGTCCACACCCGCGAAGCCGACGCGGTGATGGCCGAGATCCTGGAGACGGAGTATGCGCGCGGGCCGTTCCGCATCCTCATGCACTGCTACACCTCCGGGGCGGAGCTGGCGCGGCGGGTGGCGGCCCTGGGCGCCTGGTTCTCGGTCTCCGGCATCGCCACCTTCAAGGCCGCCGAGGACGTGCGCGCCGTGATCCGCGAGATGCCCGCCGAACGGATCATCGTCGAGACCGATTGCCCCTACCTGGCGCCCACGCCGTTCCGCGGCCGCCGCTGCGAACCGGCCATGCTGCCGCGGGTGCTGGAGACGCTGGCGCAGATCCGCGGCTGGAGCCTGGCGGAAGCCGAGGCCCGCACCGAGGAGGCCTTCTTCGCCGTCTTCGACCGGATCCCGCGGGCCCGGATTTCACCGCCATGACGGGGGTCCTGGAGTTCACCATCCTCGGCTGCGGCTCGTCCGGCGGCGTGCCGCGGGCCGACGGCGACTGGGGCGCCTGCGATCCGGCCGATCCGAAGAACCTGCGGACGCGCTGCTCGATGCTGGTGCGTCGCAAGGGTCAGGGGGCCGAACAGGAGACGACCGTGGTGGTCGACACCTCGCCCGACTTCCGGCTGCAGAGCGTCCACGCCGGCGTCCGGCGCCTTGACGCGGTGCTGCTGACCCACGACCACGCCGACCAGGTGCACGGGCTCGACGACGTCCGCGCCTTCTTCCTGCGCCAGCGCGGCCAGCGCATCCACACCCACATGGACGCCGCGACCCATGCCACGCTGATGCAGCGCTTCGGGTACATCTTCGAAGGGCAGGGCGGCTATCCGGCGATCTGCGAAGCCAGGGCGCTGCCGGCGCACGGCGTCGGCTTCCACATCGATGGGCCGTCGGGGCCGATCCCGGTCGTCACCTTCGACCAGGACCACGGCGGCGTGCGCTCGGTGGGCTACCGGTTCGGCGGGGTGGCCTATTCCTCCGACCTGGTGGACCTCGACGAGGCGGCGTTCGCGGCCCTGGCCGACCTCGACGTCTGGATCGTCGACGCCCTGCGCTACCGGCCGCACCCGACCCACGCCCATCTCGAACGCACCCTGTCGTGGATCGAGCGGGCCCGGCCGAAGCGGGCGATCATCACCAACATGCATGTCGACCTGGATTATGCGAAGCTCCTGAGCGAGCTTCCGCCGGGCGTCGAGCCAGCCTATGACGGGCTTCGCCTGGAGTATCAGCTCGGAACGGAATTTCCTTGAGTTCTCAATATCTGAAGATCGGTTTCTTAGCCTCCGGGTCAGCTTCCAGCGCGCGCGCCATCACCGCCGCCATGGAGGCCGGAACCCTGGCCGGCGAAGCCCGGCTGATGGTCTCCAACAACCGCAGTGCGCCGGCCCTGGAGTTCGCCCGCGAGCATGGCATGGCCGCGCTCTGCGTGCCGACCCGCGAGGATCCCGAGGCCGCCGATGCGCAGATCGCCACGGTCATGGCCGAGCACGGCGTCGAGCTGATCGTCATGTCCGGCTATCTGCGACGGCTGGGGCCGCACACCCTGGCGCGCTACGCCGGGCGCATCCTCAACATCCATCCCGGCCCGCTGCCGGAGTTCGGCGGGGAGGGGATGTACGGCCGCCGCGTGCACGCAGCGGTGCTCGCCGCCGGCGTTGCGCAGAGCGGCATCGTCATCCACCTGGTCGACGAGGAATACGATCACGGCGCGCCGGTCGCCCGGATGGCGGTGCCGGTGATCGCCGGCGACAGCCCCGAGACGCTGGAGGCGCGGGTCCGCGCCGCCGAACCCGGCTTTTTCGTCGAGACCCTGCAGAGGCTGGCGCGGGGGGAGCTGCAGCTGCCGGCGGCTGAGGGCGCGGCCCACCGCTAACCGGCGTCTTCGATCTTGGCGCTCTGCGCCGTCTCCAGCTTGCGCAGCATGGCCAGCACCCGGCGGAGGCTCTTGGCGGTGGCCGTCAGTTTTCGCAGGTTGTTATGCGAAATCCGCGCCACGGCGTCTTCGCCGCGAGGCTCCAGCGTCAGCAGCACCCGGCGGCGATCGCTTTCCGAGGCCTGCCGGCGCACCAGGCCGCGCTCGACCAGCCGGGCGACCAGGCCCACGGCGCTGTGGTTCTTGATCAGCAGGCTGTCGGCCAGTTCGCCGATGCTCATCGGCTCGGGGCCGGCGTGAGCCTTGATCGCCAGCAAGGCCTGGTGCTGCTGGCTGGTGACTCCTTGTTCGCGCGCGGAATCCTCGCTGAAGGCCAGGAAATCACGGATCGCCCGACGAAATTCGCCCAGCGACTGGTAGTCCGCCAGGTCCAGCCGCGGCGCGAACGGGACCGTCTCAGGGGCTTTCGGCGGCGCGCGCATCGCGCTCCTAAATCAGGTTTCGAAGCTGAAACCAACCGGTCGCCTCGCCACAGCCGCACTGTCAAGCATCACCGCCCGCCCGCGAGCTCCTGGATGACGATCGATGCTCGCACCATATCAGAATATTTCTGATAATCTTCCTTAGGCGAGAAATGTATGTAGCCGCCAGTTAGTAATGTCGCTGTCGCTGACTCCAAACCTTGCGAGTCGCACCCCCTTTGCAAACTCGCGGTCCCTTTTCGTGACTCTTTTGCAGATATGACTCCATTGCTTGCGAGTGGAGCTTCAGCGGAGGGACGGCTGCAGATCCACTCGCAAGCGCAGATTCGTTCGCAAGCAATGCTTCTGAGGCATCAGATTGCCCCGCTGCCGCGCACCGCGGGTTGCCAGCTGGGCTCAGCCGTACCCCGCCATCGCAGCGACGGCGGTCACGTAGGTCCAGCGGCGCCGAAGGTGCTTCGGCCAGCTAAGTGTTCGACCCTGGAACGCACGGAGATGGGCGGCCGGAAGGCGGATTGCGAGCAGGATGAGCGGATCCTCGACGGCATGTTCGAAGCGGCTGCGCCAATCTCGACCGCGACTGTGGGCATTGTAGTCGGCGAGCCAGCCAGATCCTAAGGCCCCGGGCCGTTGAAGTGGATCCGGCGGTTCCGCAAGGATTATCAAGGCGGTGCGGACATAGAGCAACCGGTAGGCGCTCACGGCGCGCCATATCCACCCGTCGTCCAGTTGCAGAGACCCGGGCTCTGCACGTCGCCCACGGAGCCGCCATTCGAAATGGCTCATCACGCTGCCGTCGTGACTTTGGGACCAGAGTGCATCGACGACGTCGCCGACGCATTGCGTCCACAAGGCGAGTCGCTTGAGCGCGCTCCGATCAATCGAGGATCGAGCCACAAGCTGGGCGGTTGCCGCGAGGGCGTCTACGTCAATCTCGTCCAACCGCTCAAGGTAGTGATCGACAGTGACCTCCTTCCGCCAGGAAATTGTGTGATCGTCCTCCAGTGCCGAATGCGCGATCTGGATGGCCGATTGCGTGTGCGGAACGAGGGGCGCGCGATGCGAGAGGCACATTGTGGACAGCGGATGCGTCCAACCGGCCCGCACATGGGGAGGCATCCCCGCAGAATGATCCTGCCGGAGACATGTCTGGCAAACGGTCCAGCTTCGGGATGCAGCTGGGCCATCGCTGCGAGGAGTTGAACGCAAAGCGGGATGAACCGCGGCCAGCAAGCGCGCGACAGGGTGGCCCGTGGCGCTGGCAACGAGCTCAAGCGCCCTCTCCTCACCGCGGTCCAGCGCTCCGGCCCAGACGCCGAGTTCAGACTGGACCTCATGCAAAGTCAGCCTGTGAGCTTCGGCGGTTCGCGCAAGCCAAGATGAGAGCGCCTCGCCCGGAAGCAGCTTCGGGGCGAGGCGCAGAACGCCGTACGGGCTCAATCGGCGTCCGACTCGTCGTGGTCGCGGCGCTCGGCGACAAGCTTCAGGATTTCCGGGGTGATCCGCTCGACGCCAGAGTTGATCGCTTCAAGGGCGGCTCGCTCAAGATAATCGAGCCAGCGGCCTGGTAGGTTTCCCGCGACCCGCCTGAGCATGTCCATGAGCGCTCGGTCGACCTCAGTAGGCTGACGTAGCGGGAACCAGGCCACCTTCTCCCGCACGACGTCGACGGTCCATTTGGTCTTCTTCGCCCACTCCGGGAGGCCTACGACGTCGAACCGTTCAGCCAGATGTGGATCGGACTTAATCAAGGACTTGGCCTCCCCAGTTCCGAAACCGGCGATAGATATCGACAGCTCATTGGAGAGGCACTTCAGCGTATTGAGCACGACCTGAACGGCGGCAGGCCTCTGACCCAGGATGTGCTGCATCTCGTCAATGATGAGAAGCCGCACGTTCCTTGCCTCGAGTTGGCGGCGCACCATGGCGGCAAGGCGCGTCACGGTCGTATCAGGCACAAGCGCCGGCAGAGCCTCCAGGAACGCCGCGTAGAACCGCTTCTCATCGACGGTGGGCGGCGCCTGCATGGAAACCACAGTGGAGGCTCCCGAGTCCTCCGTTGCGCGCCTGTAGAGGGCGAGGAACCGGTCGATTAAAGTAGTCTTGCCCATATTAGGTGCGGCGTAGACCAAGAGCGACGTCATGCGCCGTCGGCGCGGAGCGGACGCCATCGCAAGGAGCCGAGCGACAACTTCCTCACCTCTCGGATAGCTTAGGTAGCGATCGCTGAGGATGTGAGCCTTCCGGATCGAATCCGGGGCAGTGCAGAGGTGGCGAACCGCTTCATGAACGTGTCGGAAGGGATCGGGATCGGAGAGCGTGATCATTGGTCGTCTCCGAAGGCGTCAGCGTCCCATTCGTCGAGGTCCACCACAGATGTGACCGAGTTTGAATGCAGGGGGACGGCCTTGGTCGCCTGCAGGAAGCGCTCCGCCTGCCGGTTCGAACGGATCGAAGCCCCGCCATGAGCTTGGCGGACGACTTCCGCCATGCGGGCTTGGGCGGCCCGGATGTCCGTGCGGTTACGCGTTGGCTGAACGGACGCGCCCGAGCGTCGCGTGGCGTGATAGAGCCAAAGTGTGCTGACAGACGAAGTCTCTGGCCAGACGAGCGGCACTTCGATGTAGCGTCGTCTTGGCGGGTCAATGTCAACGTAGAGCTGACGCAGGTTTCGTGGGTCATACTTGATCGCCACGTCACGAAGACCGGCCGCGAAGCACTCCATGAGCTCCGTTGAGTTGTAGGTCTCGCAGAAGGCCCGGATTCCTGTCCGCGAGACGATCCGTGGCTCCTCGGGGAAGAGATCGAACCGGAAGTTCTCCGGAGCCGAGGGCATGCGCGGGACTCGGTCCGCGATTCCGGCGCGCCAAGCCTCGAGCGGCGTGAGGCCACCGAGCCCCGCATGCGGCGTACTATGGTACTCGCCGAGGATTCGGTGTGCAAACCAGGTTTCGAGTTCCTGGAGGGTGAGCCGAGCTGAGGCCTTGCTGTCGTACTCGCCGCGTGCAGCAGGGGAGTTGAAGGTTGCCCCTGGCAGCATTCGGCAAGAGCCCATCATTGTGCCGATCAGCCGCTCGATGTGACCACCGTGGTGCTTGCGCCGACGAAGCCGCACCGTCACGTTCTGATTTTCGAGCGCCCGTCGGAAAATGCGGGACCGGAATTCGGCGGCCCGGTCGCTCAGGACTCGCCGACACAAGCCCATGATCGGCCAGGCGTAGTCGAGCCCCCTCGCCTCCAGCCATTCGGTCTTGTCCTGGACGGCCAGGTCCATGGCGATGGCGGCGCGCAGCAGCGATGGCGGCTCCAGGGAGACGTAGAAGCCTGCGACCATGCGGGTGCAGACGTCCATAACCAGCGTGAGCCAGGGACGCCCGATTGGCTTGCGGTAGACAGAGTCGACCAGGATGACGTCGGCCAAGGTGTGGTCGATCTGGTACTCGTCCCATGGATGGGGAACGAGGTGCCGTCCCGGCATGGGCGTAATCCGCTCCGCTGCCTCGGCGCCTTCGCGCCAGCGCTTCCGCTGCACCTTTTTGATCCGGTTCCAACGGCGAATAATGGTCGCTCGTGAAGGGCGCCCCAGGCCCGCGTCCTCGCAGATGTCGCCGATCCTGAGCCAGGTCTCCATCATTGAGGGGCGGGAGAGCGAAGCGTGGCTAGTGAGCAGGTAATGCTGAATGATGCGCTCTTGCTCGCCGTCCAACCTGCTTCGACCGCGCGGGAAGCCACCCTTTTTCGGGGCGATGTCACGAATTTCACCCCTTCCCTCACGAAATTTCTTCAAGTCCCGCCAAATCGTGGCGGGATGAACGTCGCATAGATCAGCTAGGTCATAGATATCGGCGCTCTGGCGCATCGGGGCATTGGCAAGCGCCGCGACGCCCCTCGCTCGGGAGACGAGGCCTTCCCACTCTTCGTCGCCAAGCTCGCCGAGCTCTACGAGTGAGTGTCCCGGTGGAGGGGTGTCGGGGCCGGGATCTGTTTCCTCGAGCTTCTCGGATTCATTGGCTACGGCCGGCAACTGCGGTCCGCGCCGCGGCGGCTCCTCGTACACATCTGTGCGCATGTCCATTCTCCATTCGTCACTTGCGCGCGCATGGCGCTGGTTGGGATGGAGGCGGCCCGCACGAGATCCCGCGCCGCAGCCGCGGCGCTTGAAGGGAAGATCGGCTTATGGGAGATTGCCGGAGCAAGGAGTGTCCAATTCCAGCATCCGGCGGGTCCGCTCTCCTGAGTGCGGGCCCGTCTCGCGTTTTGGGTTCGGCTATCAGCTTGATGGCATGATTTTTCTCTCCAAAGCCGTCGCTTGGCTGTTGCTGTGAGCAGCGACGCGACTCATCATCAAGGCCTAAGCAAGCGAAAAAACGTGTGGCCCAGCAACACAGACTCAATTCACGCCAGGAGTCCAGATCCAGCATGATCGTGGAGCGGCTCGTGGCGATCAGAACCCGTGAGAAGTGCAGCCAAGACGAGTTCGCGCGAAGGCTCGGGCTCAACCCGCGAACCTATGCGGGCTATGAGCGCGGCGAACGTGATCCGTCGCTCGAGCTGCTGTCGGCGCTGCACCGCGAATATAAGGTGGATCCGGCTTGGCTGCTGAATGGGCCTGGCGACGAGCCGGTCTATATGGACCAGCGGATCGACGTCGGCTTGGTGGCTCGGGCTGAAGACGAGATCCGCAAGCGCCTTCGGAAGGTTGCGCTAAAGCTGACGCGGCAGGAACTGTACGATCTCATTACGGCGGCCTACCAAGTGCTCCGACAGCCAAATCTCGACCATGAGGCCGAGATCGACGCGTTCTTCGCCGACAGCGACGATCAGTGAGCTCCGAGCCCCCCGGCGGTGACGCCGGCGAGGACTCGACCAGCGGTGGCCACAGCCCGCACTCGGATGAGTCTTCCACCGGTAAGGTTGTCGCCTTTCCTCAATCGAAAACGCAGCCGTCGTCCGGAGATGTGGTTGACGAACCGGATTTCATTGAGGCGAACAGGTCTCATGCTCAGGCCATCCTGCGGCAGGCCCGCGAACGGCAGCGCGGGCGCCACCCGTTCAGCCGGTGGATGGAGCAACATTTCAAGGAGCAATTGTTGCCCGCAAGCGAACGCCACTCGCTTGGACGTTCCAAGGCTTGGCGCTGGCGCAGAGTCGGGCTCGCCGGATGCATGCTAGTTTCATTGGGTGCGGCCGGCATGGCAGCTTGGCTTGACGACGCGACCTGGACCGCAATCTGGCTCGGTTATGCCATGATGTACGTGATCGCGATCGCGTGGGATCCCTGGAAGGATAGTCACCGGTGAGCGGGCTGTAGGCCCTGCCCTTCGGACGCAGAGCTCCACAATCCCAGCGGCCGTCGTGCGCCAGGAGGCGACATTGGCCTCCGGCCGGGAAGCAGACATTCCTCTGCCGAGGAGCGCGAGGTAACAATCCCCGTCTATGCTGACGCCAACACTCAACGACAAGCGGGTCGCCTACCACGAGGCGGGTCACGTCGTAGCCGCAGCCAAGTCCGGCTTCATCTCGACCGAAGGGGACATCGTCATATCGGGCCGCACTGCAGAGGTCTCTGTGGTGATTGACCGGCAGCAGGCTTCGCTATTGTCGCCAGAGCGGATCGCACTCGAGAAGGCGCTGTGCTTCGCCGCCGGGGCCGCTGCCGAAGCGCGCTTCCTCGCGGAAGCGGGTGAGCTTCCGGATCCATATGGCATCTTCACCGGCGCACATGCCGACGTGCAGGCAGTCCGGAGCATCTATGGACCAAGTATGTGGAATCGGATGCTCGCGTTCTCAGATCTGGAGCTGTCGGCCGCCAATTGCTGGCAAGCTGTTGAAGCAGTGGCTGCTGCGCTCCTGACCAAGTACCCAGCTCCAGTCCCCAGCGGGGAACTTACCGACCTCGCGCGGGCACACTTGGGATCCGCATGGCGCCAGAAGTCGAAGTTGGGATCGCGGACAAAGGCGGACCTTCGATAGCCCTGCCCTCACCAGTTCGTGTCGGATCCGTACACTTGAAATTTCAGCGCCGTGCGACGCTACTCCTCGCCCTCTTTGAGCAAACCCAGGACCCGCAAAAGTTCGAGACCTTCTCGCGTAATCTGGATCTCGGTTTCAAGCGGCCGTTGGGGGCCGTCAGGAATGGGCGGCAACACGTCTAGCCGCTGGAGGCCCATGGCGATCAACCGGCCATCCCGCGCTGCCTCTACGAGCGCGTTGCGCTCGTCGCCGACCTGGACGCTCTCGAGTCCCCGCTTTTCCCAGACGTAGTGATAGCCGTTGGCCTTTCGCCATGCTTCGTCTGCGCCGTAGCGGCGGGTCGCGACCATTAGGCTGCGAATATCACCCTCCGTGAGCTCGCTCAGCATCCGGACCAAAGCTCGCTGGTCCTCGGCCTCTCGGTCTGCCGCGGTGATTCCGTCGGCGACGAGTGACGCCAGTTGTTCGATCCGTTCGTCAGTAGTCGCGGAACTCGCACCGCGGGCCCCGTCTTCGAAGAGCGCCACCTTCTCCGGCGTCGACTCCGCTAACAGCTGTTCGAGCGACCGCTCGGCGCGTTCCAATCGGCGAGATACCGAAGCCGCAAAGCGGGCGACGCGGTCCATGCGCTGGTTGGGGATGATCCGATCGATGAGTTCATTAATGAAGGCGCCGCCCACCGGCAGGTTGCCGAGCGTCGCCCGCAATCCAGCCGCCGTCATGTCACTCGCATTCTCGCGAAGCGTCGCTGGCAATTCGTCGCGCCCGGTAATCAGCCTGTCCCCCGATGCCTTTCACCTAGGATGAGCCCGGCCTCGCGGAGGCGTCAAACGCACTGGCACGTTGCCCAAACTGGGATGCCAGTACGCGTCACCCTGGAATTCGGGGCAGACCTCAAGCGCCAACCTTCCCGATGCGCCTAGCGAGGCAGTTGGAAGTGACGGCAGCTCAGATCCGGGCAAACTCGCGACTCGGTTGAATATGGCAAAGCTGCAAGCAGCTTCCGCGCCGTCTATGGTTCGCGGGTAGGTGGGCGGGGGCGATGGTCGGATTTCCAAACTGGTGTGACCGGACGGTCGAAGCGGTGGGCACCCACGCATTGCACCGTGTTTCGGCCCGCCCGGCCGACCTCTCCAACGGACGGGCGGCGGTCGCCGCCGTGGTGCCTGGGCACTACGCCGCCGAAGAGCAGATCGCGCGCATCCTTAGGCGCCTCGGCCGGCCGAATGCCGCAGCCTTTATCGAGGGCAAGCTGCCGACCACCAAGTCCATTCGGTCCGGCGACCTCGGCGAAATCCTCGCAACGGAATACATCGCCACGCTCACTTCGTATGAGGTTCCGATCCAGCGTCTGCGCTGGAAAGACCATCGCAACATGGCGATGCGCGGCGACGACGTGATCGGGATGGCTCGCGATCCGGAGACAGGCCGGCTTCGCTTTCTTAAGGCGGAGGCCAAGAGCCGGGCGGCGCTCGCCGCCGGCGTTGTCGAGGAGGCTCGAGCTGGGTTGGACAAAGATGCGGGCCTCCCCTCTGCCCACGCGCTGGAGTTCATCTCGGCGCGCCTGATGGAGGCGGGCGAGACGGAATTGGCCGACGCCATCGACGACGCCCTGCTCAAACACGGGATTGCGCCACAGGCCGTGGAGCACCTGCTGTTCACCTTCTCCGGCAACGACCCAGCCGCACACCTCCGGCGCTCACTGCAGGGCTACGGAGGGACCATCGTGCAGCTGTGCGTCGGGGTGCAGGTGGCGGAGCACGGTGCCTTTGTCGCTGATGTCTATGACCTAGTGATCGCCAATGCCCACGACGATTGAAGCGATCCAGGCCGACATCGATGCGGCCGTCGTGCCGGGCTATCGCAACCGGCTGATCGCCCGCGGCCAGGCCCGGGCGATGATCTGGCGCGACGGAGTCTTGCCGCCGGCGGCGCCGGCCTTCTCCAACCAGCTCAGCAGCGATCTGCATGGTTACGGCTATACGCTGCTCGAGCTGGGCCTGCGCCTGCGCACCCTGGGCGGCGATCCAACCCGAGCCCGCGCCGCGTTCGAGCAGGCGGGCACGGCGCTCGAAGCCCTCATGGCGCGCGGCCCGCGGGATGGCACCGACCGCCAGTTCCACTTCGTGATGGCGGCGGCGAGCTATCACCTCGCGCGCCTTTCCGCCCGCGCTTATTCGCTGCTGACCCTGGTCCAGGATGACGACAACTTCTCGGCGATCGAGAAAGCCCTGGCGCTGCTGATGCTTCGCGACCTCGACCAGCTAGAGGCGATGGTGCTGGCCTTTCGGGTGGGGAATACGGGCTCCGACGCGGCTATTGCCGCCTCCCTCGATGCCCAGCTCGACCTCGACGACCTCCTTGGCCGTCCCGAAGGCGATGCGCCGGGCTTCCTTTTCGATGCGGTCGATCTGATCCTCACTGATCGCTTCTACGGCGCGATCGCCCGTTTCCTGCTGGCCCTTGAGCGGGGCGAACGAGCGCTGCTGGAGACGGCCATCGTGCAGCTCCGCGAGGGCTTGGAAGCTTGCGAGGAGCTCAACTTGGTTCCGCAGTGGTGGGCCCATCGGGTAGCGATCCATCTGCTGGGAGACCTCTGGGACACCAGCTTCCATGAGCGCCTGCCGCTCGCCCCGGCCAGCGGCGAGGCGCCGTCCTGGCCCGCTCTACGCACCCTGTTCCTCGCTTCCCTCTTGCGACGGCGTAAGGCTGAGGTTGAGCTCTGGCCGTCCCAGATCGACGCCGCCGCACGCAGCACGGACCAGGCCGACGATCTCGTAGTCTCGCTGCCGACTAGCGCCGGCAAGACCCGCATCGCGGAGCTCTGCATCCTGAGGTGCCTCGCAGCCGAGAAGCGGATCGTCTTCGTGACGCCGCTGCGCGCTCTCTCGGCGCAGACCGAGTCCACCCTGCAACGCACCTTCGGGCCCCTTGGTAAGACCATCTCGGCGCTTTACGGCAGCACGGGGGTGAGCGGGGTCGACGAAGACGCCATCCGCACGCGCCACATCGTCGTGGCCACGCCGGAGAAGCTCGACTTTGCACTCCGCAACGACCCGACGCTCCTCGATGATGTCGGTCTTCTCGTGTTCGACGAGGGTCATATGATCGGCCTCAGCGAGCGCGAGGTCCGCTACGAAGTGCAGATCCAGCGCCTGCTCACCCGGGCCGACGCGGCGTCCCGTCGGATCGTCTGCCTCTCGGCGATCCTGCCGGACGGCGAACAGCTCGACGACTTCGCCTGCTGGCTTCGCCGCGATCAGCCGGGCGGGTTGGTCAAGAACGACTGGCGCCCGACCCGGCTGCGGTACGGCGAGGTGGTCTGGGGCGGCCAGTTCGCGCGGCTGAACCTGCGCGTCGGCGAGGAGCGGCCGTTTGTGCCGCGCTATCTGACCGGCTTCGTGCCGCCGATCGGAAAGCGCCGGACGATCTTTCCGAAGGATCTCGGCGAGCTCTGCTTGGCCACCGCTTGGCGGCTGGTCCAGGACGGCCAATCCGTCCTGGTCTTCTGCCCGGTGCGCGCCCATGTCGAGCCCTTCGCCGACCGGATCCTCGACCTCCATAGCCGCGGCGCCCTGCCCTCCCTGCTCGAGGTCGATCCCGCCATGCTGCGCACGGCCCAGGCCCTGGGGGCCGAGTGGCTCGGCGCAAACCATCCGATCCTGGCGTGTTTGTCGCTGGGCGTCGCGATCCACCACGGTGCCCTGCCGACTGCGTTCCGCAAGGAGATCGAGCGCCTGCTGCGCGACGGGGTGCTCAAGGTGACGATCTCGTCCCCGACCCTGGCGCAGGGCCTGAACCTTTCCGCCACGGCGGTCATCATCCACTCCCTGCACCGCAATCAGGCGCGCATCGAGGCGGCGGAGTTCAAGAACGTCGTCGGTCGCGCCGGCCGCGCCTATGTCGATGTCGAGGGGCTGGTCCTCTATCCCATCTTCGACAAGGAGGCCTACCGAACCGCCCAGTGGGAGGAGCTGATCGCGGACGCTAGCTCGCGCGAGATGGAGAGCGGCCTGCTCCGTCTGGTCCTGACCCTGCTGCAGCGCATGCAGAAGCAGTTGCGGCGGTCCATGGACGACCTGGCCGACTATGTCCTCAACAACGCCGCGGCCTGGACCTTCCCGGTCGTAGCGGGGGAGGACCCCGAGGAGGCCGACCGCGAACGCCGCGCTTGGGAGGGCTATGTCGCCTCCTTGGACACCGCCGTCCTGGCGCTCTTGGGTGACAGCGACGTCCCCGACGATGGGATCGCCGAGGCGCTCGACACCGTCCTGCAGTCCTCGCTCTGGTCGCGGCGGCTGAACCATCGGCCCGCGCAGGTCGCCGCGGTGTTGCGCGCCGGCCTGGTCGGGCGCAGCCGAGTGGTCTGGGCCAACTCCACCGCGGCGCGGCGGCGAGGCTACTTCCTCGCCGGTGTCGGCCTCGCCACTGGCCACGCCCTCGACGCCATCGCCGAAGAGGCCAACGACCTCTTGGTGAAGGCCAATGCAGCGCTGGCCGAGCCCGACGGCGAGGCCGCCATCGCGGCAATCACCCGCCTGGCCGAGCGGGCGTTTGCCATCTTTCCTTTTGCGCCCGACAAGCTGCCCGGCAACTGGCGCGACATCCTACGCGCTTGGCTGTCGGGCGAGGCGCTGTCCGGGGTCGCGACCGGCCAGGAGGCCGAGACCCTCCAGTTCGTTGAAGGCGGCCTGGTCTATCGCCTTCCCTGGGCGATGGAGGCGATCCGCGTCCGGGGCGTCGCCAACGGCGATGCGATCGGTGACTTTTTCACGCTCGACGACTTCGAACTAGGTCTGGCGGTCGCGGCGGTCGAGACCGGGACGATGAACCGGTCGGCCGCCATCCTCATCCAGGCCGGCTTCAACTCGCGGCTTGCCGCGATCAAGGCGGTCACCGACACGGGCGCCGACTTCTCGACCCTGGCCGAGCTGCAGGCCTGGCTCGCGAGCGACGTCGTGCAGGCGCTCGATCTGCTGCCGGACTGGCCGACCGCGGAGACAAAGGCGATCTGGTCCAGCTTCGTGGCGAGCTTCGCCCCGCGCAACGCGCGCACCTGGTCCGAGCGTCGCTATTGGGCCTGGGTCATCTGGCGGCTGGGCTTTACCCCCGTCCCCGGGGCGCCCTTGCGACTGGCCCTGATCGATGGCCAACGGCTCGTGATGTCGCCCGACGGCGCCGTGGTGGGTGATCTTCAGGCCGCGTTGAACCCGGCGCGGACGGGTCTGGTGCGGGCCGAGGTCATGGCGGAGACGAACAAGGTCGCCATCACATACTTCGGCCCGGATGATCTGTGGCTCATTTGACGCGCAACGCGGGCTCAGTGGATCGGCGTCTTTGCCTGAGAGGGCGGCTGGCGAGCGCCCGGAATTCGCCAGACGCACACCATCCTGGCCGCACTGTCCCCGACCGCTCGTACGGGTTCCACCCAGCAATTGTCTGCGAGGGTCAGCGGCCATCCTCGTTGTGACACAAGGTCTAAGACGACGAGGAAGCCTATCCGAGGCCCCGTCAGTTCGTAGGTAGCGGCTTGGCCAAGATATTTTCGGATCCCGTCTCGCGAGGCGTCTTCTAGTTCTCGTTTGATCTCGACCACCAATCGCCAGCCGGGGCGAACCACAGCGATGTCGGCACGGCCTGCAGCGATGTCCCGCACTTCCTCTAAGACCTGATGCTGCGGGAAGCCGTTCGCTTGCAGGCGAAGCGTGTGCCAGCAAGCTCGTTGGAGCTCGATCTCCAGGGGCTTCGCGCCATTAGTTTCAAACAGGAATTCGAAGTACCCCTTGGCCATGTTGGGCGTAACGTCCAGGCAGTGGCTCAGGAAGAGGATCAGTTGGCCGATGAGGCTGCGCGCGTCAGCGCGCACCGGGCCCGAATAGTCGGGGTGGCCCTCCAGAGCTTCTTCCATCGCCACGAAGGCGCGCTCGATTGGCGCGTTGAAGCCGGAAAGGCTCGCTATAGCTGCCAGGCCATCAAGACGCGTATCGCGGATCGCAGGCAGTTCTTTCGTTGCATCGCGCCTAGAAGCCGCGGCCTGAGGACGATCCCGCGAGGCAGCTATCGCGGTAAGAGCGGTGACAATCGCCGACGCTTCCGCGCGGTCGGCTTCGGTCGTGTGGCTGTCGTCGCGCCATGCCAGCAAATGGCTGAGCAGCCCTTCCTCGCGAAGGAAACTGTCGGCTATTCGCTCGGTGATTGTGCTTCGTAGTTGGTCGCCGTGCTTTGTGGCGAGTGGGACGAGCGCGCGTCTCAACCGCGCGATCTGCTCAAGCACCGGAACCGCGCGTAGCCAGCTCCTTTTGGCGAGATCGTCGGACAGCCCGCGAAGCGCGGAAGCCAGCTGCCACCAAGCGGCCTCCGCGTCGATGCGCGGTCGCAGCCAGGCCCGCAACGAACTCCGGTCGAGTTCCAGCCGCCGTGATGCCGCGAGCTCGCAAGCCTCCGTCAACAGGGTGTCTAGATCGCCATCATCCTCGGAACAGAACATACCCACGGCGGCGAGGGCTCGCGAGAGCGCGGCCGCTTCCACGAATTCTGGGTCTGCCTGAAGGGCGGCTTCGAAGTAGCGCCGCGAGGCCTCCAAGCCTGCCAAGAGTGGGGTGCGTTCCTCGGCCGCCAAAGCGCTGTCTAGGGCGATCAACGCCAGTTCGAAGTGCGCTTGCCCGCCCGCGTGCAGGTTTGTGCTTAGGCGTTGAAGAAGGGCTTCGATATCCGGCGAGCGCGCCCAGAGCCACGCAAGTCCTGCCAGCCGCGCCCCTCGCTGAACGATGACATCCGCGTCGCCAGCGTCGAGGTCATCCAGGGCCGCTACGACCGCTGGGCGGGAGGCCCCTGGTAACTCCGCGATCAGCAAGCCTCCCGCGAGGCACTCGGAGGCCATCAGAGCTTCGGATGGGGATCGACGGCGTCTTGCCCGATCAAGGAGCCGACGCTGAAGTCGGCGCTGGTCGTGGGGCTCGAGAGGAAGCTCAAGCACCCATTGCGCGGCCGCCGCCACAACGATCGGTTGCGGGTTCTCGCCCAGGATAGCCTCGACGAGGCCAACGGCCGGGGGCGTCAGGACGCCCTCACCTGCTGTAAAGGCGCGAACAACGCGGTCAGCATAGAGACTTCGCGTGAGCGCATTCGACGCCCCGAGGACAGACGCGATACCCCCCAAGTCGTCCAAGGTGGGAGCCTCCAAGGCTTCAAGCCTGCGCTCCACTTCGGGGGGCGGTATGGCGGTCAGAACATGGCTCCGAAAGATTCGGGCCCTTTGATGTGGCGCGGCGAGACGGCCGGCCCCAGAATGTCGCTTCGGGCTGACGCTAGGAAAATTTGCAAGTTTCGGGTCTCGCCGGAGACTTGGCCGATTTCCTTCATCATCGCGAAGAGGTCTTCGTCGCTCAATTCCTCGCTACCCGGGGAGTCGATGAAGAGCACGCCGGGGTGATTGCCGTAGCCGCTCCGGTCGGCCATGCGCATCATGGCGATGACCAGCGCGATGCGCAGGCGAAGGCGTTGGCCAGCCGTCTGCTTGGAGTACCCGCTCATCACGTCGGAGACGGTGACCATGATCCCGTTCCCGCGAATGGCGATGTTCTGCAGTCCACGGAACCCAAACCTTTGGGCGACAGACACTACCTCCGTCTCGAGATCCAATAGGAGGTCGGCGCTGGCGGTCTTCATGCGTGCCTCGGCGATGGCCTCGGCGATCTTGAGGATCCGAAGCTTTTCCTCGCTCGGCTGCGCAGCCGGGTTTTGCGCCATCAGCACTCGCAGCTGTTCAATCGCGCCTGCCACCTTCAGCAGCTGATCTTCGAGCTCGCGCCGGGCGCGCAGGGCTGCGGCCTGCTCATCGATAGCTTTCAATCTGGCGGCCGCCGCGCTTCGCTTTCGCTCGACCTCGGTCGCGGCGCGAGTTGCGTCCTCATTGGCCTTGCGCGCCGCAGCCTCGGCCGCTGACAGCGTTCTCACTCGCTCTGCCGCTGCCTCCTGCGCGTCCTTGAACGCTTCCTGGTCATCCTTCAGCGTATCGCGATCGCAGACGGCGCATCGCCCATCGGATTCTTCCGTCCTCGCCCGCGCGTCCGGGATCGCCTCGGCGCAGCGCGGACAGCAAACGGGCTTGAGGCCGGCGAACACCCGCTTGGATGCCAGGCCCTCGTCCAGTCGACGCTGGCTCGCCCTGGCCTCATCCTTTTCTTGCTTGAGTGCGACCGCTGCCCGTCCGGCCTCAGCGGCGCGGGCCAGTAGCTCGCTGCCTTCGCGCGAGAGGCGCGCATGTTCGATCGACAAGGCGTCGATTTCTTCCAGCTTTAGCGCACCAGCGCTCAAGGTCTTTAGCCGGTCCTCGAGACGCTTGCGCTCGGCCTCTACACGGCGAAGCTCTGCCGACAACGCATCTTGTCGGGACTTGCCCTGAGCTGCGCCCTCGCGTTGCGCCTGCTCAAGCGTCACGGCATTCCGCATCGCCATGTGGGTTGCGGCGTAGGGCATGCCCACGAACAGATGGATCATGCGCCACCACAAGGCGCCAACGGTGATGTCACCCAGGATCGCTGGATGGGAGCCTTCGATGAACATCGATCCGGCATAGGCCGACCAGCTGTGGAAGTATTGGGATGCCTCGTCGTCGGTGTGCCGGACGTTTGGAATGGGCTGAAGCGCGAAGCGACGCATCATCAGGTCGCCCATCACGGTCTCGAAGTCGTCGTCACCCTCGAAAGCTTTAAGAATCCGCGCCGGACCAGGTGAGACGAGCACTAACTTGCCGCGGGGCACCGCATCGAAATCTGTAAAATCAACCTTGTAGTGGTCGGCACCGATGGTGAATTCGAGCTCGACCGTGTTGACCCAAGACCGCACCTCGGGCTTGAGCGACCGCGTCTTGCCTCGCAAAGCCCAGAGCATCACTTCTAGGATTGTGCTCTTGCCCACTTGATTGACGCCGTTACTGAACGCGGCGAACAGGCCAGGTCCAAGATCCTTCCATTCGAAGGTGAAGGGCCCATCGGCATAGCCGGTCGCCCGCTTTTCGCCGCTGAAAACGAGGCGGCGAAGCGTTAGATGGTCCGCCCTCCGCGTCGCACCCTCCTCGCTGACGCCCAACTCGTCCATGAGCAGATCTACGACGGCGAGGGTCACCTTCGCCTTCTCCGCCACCGCCTCGCGAAACGGGGCGATCGGATCGGCCCTAGCCTCATCGTCTGGGGTCTCAGCTATCGTCAAGAGCGGCCCTCAAGGTTTGCCAGACGGGCGCGAACCTGCGCGGCGATGGACGCGATGGTCTCGCCGTTGGGCGCGTTGGCGTACTCCGGCTGCTGGTATTGCATACGGGCGAGATCTTCGCCTGAACGCCCACGGCAGAGCTCGCCCACCAGCCGAGCTCGGTCGCCGTACCAGTGCGCCTCGGGCAGCTCAGCCTGCATCTTGGAGGCGACTTGGTCCCCGCGTTCCAGGAGAAAGAAGCGAAGCCTACGAGTCTGCGGATGACGAAGGGTTTTCGCCAGCCCGTAGCTAATCAGGGGTGCGAGTCCCGTATCGATGGGTTCGAAGGCGCCGTAGAGGTATTTGGCCATCGCATCCCGCCGCACCTCCGGCTCCTCCGTGCCGAGGATCGCCTGAGCGCACCTCAACCATTTCGGCTCGCTGGTCTCGCCATAGACATCCAGCAAGGCGTGGGCGAGGTGATCGGGATTGCGCACCCAGAAATCCATCTTCTGCAGGCGCTTCTGCGAGCTGATGGCCCGTACGGCGTCTGGAACGGGCGGCAGTGCCCCTACGGGGTCGCCGCACTCCGCGAGGATGAAGAGCAGGCGCATGGCGTCCCGAAACTGACGCGTCGGTTCGTCGAAATATGCGCTGGATAACGCCAACCGCGCCAGGCCCCCCACCCTACGTTTGCGCAACGCTACCCTCACAACGAGGACGCGACAACGTTCCGGCGCCTTCGGGCAAGAGGGCTCCGGCGACAATATCCGCAAACACCGCAATGCCGCGCGCTGCGGGTCGCTCGTCTACCTGGGATCTGAAGGGCATGCGCGCGGTGTCCGGAAGCAGACCTTCTCAAATTCGGCAACGAGTCAGCATTCCCCGCGTCGTTGTCCCACAAACGTCCGTTTACGCACCCGCTGATTGAATCGAGACTCCCCTCCCCTAAATCACCTGAACGTGAGCAGTCCGAGAACTGTGTCGCGAAATCAAAACGATCGAATTCCTAACGCGCACGGGTTTTGCGACAGTCGGGCATGCTTATCGGATACGCCCGCGTCTCAACTGGCGACCAGCGGCTCGACATGCAGCTCGACGCGCTGGAGCGCGCTGGCTGCGAGCGCGTGTTCAGCGATCACGCAAGTGGAGGACGGCTGGACAGAGCTGGTCTGGAGGCTCTGCGCTCGCATCTTAGGCCAGGCGACACCTTGGTCGTTTGGAAGCTTGACCGTCTTGGACGAACGGTTCGTCAGCTCGTGGAACTGGTGGCGGAGTTGAACCTGGTCGGCGTAAACTTCGCCAGCATCACCGACGGGATTGATACGTCGACGCCACCGGGCCGCTTCTTTTTCCACGTCATGGCCGCCCTGGCCGAGATGGAGCGTGATCTTGTTCGAGAGCGCACCAGAGCTGGGCTGACCGCGGCGAAAGCTCGTGGCCGGGTCGGGGGCAGAAAGCCGAAGCTAAGTGATCAGCAAATCACTCACGCACGGCGGCTCCTAGAAGATCTCACTACGACCGGAGCGGAAGTCGCTGAGACGCTCGGAGTCTCCCGATCGACTCTCTACCGCTCCCTGGGGCGAGCAAAGCAGCGAGGCCTAAAGCCAACTGGGCGCCAGCGCCGGCGCGGTTCCGAAGCGTTGCGGGACGAAGGAGGTGCTGCGCCTTGAGAACCTACCCTTTCTCAGTTCTGGCCCGTTGGCCACGACGTATCCTCCGTGAAGTTGAGCTCGGTCCGGTAAGGCTACGAGCACCCGACGGTCGGCTGTTCGTTCTTCTGACCATTGCCAGTTTCGAGAAGCTCCGGGGCATGGCGACCGCGCAGCCGGGTTGAAAGTCGGCGCGCGAGAAGGTCCCGTCCTGGCGGCCGGACTTGTCGAACACCGGGATGTGCGGCTCGATCCCCTGATCATCGACCAGCCAGGCCAGGTCTCGGCGGAGCCGTGGCCGGTGTCGGCGGCCAAACGCGCGGGCTTGCGGCGAACTGCCGGCCTGAGCGGAACTGCGCAGCATCGGTGACTGCGGCCGCCAGCGCCGTCGCGCCGAGCAGGCCCACGCCGGGCGCGCAAGCTGATAACACTCGCGCCCGACGAATTCCTGCGCAGGTTCCTGATCCACGTCCTTCCCTGCGCTTCCACCGCATGCGCCACGACGGCCTGTTCGAGCGGGCCCCGATGTTGGCGATCGCCTACACCTAACCAGATCGGGTCGGGCTACAATATCCAGCCAGTGCTGGACACCGATCCGCTGAAGCGGATCAACATGTCGGCGACGCCATCGCCGTTGACGTCTCCGCTGAGGATCGTGTCGGCGCCGCTGGCCGTCAGCACCAGTTGGCCGGCGACGTGGCTGAAGGCGGAGACGATCGTGAACGCCTGATCGCCGGTCACCAGGGTGTTGGCGTCGACGCCGGACAGATCGAGCACATCCTCGCCGCTGGTGAAGTCGGTGATCCGGTCGGTGTAGGTCGCGCTGCTCTCCGAGGCGAGGCCGTAGCGGAAGATGTCG